>WBZY01000346.1_pt2 | contig 33745 bp, 28 predicted proteins | sample 5204191 | NCBI WGS metagenome assembly WBZY01 (sample SAMN12344363, study PRJNA552823) | activated sludge metagenome | biome: Activated sludge suspended growth; feature: Anammox Sidestream; material: Wastewater; isolation source: activated sludge from anammox sidestream of wastewater treatment...
CGTGCTCGGCCACGATGCCTGTCACGGCAGCCTCTTCAAGAGCGACAAGGTCAACGCGTTCGTCGGCCGCCTCGTGTTCCTGCCGACCCTCACGACGTTCAGCCTCTGGCACGTCGGCCACAACGTCGCCCATCACGGCTTCGCGAACCTGAAGGGCCGCGACCAGGTCTGGGTGCCGTTCAGCCCCGAGGAGTTCGCCGCGCTGCCGAAGTGGCGCCAGCGGCTCGAGCGCATCTACCGCTCGGTGTGGGGCTTCGGGCTCTACTACCTCGTCGAGCTGTGGTGGAACAAGCTCGTGTTCCCGTCGCGCAAGCATGTCGGCGCGCGCCGCAAGGAATTCATCGTCGACTCGGTGCTGACCGTGGTGTTCGCGGTCGCCTACCTCGCCTTCCTCGTCGCGGTCGCCTATGTCACCGAACAGCCGTGGTGGCTGCTCGCGCTGTTCGGCGCCGTGCTGCCGTTCCTGCTGTGGAACTACATCATGGGCACGGTGATCTTCGTGCACCACACCGGCCCCGACATGGTGTGGTTCGACAAGCGCTCCGAGTGGATGCGCATGCGCAAGGTCGACGACCTCACGCGCGACATCCACTTCCCGCTGCGCCTCGAGAAGCTGCTGCACGGGATCATGCTGCACCGGGCACACCACTACGACCCGTTCGTGCCGAACTACCGGCTCAAGGCCGCCACCCAGCGCCTGATGGCGCACGGCGTGGCGAGCGCGAAGGCGACTGTCGCGGGCTGGAAGTACCTGCGCGAGCTGTCGCGCAAGTGCGCGCTGTACGACTACAACGCGAAGGCCTGGCTGTCCTTCCCGCAGCGCGAGGCCCTGCCGGCGGCGGCGTAAGCTTCAGCGCGCACTCCGCTCGCGTCGTCGGGACGCATGATCGATCTATCGCTCCTTGTCCGGGGTCGCAGCCCGGCACATTCAGCGTTTGACGCAGCCACCATCACCCGAGCAGTCTTCGACGATGGTGAGGACGCTGCACATCGAGTGGGCATCGCACGCGCCGGGGCACCCTTAGAATGCCAACCGCCCACTGGCAGGTCCCCGGCGAGCAAATTGACGTCAGCGATTGGCCAGCCGACGAGGAGCACCCCTTCTTCCCGGAAGGATCGCGAGACAAGCGGCTGCTGCGCTGCCCGCATCCGCCACCGTGGCCGTGGCTCACGGCCGGCCATCGCTACCTGTTCAAGAAGTCACGAGCCGTCTACCCCGATCAGTTCTGGGCAGAGGTTGTCGCAAGCCGCTTGAGCCGCATCACCCATGTTCCTGTTCCACCCGCTTACGCGGCATGGGACTCGAGCACCGGCGAATGCGCTGCACTCATCGAGTGGTTCTATGGCTATCCGGACGATCCGCCCCAGGGATTCCTCTCGGGAGGCATGCTGCTGAAGGCATCCATTCCGGACTTCGACCATGAGCGCGGGACGCAGCACAACTTCCAGACGATCGAATCATGGTGTCTCGTCCTGGCGCGCCCACACGAGACAGCTCAGAGGGATCTACGGCTGGAAGAGGACTGGCGCCCGGCGTGGGCTCGAATGCTCGCGTTCGATGCCCTGATCGGGAACACGGATCGACATCAGGAGAACTGGGGCTTCGTGTGGACACGGATACTCGGTGACCCAACGAGGCCACTACGCCTTTCGCCCGCCTTCGACAACGGCACCAGCCTCGGACACGAACGACAGCCCGATCAGTTCTCTCGGTTTGATCAGCCGGGCTATCTTCAGCGGTACATCGACCGCGGGCACCACCACATGAAGTGGCGCATTGATGACGCCAGGGGCGGTGGGCATGCCGAATTGCTGCTGAAGTTTCTCGAGAAATTCCCGCAGACCCGGGAGGTCATGCTCGAAGTTCTGGAGTTCCCGCTGCAGTCTCTGGAAGATGCCGTCCTGCCTCTGACGCGCCTGCGGCTGCCAACGCCGTTGAGCATCGAGCGCGCCCGCTTTATGCTCACATTGCTCGAGGCGCGAAGGGACTATTTGCTGCGAGCGCTGGCCCAATGAAGTTCATCGAGCACGTTCTGGAACCGAAGCGGCTGCTGCTCGTGTGGCAAGGGCCGGAAGGGTCTTCGCGCTTGCGTCATACGGTGGCTGAGCTCGTCCGGCAAAACGACGGACAGGTGCGCTTCCGCTACCTGACCGATACCAGCGACTTCAGGGAAGCGCGCGAGGAAGGATTCGTGAGCTTCCCCGCATTCCGCAAGATCGATCAGACGTACGACCTAGGCGTAGTGGACACGTTCAGCCGCCGCCTCCCACCCCGCACGCGCGGCGACTACGCCCGGTATCTCGAGCAGTTTCGCCTGCGGCCGGAGTCGGTGGTCAGCGACTTCGCGCTCCTGGCCTACACGGGCGCGAAGCTGCCGAGCGATGGCTTCAGCATCATCGATCCGCTGGAAGATGTGAGCCGGGCCGGCGAGCTGTTGATCGAGGTCGCGGGGTTTCGCCACGCGAGCGAGATTTCGCTGGGGGCGCTGCCCTTCGGCGACGACGTGCGATTCGTCCCGGAGCCGGACAATCCGCGCGACCCGGATGCAGTGGCGGTCATGGTTCGCGATCAGAAGATCGGCTATGTCCCGCGGCAGCAGGCACGCGCCGTCCGCGCGCTATCGGGCGCAGGCTTGCTGAGGGCGCACATCGAACGCGTGAATGGAAGCGCCGAACGACCGCTCGTCTTCGTCTTCATGGAAGTGCACCCGTCAGCCAAGGCAGAGCTCCTGGCGACACAAGCTCGATAACCGCCCAGGAAAACCATCCTTTCGCGGCGCTCCGAGCGGATGTATCGCCGCATCCGGTTCATCGTGCAGACGCCCGCTCTTGGCTCACCCGGCAGCGGCGGCCGTAACGTCGTCGAACAGACGCAGGAAGTTCCCGCCGAGCACCTTCGCCGCATCGCCCTCGCTCATGCCGCGCATCAGCAGCGCGGCGGCGAGCAGCGGGAAGTCCGTGTAATCCGTCAGCACCGGCTTGTAGTTCGCATCCATGTCGGTGCCGATCGCGACGTGCTCGATGCCGACCGCATCGACCAGCGCGAAGATCTGCTCGACGAAATCCGCGAGCGTCGTGCTGCCGATGCCCGCCGGCCACGCGCCGATGATGCCGCCGGCGTCGGTGACCAGTCGCGCGTGTTCCGCCGAGATCAGGCGGGGCGAGGGCTCCGCGCCGGCCTGCAGATGGCTGTGCGAGAGCATCACCGGCACGCGTGACTCGGCCACGACGCCGGCACAGGTCGCCTGGGTCGCATGCGCGACGTCGATGATCATGCCGAGGCGATTCATTTCACCCACGACCGCCCGGCCGAATTCCGTCAATCCCTGGTGCACTGGCGCAACAGTCTGGATATCTCCTAGCTGATTGACGTGGTAATGCACCAATGTCACGGAACGCAGGCCGGCCGCATAGGCTTCCCCCAGCCGCTCGAGCCGATCCTCGATGAAGTCGCCACCTTCGCTGCACAGCACTGCGACCTGTTCGCCGGCGCGATGCGCCGCGCGGATGTCCCCGGGCGTGAGCCCCGCGCGGATCAGGCCGTCGTCGACGAGGCTGCGCAGCCGCGCAAACTGCCGATTGAAGTCACGGTACGCCTCGCCGTCTTCGAATTCGCGTGCTGCGTGCAGTCCGCCGTTCTCGATGGCGAGCAGCGGGAAGTCCGCGACGATCGAGAACAGGCTCGCCGTCACGTGCGCGCGGCGCATGTCGGCGATGCGATCGGCCTCGAAGCCGTCACGCATCAGGCGGATCAGCAGGCTGTCGGGTTTCGCGCCGACCAGGAACGAGCGCCCCGGATGGGCGTGCACGTCGACGCTCGGGTATTCAGCGAGCAGCGCGGCCCCGCGCCGCAGGAAGTCCTCGGGGATCTCCATGCCGAGCGGCGGCTTGCGGCTTCGCGCCCACCACAGGCCCCCGGCCGCGGCGATCGCGACGCCGCCGGTGACGCCGCCCGCGATCAGGGCGCGGCGCGTCAGCTTACGCACTGGCTTTGCTCCGCAGTTCCACGTGGCAGACCTCACCCAGGTAGTCGATGTGCGCCTCGAGCGCGCGCTGCGCGGCGATCGGGTCGCGATGCACGAGCGCCTCGACGATGCGCCGGTGATTCCCGAGCAGCTGCGCAACCGAGCCGGCCGAGGTCAGGCTGCGCCGCGTCGCTGCGCTCAGCACGTCGAGGCTCTTGACCGCGCGCGTGAGAATCGGATTGTCGACGGCAGTCTCGATGATCGCGCGAAATTCCTCCGCGAGCGCGTTGACCCGCGCGACGTCGGGCTTGCCCCGGCGCGACTGCGTCGCGATCTCCTCGAGCTCGGCGAGGTTCGCCTCGAGCTTGCGCAGCGCGTGCGCATCGATGATTTTCGCGACGTAGGCCAGCAGCGCACCCTCGATGACCTTGCGTGCCTCGAGGATCGTGTCGAGCTTGTGGCGGTCGAGACCGAGGAAAAGATGCAGCGGGCCGAGCAGCGTATCGGGCTCGAGCTCGCTGACGAACACGCCGCCGCCGTGGCGGATGTCGAGGATGCCGAGCAGCTGCAGCGCCCGCAGCGCTTCGCGCAATGTGGGCCGACCGACGCCGAGCTCCTCGGCCAGCGTGCGCTCCGCGGGCAGGCGGTCGCCGGGCTTCAGGTGGCCGGCCTTCACGAGCCCGACCAGTTGCCGGACGATCTGTTCCGGCAGCGCCTCCCTTTTGATGACAGGTGCTATCTTCGGTGCGATGTCAGGGGTCTTCTGCTTCATGCGCGTGGGTCGTTGACACCCCTGTCGACTGGTCATACCATTTTGCCAATTTCATTCTAGCGATCAACGGGGAGTACGGCAATGATTCGCGGGAATTCGAACGTCGAAACCGGATGTCCGGGAACCTCTGCCGCGCCGGGCTGGCTGCAGCCGGGCGCCGCCGCCGTCGTGGCGGCATTGCTGATGACTCCTCTCTGCGCGTCGGCCCAGGACGACGCGTTCGCGATCGAAGAGGTGGTCGTGACCGCGCAGAAGCGTACCGAGCGCCTGGTCGACGTGCCGGTCGCGATCTCGGTATTCAGCGCGAGCTCGATGGAGCAGACCGGCGTGCACGAGCTGAAGGAAGTCTCCGGCTACATCCCGAACGTGCAGATCTCGCCGACCAACGACTTCCGCTCGACGGTGACGATCCGCGGCGTCGGCGCGACCAGCCGCAACATCGGCTTCGACTCGCGCGTCGGCGTCTACATCGACGGCGTGTACGTCGGCCAGTCGCCGGCGATCAACCAGGAACTGCTGAACCTCGAGCGCGTCGAGGTGCTGCGCGGGCCGCAGGGCACGTTGTTCGGCAAGAACACGGTGGCCGGCGCGATCAACCTGGTCACGAAGAAACCCGACGACGATCTGCACGGCAGGGCGAGCCTCGACATCGGCAATCTCGACTACCGCAAGATCACGGGTTACGTGAACCTGCCGCTCGGCGACACGGTCAGCACCGCGTTCACGGTGTCGAAGACCGACCGCGACGGCTACGTGCGCAACATCATCACCGGCAACGACCTGAACGAGCGCGACGTGCTCGCCTACCGCGGCCAGCTGCGGATCCGCCCGAACGACCGCTTCGAGATCAATGCCTCGTTCGACGGGCTCAACAGTGACGGGCGCATCCTGATCGGCGACCCGATCACCGACATGCTCGGCATGCAGCCGGTGCAGATGGCCCCGGAGCTGGGCGTCGTTGCGTTCAGCTTCGATCCGAACGACAAGCGCGACGTGTACGGCGGCAGCCTCGATCTCGCCTACGAACTGAACGGCGGGAACACGATCAAGAGCATCACCGGCTATCGCACCACCGACGCCATTTACACCAACGCGACCGACTATTCGCCGGTCGACATCGTGTCGATCGAATACACCGACAAGTACGACGTGCTGTCGCAGGAATTCCAGTTCATCTCGTCGACCGACAGCGCGTTCAGCTATACCGCGGGTCTCTACTACTACCACCAGAAGGCGAAGACCAACCGCGACGTGATCCTCGGCAACGATTTCGTCAATTATTTTATCGGGCCACTGTACGAGTCGGGTGCGCTGAGCCCGCCGGCGGGGCCGTTCCCGCCGCCGCCGGCCTTGTCGAACTCCCTGCCCATGGTCTCGCAGCTGCTCGGCTTCGGCCCGCCGCTGTCGAAGGTGTACAACCGCGGCGAGGTCACGACCAAGAGCTACGCGGCCTATTTCAACGGCGCTTACTCGTTCACCGACCGCTGGAAGCTCGGCTTCGGCTTCCGCTGGTCCACCGAGGAGAAGGACGTCGACTGGCTGCTCGACGGGCGCAATTCGGGCATCTTCCGCATCGGCTCGACCGGTTCGGACCCGCTGAACCCCTCGCCGCTGATCAACGACCGCACCGACAACTTCTTCGCGCCGGCCGTGGACCTGACCTACGCGCTGAACAGCAATTCGAATATCTATGCGCGCTATGCGTCGGGCTACAAGAGCGGCGGCTTCAACCTCGACTACATCAACGCCGATGAGCTCGCGGCCAACCAGGGGCTCGAATTCAACAAGGAGACCGTCGACAGCTTCGAGCTCGGCCTGAAGGGCGTGTACCTCGACGGGCGGCTGTCGCTGAATCTCGCCGCGTTCATCGCCAACTACGACGACTACCAGGTCAACCAGTTCGTCGACCTGGGCGGCGGGCGCACCTCGATCCGCATCAACAACGCGGCGAAGGTCGAGACCCACGGCTTCGAGGCGGAGACGACCTTTCGCGTCACCGAGAACTTCACGCTGCAGGCCTCGCTCGGCCTGCTGGAGGCGGAGTTCGACAGCTTCCCGGGTGGCGGCAGCGGCGGAACGGACGTCTCGGGCAACAAGCTGACCAACGCGCCGGAAGTCACCTACGCGGCCGGCGCGATCTGGAATGTCCCGGTGCCGGCGCTGCGCTCGACGTTGCTGTTGCGCGGCGACGTGACGCACATCGGCGATTTCTATACGACCGCCGACAACGCGACGACCACGCCGTACAACAGTGCCTATCCGGGCACCATTCCGTTCGGCAAGCTGAAGGCGCGCACCGAACTCAACGCGCGCATCGGCCTGAAGTCGGACAGCGAGACCTGGGAGGTCTACGCCTGGGGCCACAACCTGACCGATGAGACCGATCCGCAGGACGAGCTGCGCGACTTCTTCGGCACGATCGCCAAGCTGCCGGGCATGCCGCGCACCTATGGCGTCAACCTGATCTGGAACTTCCACTGAGCCAACCGGGAGCGCCGTCATCAGCACGTCCTCGCAGCGCCACGCAACGATAGGCGCAGCCGTCCTTGCGACCCTGGTCGCCGGCTGCGCCTCGCTCCCTCAAACCGCCACCCGCAGCGTCGAGATCCAGCGCACCGCGCACGGCATCGCGCACATTTCGGCGCCGGACTACGAATCGCTGGCATACGGCGTCGCCTACGCGCATGCGCAGGACAATGTCTGCCAGACCGCGAACGAGCTGGTCACGATCCGCGGCGAGCGGTCGCGGTACTTCGGCGCCGATGAGAAGGCGCTGCTCGGCCTGCGCGTGCTGCAGAACGGGCTGATCGACGTGTTCGTCCGCAGCCACATGGACGATGCGCTGCTTTCGGCGGCCTACCGCGACGCGAGCCCCGACACGCGCGCCGTGTCCCGCGGCTACGTGGAGGGCTACAACCGCTACCTGCGCGATCACGCGTCGAAGCTGCCGGCGGAGTGCAACGGCCAGCCCTGGGTGCGGCCGATGACCGAAGCGGAATACCTGCGCCTGCAGGAGCTGACGATGATCCAGCTCGGCGTCGGGCTGTTCGCCGACGCGATCGTCGGCGCAAGCTCGCCGGCCGAAGGCGAGCCGGCCGCGGCCACCCCGACGGCGGCAGAGGCCACGGCTGCACTGGCGCCATTCCACCTGCGCGAACCGCTGCTCGGCTCGAACGGCTGGGCGTTCGGCTCGGAGGTCACGGCGAACGGCCGCGGCGTGCTGCTCGGCAACCCGCATTTTCCGTGGAGCGGCGTCAACCGCTTCTGGGAGATGCACCTGACGATCCCGGGCAGGCTCGACGTCATGGGCGCCGCGATCGGCCACAGCCCGGTGGTCCAGATCGGCTTCAACCACGACGTCACATGGACGCACACGGTCTCGACCGGCCTGCGCTTCACGCTGTTCGAGCTCACGCTCGTGGCTGGCGATCCGCACAGCTATGTCGTCGACGGCCAGCCCGTGCCGATGACGCCGCAGCGCGTGACCTACGAAGTGACCGACGCGCAGGGCGCGGTGCAGACGCGCGAACACACCGTCTGGAAGACGCGCTTCGGGCCCGTCGTCGAAGTGCCGCAGGCGGGCCTCGGCTGGACCACGGCGCATGCCTACGCGCTGAAGGATGCGAACACCGCGAACCTGCGCGCGATGGACATCTGGCTCGGCTTCAATCGCGACCGCAATGTCGCGGAGATGCGCGAGACGCTCGCGAAGCTCGGCGTGCCGTGGGTCAACACCATGGCGGCGGACCGCGACGGCCACGTGATGTACGCCGACGTCAGCGTCGTGCCGGACGTCGACGCGGCGCAGCTGCAGCGCTGCGCGCCGTCGAAGGCGGCCGCCGCACTGTTGCAGGCCGCGAGTCTCGCGGTGCTCGACGGCTCGCGCAGCGACTGCGACTGGCATCGTGATCCGCAGTCTCCGGTGCCGGGCCTGACCCCGATCGAGCGCATGCCGGTCGCCATCCGCAGCGACTGGGTACAGAACAGCAACGACAGTTTCTGGGTGAGCAACCCGGCGATCGACTGGCCGGCATTCTCGCCGCTGATCGGCGGCATCGACGAGCCGCAGAGCCTGCGCACGCGTTCCGGCCTGTACGAGATCCAGCAGCGCGTCGCCGGCGCCGACGGCATCGCGCCGCATGCGAAGGTGGGCATCGCCGAAGTCCAGGCGATGCTGTTCAGCAACCGCAACCACGCGGCCTACGTCGTGCTGGACGATTTGCTGCCGGTCTGCCGCGACGCGACGACCGAAGCCGGTCGCGCCGGCTGCGCCGTGCTCGCGGCCTGGGACCGGCACAACAATCTCGATTCGCGCGGCGAGCACCTGTTCCGCGAGTGGTGGCGCGCGGCGGAACGGATCGAGGGCGTCTGGCGCCGGCCTTTCGATCCGGCCGATCCGGTGAACACGCCGTCCGGCCTCGATACCGGCAAGCCCGCGGTTCGCGCGGCCGTATTGAAGGCGCTCGACGATGCCGTCGCGACCGTGCGCGCGGCCGGTTTTGCGCTGGATGCGCCGCTCGGCGAAGTGCAGACCTACGCGCTGCCGGGCGGCACGGTCGGCCTGCACGGTGGCCCGGAATTCGAGGGCGTGCTGAACAAGGTCGAGACGGCGGACCGCGGACCGCTCGCGGCCGGTGGCTACCAGGTCGACTTCGGCAGCAGCTACATCCAGACCGTGACGTTCGACGATCGCGGCCCGGTCGCCGAGGCGATCATGGTCTACGGGCAGTCATCGCGGCCCGATTCGCCGCTGTCGTTCGACCAGTTGCCGCTCTACACCGGCAAGCGGTGGATGCACCTGCCGTTCCACGCCGAGGATATCGCGCGGGAGCGGGTGGGTGAGGTGCTGCGGCTGGCGATCGAATAGCCGCGCGCAGCCGCAAGCTGCTGCGCATGAGGCCGCCGGGTCCAGGCCCGCCTCAGTTGCGCGAATCCGTCCCGCCCAGCTCGCGCCCTATCGCCGAAGCGGTAGCGCGCACGACGCCGCCCAGGCTCGCCATTCGCGCGTTGTCCATGTACTGGGCGGCGCTCGCCACGCTGATAGCACCCACGACGCGCCCGCCCGGGCCACGCAAGGGTGCCGCGACGCAACGCACCTGGTCTTCGTTTTCTTCCAAGTCAAAGGCACGTCCTGTCGCAGCGTAGCGCTCCATGCGCTTGCGCCACGGAAGAAAGCGCGCGCGAAACGCCGCGACGCCCTGTTCCGCCTTGAAGCGCTGCGCCCAGTAATCCGGCGAGTGATCGAGCATCAAGGCCTTGCCGAGACCGGTTGAGGACAATGGCTGGCGCTCGCCAACTTCGCTGCGAAGGTTGACACGCCGCTGCCCCGCGATCTTGTCCAGATACAGCGCCGAATCACGATCGAGTACACCGAGATGGACCGTGTCCTCGGTCAGCGCAGCGAGCGCCTCGATGTGCGGTCGCGCAATCTGCACGAGATCGACCTCGCGCTGCGCGAGGAACCCGAGCTCGAGCAGCTTCGGGCCCAGCGAGTAGCCTGCCGGGCGGGAGAACGCCAAGTAGCCACGCTCGACGAGTGCGCTTGCCAGCCGGTGCAGGGTACTGCGACTGAGGCCCAGTCGCCCGGCGAGCCGTGTGAGGGTCACCTCGCCCGCCGCCACGGCCTCGATGACATCGAGGCCCCTCAACAGCGTTTGCGCACCGCTGGCGCTCGCGGCATTTTGCGGTGGCGGGACCCCGGGCCGTGGCGCATACTGTCTCATATACTGGTCAATCGTCCCATATATAGGGACAGGCGGCAAGGTGTGAGCGGATTCGTGGGACGGTTCACCGGACGTACAGCCATCATCACGGGCGGCGCATCGGGTCTGGGCCTGTGCGTCGCGACACGCATGGTGGCCGAAGGCGCTACGGTCGCGCTGTGGGACGCGAATGCGGCAGCATTGCAGGCGGCACAGGAGCAATCACGGGCACAGCACACTCGCGCCGTCGATGTGGCCGACGCGAGCGCGGTTGCCGATGCAGCCGCATCGAGCATCGCCGCTCTCGGCAAGCTCGATATCCTCATTGCTTCGGCGGGCATCACCGGTGCGACGGTGCCGGTGCACGAGTTTCCGGTCGAGAGCTGGCTCGCGGTGATGGACGTGAACCTGAATGGCCTCTTCTATTGCTGCCGCGCACTCGTCCCGCACATGCTGGCCAACGGCTACGGCCGGATCGTCAACGTGGCGTCGGTCGCGGGCAAGGAGGGCAATCCCAACGCATCCGCCTATTCGGCATCCAAGGCCGGAGTGATCGGCTTAACGAAGTCCCTCGGCAAGGAACTCGCGACGCGCGGCGTGCTCGCCAACTGCATCACTCCGGCGACGTTCGAAAGCCCGATACTGCAGCAGTTGCCGGCGAGCCAGGTCGAGTACATGCGCTCGAAGATTCCGATGGGGCGACTCGGCGAAGTGCACGAAAGCGCAGCGATGATCTGCTTCATGGCAAGCGAGGAATGCAGCTTCACGACAGCTTCGACGTTCGATACGTCGGGCGGACGCACGACCTTCTGATGCGCGTGCAGGCATGAAAGTTGCCGCGCCCACTGATTACCGCGAACTCGCCCGGCGGCGGCTGCCGCATTTCCTTTTCGAGTACATTGACGGCGGCAGCTACGACGAGCAGACGCTGCGACGCAACGTCACGGACCTCGCCGCGATCGAGCTGCGCCAGCGTGTCCTGCGCGACGTTTCGGCGATCGACCTGTCGACCACACTGTTCGGACGCCGGCAGGCGCTGCCGCTCGCGCTGGGGCCGGTCGGCCTCGCGGGCATGAATGCGCGCCGCGGCGAGGTCCAGGCGGCGCGGGCGGCAGAAGCCGCGAACGTGCCCTTCTGTCTTTCCACCGTGTCGCTCTGCACGCTGCAGGAAGTCGGCGGCGCTGTTGCAGAGCCGATCTGGTTTCAGCTGTATGTCATTCGTGACCGCGCCTTCATGCGTGAGCTGCTCACCGAGGCCGAGCGGGCCCGCTGTGCGGCACTGGTGTTCACCGTGGACATGCCGGTGCCGGGCTCGCGCTATCGCGACGTTCGGTCCGGGCTGGCAGGCGCGCCGGGGCTGTCCGGTTTCCTGCGTCGCACGGCCCAGGGCATCGCACGGCCGCGCTGGGCGTGGGACGTGGGCATCAGAGGCCGTCCCCACACGCTCGGGAACGTGGCGCCCGTGCTCGGGCAAAAGACGGGCCTCGAAGACTTCTTCGCGTGGATGCGCGGCAACTTCGACCCATCGGTGAGCTGGAGTGATCTCGAGTACATCCGCTCACGCTGGCGCGGGCCCCTGATCATCAAGGGCATCCTCGACGCGGAGGATGCGCGCCAGGCCGTGCGCCTCGGTGCCGACGGGATCATCGTGTCCAATCACGGCGGCCGACAGCTCGACGGTGTGCCTTCCACGGCGAGCACCCTGCCGTCCATCGCGGCAGCCGTGGGTGAGCAAATTACCGTGCTGGCCGACGGCGGCGTGCGCTCGGGACTCGATATTGCCCGTATGCTCGCGCTCGGCGCGCGCGGCGTACTGCTGGGGCGCAGCTGGGCGTATGCGCTGGCGGGCGCGGGCGAGCAGGGCGTGGCGCACATGCTCGAACTGATGAGGGCGGAGCTGAAAATTGCGATGTCGTTGACGGGAATCACGCGCGTCGCGGACTTCTCCGCGGATGCGCTGGCCCGTTGACGAGACCGGCCGCGTGCGCACTACGGTTCCGCTGAAACGGCCTCCTGCCGGCCCGTCTGCACACTCGTTGCGATCGCATCCAGGGCCGCAGCGTTGTCGATACTCATGGCCAGGAAGGCATCTGCCTCGCTGCAGTCCACGCTGCGCACCATCCTCGCGAAGGCCTCGGCCTCGAGCCGAAAGCCGTTTCCCGCTCCGGTCTCGATGCGCTCGAAGCCGGCATCCCAGCCAGTGCCATGCCTCAGCCTGTAGAATGCCGTCGATCCAGCCTCGGTGTGATTGGCGTACGAAGTATCGATCACCCCTTCGCTGCCGGTGATGACGGCAGTGCGGTGCGGACTCGTAGCGATACTGCACGCGACCTGGGCGAGCCCGCCGCAAGGGTACGCAAGCGTGGCGACCGTTGTCTCGTCGATACCGGTGCGCCCCTGCGCCGCAACGGCATCGGCCGTCGCCGGGCGTACACCGAAGACGAGCCGCGCAAGGCTGACGGGGTAGCAACCGGCATCGAGCAGCGCGCCTCCCGCGAGCTCGCGCTGCAAGCGGATGCTGTGCGGCGACGTGACAGTGAAACCGATGGAGGCCTGCGCGTACCGTATCCGGCCCAAGTCGCCGGCGCTGATCCGGCGGGCAACCTCGAGCGTCTGCGGCTGGAAATGAAACGGGAAAGCCTCGAGCAGTACGACCGCGGCGCGACGGGCCGCCTCGCGCATGCGCCGTGCTTGCGCGGCCGAAGTCGCCAGCGGCTTCTCGCACAGCACATGTTTGCCCGCCTGCGTCGCCCGAATCGCCCACTCGGCGTGCAGCGAATTGGGAAGCCCGATATACACAGCCTCAATCGCCGGATCGGCGAGGAGGGCATCGTATCCCGCACATGGATTCGGGATGCCCCACCGCTGCGCAAACTGCCTGGCCCGCGCGGCATCGCGACTGGCGACGGCCATCACCCGCACGACCGGCGATGACACGAGCGCCGCGGCGAACTGGTCGCTGATGTAGCCGGTCCCCAGAACACCGAGCGCAATAGAAGCGCTCGGTCGAGTCTTCATCTTCAAGGGTAGTCGCTCAGAGCACGGCGCCGACCTGCCAGGGGACGAACTCGTTCTCGCCGAAGCCGAGCTCCTCGCTCTTCGTGCGCCTTCCCGAGGCCACGTCCAGAATCAGGCGGAATATGCGCTCGCCCATTTCGGCGACGCTCGAATTGCCGTCGGCGATCTCGCCGCAATTGATGTCCATGTCGTCCTGCATGCGCGCGTACACGGAGCTGTTCGTCGCGAGCTTGATCGACGGCGTAGGCTTGCAGCCGAACACCGAGCCCCGTCCCGTCGTGAAGCACAGGATGTTCGCCCCGCCCGCGACCTGCCCGGTCGCCGAGGCGGGATCGAAGCCGGGGGAATCCATGAACACGAAGCCGCGCGCCGTGACGGGTTCGGCGTACTCGTAGACGTCGACCAGGTTGGTCGTGCCGCCCTTCGCGGCCGAGCCGAGCGCCTTCTCCAGGATGGTCGTGAGTCCTCCCGCCTTGTTGCCGGGCGCCGGATTGTTGTTCATCTCGGCGCCGTTGCGCAGCGTGTAGTCGCGCCACCAGTCGATGCGCGCGAGCAGCTTGCGCGCAACTTCGGGCGAACTTGCACGCTGCACGAGCAGGTGCTCCGCACCGTAGATTTCCGGCGTCTCGCTGAGGATCGCCGTGCCGCCATGCCGCACGAGGATGTCCGCCGCAGCGCCGAGCGCCGGATTGGCGGTGATGCCGGAGTAACCGTCGGATCCGCCGCACTGCAGCGCCAGCAACAGATGGCTCGCGGGCACGTTCTGGCGCGCAACGCGATTCGCCTGCTCGAGCATCGCGTGAACGCGCGCGATACCCTCCTCGATCGCGCGCCGCGTGCCGCCGCTGTCCTGGATCGTCATTCCATGCAGGCGGGGGCCTTGCTCCAGCCCGCCACCGGCGAGGACGCCACCGACTTGCGCGACCTCGCAGCCCAGTCCGATGAGCAGCACGCCGCCGAAGTTCGCGTGCTGCGCATAACCGCGGAGCACGCGCTGCAGGATCGCGAAGCCCTCACCCGCCGTCGCCATTCCGCAGCCGGTGCCGTGCGGGAAGGCGACCACGCCGTCGACATTGGGATAGGCCGCCAGCACTTCGGGCGCTTCGAACGCCTTGGCGATCGCGCGCGCGACCGTCGCCGAGCAGTTCACCGAAGTGAGGATGCCCACGTAGTTGCGCGTGCCCACGGTGCCGTTTTCGCGTACATAGCCCGCGAAGCGGGCCTGCCCGGCCGGCGTGACGAATCGTGTCGCGCGTGCTGCGGCGCCCGGGGCATAGTCGCGCTCGAACTCCCGCATCTCCACGTTGTGCACGTGCACATGATCGCCGGCTGCAATCGGGGCCGCCGCGAAGCCGATGATCTGGTCGTACTTGCGGATCGGAGCCCCCGGCGCGATGGCAGCGCTCGCGATCTTGTGACCGGCGGGAATCTGCGTCGACGCGGTGATCCCCTCGCTCGCGAGCGCCTCGCCGGCCTCGAGCGCTTCGCGGGCCACGACGACGTTGTCGGCCGCGTGCAGCCGGATCGTCTTCGCCGTCATTGGCGTTTCGACAGCCGGTCGATCATGCATAGGTCGCACTCACCATCGTGAATTCCTCCAGTCCGGAAAGCCTTGCGACGAACGTACCCGACTCGTCGACGCTGAACGGGATGTCGGCGCCGTCCGCCAGGCTGCGCAGCCGCGTGAACGCCGTGCCGGCTGGCGCGACCAGCCGGAACGGAAACGCCGGCAGGGGCACCGCGGGCAGCTCGCGCGTATCGTTGAGAAAGCACAGCAGCCAGCGCGAGCGCTCCGGCTGGGCGAACGCCGTCATCCAGACGCGGGGATGGGCGTCGGCCGAAAATGCTGGCCGCCGGCCGAGCAGTGACCGGATCAGCGCGAGGAACGTCGCATCGTGCGCTTCGGACCCACCGCTTTCGAGATCGGCCGCGGAATAGATTGCCCGACCGTCACCGTACCGGTTGTCGACGACGGCGGGAATGCGGGTGCGTTCCCACGGCGGAAAGCTGTGGATGCTGGCCCAGTCCCGCCCCTCGATGCTGCCGCGACTCGGGTAACCATAGGGGAGAGTCAGCGTCATCAACGCCTGGCCCTCGATCCGCGCCGCGAGGCGCAGGGCCCCCGTGCGCTCGCCGGGATCGATCCAGTGGCTCACGACGCGTTGCGGCACAATGGCCGTCGCGCACAGTTCGTGCGCGGGTTCGAGATAGAGGTTGCGGCCAGCTTCGACCGCCTCGAAATGACAGCCGAACACGTCGGCCAGCATCAGGTCCCCGGCGCGCCGGCCAGCCGTGGCGGTGAGCGACGTATAGCGGCTCGCGTACAGGCGTCCACCGGCATGGACGTAAGCGCGCAGCGCCGCGATCTCCTCGTCGTCCATCCGCAGCACATTGGGCAATACGATCACCGGGTAGCGCCCGAGGTTGTCGAGCTGTTTGCGCGTGATGATCCCGAACGGCAGCTGCGCCTGCTGCAGGATGCGGCAGGCGCCCTGCACGGCATGCAGGTGTGGATAGTCGGCCGCCTGGTTGACCGGTGCCTGCGAGAGCGGCAGCCCGTTGTCGAGGAAACTCATCTTCGACGCGTCGCTGAAATAGACCGCGATCTCCTCGATCGCCATGCCGCCGAGCTCGCCCTCGTGCGGGATGCGGCGCGCGAATACGTCGCGTATACGCTCGATCGCGGCCGGATTGCAGCGCCCGTCGGGATCGATGCCGAGAATCGCGAGAAAGGCCGCCCCACACGCCGTCGCCGCGTTCGACTGGTTTCTGAGCAGCTCCGCAGACTTGAGCCGCTCGTGCTCGGCGAGGCTGCCGGTCACGGTCGTCATGAATTCCACCGGTCCGCCCGCGGACAGATTGAGCATCAACCGCGAGATGACCAGCTGCTCGTCACGACCGCCGTAGAAATCCCCGCCGAGGAAATCGTGTGCCCTCGCGGACTCGAACGCGACGCCGCGAGTCCAGTTCGTCAGCCCGACGGCGAAATTGTGGTACACGGCGACGCCGGGCCGCGTGGCGCGCGCGACCTCACGCAGTTCGCAGGCGAACTCCGTGAGCCACCGCTCGCGCGCGTGCTGGTACCGGCACCATGCCGGATCGAGCCAGTCGATGATCTCCGGGATCTCTGCGTCCTGCTCCACCCGCAGCCGCTGCCGGCAGCTCGCGCACAGGCACAGCGACATCCACCACATCATGTCGCAGAAGAACGCGTCGACGGCGTAATCCGCGAGGATCTCCCGCAGCTGCAGCCTGACGAAGTCGCGATACTCCGGGTGGTTGAAGCAGCAGATGCCGTAGCGCTCACGCTGCAGAAGCCCGCCGCCGATCATCGCGGGCACCGCAGGCAGCAGCCGCCAGTCCGGGTGCTCCTCCCAAGCGCGGTTGTTGAAATTGACGCTGTAGTACGCGCAGACCGGCAGTTCGCGCCGCCGTGCCGCGCGCAGCACCTCGGCCATCACGTCGCGGTCCTCGAAGGCGCGGTGCCGATGGCCGACGCGCGTCGGCCAGTTGCAGAGACCTGTATGCGAATTGAAGTACACCATGACGGCCGACGCGTTGGCGGCGCGCGCATGGTCGATCATGGCCGCCGGATCAAACTCGCGCAGCATCGCCGGGTCCCAGTCAGGGATCTGCATGTCGATCAGCAGGCGGCGGCGCGCGGCGAGATATGAGGGTTTCGACAAGGGCCGGATATCTGGTATATTGGTCTTACCATTTTAACACCAGCCGAGGCTGTCGCAAGCATGCTGAAGGGCATCGATCCCGTCATCGGCCCCGATCTGTTGCACACGCTCGCGGCGATGGGCCACGGCGACCAGCTCGTGATCGCGGACGCGAATTTCCCCGCCACGGCGGTTGCCGCCCGGCTGCATCGGCTGGATGGACTCGACGCCGTCCGCGTGCTGCGGGCGGTTCTCACCCTGCTGCCGATCGACCAGTACCTGGCCACGCCCGCGGCCGTGATGGCGGTCGTTGGTGAGCCGGCGGCGACCCCGGACATCGTGCGCGAGTTTCATGGCGTGCTGTCCGAAGGGCGCGACCCGGTGCCGGTCGAGCGCCTCGAGCGCGGCGCATTCTACGAGCGCGCGCGCCGCGCGTTCGCGGTCGTCGCGACCGGCGAAACGAGGCTGTACGGCAACATCATCATTTCGAAGGGTGTGATCGCACCGGGAGATCGGGATGCGCATTCGAGAGCGCCGCGAAATCGGTAACACCGGCGTCGCCGTGAGCGCGCTCGGCTTCGGCGGAGCGCCGATCGGCAATCTGTACGCACCGATGTCCGACGGGCAGGCGCACGACGCGGTCGACACGGCGTTCGAGGCCGGCGTCCGTTACTTCGACACGGCGCCGTATTACGGCTACGGGCTGAGCGAGCGGCGCTGCGGCGACGCGCTGCGGCGCCATTCCCGCGATTCCTGGGTGCTGTCGACCAAGGTCGGCAGGCGGCTGCGCAGCGCGGACCCCGCGAGCATCGACTACGGGCAGTGGCCGCAGGCGCTGCCCTTTCCTCCGGTGTTCGACTATTCGTACGACGGCGTGATGCGCTCGGTCGAGGACAGCCTGCAGCGGCTCGGCCTGCATCGCATCGACATCCTGCTGATCCACGACGTCGACGCATGGACGCACGGAACCGAGGAGGCGACCGCGGCGAGGTTTCGCGAAGTCATGAGCGGCGGTTATCGCGCACTGACCAAGCTGCGCGACGAGAAGACCGTGCGGGCGATCGGTTGCGGCCTGAACGAATGGCAGGCCTGCCAGCGCTTCGCCGAGGCGGGCGACTTCGACTGCTTTCTGCTCGCCGGACGCTACACGCTGCTCGAGCAGGACGCCCTCGACAGCTTCCTGCCGCTGTGCGAGCGGCGCGGCATCGGCGTGATCATCGGCGGGCCGTACAACACCGGCATCCTCGCCACCGGCGCGGTCGACGGGGCGTACTACAACTACCAGCCGGCGCCCGCGCCGATCCTCGAGCGCGTGCGCCGGATCGAAGCGGTATGCCGCCGGCACGGCACCCGGCTCGCGACCGCCGCGCTGCGGTTTCCGCTCGGCCATCCGAATGTCGTCGCCGTGATTCCCGGTGCGCGGACGGCGGACGAGGTGACGCGGAACATCGAGACGTTCGAAGCGGCGCTGCCGGCCGAGCTCTGGCGCGAGCTCGCGCACGACGGACTCCTGCGGGAAGACGCCCCTACGCCGTCAGCGTGAGGCGGCATTCGCCCCGGAGCATGCCCGGAGAGCACTGCACGCGAAATCCGTCGGGCGGCACGAGTTCGCCTTCGACACCTTCCGGCAGCGCCACGGTCAGCTCGACACGCTTCGCGTCCGTGCGCTTCCAGGCGACGCCGATGTCGCCGCGAACCGTGGGGTAGATGCCGTGCACGTGGCGCAGATCCCCCAGCTGGGGTGCGATCCGCGCGCGCGCGAAACCTGGCGCCGCCGGCACGACGCCCAGCACGTGCGCCGACAGCTGGTGCACCGGCGTTGCCGAGAAAGCGTGGCAGAGACTCGCCGATGCCTCTACCGACTCCCAGAGCGTCTCGCTGCGCGCGCGCAGCATCGGCGCATACTGTTCGCGCATCGCCGCCAGCGCGAGGTCGATGCGCCGAGCACGGGCAAATGCGCCGTAGACGAAGTGGCTGAAGTAGGTGTTGGCCCGCACCACGTCCTCCCACGGGTCGAACGGCTCGTCGCGCCGCGTCACGGGAGGCGCCGCCGCGAAGCGCAGCCGCGCCCGGTCGGACATGCGCTCGAGCATTCGCGGCCATTGCTCCGGCGAGGCGACGTCCCAGAGGATGGCCGCCGCATTGGCGTGCTGCGAAACCTGCGGGTGCCGTACCGCTGAAACCGGATCGACCGAATCAACGAATATGCCGCGCTCCTCGTCCCAGTGCCGGCTGCGCAAAGCATGGCGGATCTGCGCGGCACGCTCTGCGTATTCCACAGCAAGCCGCCCGAATCCGACGCCGTCGGCGAGCTGCCGCGCGGCGTCGAGCGCGCCGGCGAGCAACGCGTTGACGGTGCACGATTCGCCGCCGCGGCCGAGCCTTGCCCATTCGATGAAGTGCCAGTGCGGCAGATCGGCGAGCAGCGCGTTCGGACCGCGCTGCCCCTCGAACCAGTCGAGTGCGCGCTGCACCGCCGGCAGCAGCCGCAGCACGGTGCCGTCGTCGCCCGTGTGCATGTGGTAGTGGTGCGCGGCGCAGATCCAGTGGAGCGTGAAATCCGGAATCGTGATGCCCGTCGTGTGATGATCGCCGGGCGCAAACATCTGCATCAGCCCGTCGGCGCGCTGACTCTCCGTCGCCTGCAGCAGGAATTGCCGGTCGATCGGCTGCATGCTCGGGCCGAAGGCCGCGGCCGCAACCAGATGATGCACGATCCCATCGCCCAGCCACTGACGCTTCTCGCGGCCGGGACAGTCCTCCCGGGCATCGTGCGTGCATTGCAGGGCCGTGTAGCGGCCGATCTCCCACAGCCGGTTCAGGTCGGGGTCGGAACACTCGAACGCACCGCGACTGTCCGCGGGATAGCGCGTGTAGATCGAACCGGCGTAGCGCACACCCAGCCCCGACGGTGCATTGCGCACGACCAGTTGCAGGTACTTGACCCCGGTCCAGTCGAACTTCTCGAATCGCTGCCGCCCGGCACGGGCCGTGTACCGGAATACGTGCGCGCAATCGAGCTGCGAGCCGCGCCCGAGCCGCGGCTCCGCACGCGCGGCGGCGGAGTATTCGCCGGGTATCGTCTCGGCGACCGCGACCTCGACCACCTCGCCGCCCGCGGCAACGAGATCGATGACGGGATACCCTGCGTGGCGCGCATCGAACTCGAGCAGCAGCGCCACATCACGGTCGGCGGTGGTCCGTACGACAGTGAGGCCCGGATCGTCGCGCAACAGCGCATCCGGCTCCGTGACGCAGCCCGCCGGCAGCGCCGTGAAGGTTTCCTCGTACGGGCGCCGCTCGAGCGGCAGCGCGGGTAACGGCAGCACGCCGTAAGAGGCGCGGACACGACACGGCGCCATCGGTGTCTCGAGCATCATCGGAATCCCGCGCGGCAACAGCGTCGGGAAAGGCTCGACCACGCCCCAGCCCTTCGCCACCTCATCGGGTGATGCTTCGCGCAGCTGCGGGCGCGCAGGATCCCAGCCGGAATCGTCGAACGCCACTTCCGTCCACGAGGCAGGCATCAGGCGCGCGTCATGGTCCTCGATGAATCCCTGCCCCCACCCGCTGCGCGCAGTGTCCTGGCGCCACGCCGCGCACGGCGTGCACCGCCACAGCCCGTCGCTACGCACGCGCACGACGGCGTCGCCGCAGCGGGCCCATGCATCGACGTACAGCGCACCATCGCCGAAGACACTCTGCCAGTACTCGCGCGGGCGCTCGTACCACGCCGTATCGACACCGTACACATGGACGAGAACGGCGAACACGTTGTCGCCCGGGCGCAGCAATGCCGCGGGGTCGTAACGGTCGACGCGCTGGTGGGTCGGCGCGCAACGCGCAGGCCCGCGTCCCGCGCGCACGCCGTTGACGAACAGCTGGTAACGACTGTCGGCCGTGATGTGGAGTTCTGCGTCATCCGCGGCGCCCGGCAGCACGAAGCGCCGGCGAAAGAGAAACCAGCGGTTGCAGCCGTCACTGCGTGCGGTGGGGCCGTTTCTCAGCAGCGCAGCGAACGTGGCGTCCGGATCGATCGGCTGCCGCGGAGTCCAGATGAAGTGCGCGCGCCTATGCACCGATCCGGGCCGCGACGCGCGTTTGCGTCGCTGCGTCCGCGTAGGCGCGCACTTCCTGCAACTGCTCGCCGAGGCCACCGATGCCGAGTCGCACGCGGTCCCCCGCCTTCAGGTAGACCGGCGGCGACTGCCCCATGCCGACGCCCGGGGGCGTGCCGCTCATGATGACGTCACCGGGCAGCAGCGTCGCGAACATGCTGATGTAGCTGACGAGAAATGCGACGTCGAAGATCATGTCGCGCGTGCTGGCCTGCTGGTAGCGGCGTCCATTGACCTCCGACCAGATGTCGAGCTGCTGGACATGCGGCACTTCATCGCGGGTGACGAGCCACGGCCCGAGCGGCGCGAACGTGTCGTTGCTCTTGCCCTTGATCCACTGGCCGCCGCGTTCGAGCTGCAGCGCGCGTTCGGACACGTCGTTCGCGACGCAGTAGCCGGCCACATGACGCATCGCGTCCGCCACCGTCACATCCTGCGCGCGCCGCCCGATGACGACGCCGAGTTCCACCTCCCAATCGCCTTTCGTCGATCCCTTCGGCAGCACGATCGGATCACAGGGGCCGGAGATCGACGAGGTCGCCTTCATGAAGAGCAGCGGCTCCGCCGGCACCTCCATGTCCGCTTCCGCCGCGTGCAGGCGGTAGTTGAGGCCCACGCACAGAACCTTGCCGGTACCGGCAACGGGCGGCCCGAGCCGCACGCCCGGCGGCACGGCCGGCAGCCGCGCGGGATCGAGCGTCGCCAGCCGGCGCAGCGTCGCATCGTCCAGTGTCGCCGGACCGATGTCGGTGACATGAGCAGAGAGGTCGCGGACCACGCCGCGCGTGTCGAGCAGACCGGGGCGCTCCGCGCCCCGCTCACCGTAGCGAAGTAGTTTCATGCGGCGTTGCGTACCTCATCGGGAGCCCGCTGGATACGGGCGGCGCAGCTCGACTGCGTTTCGATCGAGTTCGAGCCCCCAGCCCGGCGCGTCGGCGGGCCGGACGCGCCCGCGCTCGGGCAGGACTTCGTCGACGAACAGGTCGCCGAACACCGGGCGGATCGAGTCGGCGCCCGGGCTCGTATTGATGTATTCGACGAACGGGGAGTGTGGCTGGGCGATCACGAAGTGATAGCTGTACGGGCCGCTGCCGTGCGGCACGACCGGGATGTCGTAGGCGGCGGCCATCGCGGAGATGCGCAGCAGTTCCGTGAGGCCTCCGACCCACATGACATCCGGCTGGATGATGTCCACGCTGCGATCCGCGATCAGCTGGCGAAAGCCGTAGCGCGTGTACTCGTGCTCGCCGGTGGTCCAGCGCATCCAGGGCACGGCCTGCTTCAGTCGCCGGTGGCCGTCAGCGTCGTCCGGCGCGAGACATTCCTCGAGCCAGTAGATGTCGAGCGGCTTCAGCGCGCACGCGAGATCGATCGCGTACGGCACGTCGAGCGACATGTAGCAGTCCACCATCAGCCGGAAATCGCGGCCGACGCGCTCGCGATGCGCGGCGAGGAACTCTACGTTGGCCGCAAGTCCGCGCGGCCCGTCCGCGGGACCGTGCGGCAGCGGGACCTTGCCGCCGATGAAGCCGAGATCCCGCGAGATCTCGGGTCTGCTGCCGGTCTGGTAGACCTCGAGGTAGTCCCGCGTCGCGCCGCCGATCAACTGATAGACCGGCTCCCGACGCATCCGCCCGAGCAGGTCCCACAGCGCGAGGTCGACGGCACTGATCGCCGCGATCGGCAGCCCCTTGCGTCCGTACGGCAGACTCGCGCGAAACATCTGGTCCCAGATGCGCGCCACGTCGCGCGGATCCGAGCCGATGAGAAAGCGGCGAAAGTGGCGCTCGATCAGAAAACAGGCCGGCTCGCCGCCGAGACCGGTGCTGACGCCGACGAGGCCGTCACCGGTCTCTATCTCGACGACGATGCTGCCGAGCACGCCGATGCCCCAACTCGTACGCGAAGCCCGGTACTCCGGATACTTCGACATCGGGTTCGCGATCAGCGTATCGACGAGCCAATGGCCCTGTTCGCGATCGTGGTACTCGCCTCCCTGGCCCTTGCCTTCGAGGACATGAGCCCGGACGTCGACGATCCGGTTGCGCGCCACGCCGGCTCCGGCGGTACTCACGTCTTGCGTCCGCGCCGCTTGCCGCCGCTGTTCGCCAGGTAGGCCCTGCGAACGTTCTTCAGATGGGTTTCCATCGCGGCGGCGGCCTTGTCCGGGTCGCGCGCGATCATCGCCGCGAGAATGCGCTTGTGATCCTGCAGGCTCTGGCTGACCACACCCGGAATGCGGCCGGTGATCTCCCGGCTCGCCTGGCCGAGCAGGTGCAGGCTGGTCGCGATCTTCAGCAGGAACGGATTGTCCACGGCGTCGAAAATAGTCTTGTGAAACCGGGCATCGGAGTCGATGAAGGTATTCACGTCGGCGAGCTCGCTCTCCTCGATGTCGACGCAGGCCGCGAGCGTCTCGATCTCCGCCTTCGATATCCGCGTCGCCGCGATGCGCGCGATACCGGACTCCACGAGAATGCGTGCATCGAACAGGCTCTGCAGGTTCCTGCTGTCGAGGCTGATGAAAAAATGGATCGGCGCGAGCAGCGCTTCGGGCTCGAGCGCCGAGACGAACACGCCGCCACCCTGGCGGATGCGCACCACGCCGAGCAGCGACAGGGCACGCAGCGCCTCGCGCAGGCTCGGCCGGCTCACCTGCAGCGTTGCCGCGAGATCGCGCTCCGGTGGGAGCTGCTGCCCCGGCTTGAGACTGCCGGCCTGCACGAGGCTCAGCAGCTTCTGCGCCACCTGCTCCGAGACGGCCTGTCGCTCTATCGGCGCGAGATTCGTGATCGGGCTGGTATTCATCTGTCGATTGGTAAGGCCATTTTGCCGCGCTGTCAAGCGAGCCCCGCGCGCAGCGCAGCGCCGGCCTCGCGCAATGCGACGTTCGCGACGGCCAGGGCGCGGCCCATCAGCGTGAAGCCGTGCGTGACTCCCGCATAGACGCGATGCTCGTGGGGCACGGCCGCCTCCGCCAGCTTCGCCGCGAGCTGCCGCGAGTCGTCACGCAGCGGATCGAGACCGGCCGCCATCAGAAACGACGGCGGCAGGCCCTCGAGGGATGCGTACAGCGGTGCGGCACGGGGATCGGTTCGCGGCGTCGCGTCTCCCAGGTAGGTGTCCCAGAAAAAGTCCATCATCGCGGTATCGAGACCATAATCTCCGCGGCCGAACCGGCGGTGCGACTCGGTGTCGTGGTCGGCGCAATACACGCCGTATTGCAGCAGCAGGAAGCGCGCCCAGGGCTCTCCGGCGTCGCGCAGCGCGAGCGCCGTTGCCAGCGCGAGATTGGCCCCCGCCGAGGCGCCACCGATGGCGAGCCGCTCCGCATCGACCTGCCACTGCCGTGCGTGAGCGCGGAGCCATCGGCAAGCCTGTATGCAATCCTCGAGCGGCTCCGGAAACGGGTGCTCCGGCGCGAGCGCATAGTCGACCGAGAAGATCGCGACACCACTTTCCCGCGCCAGCGTTCGCAACGCGGTATCTTCGAGATCGAGGTCACCGATGGTCCATCCGCCGCCGTGGAAGTGGACGAGGCCGGGCTTCGGCGACCCGCCGCCGACGGGGTCATAGAGCCGCGCGCGCACCGGGCCGAAGGCGCCCGCGATCATCAGATCCTCGACGCGCTCTAGCGGCGGCGGCTCGGCATTCCACCAGGCGAAGTCGGCGCGCGCGCGCGCGCGCGCCTCGTCCACGCCCACCTGCGAGACGGACGGGCGCGACCGGGCACGCTCACGCATCGCCGCCAGCAGCGGCCGCATCTGCGGGTCCACGTATTCCGGCTCCGCCGCCTCGTCCAGCGCCGCTCGCATCAGAACTGGTACTGCATCGTGAACGCCCAGCGCCGCGGCGTGTTGGTGAACAGAACCGAGGACACGGCGCCGCCCGCGATGTTGAAGCCGTGAATCGGGTAGAACTCGTCGCCGAGATTGTAGCCGGCCAGCGTCGCGGTCCAGTGCCCGCCGCTGGTCGTTTAGGCCACGTTCGCGTTGACCATCGTGTAGGAATCGACCGCCAGCAACGGGTCGTTGCTGGTCTCGCTGAAGTAGCCGTCGCTGTAGCTCACGTCGGCACCGAAGCGCAACGAACCGGCCTCACCGAGCGGCAGCGTATAGACGCTACCGAGCCGCCATTGCAGATCGGGAGTCTGCTTGAGCTCGAGAGTCGACTGCCCGATGTCGTTTTTCATCGTGCCGAGCGTCGCGCTGAGCAACCAGCGCTCGGCGGGCATCGCCTGGATTTCGAGCTCGAGGCCGTACACGTTGGCATCGACGTTCTGGGTCGCGATCGTGCCGTCGGAGCGCGTGATCGCCTGCTGCAGGTTCTGATAGTCGCTGTAGAAGTAGTCCGCATTGATGCGCAGCCGGCGATCGAGCAGGTCGACCTTCACGCCGACTTCGTGTGTTTCGGCGTCTTCGGGGCCGAAGCCTCCCGACACGATCGAGTCCACGTCGCGTGCGCTGCCGTTGAAGCCGCCGCTGCGAAACCCCGTGCCGGTGCTCGCATAGGCGAGGAAGCCGGGACGCGGCTGGTAGTGGAGCGCCGCGCGATAGTTGGTCTTCTCGGCCTTCTGCCGGCCGTCGAAACTGAAGGCCGTGTTGAGCGTGCCGTCCGGCAGATACTGGATGACGTTGATGTCGCGCGTTTCCTCGCTGTAGCGCAGGCCGCCAGTGAGGCTCAGCTTGCCGGTGATCGGTACAGTGACCTGCGCGTACGGCGCCAACGACTCGGTCCTCTGGTGGAAGTCCTGCGTGGTCGGCGGCGTGAAGATCCGCAGCGCCCACAGGAAGTCGTTCTGCTCCTCGAGGTAGAACGCGCCGGCGACCCAATCGACGTTCGCGCCGGCGAGCGACTTGCCGCCGACGAAGATTTCCTGGGTGAACTGCCACTGGTCGAGATCCTGGCGATCGACCTCGAAGCTGCGCACTGCGGCGCGGCCGTCCACATCGTTCGCGTTGCGATAGCGAAGCCCGCGGTAGGCGCTGATCGAGGTGACGGTGACTGGGCCCGGACTCCATTCGGCGGTCAGCGAGCTGCCCCACGGCTCCACCTCATTGATGGCGCGGGCTTCCGGCGTTTCCTCGAAAGTGTAGGGATTGTTGTCCGTATCGAAGCGGAAGGCCGAGCCCATGCGGGTGGGGCTGTGATCGCGCATGTAATCGCCGCGCAGCGTGAGCTCGAGATTGTCGCTCGCCGCGTAGCGCAGCGCCGCGCGCACGGCCGTGATGTCTTCGCCCTGCGCACGGCGGCCAGTATTGAGCGAGCGCTGCCAGCCGTCGTTGTTGCGGGTATCGAACGACAGGCGCAGGCCGAGCTTGTCCTCGATCAGCGGTATGCCCCAGGCGAGCCGCGCGTTGCGTTGCTCCCGGCTGCCGACCGTGACGTCCGCCTTGAAATCCGGCTCGTCGAGCGGCGCCGCCCTGGTGATGATGCGTATCGCGCCGACGCTGCTGTTGCGACCATACAGCGTGCCCTGCGGACCGCGCAGCACCTCGACGCGTTCGACGTCGAACAGGTCGACGAGCGCCCCGGTCACGCGCGCGAGGTACACGCCGTCGATGTACAGACCGATCGGTGAATCGAATGAGAATACCTGGTTGTCGACCCCGATGCCGCGCAGGAACATTTTCGGCGTGGTCACGCTGCCGAGCGCCTCCTCGAGCGTAAGGTTGGGCACGAACGCCTTGACGTCCTGCAGATTGACGATCTGGTGCTGGTCGAGATTGTCCGCGGTGATCGCGGTGACCGCGATCGGCACGTCCTGCAGATTCTCCGCGCGCTTCTGCGCAGTGACGACCACCATCTCGAGCGCATCGTCCTGCTGTTGCGCGCGAACCGGTCCGGCCGCGCCGGCGGCAAGCGCCCCCGCGCAGCCGAGCAGTACCCATTGACGCAGGCCGGCAGTGTTCATTGCGACGTCCCTCGCTGTATTGGTGGCAGGCTTTGTAAATGGTCAGACCATTTTCCCACGTTGTCAAGACGGCAGTAGTATCATGACTTGACGGCGGCGGAGCATTTCGGGATAAAGGGTCAAATGGTCTTACCAAATTGTGTGGTATGACGGCGCCTGCCCGCAGGCTCACGACCGGCATCAAGGTCGGCTGGGCCATCGGCGAAGTCGGCATAGCGACTTTCGTCGGCCTCACGATGATCTACCTGCTGTTCTTCCTGACGCAGGCCATCGGCATCTCGCCGATCTGGGCCGGGCTCGCCCTGCTCGTTCCGCGCCTGTGGGACGTGTTGATCGACCCGATCATCGGCGCGATCTCGGATCGCACGCGCACGCGCATGGGGCGCCGCCGCCCCTACGTGCTGCTCTCGGCATTCACTTTCGGCCCGCTGTTCGCGCTGATCTTCTTTGTGCCCGAAGGCGGCGAAGCGGCAAAGGTCGCCTACGTCACGCTGCTATACCTGCTCGCGAGCAGCGCCTACTCGCTGCTGGACGTGCCCTACTCAGCGATGGCCGCCGAGTTCACCGATGACTACAAGGAGCGCACCAACCTCGTCGGCTACAAGATGATCGCGGCGCGCCTCGGCATCGTATTGTCGGTGACCGCGGGGCCCTTCATATTCGCGTCCCGCGAGACGCTCGCGGAGGGCTTTCGCCTGTTGGGCGTCTTGGCCGGCGCATTCATCGTGGCAACGACCCTGGTCACGCATTTCGCGACGCGCAACGCCCCGCGCATCGAGCAGCCGGTCCGTGGCCTCGGCGTGCGCGACGAGCTGCGCGCGGTCGTGCAGAACCGCCCGTTCCGCATACTCTGGCTGGTGTTCCTCGCGCAGAACCTCGCGATCGGCGCGAGCGCGACCACGCTGATCTACCTGATCACGATCGTCATGCACGCGGACGCGCGTGTCGTCGGACCGCTGATCGCGATCGGCTCGATCGTCGGCCTCGTCGTGACGCCGCTATGGGTTCTGGTCGCGCGGCGCACCGGCAAGCGCAAGGCGTACTTTCTGGGCCTCGCTATCACTGCGTGCATGAGTCTGCCGGCGCTCGTCATTCCGCCGGAGCTGTATCTGCTGCTGTTCGTGGTACTGCTCGTCGCGGGTATCGGCGATGCGGCGACGCAGCTGTTCCCGAACTCGATGGTGCCGGACACCGTGGAGGTGGATGAGCTGCGAACCGGCCTGCGCCGTGAGGGTGCGATCTTCGGCGCGTGGAGCTTCTGTCGCAAGCTCGGGATGGCCGCCGGCGCCTTCCTCGTGAGCATCGGACTGTCGATGTTCGGATTCGTGAGCGGTCAGGCCGACGCTGCCGCGCAGACACCCGAGGCGATACTGGGCATACGGATCGTGTACTCGCTGTTGCCGTTCTCGCTGTGGATGTGCACGATCGTACTGCTGCGGCGTTACGATCTGACGGAAGAGCGCTTCAACGCCGTGAAGCTGGAGATCAGGAAAGCGGCCGGGCGTCAGGTGAGCGGGGCGGGCTCGCGGTCTCCGTTGCACGCGGACTCATCATCGATGCCGTAGCGCCCGGGAGCCGAGGAGACGCGCGATGCCTGGCTTTCCGATCGTCGATGCCCACTTGCACCTCTGGGACCCCGTTCGCGTACCGCTGTCGTGGCAGCAGCCAGGGTCACTCCTCGCGCGTCCGTACGGCGTCGAGGACTATGCCCGCGACTGCGGGCCGATCGCCGTCGAGGCGATGGTATTTGTGGAGTGCGACGTCGACGCGGGCGGCTACGAAGAAGAAATCGTACTCGTCGAAGAGAACCGCCGGCGCGATCCGCGGATCGGTGCGATCGTCTGCAAGGCACCCGTGGAACAGGGGCCCCGGGTGCTCGACTTCCTCGGCCCGCTGGCAGCGCGCCATCCGCTGGTCACCGGCGTGCGGCGGCTGATCGAGTTCGATCCGGACCCCGAGCTCTGCATCCGGCCTGCGTTCATCGAGGGCGTGCGCTCGCTGGCGGAGCTGGGGCTTACGTTTGATGTGAACGTCCATCACACGCAGCTGCAATACGCACTGCAATTCGCGCGGGCCGTCGACAACGTGCCGCTGATGCTCGATCACTGCGGCAAGCCCCCCGTGCTAGAGGGCGCGCTCGACCCGTGGCGCGGCCTGATCCGCGAGCTCGCCCGACTGCCGAACGTCCACTGCAAGCTGTCGGACCTGCCCGTCGAGGCCAACCGCGAGCATTGGACCGCCGCCGACGTCAGGCCCTACATCGACACGGTCGTCGAAGCATTCGGCTTCGACCGTCTCGTGTTCGGCGGTGACTGGCCCGTGTGCCTCCAGGCAACCACGCTCGCGCGCTGGATCGGGGTTCTCGACGAGGCCTTGCACGGTTGCACGAATCGGGAGTTGCACAACTACTACCGGGACAACGCGCGCCGCTTCTATCGGCTCACCGCGACGCGCGAACCGGCCTGACCTGCGAAGGCGCAAATCAGGACGCCGCGTCGCGTGCACGCGGTGCTTCGCGCAACAGCTGCGCGAGGCGCCGCCCCGCCCGGCCCGGCGGTGCGTCGAGTCGATACGCAAGGCGCGGAACGAAGCGGTAGCGCGAGCCGCCGGCATAGCGCAGTTCACGCAGGCGGCCGCTGCGCAATTCCGCACGGATCATCTCGAGTGGCATCCAGCCGAAGCCCGCGCCCATCAGCAGCGCCTGCTTCTTCGCGTCGAAGCCGGAGAGGTAAAAGATCCGTTCGCCGCCGAAGCCGTGCGGATCGTCCGGCCGGCCGCTCGAATCCTGCACCGAGAGCTCCACTTGATCCTGCAGATCGTCGAGCCGCGCGGCTTTGAGTCGTGCGAGCGGATGGCCACGCCGCGCGCAGAGCACGCATTCGACCTCGGGCAACTCCTCGGTGACGAGGTACGGCTTCGCCTCGTAGTCCTTGATCACCATGAGATCGGCGTCGTCACGCTCGAAGCAGAGCTGCACGCCGCGCCGGAATTCCACTTTCAACTGACAACGCGTCGGCGCTCCCTCGTCGGCGAGCTGCTTGAATGCCGCGAGCGTCGGCCCGACCGGCAGGATTCCATCGACGATCACGAGCAGCCGCGGCTCCCAGCCTTCCGCGAACTGTCGCGCGACCGACTCGACGTGGCGCGCCTGCGCAAGGAGCCGCTGGCCTTGTGCGAGCACGGCCTCGCCCGCGGGCGTCAGGCGCACGCGGTAGCTCTGACGATCCAGCAATGTCACGCCGAGCTGCTGTTCGAGCTTGCGCACGTGATAGCTCACGGCGGACTGCACCTTGTGGAGCCGTTCGGCAGCACGTGCGAACCCGCCGTATCGAATGACAGCGTCGAGGGCTTCCACGGCGTCGAGGTCGAGGCGCATGACGTTCCATATTTTAGATCGAATTGGCCAAAATCATGCGCTTTCTTCGAAGCAGCCGACGCTCTTAGCCTTGACCACACCCGCATCAGGAGATGAACCATGACGCCAGCCGATCGCCGTTGCTCCGGTCCGACCCGCCGGTCGTGGGCCGAGCCCTGGAAGGTCAAGGTCGTCGAACCGATCAGGATGACGACGGCGTCCGAACGCGCACGCGCGATCGAGCAGGCGGGCTACAACACCTTCCTGTTGAAGTCCGGGGACGTCTACATCGATCTGCTCACGGACAGCGGCACGAGCGCGATGAGCGATTGGCAGTGGGCCGGAATGATGCTCGGCGACGAAGCCTACGCCGGCAGTCGCAACTTCTATCATCTCGAGGAGGCGGTGCGGAAGTACTATGGCTACCGCCAGAGCTTCGCGGGTTCAAAAGGTGGCGTGAACACGGCGCGCAGGCGTCCCGCATCATCGAGCAGAAAGAGCGACGCCGAGTGGTCCATGGAATAGCTGCCGCCGGGCAGGTCGACTTTCACGACGGCGGCGCCGAGCGAGCGGGTGAAGCTCTTGAGGTCGAGCGGGTTGCCCGTAAGACCGATAAACTGCGGATCGAAGCCCGCGAGATAGTTGCGCAGTACCGCCGGAGAGTCGCGCTCGGGGTCGACCGTCACGAGGTAGATCGCAAGATTCGCGACTTGCGACGCGCGCTTCGCCTGTGCGAGGACCGCGAGCGTCGTCGGGCACACGTCCGGGCAGTTCGTGAAGCCGAAGAAAAGCACGCTCGCGTGCCCGGCGAATCCGGCGGCGGTGAACGGCTGACCGAGGCTGGTCGTGAGTGCGGGCGTGTTGAACGTGCGCGGCTCCGGCAGCCAGGTTCCCGCCTGCAGCACCGGCGCGGGCGCTGACGGAGGCGCCAGGGTGGTGCGGGCGATCCAGGCGCCGGCGAGCACGCCGGCAACGGCAAGGGCTGCCCAGGGCAGCCAGGATTTCGAGGTGGACATGGCGCCATTATCACACATGCATCGCGCAGCCCCGACCGTGCGACACGCGATCGCGTGCGCCGCGAGGCGTCTCGCGCGTGCGCGCCTGCACTACGGGCACGGCACGGACAACGCGCGCGACGATGCCGCGGCGCTCGTGTGGCATGTGCTCGGTTTGCCGGTGCCACCGCGTGCGCGCGATTACGGCCGACGCGTGAACGTGCATGCGCAGCGCGCGATCGATGCGCTCGTCGAGCGGCGCATTCGTGAGCGCGTGCCGGCGGTCTACCTGACGGGCGAGACCTGGTTCGCCGGTCTGCCGTTCCATGTCGATGCGCGCGTCCTGATTCCCCGCTCGCCGATTGCCGAGCTGATCGAGCGCCGGTTCACGCCATGGGTGGATGCGCGTCGCGTGCGGACCATCCTCGATCTCGGCACCGGTTCCGGCTGCATCGCCATCGCCTGTGCAAAGGCCTTTCCGCAGGCCCACGTCGACGCCTCGGACATCTCGGTCGACGCGCTCGAGGTGGCTGCGATCAACGTGCGCCGCCACCGCGTCGGGCGACGTGTCCGGCTCGTGAGATCGGATCATTTCGCCGCGCTCGCAGGCCGGCGCTACGATATTATTGTGTCGAATCCGCCCTATGTCGGGGTCGATGAGCTTGCGGCCCTGCCACCCGAGTACTCGCACGAGCCCCGCGGCGCCCTCGCTGCGGGAGAGGATGGGCTCGATTCCGTGCGCGTGATCCTGCGCGGGGCGGTGCAGCACCTTCGTCCGCGCGGCATACTTGTGGTCGAGGTGGGCAACTCCGAGGTGCGCGTGCGTGCGAGGTTTCCGCGCGTGCCGTTCACCTGGCTCTCGTTCGAACGGGGAGGCGGCGGAGTTTTCCTGCTGACGGCTGAACAGGTTGGAGATGTCCGGTAACACTTTCGGCAAACTGTTTACGGTGACCAGCTTCGGCGAGAGCCACGGGCCCGCGCTCGGCTGCATCGTGGACGGCTGCCCGCCAGGGCTCGCGCTGTCCGAAGCGGATCTGCAGCCTGATATCGACCGGCGCCGCACGGGAACATCGAAATTCACGAGTCAGCGTCGTGAAGCCGACCAGGTGCGCATTCTTTCGGGCGTCTTCGAGGGCCACACCACCGGCACGCCGATCGGTCTTCTCATCGAAAACACGGATGCGCGCTCGCGCGACTACGAGAAGATCAAGGACCGGTTCCGCCCGGGTCATGCCGATTACACGTACCAGCAGAAATACGGTCTGCGCGATTATCGTGGCGGCGGACGTTCCTCGGCGCGCGAGACCGTGATGCGCGTCGCGGCGGGCGCGATCGCGCGCAAGTACCTCGCCGGGCGGCTCGGCGTGGGCATTCACGGCTATCTGAGCCGCATCGGCCCGCTCGAGCTCGAGCCGGTGAATCCGGCCACGGCCTATGAAAATCCGTTCTTCTGCCCCGATCCGGCGCGCATTCCGGAACTCGAGAAGCTGATCTGGGACCTGCGCACAGCGGGCGATTCGATCGGCGCGCGTGTCACCGTGATCGCGACCGGTGTGCCCCCCGGTCTCGGTGAACCCGTGTTCAGCCGGCTGGACGCGGACATTGCCGCCGCGCTGATGGGTATCAACGCGGTCAAGGCCGTCGAGATCGGGGCGGGGACGCGCGCGGCTGCACAGCGCGGCAGCGAGCATCGGGACGTGCTGACGCCGCAGGGCTTCAAGTCGAACAATGCGGGCGGCATGCTGGGCGGCATATCGAGCGGCCAGGACATCATCGCGCATGCAACGCTGAAGCCGACCTCGAGCATCCAGATTCCAGGCGAGACGATCGACGCGAGCGGCAACGCCGTCGGGATCGTCACGACCGGGCGGCACGACCCGTGTGTCGGGCTGCGCGCCACGCCGATTGCCGAAGCGATGCTGGCGCTGGTGTTGATGGACCACTTCCTGCGCAATCGGGCGCAGAATGGCGACGTGAAATCGAAGACCCCGGTGATATGAGCAAGCAATTTCGAGTGGCAGTGGTAGGTGCGACCGGCCTTGTCGGCGACACCATGATCAGGGTTCTGGAGGAACGCAACTTTCCGGTGAGCGAGCTGTTCCCGCTCGCGAGCAATCGCTCACTCGGGCGGATAGGAAGTTCAAAGCACCCCGCAGCGCCGTCCTGATTCGTGGAACCACCCGGGTGTAGCGACCCAATCTGCCTCAGCCTGCCTGAATCCGGCCAGTTGCCCGGATGGGC
>WBZY01000387.1_pt1 | contig 33668 bp, 28 predicted proteins | sample 5204191 | NCBI WGS metagenome assembly WBZY01 (sample SAMN12344363, study PRJNA552823) | activated sludge metagenome | biome: Activated sludge suspended growth; feature: Anammox Sidestream; material: Wastewater; isolation source: activated sludge from anammox sidestream of wastewater treatment...
GTGGTGTGGGACGAGCGCCTGCAGCGGGCCTCGTTCCAGTTCGACCGCACGTTCACGCGCAGCGGGCTGGACGTGGCCCCGGTGATGATGCCCTTGGCGAAGGCGCGGGGCGGCGAGGAGGTCTTTGTTTTCGGCAACAGCCGCAACGAAACGTTCAAGGGGCTGCCTGGTCTGCTGGCCGATTGCCTGCCGGACCGCTTCGGCGATGCACTGCTGAACGCCTGGCTGAACGAACAAAAGCGGGAGCTGGCGAACCCGGTGGAGAAGCTGTGCTTCCTGGGTCACCGTGCCATGGGGGCCTTGGAGTTCGAGCCGAGCCACGCCGAGCTGGAGGCCAGCAGCGAGGCCCTGCAAGTGGAGGAACTGGTGCGCGTGGCGCGGCGGGTGCTCACCGAGCGGGAGAAGTTCAGCACCAACCGCAGGAAGGGCGAGAAGCAGGCCCTGATGGACATCATCCAAGTGGGCACCTCGGCGGGCGGCGCGCGGGCCAAGGCGATCGTGGCGTACAACCACCACACCGGCGAGGTGCGCAGCGGCCAGATCGACGGGCTGGAGGGCTTTTCGTACTGCCTGATCAAGTTCGACGGCGTGACCAACGCCGCGCTGGGCGACCCCAAGGGTTACGGCCGCATCGAGTATGCCTACCACCTGATGGCCGTGGCGAGCGGGATCAGCATGATGCCGTGCACGCTGCTAGAGGAGAACGGCCGCGCGCACTTCCTCACGCAACGCTTCGACCGCGTGAAGCATGCACGCACCGGCGAGACGGTGCGCTTGCACATGGCCACGCTCTGTGGCCTGGGCCACCTGGACTACAACGACCCCGTGCGCCACAGCTACGCCGACGCCTTTACCATGATGCGCCTGCTGGGCCTTCCCTACCCCGATGCCGCCGAGCTCTTCCGCCGCATGTGCTTCAACGTGATCGCCCGCAACTGCGACGACCACACCAAGAACACCTCGTTCCTGATGGACCCGCAGGGCGAATGGCACCTTTCGCCGGCCTACGACATCACCTTCGCCTATGACCCGAAGAACATCTGGCTGCGCCAGCACCAGATGAGCGTGAACGGCAAGCGCACCGGAATCACCCGCGATGACCTGCTGGCCGTGGCCAAGGCGATGAACATCAAGAAGGCCGCCGCGATCATCGACGAGGTGAAGGCCGGGGTGAAGACCTGGAAGAAGTGCGCGAAGCAGGCCGAGGTGAGCGCCAAGCAGGTGGAGGCGATCGGGAAACTGCTGTTGACGAGGATCTGACCAACAAGGCCCACCTCCGCGCGATGTGGTCGATCGGCGATCCGTTCCGTTCCTGATACCCGTGTCAGGTTCTCATCGGATCCTCGCTATGATCCCATTTTTGTGGGATAAGGTAGCCGCTTCGTCATGCTGTGCAGAAGTGGATGTCCTCGTCCTCGGGCAATCCGTACCGGAATCGTTCCTGTGGCGAGTGATCGGTGCTGAACGGTACCACTTCCACCTGGAACCCCGACTCGGTCAGTCGGTCCTTCAGGTCACGGCCGTACAACCGGAAGTGGTCGTGCTGACCGAAGCGTCGCTCACGTTCCTTCGGGTCGGTGATCGTCACATCCTCGTCGGTGCTGGCCATGCGCTTGTCCAGCGGCACCTGGATGATGGCCCAGCCCCCGGGCTTGAGCACGCGGTGCAGTTCCCGCATGGCCAGTCGGTCGTCGGGGATGTGCTCGAGCACATGGCTGCAGATCACCGCATCGAAGGTGTGCGGCGGGAAGTCGATGCGCGTGAGGTCCAGGTCGATGGTGCCCTTGGGATAGGCGTACCCCGGCTCGAACTTGTCACCGGCGGTGTATTCCACCAAGGGGTGGGTGCTCAACCGGTCGTAGTAGAATTGTTCCGGTGAAACATGGAGCAGTTTCAGCGGCTCCTTCATGAGCTTCGTGCGGCTCTGTATGAACAGCCACATCAGGCGGTGCGCTCCAGCGAGGCGCACTGCGGGCATTGGGCATGGGCGCGGCGCCTATGAGCCACGCCGAAGGGCAGGTAACAGAGGAAGTGGCCGCCGCAACAGGGGCACTCCACTTCATCACCGGCCAGCCCTATGAGGCGCCGCTGCCGCGGTCCCATGCGCTTGAGCGCGGCCTGTATGAGCCATTGGTCGGATCGGGAGCGTAGACGGGCGAACATGCGGCGGGCGAAGATAGTCCAGGCGCTTTCGCTGATCGTGAATTGGGAAGCCGACTGGAAGGAGACCGAGCTGTAAGTGGCAACGGTTCGGGACCAGGTCCTGCATGTGTGTTGTGGTCGCTCGTGCCGCGATGTCCGCCTGTTGGAGGGAAGGTCACGCTTCCGCCTGTTGGAAGGATACGGATCAACGCGTTCATCGCCTACCGGGCGGCCAGCAATGATCCGATGGTCCGGACGCGACCATCCTCACCGGCGGCAATGGATCGACGGTCTGAAATATATCCGACCGATACCGTATAATTCAGTGCTCCGGCCGGCAGGATGGAACGAAGAGCGCCGGGAACAACCCATTGAACCATGCACGTCGCGATCCCAGCTTCGCATTCCGGTTGTAACCGCAGCATCGGGACCATGCGTCATACCGCCATGTTGATCAGATCCGCTTTGCCCGTTATCGGGCCACTACTGGCCCTTACGGCGACCCACGCAGCAACGGCGCAGGCCGACACCACACTCACCGCACGCATGGATGCGGTGTTGGCCGAGCACTTCACGCCTGATGCGCCGGGCGGTGTGGTGCTGGTGGCGAAAGGCGACCGCATCCTGTACGAGCGCGCGCTGGGCATGGCCGATGTGGCGGCGAACAAGCCGTTGACCACCGCCAGCCAATTCCGCATCGGCAGCATCACGAAACAGTTCACTGCGGTGGCCATCCTGCAACTGGCCGACCAAGGGAAGTTGAAGCTCACCGATGAGATCCAGCGCTACGTGGACTTTCCGAAGAAGGAACATCCCATCACGATCGAGCACTTGCTCACGCATACATCGGGCATCCCCAATTTCACCGACCTGCCCGCTTACAACCCCGAGGCTTTTGCGGTACCGGTGAGCCTGGAGGCCGAGATCAAGATGTTCAAGGACCTGCCGCTGGAATTCAAGCCCGGCACGAAGTGGAACTACAGCAACAGCGGCTACATCCTGCTCACGGCGATCATCGAGAAGGTCGCGGGCCGGTCGTGGTCGGACCACGTGGCTGAGCATCTGCTGCGGCCAGTCGGCATGACATCCTCCAGCGCTTCATTGGATGACCACTACCTGCCCCGTGAGCCCGGCCTGGGCTACCAACCCGAAGGCGAAGGTTGGGTGCCGGCGTTGCCGGTGAGCCTGACATGGCCGCGGGGCGCGGGATCGATCCGCAGCACCGTGGAGGACCTGTGGAAATGGAACACGGCCGTCAAAAAAGGTAACATGGTACCGGCACAATTCCGGGAGCGGGCCTTCACGTCGTTCGTCCTGGCGAATGACACGGCCTGCGGATATGGCTACGGCTGGATGTTCCAGAACGTGCAGGGCAGCCCCACGCGGGAGCACAGCGGTGGCATCAACGGGGCAACGAGCAATATGATCTACCTGCCCAAGGAGGATGTTTTCGTGGTGGTGCTGGTGAACCGTGAATCGGCCGATGCGCATAGCCTGGCGCCCGAGCTGGCGGCGATCGCGTTGGGCAAACCGTATGGCGGTCCGGAGGTACCGCTAACGCCGGAACAAGCGCGGGCCTACGCCGGTGTGTACCGGAGCGAACAAGGCGTGACGCGCTACGTCACCAGCGATAGCGACGGCCTGCACGCACAGCGCGAAGGTGGTAAACGGTTCCGCCTGCAATACCTGGGCAACGACCGGTTCCGCTATGTCGGCGATGTGATCAACCTCACCTTCCAACGGACCCACGGCAAGGTAACTGACGCCCTGTTGCAGACCCGCCAAGGCGATGACCCCATGACCCTGACCGATGAACCGCTCCCGACGCGCACGGCCATTGCCCTGCACAACGCCGACCTGTTGCCCTACGTGGGCGAATACGAGCTGGCCCCGGGGTTCACCCTCACCTTCCGCGCCGAAGGTGATCGCTTCTTCCTGCGCCCCACCGGCCAGCAGGAGCTTGAGGTGTTCGGTTCCGCACCGAACGAATTCTTCCTCACCGTGGTGGATGCCACCATCACCTTCCACCCCGAGGCCGATGGAAGTGTGCAGCGCCTCACCTTCCGGCAAGGCAAGGAAATGGAGGGCAAGCGGGTGAATTGAACGAACTTTACGGGGCATGACCACGGAGCGCCCCGCACACCTGCCCACCGCAGCGTTCTTCCAACGCCCGCGCCCCACGGCGGAAAAGCCCTTGGTGGTGATGTTGAGCGCCTGCCTCGGCGGTGTGGGTTGCGGCGTGGACGGCAGCACCAACGGCGACCACGGCTCCCTGCGCTCCTGGCTCATCCGTCCCGAAGTGCGGATCGTGAAGTTCTGCCCCGAGGACTTTTCCTTCGGCACGCCGCGCATGACACCGGACAGCCACGGCGGCAACGGCTTCGATGTGCTGGATGGCAAAGCCCGCTCCTTGGCCGAGGACGGCACCGACTGGACCGCAGGCATGGTGAAAGCCGCCAACGCCATGCGCGACCTCGCCCTGCGTGAGAAGGTGGATGTGGCGATCCTCATGGACATCAGTGGCGCCTGCGGCAGCACGGTCACCTACCTGGGCTCGCGCTTCGCGGAGAACAAGGTGTACCAGCAGGGGCCGGGTGTGGCGGCGGCCGCGTTGATGCGTGCAGGCATCCCGGTGATCTCCCAGCGCGACGACCGCTCGCTGCGTATGCTGCGCGACCTGCTGGACGGCACGGCCCTGCTCAGCGACGAGCGCGACCACTGGGAAAAGGCGTGGTATCAGGGGTATTTCGGTCCCCCGCAGGGAGAGAGGGGGCGATGATCGGAGGCTTGTTCTTGTACAGGAACTGGCGCACCGCCGGGCCAACCGGCACTGCACACAACGCCTGGCACGGATCGCCCATCGCTTGTCGGATCAGCGAACGCCGCGGGCTCAGGCGGCCATCAGGCCCTGCTGTTCCTCGGCCACACGCTTGATGCCCACCAGGATCTCCACCCATTCGCGGCCGGCCTCGCGGGTGCGCCGCACATCGTGGGGCAGCCCGGCGAAATCACCGTGCCACAGCTCCAGACGGGTGCGCCCGTCGCGCTCCGGCTCCAGCAGGAAGTCCACCGTGGTATAGCTCGAAGGCTCGTCGGGCAGGTCGCCATCCACCTCCAGGCAGGTATAGCGCAGCCGCCGATCGGCCAGGCTGGCCATCACCGTGCCTTTGGCGCGCAACCGCTCCTGGCCGTCCACCTTGTCCACCCACAGCACCGGGGCGCCGGGTTTCCACGTGCTCCGCGCTTGGGAGCCCGCCAGGTAGAGTTTGGTCAGCTTCGGGTCGGTCAGCACACGCCAGATGGCACGGGGCGAAGCGTCCACTAACAAGGTCCGTTGGATGATGGTCTCGCTTTCCATGGTCACCCAACCCAACGCACGATCCGTGCCGTTGGTGCATCGGCACCTGCCCGAGCTTTCAACAACCTCGGAAAGCCAAGCCCCTGGCGCCTGACGTCCGGGTGACGATCGCCGGAGGGACCACTCCGCCCGGAGCTGAGGGCGCGGCCCCTCCCGTTCGTTATGTCGGCGCGCTTGGGGTTCGGAACCCAACCAGAGCCGCCAAAAAGTCATGCCACGCTGTCCCCTTCTGCCAAAGCTCCCCCCGGCCCCAGGTCCATGCGCCGGTCAACCCGGCCACGAACCATTGGTCCGCCGGGCGAACATTCGCGGCACGATTCTTCGTACTATCGTCGCTGAAGAACAACGAGGCCATGCCCCGCAAGAAGACCATCATCCTGACCCAGCCCGTCCCGGACGGGAAGACCATCAAAGTGCGCCTCGACGGAAGGACCATCGTGCACCTCAAGAGCATGAAGACCTTCGAGTTCTGGCGCAAGAGGTACCCGAAAGCCGAAGTGATCGGCTGATGGGCACCGGGGGGAAGTCCATAGGGGCGGTCCCGGCGCTCACCCTGTTATTATCTTTCATGGCCTGTGCCCAGGCGCCAAGCCAGGTCCCGGGTCGCACGATCACCATGGCCGGGAATCCCTATTACAACGAATCGGACAGCACCCCGCTGGACCTGCCGGACAGCGTGTGGCGCAAGGTGTTGGACCCGGAGGTCTATCACATTGCCCGGGAGAAAGGCACCGAACGGGCCTTCACCGGGGCCCTGTGGGACCATGAAGGCATCGGCCGGTACCATTGTGCCGCCTGTGGGAACATGTTGTTCCTGGCCGACAGCAAGTTCGCCAGCGGCTGCGGCTGGCCGAGCTTCTACCGCACCGAACGCGAAGGCAGCGTGCGCTACGCCGAGGACCGGAGCCACGGCATGGTGCGGACCGAAGTGCTGTGCGGCCGCTGTGGGGGGCATCTGGGCCATGTGTTCGACGACGGGCCGCCGCCCACCGGCAAGCGCTACTGCATGAACTCGGCCGTGCTGCGGTTCCGGCCGCAGGCAACGGCACCCGAGCCGCCCCGCTGAGGCACCTGCCCGCACTTGTGACCATCCGGTGATGCAGGGATGGTCGGTTCAGTGTCCGGATCGATTATACTTGTCGGACCGCCACGGCCGGGACCTGTGGAAGCCGTGGCCCGAACCAGTACAACCATTCACCCCAACGATCATGAAGAAAACCCTACTCGCATTGCTGCTCGGAACGGCCGGCCTTGGCGCACAGAGCCAGGTGATCCTGAACGTGCTCGAGCCCGCCAACATCGCTGGCAGCTACACCTTCACGTGGGCCGACCCGGCCGGTGGCTGGGGCTGCCCGGACCTGAACGACCCGCTGAACGCCTTGACCGACACCCTGGCCCTGGCTTCGGACGGCACTGCCGGTGACAGCCTGTGCTGCAACCCGGTCACCAACGGCGCCGAGGTGGCCGGCAAGATCGCCGTGATCTATCGCGGCAGCTGTGAATTCGGCACCAAGGCCCTCAACGCCCAGAACGCTGGCGCGGTGGGTGTCATCATCATCAACCGGGTGGCCGGTGCCCCCGTGGCCATGGGTTCCGGTGCCGACGGCGCCAACGTCACCATCCCGGTGGCGATGATCACCCTGGATGACGGCATCCTGGTGGAGGACGAACTGGAGGCCGGTACGCCGGTCGTCGCCTTCCTGGGCAGCATCAACAACTTCTTCCAGTACAACCTGAGCGCCTACAAGCCCGACGTCCTGGTGGCCCCGGCCACCGGCCAACCCGCCCTGGTCTCCCAGAACGCCAGCGAGTTCAGCGCCGAACTGGGCCTGTGGATCCATAACTACGGCACCGCAGCGCAGACCGACGCCACCCTCAACGCCAAGGTGGAACAGAACGGCAGCACCCTCTACGACCAGACCTCCACGGCCGTGTCCCTCAACCCGGGTGACAGCGCGTTCGTGACGCTGCCCGCCTTCTCGCAATCCTCCTACTCGGATGCGCTTTACACGGTGACCTACACCATCTCCACGGGCACCCTGCCGGACGAGTTCCCGGCCGACAACAGCTTCTCCTGTTCCTTCCTGGTGGACTCGGTGCTGAGCTACTGCCCCATGGACGAGACCACCGGCAAGCCCGCGCCCAACGCCCACTACCGGCCCAGCAACGACGTGGACGGCTTCCAGTCCTGCATCCACTTCCAGAACGCCAACGCCAGCCGCATGGCCGCCACCGGCATCTACACCAGTGCCACCTCGGCCTCGGGCACCACGTTGGACGGGGAGTTCATCGGGGTGCGCGCCTATGAGTGGGGCGACAGCTTCACCGGCCTGAGCGATCCGAACTTCCCGGGCCAGACCGCCTACACCCTCAGCGAAGAAGCCACCGGCGAGTACTACTACCAGTCCGACCTGCAGGGCGAAGTGATCTACGTGCCCTTCTCGCAGCCCCTGGTGCTGGTGGACAACTCGCGCTACCTCTTCTGCGTGTACACCCTGAGCGACGCCCTCTACGTGGGTTACGACGCCACGCTGGACTATGACGAGCACACCGCCGTGTACGACCAGCCCGTTTCCCTGATCGAAGATGGCGGCACCTGGTACAACGTGGGTTTCGGCACCGACGTGACCTGCGCGGCCGGTGTGGCCATGGTCCCCGCCGGTGGTATCGGCATGAACGAGCTGAACACGGTGGAAGCCACCCCCTACCCCAACCCGACCACCGACCGCATCCGCGTGCCCCTGGCCGGCCTCAGCGGGGCGGCCGACCTGCGCATCATGGACCAGACCGGCAAGCTCGTGGACGAGCGCCGCGTGAACATCGCCAACGAGGTGCTGGTGCTGGACGTGACCGGCCTCACCGGCGGCACCTACCAGTTCGCCCTCAACTTCCAGGACGGCGGTCGCACCACCTTCCGGGTGGTGGTGACCAAGTGACCAGGAACGTGTGCAAAAGAAGCGCGGGCCACGGCCCGCGCTTCTTTTTTCCAGCCCTCGCCGGAAACCTTCCGCATGCCCCACCACCATGACATCGTCCGGTGCGGATGGTCGGACGTAGCTTGCGGCACATCATCCGAACCCCATGGCCAGCTTCGACATCGTCAGCAAGATCGACGTCCAGACACTGGATAACGCGGTGAACACCGCCAAACGGGAGCTGGAAACGCGCTACGACCTGCGCGGGAGCAACAGCAGCATCGAGCTGGACCGTAAGGCGCTTACGATCAAACTCGCCACCGAGGACACCATGAAGCTCGATGCCCTCGAAAAGATCCTCCTGGAGCGCAGTACCAAACAGCGGATCGATGTGAAGGCCTTCGACCTAGGGCAGGAGCCCCAGCCCAGCGGCAAGCTCGTGCTCAAGACCATCAAGGTGCAACAGGGCATCGAGCGGGAGAAGGCCAAGCGCATCCTCAAGGCCATCAAGGACAGCGGGCTGAAGGTGCAACCCCAGATCATGGACGACATGATCCGGGTGACGGGCAAGAAATTCGACGACCTGCAGGCGGTGATCGCCTTGTGCAAGGCCACGGACTTCGAGGTGCCGTTGCAGTACGAGAACATGAGATCCTGACCCGGTCGCCATGGGCGGGAACGAGGAAGCGCGCCTTACGGGGCGCGCTTCTTTCGTTCTCCCGATGCCGGCTTACGGGCCGGGCCGGGGTCTTTCGGCGCCCAAGCGGGCAGGGACCCCGAGCATCAGGTATGCGTGGTCGGCCTTACGGGGCCGGTTGTCCAAGAGGCCTTACGGGGCCTCCGTGAACTTGTAACGCAAGCCTCGTGCCGGAAGTTTCAAGAGCCGCCGAAAAAACCGAAGGCCCCCGCCCGCAGCGCGGACCGGGGGCCTTCGCCAGCGGGGCATGCGCTTCAAAGCACCGTGCGCCCCTGCAGGAAAAGCACGAAGATGAAGGTCATCAGGAAGTGGTGCACCAGCAGGAGCACCGACGCCATGGCGAGCGCCGTCTTGCCATGGCGCTTGAGCTCGGGAAAGAGCTTTTTGTTGTTGAGGGCGATGATCGGCAGCGGCACCGCCGCCAGTAGGAAGGTCACCGCAAGCGCCTTGAAGGCGAAGGCATTGTCCAGGAAGCCGAGGAACAGGTGGGCGTAGTAGAACACGAAGCCCAGGGAGGACAACAACGCCAGCCGTACGAACATCTTGGCCTCGTAGACCATTTTGGCCTTGGTTTCCATGGTATAGACGCGTGGCTCATACGAGGTTGTGTCCGGCAGGGTTCGGAGTTTTCAACAGCAGCGCGGCTTCCCGAGGCAACCTACCGTGCCGCCTTGCGTACGGCAAGCCTCACCAGGCCGATCGCCCCGATCAAGCCCCCCATCAAGGCCAGGGGCCACGGATATCGTTCCGGGACAAGGCCGTCCAGGACGTTCCCTGCGGATCGCGACCCGTCCATCAGACGCAGCGGTTCCAGCACGAAGGAAGCGATCCAGATCACGGCCGACAGGGTCAAGAGCGACCAGGTTTGCCGATCGGGCGCGCAGGGCCCGCGTCCCGCACCACGCAACAAGAGCACCGCGAGCACGATCAACCCCACGGACACCACGCAGGGCGCCCACACGGGCCCCACCCACGGCACGGGGATCAGGAACAGGAGGTCGGGCTCCGCGAGGGAGGCGGGCCAGTCCAGCAGCACCTTCAACCATACGTAGTAGAAGATGTCCCAGACCCCGAAGCCGTAGCAGAACCAGGCGAAACGCCCCAGAGCGGAGCGCGTCACCAGGGCGGCGGGGGCCAGCAGCATCACCAGGGTGGCGAACTCGCGCCCCACCTCCGTGGCCACCAGGCCGGGGTCCATGGGCACCAGCGGGAAACGGAAACCCTCGGGGTAGTACAGCGCTCGCAGGTACACCACCACGGCACTCTCCAGAAAAGCCATGGCGATGAAGAACACCGTCATCCACACCCAGGGTCGCTTGGTGGCGGGATCCATGGTCTCAGAGGGTCAGTTCCGCCAAGAGGCCGCGGTGGTCGCTGCCGGGGATGTGCACGGTGTGCAAGGCCGCACAGCCCACCTCCGGCGACACCAGTACATGGTCCAGCGGGATCGCGGCCAGGGGCCCCAGCGCCGGCCAGGTGCGTTGGAAGGCTCCGGTGGTGCTGCGCAGACCGGTGCGCCCGCAGAAGCGCCCGAAGGCCGCATCCCACGGCACGGTGTTCAGGTCGCCCACGAGGATGGTGGTACTATCGTGCGGTGCCAGGTGTTCGGCCAGGCTGTTCAACTGCGCGTTCCGCCTGCGGAAATGGCCGTGGCTGATGGGAGACGTGGCATGCACCGCCAACAGCCGCACGGGGCGGCCTTCAAGCACCAGCCCGGCCTCGATGAACGGCGAACCGTTCACCTCCAGCAGCGCCGCACTTTCGAACGGCCGTTTGCTGAACAGGGCGATCCCGTAGCAGTTGCTGCGCGGTTCAAGGATCGCGTACGGATGCGTGGTGGCCAGGCCGCGCCGCAGGGCCGTGGCCCAGCGCGGATCCACCTCCTGCACACTGATCACATCGGCATCGCTGGCCCTGGCTACCGCGAGGACCTCGGCGAAGGCCGTGTTCGGCTGCAGCACGTTCATGTGGAAGAGGCGCAGCGCCGGGCCCGCGGTCCTGACGGTCGAGGTGGCCGTGGCGTGCGGCACCTGCACCAGCAGCATGGCGGCGCCGAGCAGCGCACCCTGCGCCAGCCACCACCGCCTCCACAGGGCGCTCATGACGGCCAGGGCCAGCAAGCCCCACGCCATCGGCACGATGAACGCGCGAAAGAGCATCGGCAGATAGGCGTCGGGGGCGAAGGCGCCCAGCAGGGCCAGGGTGAGCAGGGCCGTCGTGGCCCAGAGCTCGCGGTACTTAGCGTTGTTCATGGCCGGGAAGGCTTGCGGTGATCCGCATCGATCCGCCTGAGCACCAACCAAAGGGGCAGGACGCCGATCACGCCGAAAGAAGCGTCCACGCAACGCCAGAAAAAAGGAATGCCACGCACCGGGGCCCACAGAAAGGCGAATGGAAGCACCAGCAAGCAGCACCACAAGCCCCACTCCACCACCCATTTGTTACGCACGGGATCGCGGTAGGGGCCAATGAAGGCCAGGGCGATCAACACATGGGCGAAGGCGAGCCAGTCGGTGCCGTAGAACAACATGGGATAGGATGCACCTACGAGGGCCAAGGCCTCGGCCGTACGGGCGGTCCAGTCCGCCCAAGGCCCACCCCTTGCGTGTGTGAGCTCGGCCAGCCACCGGGTACCCCATTCCAATGGAACGGCGGTGAGGCCACTGAAGATGAGTGCGGCCATGAAGAACAGCAGCCAGCAGCGGATGTATCGGAGGTCGGCGGGGGTCATGGCCGTACGTTCAAGCCCGCCTCCTTCAATGCCGCCATGGTCCGGTGATCGGCCCAGCTATACTCCTGCCAATGCAGGCCCGCATAGCGCTGCAGGAATCGCCCACGCTTCTCATCCAGCTCGCGCCGGAACTCAGCGGGATCCAGGTGCTCCACCCAGCGCACGCGGTTGTTGCGGTGCCGGGCCATCTGGTGCTCCACCTTGTCCAGGTCGGCGTAGAGCAGCGGCAGCACCTTATCGCTCATGTGCAGGTAGTTGTCGATGTCGATCTCGCCGGGGTTGTCGTGCCGCAGGTTGTAGCGCACGATCAGGCTGTCCCAGTCCACGGTGGTGAGGCCCACCAGTACCACGAACCAGGCCCAGCCGTTCACCCGGACCAGGTAGAACAGGCTGCGGCGCCGGTGCACCTTGATGAACATGGTGACCAGCCCGATGAGCACCAGCGCGAGGAACACGATCACCCCCACCCGCTTGTAGGCCAGGCCGTGGAACGAGATGTAGTGGTAGTTGCGCAGGAAAACCGAGATGCCGAGGATGAAGTTCTGCACCACCCACACCACCGCGAGCCGCTTCAACGTGGCGTTGCGCGGGTGGAAGTTGAGGTTGCCGCGGAACATGTACAGCAGCACCACCATGCTCAGCATGATGCTGCAGATCAGCGCCCAGGTGCCCTCGTGCACGAACTGTTTCAGGCTGAAATCCTCGGGCACCGTGAAGCCGGACCACACCCAGCCGATGTCGATCGCGTTCACCACCAGCAGGGCGAGGTTCACCAGCACCAGCAGCACCACGCCGGCGCGGCGCTCGCGTTCCAGCGCGTCCATGGCCAGCGGGGCCAGCCAATGCGGTCGGCGTATGCGAACGCGCACCATGGCATCGGTGCATCCTTGCTCGAACCGGGCGGCGAGCTCCGGCGCCATGCGCCGCACCAGGGTGGCGCACACCATCAGGCCCCAGAGGAAGAAGAGCAGGTGCGGTGTGAGCAGCTCTCCAAGCAGGTCGAAGAGCCCGTCGAAGAACCCGGCGGTGAGCTGCTCGAATTTCGGGTTGCCCGTGCGGTACAACTGCACGAAGGCCAGCGCCACCAGCACGGGCACGATGACGATGCGGGTCCAACGCCAGCCGCTGCCGGGGGCAGCTCCCGCGCCGCGCAGGGTGGCCAGCCCCTGGCGCCCGGCCACCGGCGCCATGAGCAAGGACAGGACGGCCTGCGGCAGGGCGAACGGCACGCTGCGCAAAGCGGGCTCATGCACCAGGCCCGCGAAGAGCATCAGGCCCACCACGGTGGCGATGATGGCCACGGTGCTGTGATGCACGAACACCATGGCGGCGGCCACCAGGGTGCCCAGGGTGGCCCAGCGCGCCGGCACCGAGATACCCTTCCAGCCGTGGCGCCACGTGGCCACCGCCATCGCGGCCAGGGCGAAGAGCGTGAGGTTGAGCCCCACCGAACGGTCCCAGAACAGCCGGTCGAACAGCAGCGCGAGCGCAACGACCATGAGCAGGGGCGACCATCGGGACCAGGCGGTGGTGGCGGACGTGGAGGACATGGGGATCAGGTTCTGGGGATCAGACGTTCAATGGCGTCCAGGTGGGCACGGAACGCCTTCGCGCCGGTAACGGTGGCGCGGTAGCTCGTATTGGGCCGTTTGCCCACGAAACGTTTGCGCACCTGCACGTACTTCAGTTCCTCCAAGGCGGCCAGGTGGCTGGCGAGGTTGCCGTCGGTCACGTTGAGCAGTTCCTTCAGGCGGGCGTGGTCCACCCAGTCGTTCACCGCGAGCACGGCCATGATCCCGAGGCGGACCCGGCTCTCGAAGGCTTTATTGAGCCGCTCGATCATGGGTGTGCCGTGCCACGTTCGTGGCGCAGGTACATCAGCCCTCCGTAGAAGATGTGCAGCACCCCGAAGCCGATGGCCCAGAAGAGCAGTGCGGCCTCGAGCCAGCAGAGCGCCAGCAGGCCCAGCACCAGCTCGCTCAGGCCCAACCAGCGGATCTCGTCCAGGGTGTACTTGCCCGCGTTGAACAACGCCAGCCCGTAGAACACCAGGGTGGCGGGCGCCACCAGGCCGGGCAGGCCGTAGTAGAGCAGTGCCAGGCAGAACACGCCACCGGCGCCCAGGGGCACGGCCAGGTTCACCAGCAAGCGGCGGGCGCTGGCATCCCACAGGTGCTGACCCGTGCGGCGACCGCGGCGCCAGGTGAACCAGAAGGCGCCGAGCAAGGCCACGACAAGCACCAGGACGGCATCCATCAGCAGCGTGAGGCGCAGGTCATCGGCCGGCACCTGGCCGCGCGTGGTGCCGTAGGTGAGCGTGTCCATCCCGGTCGCGAGGGCCGCGGTGATGTGGTGGCGTGCCAGCGTGGCGCCCCCAAGGGCCACCACCCCGGCCACCACGCCGCTAAGGCCGCTGAGGCTGAGGAACCGGGTGCTGCGCTCCATCAGGCCCCGGATGTGGGCGAGCTCCTGGGCGGGGTCGTTCTGGGTCATGTTCAAAGTACTTTGCGCCACAAAGTAACGGGATCCGGAACGAGCTATTGTGCGTCCTGGGAAAAAGTCCGTCGGTAGGGCGGCAGGGCCACCGTTCCACCAGGTCGCGGAACCGTTCACACCGTTCCACCCGCCGCCAGGGGATGAACGACTTCAGCCGGTGGCCCTTGACGGCCGGGGCGGCTCTTACTCAGTCGGTGATAAATAACGGTTCCTGCACGGGCGGATCCGGGTGGTGAAGAAAGGAGGAAGTGAAAGGGAGAAGAAGCGCAGAGGAGAAGAAGGGAAGAAGTGGAAATGGTCATGGCTTCCTCGCTTCTTCACTTCCTCACCACCGAGCGGAACAGACCGCTTCTTTGTTGCCGCCTCTTAGTGGTGGTGCACCGAGAACAAGGCCAGCACCACCCCGACGGCCACGGCCACGAACCGTTTGGCGTTGAACCGGTGATCCGGGGCGCTCTCGAAGATGATGGTGGTGCTGATGTGCAGCAGCATGCCGATGGCCAGGCCGAGCATGTGTTGCAGGAAGCCGTGTCCCTCCCCGGCCCCGATGAGCACTCCGGCGCCGATCCCGAGCGGTGCGGCCAGTGCGAAGGTCACGAGCATGGCCCAGCTCGATGCGCTGCCCGTGCCGGAGCGCAGCAGCACCGTGGCCAGGGCGATGGCCATGGGCATCTTGTGGAGCAGCACGCCGAACAGGAAGGGCAGGTCGCCGGCCACCCGGGGATCGGCGAAGGGCATGCCTTCGGCGAACGAGTGCAGGCACAGGCTCAAGAGGGTCACCAGCGGAAGGGCCTTGCCGCCGTGGTGGTGGATATGGCCGTGCTCGATGCCCTGGCTGAAGAACTCGAGCACCACTTGCAGCAGGAAGCCACCGAGCACCCACAGGCCGATGTGCGCGCCCTCCTCGGCATAGAGCTCCGGCAACATGTGCAGGAAGACCACGGCCAGCAGGAAGGCGCCGCTGAAGGAGAGCAGCAGGCTGAGCCATTGGGCCTCGGGCCGGATGATGCGCACCAGCGCGCCGGCGGCCAGCGGTAGCAGCAGGAAGAGGGCGACGGTGGACAGCAGGCTCATGGGTTCGGTCGTCGGGCCCAGATCACCAGGCGTTGGGAGCGGGCCGGGTCGAAGGGTGCCGGTGCGGGTCCGTCGGTGCGGTCCGCCACGTGGAAGCCGGCCTCGCGCACCAAGGCCGTCAGGCGGTCGGGCGCCAGGGCGGCCACACGTTCCTCGAAACAGTGGCGGCCCGACGGGTCCTCGGCCACGATCCGCTTCACCACCATGCCGCCCTCCACCGTGCGGGCGATGGTGAACCGCACCCCACCGGCCTCCACGCACTCCATCGGCACCAGCTCACGCAACACCCGGTCGCTGTTCATGAAGTCCAGCACGAAGTGGCCGCCCGGACGCAGGGCCGTGTAAGCGGCGGCCAGGGCCTTGCGATCGTCGTTCTCGTCCTCGAAGTAGCCCAGGCTGGTGAACAGGCACACCACCAGGTCGAAGCAGGCCGAGGCGTAAGGAGTCCGCATGTCGTGGACCGCGAACCGGGCCGAGGGCACCTCCCGATGCGCTTCGGCGATGCTTTCCGCCGAGAGGTCGATCCCGGTGACCCGGCATCCGGCTTGGGCGAACCAGCGTGCGTGGCGCCCACGGCCGCAGGCCATGTCCAGCACCTCGGCACCCTGGCCCATGCCCGTGCGGCCCAGGATCGTGCGCACCCAGACCTCCGCGTCGTCCTCATCGCGGTGGCCGTAGAGCAGCTTGTAGTAGGGCGTGCCGAACCAGGTGCGGTACCAGGCCATGGCGGTGATCAGGGGGCCCGAAAGTACGGCACGCACGCACGCCGGTGCGCCCCGTACTTTCGCCGCATGAAGCGACACGCCACGCTCCTGCTCATTGCCTTGATGCTCGCGACCGGCTGTAAGAAGGAGGACGACCTGAGCAGCGAAGAGGCCAACGCCATGGTGGACCATGCCTTCACCGAGAACCTCGTGGCCCCGCTCTTCCCGTTGGCCCAGGCCCTGGGCCTCGGACCGGGCCGGTGGGCGGTGGACAGCGCGACCTTCTGCCTCGGTCTGGACAGCCTGGTGGGCGACACCGGCGCTTTCCCGGCCAACGGGCCGGTGACCCTGCACCTGCGTTTCCTGGGCGGTTGCACCGGTGCCGGGGGGCGGGAGCGGACCGGCGTGTTCATCCTGCGGTACGACAGCCTGGAGAGCGACGGGCGGGCCCGCCTGGCGGCCTTCAGCACGCCCGACCTGCACGCCGCAGGGTTCCGGCTGCGCTGCGATGCCACGGTGAGCCCCCTGGCCGACGGTCGCCACCGGGTGCGGGTGGACAGCTCCTTCGTGTGGAACGACGGGGCCTGGAGCCGCCGCTACCACGGCAACCTGGACCATGCACTTCGCTCCGGCACCGTGGACAGCATCGCCAACGACGACGTGTACGACGTGCACGAGGAGCTGATCGGCCAGGACCGTTCCGGCACCGCGTACACGGCCACCAGCGGCACCGACCTCGAGGTGGCCACGGGCTGTGCATGGGTCCGGGGCGGGACCCTCACCTTCGTGCAGTCCGACGAGCGTGAACGCGTTCTCGATTACGGCAGCGGCTGCAACGCGCGGGCCGACCTCACCGTGGCCGACACCCGGTTCGGGTTGATAATCCCGTGAATAACTCACCGTCGCCCGGGACGCACACCGCCACCGACGGGCCTTGCTTTGCGGATGTCGCGCGGACGCCGCCCCCGGCCCCCTGCCGGCCGCCCAGGTCCGACCGGTACGCACCATGGAACCGCTGATCCTCGAAGGCACGAGCAAGACCCCCTCCGTCCGGTTCGACGAGGCCCAGGGACGTCTGGAGCTCAAGGGACGTTCGATCCCCGAGAACTCCATCGATTTCTACAAGCCCCTGATCGCGTGGGCGGACAAGTACGCGCGCAGCCCCAAGCCGTCCACGGTGGTGCACGTGCAGTTGGAGTACTTCAACACCAGCAGCAGCAAGTGCATCCTGGACCTGTTCAAGAAGCTGGAGGCCATCCGCACGCAGGGCGGCGAACTCTCGGTCCACTGGCACTACGAGGAGGATGATGAGGACATGCTGGAGGCCGGCGAGGACTACCAGGCCATCATCAACATCCCCTTCCGGATGGTGTTGGTGAAGGAGGTGGAGGGCACTTAGGCGCCGCCGGAGCTGCGCGAAAAGCGCCGCACGATCCACGGGAAGAGCTCGGCGCGGAGCGCGATCGCGAAGGCCAGCGACATCAGCCACAGCACGGCCGTGTTGGCCCAGAAGGTGGGGATGCGCAGCGTGCCCAGCCATTTGGCCGGGGCGTAGAAGTGCGCCCCGAAGAAACCCATGCCCCGGGCCTCCAGGTACACGGGGTCGCTCTTGCGCACCAGGCTGCCACGGTCCACGGCGATCACGTTCACGTCGTTCTTGTTGGTCACGAACTCGGCCAGGCTTTCGTTGCGATGGGCATCGAGCAGGGCGAAATAGCGGGCGCGTGCGGCGGGGTCGCGGGTGAGCCCGGCGATGAGCGCCTCCTTGTCCCGCTCGGCGTCCTTGTACATGCGCCGGTAATGGACGGTGAGGTCGTTGAGGACACGTTCCACGGCGTCCAGGTCGGCGGCGCTCACCGCACCATCCGCTGCCGTGCGCAGGGCGGGCACCGTGAGCCCGCTGACCCGCGCGGCTTCCTTGTGGAGCTCGTTGCGCAGCAGGTCCAGGTCGCGGGCCCTGCGCGCACGCAGCGCCGGATCGTTCGCGGGTCGGCGCAGGTCGGCGGCACGGTGCTGCAGCTCGGGCACCCACAGGTCCTTCTTCCAGTTCGCCGCCTTCATCCGCTGGTCCAGAGCGTAGAACTGGCGCTCGTAGGCGTTGTCGGTGAACTGGGTCACCGCCAGCCCTTCGTAAGCCCACCGGCTGGCCATCACGTTGCCGATCAAAGGAACGCCCTGCTGCGACGCGAACCACGGGTGCAGTTTGTCGAAGCGCACGATGATGCCCGAGAACAGCAGCTGCGGGATGATGAGCACCGGGATGACGATGTAGATCACCTTGGCGCTGTTGAAGCTGGCGCTGACGTTGAGCCCCAGTACGTTGGCGAAACAGGAGGTGCTGAAGAGCAGCACCCAGTGCACCAGCGCCATGTCCTGGATGCCCAGTACGCGGTTACCGACGGCCACGAACAGCAGCGACTGTACGGCCGAGATCAGGAAGAGGATGCCGATCTTGCTCAGCAGGTAGCTGTTGCGGTTCAGTGCCAGGAATTTCTCGCGCTGCAGGATCTTGCGGTCGCGGATGATCTCCTCGGCGGCCACGGTGAGGCCCAGGAAGAGGGCCACGATCACGGCGATGAAAAGGTATTGCGGGATGTTGTCGTTGGCCCGGTAGATGTACGCCCCCCCCTCCTCGCCCGCCCCGTGGTAGCGCAGGAAGAAGGCCATCACGAAGGCCAGCACCGGGGCCTCCAGCAGGTTGATCAGCACGTATTGCCGGTTGGCCAGCTTGGCCAGGATGTCCCGGGTGAAGAACACCTTGAACTGCACGGCCCATCCGGGTGCCTTGAAGGTCGAGCGCGGCACCTCGACGGCCTCGGGCACCTGGGCCATCCGGCCGTCGCGCTGCGCCCGGAACACCTCGTTCCACGCCTCGGGGCTGATGCGCCGCTGGTCGGTCTCCATCCCGTACTCGTCCACCAGCTTGGCCTCCAGGATGTTGAAGATCTGCTCGGGGTTCACGTTCCCACAGGCCCTGCACTGCCCCACCTCGCTGTTCACCTGGCCGGTGACGCGCTTGAAGTAGACCACCGACTCCACCGGGTCGCCGTAGTACACCGGGTGGCCTTCCTGGTCGATCAGCAGCAGCCGGTCGAAGAGCTTGAAGATGTCCGAACTGGGCTGGTGGATCACCACGAACACGATGCGCCCGCGCAGCGCCAGCTCCTTGAGCAGGTCCATGATGTTCTCCGAATCGCGCGAGCTCAGGCCGCTGGTGGGCTCGTCCACGAACAGCACGCTCGGCTCGCGGATCAGCTCCAGGGCGATGTTGAGGCGCTTGCGCTGGCCCCCGCTGATGGTCTTCTCCAGCGGTGAACCCACCTTGAGGTCCTTGGTGTCGTACAGGCCCAGCTGTTGCAGGAGCTTCAGCACCCGGTCGTGGATCTGGGCGTCGGTGAGGTCGCCGAAGCAGAGCTTGGCGTTGTAGAACAGGTTCTGGTGAACGGTGAGCTCCTCGATCAGCAGGTCGTCCTGGCTCACGTGGCCGATCACCCCGCGGATGCGGTCGGCCTCCCGGTGCACGTCCACCCCGTTGATGGTGACCCGCCCGGTGGTGGGCCGCAGGTTGCCGTTCAGTACGTTCAACAGGGTGCTCTTGCCGCTGCCGCTGCCGCCCATGATGCCCACGAGCTTGCCGCTGGCCTCGGCCAGGTCGAGCTCATGCAGGCCCACGCGCCCGTTGGGGAAGGCGTAGGTGATCCCCTCGGCCTTGAACACCAAGGCATCGCGCTGCCGCGACCGCATGAAGCTGCCCAGGATGTCGCTGTAGTAGATCGGCCGTCCGTTGGGCGGGCGGATCGACGAGCCGTTGGAGAGCACGTAGTGGTGCCGCCCGCTCATGGGCTGGCCGTTGAGCAGCACCCGGTCGCCGCCCAGGTAGCGCACCATGTACAGGTTCACGTTGGGCACGTGCAGCACCCGCAGTTCGCCCTCCAGATGGGCATGCAGGTGCCGCGCCTGGCTCAGGGCGCTGTCCACGGCCGCATCGGCGTACAGCAGATGCGGGGAATCCACCCGTTCGCCGGCGGCCTGCGCCACAAAAGCCTGGCAGCGCTCGAAATCCTCCCGGCCGATGTTGAAGGTCTCCGCCACCGTGTTGACGAACTCCTGCTCCTGTTCGGCCACACCCCCGGCATGGATGAACTCCAGCAGGTGCATGAGCACGATGAACTTCTGGCGTTGGGCGAGCTCTTCGTTCACCTGCACACAGATGCGCAGCACGCGCACCGAGTTCACCGAAAGGCGCTTGCGGCCCGACCGGCCCGACCCTTCGGCGTGGAACGAGCTCACCAGGGCATCGAAACGGGCCAGATGTTCCTGCACCTGCTCGGCGGTGAACTGCTGGCGCAGGAAGCGCTCCAGCATCATGCGGCCGGCAGGACGCCCCGTGCCCGCCCCCGAGTCCGCCCGCGCGATGATCGCGAACAACTGGAGCAGGGCGTGCAGGATCTTCTCGCTCATGAGGGGTCCGTCGGTGATGCCCGGAAATGGAACATCCCTCTTACGCGAGGGATGTCCGCAGGGTTCCGGGAACGCCGCCCCCTATTGCTTGAAGCCGATGAGCAGTACGGCGCACCCGGAGCCCAGCTTGGCCGGATCGAGCTGCGCCTCGATGGTGACATCGAGCGTGTTGGCCACCACCAGGTCCCAATACGGGCTGTTCGTATGGTCCTTGTTGGTGAAGAGCACGTTGCGGTCCTGGTCGAGCACGCTGAAGACCAGGTTCCCGTCGCTGAGCCCGCTGCACGCGGCCACGCGGTACGTGGTGCCTCCGAAGAGCGTGAGGGAGAACTCGGCCATCTCGTCGCCCTGCAGGAGGGCCCGGTAGAACTGGCCGTCGGGGATGTACGCCGCCGTGATGTGGCGGGCGCAGAGGTCGGCGATGGTGTCGCACTGGGCGGTGGCGCGGCCCGCGGTGAAAAGGCCGAGCACGGTGGCGGCCGTGGCGATGGTCGTCCTCATGGTCAGATCAGGTACTTGGTGCGCAGCGCGGCGACCTGCTCGGCGATGGCCGAAAGGTCCTGCGGGGTGATGGTCACCGCCGAGGTGCTGTGGATGAAGGTGGTGCGTGCGGCCGCGTCCGTGACGGGCTTTTCGAAGGTGTACGTGCTCTTGATCCCCGCGAAGGCCTGCTGCAGGGTGCGCAGGTCCGCGCACAGGGCGGTGCACTGCTTTTCCTTGTCGTTGGCTTCCAGCAGCGCCAGCAGGTCGCCCAGGGCCTTGCGTTGCTCGGCGATCCGGGGCCCCAGCTTGGCCTGGGCATCACCGGTGGCATGGGCCAGGGCCAGGTGCAGCGAACCGATCCAGCCGCCGGTGAGCACCAGGGCGGAGATGTCGTTGCGGTCGTTGTTCTTCAGGTAGCGGTCGGCGGCGCGGAAGGCCTCACCGCTCAGGCGCAGCAGGCTGTCCTGCACGTTCATGTTCCGCTTGAAGCGGTCCAGCAGCTGCTGGTCGAAGGCGTTGCCCATCTCCAGGGCGCTGCTGAGCTTCTCGATGGTCTGCAGGGTGGCCATGGCCGTCTGCCCGTCCTTGTGGATGGTGGCGTAGGCCAGGTCCGAGCCGTAAAGACCCACGGCCAGCGCACGCCCCACGCGGCCCGTGAGGGCATCGGCCTTGCCCTTGTCCAGCAGCAGGTCGCGCTGGTAGGGGGCGCCGGTGCTGCGGATCAGCAGGGCGGTCTGCACCGGCGACGGGATGCTGAAAAGCTTGCCGCCCACATTGACCACGCCACCGCCATCGGTGGGTTCGGCGGCCAGGCTGTCCTTGGCGGTGGTGTCGGTGCCTTCACCCTGGCCACCGCCGCCACAGGCGGCCAGCAGCACGGACCCGGCAAGGGTCAGGATGAGTTGAGGTCGGGAGGAACGCATGGTACGAAAGCCGTCCGCAGGTACGGACAGGGGACGAAAGTAACCGTACCCCCATGGCCTGCCCGACGATGCCTGCGGCACTTATCAACAGGTCGGCGGGATTCGCCTCAACGCTTCACCAGACGGCCGGCGGCATGGTGCGCACCTTCCAGACGGTAGAGATAGGCCCCCGGGGCCAGGTCCCGCCCATCCACCCGCAGCTGGCCCGTGGCGGGTGCCTCCACGCGGCGCACCACGCGTGCCTGCAGGTCCATCAGGTACAGCACCACCCTTTCCCCGGTCCGGGGGGCGAAGGTCACCGTGAAGTGCGTGTCGAAGGGGTCGGGCATCACCGACACGCCCGCCGCCTCCGTGCTGCCGGCCACCGCGGTGCCCACCACGCACGGGTCCTCCAGCACGGGCACCGACACGGCGTAGTCCTCGTTGACCACCTCCACCACCTGATCGATGCAGACCAGGTTGTCCGGGTTCACGAAGTGCACACGAAGCAGCGGGGCGAATGCCGTGTGCCGGTCGAACAGGCTGTCCACGTACGACAGGCCGATCACATGGCCCGTGCTGCCGTTGAAGGCGGGCGTGATGGGGTAGTGCACCGGGTCGCCCAGGTTCTCCACCCCCGTGATGGTGATGCCGCTGAAGCGCAGCTCGTAGCCGAGCATCTCCTTGGCGGGGTTGCGCACATGCACGTCCAGGTGGCCCGCACCGGGGTCGAAGGCCCCGATGGTGAAGGCCACCGTATCGTAGATGTTCTGCATGTCCACCACCGGGAAGCTGCACCGGGTGTCCATCAGCATGCTGTCGCCCAGCAGGTGCGCCTGGTGGCAGTAGGCGATCAGCGCCGCATCGGCCACGGTGAGGGTGCCGTCGTCGTTCACATCGGTGCAGGGGGCCGCCGTGAGCGAGGCGTCCAGGATGCCCGTGACGTAGCCCGCGGCATCGATGGTGTCGTTGTCGGCGTCCACATCCAAGTCGCCGATCAGGCGGGTACCGGCGCACACCCCCTCACAGTCCAGCTGGGCGTTGCCGTAGATCTGGCCCAGGCAGTCCACGTAAGAGGGACAGTTCTGCTGCACGGTGACCGTCAGGTTGGGGTTGTGCTCGATGAGGATGCAGGCCTGGCCCCAGTTGTTGAAGATGTCCATCTCGTAGCGGCCGAGCGCGTCGGGGCTGTTGTCCCAGTTGGTGCGCACCACCAGGGTGTAACGCCCGTCGGGCACGCCGGTGATGTCGATCCACTGGCAAGCCAGGCCGCTGCTGTAAATGTCGCCGCAGCCCATGCTGATGCCCATGTTGCTGCACCCGTACTGCGCCGAGCCGCCACCGCTGCACTCCAGGTCCATCACGCAGAAGCCGTTCTTGAAGCCCTGGGCCATGGCCTGGCCGAGGCTGTCGTACAACAGGTATTCCGCGTAGCCCTCGTAGTGCCAATGGTTGTGGCAGGCGTCGAACTCGAACTGGTCGGGGTTGTTGCCGGGGCTGCCGATGTAGTAGTCGGCGAAGCCGATGTTCTGGATGTGCGTGGTGAAACGCACCAGCTCCCGCGTGCCGAAACCGGCGAGGCAGCCCTCCTGGATGTAGCAGTCGTTGGCGTTCACCACCATGGTCTGCACGTGGATGGAGTTCTGTAACACGTCGCTGCGCACGGTGAGGTCCGGGCCCAGCGGGCAGTTCGGGTCGCCCCAGGGGATGCAGCTGCCATCGTCCACCGCCGCCAGCGGGTTGTAGTTGCACGAGCCGGGGTCCATGCAGCCGGCGATGGGGCCGGCGTACACCAGGGTCCAGTCGATGGGGCCGCCCGCGCAACTGGTGTCGCTGTCGCCGATGCGGATGTAATACGTCACCCCCGCCTCCAGCAGGGCGTTCACCTGGGCCTGCGGACCGCATCCCCCCTCGTCGTTGTCGTAGTAGATGGTGGCGATGTTGGTGTCGTCCCAGATCAGGCCGATGCAATGGTCATAGACCCAGATGCGGGTGTCGCAGGTGGCGGTGCCGCAGGTGCTGATGGTGTACACGCCGTTGCTGTCGGGCACGAAGACATACCACGTGTCGTCGTCCACGGTGCTGTGCGCGCCCTGCACCACGGTGTCGGGCGACAGGCAGCCGAAGCCCGGCGGGCAGTTCCACTCCACGCGGTCGCTCTCGTCGAAGTTGCCGCCCTGGGCGATCAGGGCACCGTCGTAATAGAGCCAGTAGCCGCCCGGTGCGAAGATCCCGTCGCCGTATGAGTCGTACATGGTGAACACCAGGCACAGGGCGGTGTCCACGCACAATGCCGCGCCGGACGAGGTGCCCGAGGCCAGGACCACGCCGTTGCCGTTGCGCAGGTCCCAGCTCATCTCGTTGGGATAGGCGTCGGGCACGATGTTCACCTGCACGGCCACCTCACCCGCACCGCAGGCCGGCGGCGGCGGCGGAAGGTTCGCGCTCAGGCTCCACACCACGGTGTCCCCCGCGCATTGGTTCTGGTAGTCGCCCACCCGGATGTACACCTCCTGGCCCGCGGTCAGGTCCAGCACGATCCTGCTCTGCAGATTGCAGGCATCGTCGTTGTACGCCAGCGCGTTGAGGCCCTGCTCGTTGGTCACCAGCCCCGCGCAGTGGTCATAGACCCAGAGCTTGGTGTCGCAGCTGCTCAGCCCGCAGGTGCTGAAGGTGAACTGGCCGGTGGCTGGTGCGGTGTACACGTACCAGGCGTTGTCGAAGGGCGCTGTGTGGGTGCCCGGTGCCACGGGGAGGGGGTTGGCACAGGACGACCCCGCCTGACCCGCAACGGAGAGTGCGATCGGAAAGAGCAACGTTCCAACAAGCGCGCGCATGGGGTGGGTGGTGTGGGGCCCGAAGGTAACGGGTGGGCTCATCGGTTCCCAAGGGGCCGACGGCGGCGCGGGGAACGCGCCTGGCGCCGCACCAGCAGGTAGTAACGCCGCCACAACGGGGAGTCCAGCAGCTCGGTCAGTCGCCAGCCGACCTGTGCCCGGCCTTCGGTACGCGTCCGCCCGGTCTTGGTGCCCATGCCCGTAGGACCGATCGCGGGGGCCGTTCGTTGCCCCGCCTCGTCAGCGCAGCAGGGTGATGTGGCCGAACCCTTCCTTGACGTCGCCGGCGATGGCCTTCACACGGTAGCGGTACACGTACACACCGCTGGGCAGGGGAGCCCCGCCCACCGCGCCGTCCCAGGCCGGGCCCAGCTCGTTCGCTTCGTACAGGGTGGCGCCCCAGCGGTCGAACACCCGGATCCAGAATTCCTTGACTCCGGTGCCCACCGCCTGAAAGGTCTCGTTGAAGCCGTCGCCGTTCGGGGTGAAGCTGTTGGGGATGTACAGGTGGAACTCGGGGTCCACCAGGAGGCTGCGCGAAGTGCTGTCGCGACAGCCCAGCGTATCGGCGATCACAAGCTGCACCTCGTAGAGACCGGGCTCCGGATAGATGATCCCCGGGTTCTGCTCCTGGCTCTCCAGGCCGGCCGCACCGAAGTCCCACCACCATTGGGTGGCCCCCATCGACAGGTCCACGAAGTGGATGGGGGCATTGTTCACCCAGTAGGACCCGTCCACCGTGAAGGAGGCGTGCGGCGCGTTCACCCCGAGGCCGCTCTGGTCCACGGCGACGATGCCGCAGGCATCGGTGACCGTGAGCGTGTAGAGGGTGTTGCTGCCGGGATGCGCCGCCAGCGTGTCCGCCGTGCCACCCGGCTGCCACAGGTAGCTGTACGGTTGCTGGCCCTGGGTCGGCACGGCGCGCAGCACCGCCGTATCCCCGATGCAGATCGTCGTGTCGGGCGTGATGCGCACCTGCACCGTGTCGTAGGCCACGGTGACGGTCACCTGGTCCGTGCTGTCCTCCCCGCACAGGTCCGTCACCGTCACCGTCCAGCTGGTGGTGACGGGCGGTGCCACCTGCACCGTGGTGCCGGTGCCCAACCCGCCGCTCCAGGCGAAGGTGTAGCCCGGCGTGCCGCCCTGCACCACCGCGGTGAGCTGCACCGGGGTCTGTGGGCAGGGCACCACCACATCGCTCTGGATGGTCACCACCAAGGGCTGGGGGATCGGTACGGTCACCGTCACCTGGTCGGTCCCGGTCACCACACCGCAATCATCGTTCACCGTCAGGGTGTAGGTGGTGGTCTGCCCGGGCGACACCCACCCGCCCAACTGCCCGTCCGGCACGCCCTGGTCCCAGTCGAGGGTGTAGTTGCCGAAACCGCCCGTGACCGTGGCCGCGATGAAGGTGCTGTCCACGCACTGCACGGTGACGTCGTTGCTCAGCACCACGGTGATGTCGGGCGCCTCCTCGATCAGGATCGTCAGGCTCACGGTGTCACCACCGCATGCGGTCTCGTTGATCACCATCAGCACGATGGACTCCTGGCCTTCGGGGATGGCGTCCAGGATGGCGTTGAACTGCACGTTGATCGAATCCTGCCCGGGTTGGAAGATCACCTGGTCGGGCACGTTGGTGTAATCCGCACCCTCGGTGGCGGTGCCATCGATCAGGATGTCCACGGTGTCGGGGTCCAGCAGCGGGCCACCGCGCACCAGGTACAGGGAGGCCGTTCCACAACCCTCGTAGAACAGGCTGTCCATGCCCCCGGCCACCACCCCGCCCACGATGGCCACCTGGTTGCTCTGGAAGCTGCCGGCCTCCAGGAACACGGCGCTGTCCCACACATGGTCGTTGGCATCGCCCACCACGAGCTTGATGTGGTAGGTCTCCCCGCAGATCACCTCGGCCAGCGCCTGCATCACCACGGTGAGCCCGTCGTACTGCACGTAGTACGGGTTGCTGTTGTACGGAGGGGTGAAGCCGTCGCCGTTGTCCACATAGAACTGCGGGTTCACCATGGCGTTCACCGTGTTGATGGTCACCGGGTCGGATGTGCCCGGGATCAGGGCGATGTTGATGGCGTTGTTGCTGAAAGGCCCGGCGATGCCCGGACCGCTCAGGAAGAAACCGAACGCATCGTTGATGCTGTTGACGAACTCCAGGTACTCGTCCGAGGCGAACACGAAGTTGAACTTCAACGAGTCGCCCGTGGGCACGAAGTCGAACTCCAGCACCGCACAATCGTTCACATCCTGGATGGTGGGCTGGCTCTGCTGGGCGAGCAGGAACAGGTCCGGGTCCTGCACGTTGGTGCCCACCAGCGCCACGGACGAACTGCCCGAATCGTTCGGCCCCAGGGCGTTGCTGATGCCGCCCGTGGCCAGGATCACGCCCGCGGGGATGCCCACGTTGGCGTTGGCGCTGTTGAACTCCCCGGCCTGCATGGACACGGTGTTGCCCGGCAGGCCGTTGAAGGTGATGTTGCTGGCCGTGACCCCGCCGCCCAAAAGCACGTTCTGCACCAGCTGGGCCGGGGTCTGCGTGTTGGTCAGCACCAACTGGGCGCGGACCGGGCCCAGCACCATTAAGGTCGGCAGCAGGAGCAGGCGCCACATGGCGCCGCAAGGTACGGCCGTCGTTCCGCCGGCCCCGGCGACATCCCCCACCGGCCCCGGTGGGTAAACTTGCGCGTCCATGCCGCACTTCGCCGACGTCATCCTGCCTGCGGCCGTCCCCGGGACCTTCACGTATGCCTTGACGGAGGAACTCGGCACGGTGTTGCCCGGCATGCGCGTGGTGGTGCCCTTCGGCGCGGGCCGCAAGCTGTACGGCGGCCTGGTGCTGCGCGTGCACGACGAGCGCCCCGCGGGCCGCACGGTGCGCCCCGCGCTCAGCGTGCTGGACCCCGCGCCGCTGCTCGCCCCGGTGCACCTGCGCCTGTGGGAGCGGATCGCCGACCACTACCTGTGCACCCTGGGCGAGGTGATGCTCGCCGCACTGCCCGGCCCGCTGGTGCTCACCAGCGAGACCCGCGTGACGGCCACCGCCCGCAGCGCCGACCACGTGGCGCACAACCCCCGGGCCGCCCTGCTGCTCGACGCGATGGAAAGGCGCCCGTCCATCACCCTGGCCGAGGCCGGCGACCTGTTGCAGGTGAAGGACCCGGTGCGCGCCATGAAGCAGCTGCTCGATGCGGGCGCCGTGGCCCTGGAGGAGGAATTGCGGTCGCGCCCCGTGGAGCGCCTGGTGCGCCATGTGACCCTCGCACCCGAAGCCCGGGGAGAGGCCGCGCTACACGCCTGGTTCGACCGGCTGGAACGCGCCCCCCGCCAACTGGCCTTGCTCATGAAGGGCATCGAGCTGGGCCGCTGGCTCGAGGACGGCGGCGCTCCCGTGGTCGAGGCCCGCCTGCTGAAGGCCGCCACCGCCGAACGCCGCCACGTGGAGGAGCTGGTGCGCAAGGGCCTCTTCGCCGTGGAGGAACACCCGGCGGACCGCCCCGCAGGCCGCGGCGGCACCGGCATCCCCGCGCTCTCCCCCGCGCAGCGCACCTGCCTGGACCAGGTGCGGGAGGCCCTGCGAAGCCACCGCTGCTGCCTGCTGCAGGGCGTCACCGGCTCGGGCAAGACCGAGGTGTACGCCCACCTCATCGAGGAGGCCGTGCACCAGGGGGGCCAGGTGCTGTACCTGCTGCCGGAGATCGCGCTCACCACCCAGCTCATCGCCCGCTTGCGCGCCCGCTTCGGCGATCGCGTCAGCGTGTTCCACAGCCGGCTCACCGCCCGCCAGCGCGCCGAGCTCTGGGCCGGCATCAACCGCGACCCCGCCGCGCATCCCATCGTGGTGGGCGCCCGGTCGGCCCTCTTCCTCCCCTTCCACCGCCTGCGCCTGGTGCTGGTGGACGAGGAGCACGACCCCTCCTACAAGCAGCAGGACCCCTCCCCGCGTTACAACGCCCGCGACATGGCCATCGTGCTGGGCGACCTGATGGACGCTCCCGTGGTGCTGGGCTCGGCCACGCCTTCGATGGAGACGCTGTACAACGCCCGCCAGGGCAAGTACGGCCACGCCCTGCTCGGCGAACGCTTCGGCGACAGCGTGCTCCCCCAGGTGGAGCTCATCGACCTGCGCGAGGCCCACAAGCGCAAGCGCATGCAGGGCCACTTCTCGCCCGAGCTGCTGCAGGCCGTGCAACAGGCCGTGGACCGCCGCGACCAGGTGATCCTGTTCCAGAACCGCCGCGGCTACGCGCCCGTGTGGCAGTGCGAACAATGCGCCCACGTGCCCAACTGCGCCCACTGCGACGTGAGCCTCACCTACCACAAGGGCAGCCACGACATGCGGTGCCACTATTGCGGGCGTGGCTACCCGCCGCCGGTGGAGTGCCCCTCCTGCGGCAGCCGCCGCCTGCGCATGATCGGCCTGGGCACCGAGCGCATCGAGGAGGAACTGGCCGTGGCGCTGCCCGAGCTGCGCGTGGCCCGCCTCGACCAGGACACCGCCCGCGGCAAGAACGCGCTGGAACGCCTGATGCACGACTTCGCCGAAGGCCGCATCGACGTGCTGGTGGGCACCCAGATGGTGACCAAGGGGCTGGACATGGAGCGGGTGAACACCGTGGGCATCCTCAGCGCCGACCGGCTCCTGCGTTTCCCCGACTTCCGCGCGCACGAGCGGGCCTTCCAGCTCATGGGCCAGGTGGCCGGCCGCAGCGGAAGGCGCGGCGTGCAGGGCCGCGTGCTCATCCAGGCCTTCGACGTGGCCCACCCCGTGCTCGGCCACGTGCTCGACCACGACGTGGACGGGTTCTACGCCCGCGAGATCGGGCACCGCCAGGCGCACGGCTACCCGCCCTTCTCCCGCCTGGTGCGCTTCACGCTCAAGCACCGCGACGCGGAACGCGTGGAGCACGCGGCACGCACGCTGGTGGAACTGCTGGGGCCCGGCTTCGGCGACCGCGTGCTGGGGCCCGAGACCCCCGCCGTGGCCTGGGTGCGCGATCAGCACATCCGCAACGTGCTGGTGAAGCTGGCCCGCCACGACCACGCCCGCGAGAAGGAATTGGTCCGCGCCGCGCTGGAACGCCTCCCGGACGCCCTGCCGCAGGGCCGCGTGCGCCTCATCGTCGATGTGGACCCGGCCTGAGGCCGCTCACGGCGTGCGCACGAAACGGTGCACCGACCGGCCGTGCGCATCGTCCACCGCAAGCAGGTAGGGCCCGGGCGCCAACGCCGATACGTCCACCGGGCCCGGCCCGCGCATGGCACCGGCGGCAAGCACGGCGCCGCGCACGTCGAGCACGGTCCAGCGCAGCGCGGTGCCGAACGGATGCACCAGGTGCAGCGCCCCCGCCGTGGCCGTGGGCAGCACCTGCCAACTTCCTCCGCTCAGCTCGGGCACGTTGTTCCAGGTGCACTCGGCCTGCAGGTCCATGAGCCAGGCACGCACGGCCAGCAACGCGGGGAAGGCGCAGGCCCCGTGGTCCAGCGCGCCCATGTCCACCGCGCTCACCTGCGGCGCGCCCGCGCTCTGGAAGGCCTGCAGCGCCGTGAGCGTGTTGCCGGCGAACACGTGGTCGTCGGCGCTGCAGTAGTACATGCGCAGCGGCGCCTGGGGCGTCCAGTGGTACACGTCGTTGTCCGCCAGGGCCAGCCGGAACGGATGCTGCGGATCGCTGGCGAAGGCCTGCAGCAGGCTGTCCCGCAGCACCACGCTGGGCACCGACGGTATCACCGCGTCCACGTCGCCCGCGCTGTGCATGCCGTCGAACAGCGGCGGCAGCAGCGTGTCCCAGGGCGCCTCGAACACTTCGGACGGATCGGCGAAGATGCCGGGGTACACCGACCCGTAGGCGAGCACCACGTACGGCAGGTAGTACGGCGCCGGGTAGGGCACCGTGTCCAGCATCACCTGGGCCTGCACGCCGCTCACATCGTAGGGCCCGGAGCAGGGCGCGCTGGCCGTCACGGTGAACTCGCCGCCGAGGTCCTGCTCGATGGCCCGGTGCGTGGCCATGCACGCGTGGCCGCCCTGGCTGTAGCCCGTCAGGAAGAGCTGCCCGTTCAGCGACACCCCGTGGGCATCGCACCACTCGCGCACGGCGCGCAGCAGGTCGATGGACGCGGCGGCCTCGGTCGCCGCATGCACGTAGGGATGCAGGCCGGGCGAATCGCCCAGGCCCAGGTAATCGGGCAACGCGCTCACGAAGCCGATGCCGCTCAGGTAATAGCCCACCAGCGCCTCCTGGCTCAACCGCGACGGCACGCCGTCCTTCTCCAGGATGGTGCCGTGCATGTAGCAGGCGATGGAATGGTAGCAGGTGTCCGCCGTGGGCACCATCATGGCGCCGGAGGCCACGATGGGCTGCCCGTGCGCGTCGGTGGACCAATACTTCAGCCGGTACACCTCGATGCCGTTGATGGCGTTGCCCACGCCGGTGTCGATGAGTTCCTGCTGGGTGAAGGACAACAGCAGCGAATCGCCGATCAGCACCTGGGCGCCGAGCAGCGCCGGGAAGCACAGGGCGACGAGGCCTGCGGGCAGGTGGAACAGGGGGCGCATGGGGCGGAAGGTAACCGGCCCTCGCGGAACGGCAAAGGCCGGGCGACGGTTCACGCGCCGGAGGCCGGGCGCCAGGGGGCCCAGGTGGGCGTGCCGGGCAGGGGCGCTTCCACGCACAGGCGCTCCCCGGTGAAGGGGTGCGGCAGCGCGATGCGGAGCGCATGCAGGGCGATGGACCGGTCGCGCTCGCCGCGGCGTGCACCGTACTTCACGTCGCCCTTGATCGCATGGCCCGCCGCCGCGAGCTGCGCACGGATCTGATGGAACGCGCCGCCCTGCGGCACCACCTCCACCAGCGTGTACCGGTCGCCGCGGTGCAGCGGGTGCACGTGGATCCGCGCGAGGATGCCGTCCCCGGCAAGGCGGGCGCGGCGGTGGCGTGCATCGTGCACCAGGCGGTGCTCCAGGTGCAGGTCCCCGGCAACGGCACCGGTCACCACGGCCAGGTAGGTCTTGGCGACGGTGCGTTCGCGGAACGCGCGGTCCAGGGCGGCCAGGGCCGGTGCGGTGCGGGCCAGGAGCACCACGCCGCTCACGGGCCGGTCCAGGCGGTGCGGCAGGCCGATGGCTTCCCCGGGGTGGCGGGTGCGCACCGCCGTGAGCAGGTCGGGATCGCCGCCGGGGTCGGGTTGCACGGGCATCCCTGCCGGCTTGCACACGGCCAGCAGGTGGGCATCGGCCCACAGCACCGGGAGACCGGCCTCAGTACTGTTCCTCGGCGCTGGGGAAGTCACGCGTGCGCACATCGCTCAGGTAACGGCCCACGGCATCGGTGATCACCCCGTGCAGGTCGGCGTAGCGCCGCAGGAAGCGGGGGTTGAAGGTCTTGTTGATGCCCAGCATGTCGTGCAGCACGAGCACCTGGCCATCGACCCCGCTGCCGGCGCCGATGCCGATCACGGGCACCGACACGCTGCGCGCCACCTCGGCGGCCAGGGCGGCGGGGATCTTCTCCAGCACGATGGCGAAGCAGCCGGCCTCCTCCAGGAGCCGCGCGTCCTCGCGCAACCGCTGGGCTTCGGCCTCCTCCCGGGCCCGCACCACGTAGGTGCCGAACTTGTAGATGCTCTGCGGGGTGAGGCCCAGGTGGCCCATGACGGGGATGCCGGCCGTGAGGATGCGCTCGATGGAGCCCAGCACCTCGCGACCGCCCTCCAGCTTCACGGCGTGGGCCCCGCTCTCCTTCATGATGCGGATGGCGCTGTTGAGGGCGCCCTTGCTGTTGCCCTGGTAGGTGCCGAAGGGCAGGTCCACCACGATGAGGGCCCGCTGGCAGCCCCGCACCACGCTGCCCGCGTGGTAGATCATCTGGTCCAGCGTGATGGGCAGCGTGGTCTCGTGGCCGGCCATCACGTTGCTGGCGCTGTCGCCCACCAGGATCACGTCGATGCCGGCGGCGTCCACCAGGCTGGCCAGGCTGAAATCGTAGGCCGTCAGCATGGCGATGGGCGTGCCCTGCGCCTTCATCTCCTGCAGCACGTGGGTGGTCACACGGCGTGCTTCCTTGGGTTCGCTCATGGGTCCGTGGCCTCGCCAGGTGCGGGCCGGAGGCCAAAGCTAACGCCCCGGAACGTGGCGCGGGGCGCCCGCTCCCCGTTCATCCCCGCACCGGGCCACGGGGTCGGCTATATTTGGCGCCCTTCCGCATCCATGGCCCGCCGCACCCTCGCCCTCCTGCTCCTTCCAGCCCTGCTCGCCGCCTGCAGCACCGACCTGGAGGTGAACGCCCCATACAAGGACATCACCGTGGTGTACGGCCTGCTGTCCACCCGCGCCAGCGACGGCCTGGGCGAGCAGACGCGCCACTATGTGAAGATCAACAAAGCCTTCCTGGGCGAGGGCGATGCCTACGTGTACGCCCTGGTGCCCGACAGCACCGAGTACGACAGCGCCGACTTCGCGATGTGGCCGCGTGTGGTGGACCTGGACAACGGCACCGAGCACCTGCTGCGCGACACGCTGATGCCGCGCGAGCCGGGCGTGTTCAACAGCCCGATGCATCAGATGTGGTGCTTCGACGCCACGCTGGACCCCGAGCACCGGTACGCCGTACGCATGAAGGTGCGCGGGAACGAGGTGAGCAGCGAGACGCCGATCGTGAACCCGCCGGCCTATCAATCGGGCTTCCTGCAGACCAACTCCAACAGCAAGCTGAACCTGATGCTGGGCAACCAATACAACACGGTGGACATGGAGTTCCGCAGCGGGCGCGATGCCCGTCGTTACGACGTGAGCTACCGGGTGCGCTACGCCGAGGACCGTTCCGGCACGCTCACCGAGGAGTCGTACACGGTGTTCCT
>WBZY01000388.1_pt1 | contig 33648 bp, 24 predicted proteins | sample 5204191 | NCBI WGS metagenome assembly WBZY01 (sample SAMN12344363, study PRJNA552823) | activated sludge metagenome | biome: Activated sludge suspended growth; feature: Anammox Sidestream; material: Wastewater; isolation source: activated sludge from anammox sidestream of wastewater treatment...
GTTGCGCATCTTCCGGCCGGCGTTGAGATGGTGATGCCTGGCGACAACATCCAGATGGAGATCGAGCTTATCTCGCCGATCGCAATGGAGAAAGGCCTCCGCTTCGCCATACGTGAAGGCGGCCGAACGGTCGGTGCCGGTACCGTGTCGGAAATAGTGGAATAGAAGGCAGGAGTTGCTCCTTCAGGCGTGATCTAATTGCTGTCCGTGGTCCCGTACGGTCCGATCGCTCAGCGTGCTTCACGTGTAAACGCGCAACTTTCGCTCATCTGAAGTTTTTCAGGTATTAGAGGTTTTGTATGCCGAGAGATAACATAATTTTGCAGTGCACTGAGTGCAAAGAGCGGAATTACGTGACGACGAAGAACAAGAAGAACACGCCGAACAGGCTGGAAATGAACAAGTTCTGTCGCCGCTGCCGCTGTCACCGACTGCACAGGGAAAACAAATGATTGACAATGGAGGATTGAAAATGGGGAATTGCGGACCCGATCTTCCATTTTCCAGTTATCAATTTTCCATTACCAGACAGGGGTATGGTGTCAATGGTTAGCATGGAGGTCTCCAAAACCTTAGGTGCGGGTTCGAGTCCTGCTACCCCTGCCAGCTTATACAACGGGCGCCCGATCTGTTCCGTCAGAGGGAACCGGGTTTGCCAAACTTTGGGAGTGTGAACGGTGGCTGAAGCAGTTAAAACGTTGGAGGGCGGAAAGAAGAAAGAGGGCGTCGGCGAGTTTATCAAGCACACGCGCGAGGAACTGGATAGAACAACATTTCCTTCGTCGACCGATGTCAGAAACACTACGATCATCGTGATTATCAGTGTCATCTTCTTCGCCGTCTATCTGTTTGCGATCGATAATGCCTGGAAATATGTCCTTGACGGCCTGACCTGGCTGGTGAATAAGATCGTCGGTTACTAGGGGTTTGCAAATGAGGCAGTGGTATTTTATCCACACATATTCCGGGCACGAGAACAAGGTTGTTGAGAGCCTTCATGCGCGCATTCGCGACATGGAGTTGAATGAACAGATAACGTCGGTTCTGTTGCCCAAAGAAAAGGTCATTGAAAAGCGCGGGAACAAGGAACTTGTCTCCGAAAGGATGTTCTATCCCGGCTATGTATTGGTCGAGGTCGAGTGTGACGATAAGGGAAAGATCCCGGACAACGTGTTCCACGCGATCAAGTCGACGCCGAAGGTTACCGGTTTTCTTGGCGGCAAACAGCCGACACCGTTGACGCAGGCCGAAGTGGATCAGATCGTCCACAATATTGAGGTTGCGACGGAAAAACCGAAGCCGAAGTTCATGTACGAGGTCGGCGAAGTTGTCCGGATCAAATCGGGCCCGTTCGCCAGCTTTACCGGCAAGGTGGAAGAGGTAAACGAGGACAAGAGCACGCTCAAAGTGTCGATCACGATCTTTGGCCGCTCGACGCCTTATGAATTAGGATTTTTGGAAGTGGAAAAGGTCACGTTCGCAGAAGAGGAATAAGGGAGCGCGGACACTCCTGTCCGCAACGCCGCTTGGCGGCGTGGGAAATTTTTTCGGGCTTCGCCCTCATGCGGACAAGAGTGTCCGCGTTCCGTTATGGCAAAGAAGATAGAAGGATACATTAAGTTACAGATACCGGCGGGCAAGGCAAATCCGGCACCGCCGATCGGGCCGGCCCTTGGCCAGCACGGGGTCAATATTATGGAGTTCTGCAAGGCGTTCAACGCCAAGACGCAGAACGACGACCCGGATATGAAAGTCCCGGTCGTGATCACGGTCTACGCTGACCGCTCGTTCACGTTCGAGACGAAAACGCCGCCGGCGGGAGATCTTTTGAGAAAGGCCGCCGGCATCCCGAAAGGCTCCGGCACGCCGAACAAGACAAAGGTCGGCTCGATCTCACGTGACAAGATCCGCGAGATCGCCGAAAAGAAATTGCAGGACCTAAACACGACCAACATCGAATCAGCGATGCGGACGATCGAGGGAACTGCAAAGTCGATGGGACTTACGATAGAAGGGTAGGTAGTTGGCGGGCGGCGAAGGCGGTCGATCGTGATCGCGAACCGCATACCGCAAACTCATAGGGAGAACGGCAACTCCGTTCGCTTGCACCTGGAGGTAAAATGAAACGAGGCAAGAAATATCTTGCGGCTCTGGAAAAGATCGAGCCGCAGAAAAAGCATACGCTTGATGAGGCGGTCGCGAAGCTCAAGGAGATCGCGTTCGCGAAGTTTGACGAAACCGTCGAGTTGACGATGTGGCTGGGCGTTGACCCGCGAAAGGCCGATCAACTCGTACGCGGCACGATAGTCCTTCCCCACGGTCTGGGCGGAGCGGCCAAAAAGGTCGTCGTCATCGCTCAGGGCGACAAGATCAAAGAAGCAGAAGAAGCGGGAGCCGATATCGCAGGCGGCGACGACGTCGTCGACAGGATCAAGGGCGGGTGGCTGGAATTTGACGCGCTTATCGCGACGCCGGACATGATGGGCAAGGTCGGCCAATTGGGTAAAATACTTGGCCCACGTGGCTTGATGCCAAACCCAAAAACCGGCACCGTCACGATGGACGTGAAAACCGCTATTGAAGAGACGAAGGCCGGTAAGGTTGAGTATCGTGTTGATAAAACTGGGGTTATCCATTCACCGGTCGGCAAGGTCTCGTTCGACAACGCAAAGCTGGTCGAGAATACCCGTGTTTTGATCGGAGCGGTAATGAAGGCAAAGCCGACCACCGCGAAGGGCCGCTATCTGAAGAAGATCAACGTGGCGTCGACAATGAGCCCCGGTGTTTTGCTGGATGAGTTGGCGTACGTTTAGGTGAGGGAGATGCGGAAGCCCGGACTTCCGCAATGATAAAGAAATGAAATCAAGAGAAACGAAACAGAGAGACCTGGATGCCCTCACAGCTTCGCTTGCGAGTTCGAAATCGGCAATGGTCGTCAGCTTTACAAAGCTGACGGTCAATAAGGACCAGGAATTCCGCAACAGCCTTCGTGCCGCTGGGGCAAAGTATCAGGTAGTAAAGAATACACTTGCTCGGATCGCCGTCAAGGGGACCGATTACGAGCAGGCGACCGAATCCTTCAAGGGCGTGACCGCGATCGCGTGGACCGAGAACGACCCTGTCGTTCTTTCGAAAGCGATCTCGAAATTCATGAAGGACAACGCCGACATCTACAGCTTTAAGACGGGCGTGGTTGACGGCAAGTTGGTTGACCTCAAGCAGGTCACTGAAATTGCAAGCCTGCCTTCGAAGGAAGAGCTTATCTCGAAACTGCTTTACGTGCTCAACGCACAAGCCCAGCGGATCGTTACTGTCATCAACGCAGTGCCGCGTGACCTGGCCGTTGTGATCAAGCAGATCGGTGAGAAGGATCCTGCAGAGCGCGGCGGTGCTACGCCCGCCGTAAAGGCAGATGAAGCTCCAGCAGCCGCGACCGCAGAGGAAAAGCCGGCGATCGAGGCGTCTCCGGAGGCTCCGGCCGACGCGACGCCGGCGGTTGAGGATAATATTCTCGAGGTTCCTCCGGTGGAGGCCGAGAGGGCGGAATAGAAGTTTTTTTCAGGGGGATCTTAGGCCTTTACAAGCCCGAGACCGACCTTGAACTAAAGGCCGTACTCAAGGAAAGCGAGCGGGGTGGTTTGTCAGGCCACTCTTGACGGCTCGGATGATGCAAGACGGAGATGCAACCTGTTTTGACGTCATCCCATGGGTTCTAGCGGCTAGAGATGGCGAACGATGAATGATGAATTCGAATCATCCCCAGCGTTGCTATCGATAAACCGATGAAGGTCTTGCAGCGCGATGAACATTCATCATTCTGCATTCATCATTCATCATTTGAAAGAACCCTAATTAGGAGATAGATAGAAAGATCATGGCGACTACAAAAGAAGACGTTGTTGAATATCTGAAGGGAATGACCCTTCTTGAGGCTTCTGAGTTGGTAAAAGAACTCGAGGAAGTGTTTGGCGTATCAGCTGCTGCGGCCGCAGCGCCGATGATGATGGCGGCCCCTGCCGGCGGCGACGCCGCGCCGGCCGCGGAAGAGAAGGATTCGTTCGACGTTATCCTTACGGCTGCCGGCGGCAACAAGATCGCGGTCATTAAGGTGGTTCGCGAAGTCGTTGCAGGACTTGGGCTTAAGGAGGCCAAGGATCTCGTCGACGGTGCACCGAAACCGCTCAAGGAAGGCGTTTCCAAGGATGAAGCAGAAGAGATCAAGGCAAAGCTTACCGAAGCCGGAGCGACGGTCGAGCTCAAATAGCAGTCTGCTAAAGGTGGAGCAAAGGCCGTGGTGTTGTGTTCGGTAGCGACCATTACATCACGGCACACCCTGATCCTCGCAACGTCGTAAAATGCATGCAAACGCATGTATCATCCGCAGCATCTTACTGCGGCAGGTTGAACTATAGCTGATTCGCTGGTATCGTTGTAACAAGTGGTAAAATGCGGTTTTTTATCGCGCACTTTGATCCCTTCCCTTAAACTATTGACGGTAAAGGGATTTTAGTGAGTTTTGGTGACGGTTTCCGGCAGAAGGTGGAGAGTTGGTGTCCCGTTTCGACACGCTCAAACAATTAGAGAATTGCAGATAACTGCTTCAAAGCGGTCTGGGCAAGCTTCGCCCATGACCGCATTTGCCGTCTTTTCTTGAAAATTGGGAGTTCGGCCGATTGGTGGAATCCTAGCAATTATCGGCCGATAAATCAATAGTTTTTTGACCGGCCATTTTATACGTATATGATCAATAACCCGCTTCAGACAAACGCCCACGGACTCGGACGCCGAACAAGCCAGTCACCGGAACGCGTGGATTTCTCGAAGATCTACACGACGGCGCAGATCCCGAACCTTATCGAGGTGCAGCGGGAATCTTACGACCGGTTCCTGCAAATGGATCTGATCCCGGAAGAACGTGACCAGATCGGCCTTCAATCGGTTTTCAAATCGATTTTCCCTGTCTCGGACTTTCGCGAAACGGCCACGCTTGAATTTGTCGAATACCAGATCGGCAACTGGCAGTGCAAGTGCGGCAACCTCGAAGGCCTCGAACACTTGCGCTCGAACTGTAAGAATTGCGGGTCAAAGATCAAGGTCGACCCATTCAATCCGGCCGAAGTGCTCTGCAACAATTGCGGCACCTTCAATGCGGTGCGGCCGAAGCTTTGTCCCAATTGCGGTGAGCCCGTCGGCCTGAAACACAAGCATGATCAGCAGGAATGCCAGGAACGCGGAATGTCATACAGCGTTCCCCTCAAGGTAAAGATCCGCCTGACCGTGTTTGACAAGGACGTAGAGACCGGCACCTCGACCATCCGCGATATCAAGGAAGAAGACGTGTTCTTTGGCGAGATCCCGCTGATGACCGACAACGGAACATTTATCATTAATGGAACCGAGCGCGTCATCGTTTCACAGCTTCATCGATCACCCGGTGTCTTTTTTAAGGGTGACCGCGACGAGTATCTTGCCAAGATCATTCCGTACCGCGGATCGTGGGTCGAATTTGAGTACGACCAGAAAGGCTTGCTTCATGCCCGGCTTGGCAAGCGAAAGTTACTTGCAACCATTTTCCTGCGTGCCCTGGGCCTGTGGCTTTCGCCGCAGATAGACATGAAGACCGTCTCAGACAATATTCTGGAAGAGGTGGTCAAGAATGCTGAATACCCCAACGCCGAGATCCTGCGGCTGTTCTACACCTACGACACAGCTGTTATAGAGAAGGGCAAGCTTTTTTTGAAGGTGAAGCCAGAGGGCGATACGAACCTTGCCGGCATGCGTGCCGAGCAGGACATCAAGGATAAGAAGGAAGAGGTCACTCGGGTAGGCAAAAAGATCACGAAATCCGCGATCGCCGAACTTCGCAAGCTCAAGATCGATAAGGTTGAGGTGTCGGCGAACGATTTTGAGGGCGCATTCGCTCTGTCGGACGTTGTCAACAAGGAAACAGGCGAAGTGATCGTCGAAGCGAATTCCGAGGTGGCCGCGGCGAAGCTTCAGCAGATCATCGAGGAAGGCGTTGACAGCTTTGAGGTCTTTTTCCCCAAAAATGACGTAGTAGGCGAGGTGATCTCGTCCACGTTGCGGAAGGACGCGATCGCAAAACCGGTCGATGCCCTGCTTGAGATCTATCGCAAGATGCGTCCCGGCGATCCGCCGACAGTGCCGACGGCCTATCACTTGCTGGAGGGAATGTTCTTTGACGACCGCAGGTTCGACCTATCGCGCGTTGGGCGATTGAAGTTCAACATCAAAATGGGCCGTCCCGAAAAGGACCGGATCGACGATCCGTTGCTGGCCGCGACGGATTTCGTTGATGTCGTCAACTACCTCTTGCGAATGAAGAAGGACAGCGAACATTTTTCGCAGGATGACATTGATCACTTGGGAAACCGTCGCGTCCGCGCTGTTGGCGAATTGCTCGAAAATCAATTTCGCATCGGACTCGAACGAATGGAGCGGGCGATCAAGGAGAAGATGTCCATTCAGCAGGACATGTTCACCACCATGCCGCGCGATCTGGTCAACGCGAAGCCGGTAACGGCCGCGGTCCGCGAGTTCTTTGGCTCATCACAACTCTCGCAGTTCATGGACCAGACGAACCCGCTGTCTGAGATAACTCACAAGCGTCGCCTGTCGGCCCTCGGGCCGGGCGGCCTTTCACGTGAACGTGCGGGGTTCGAGGTTCGCGACGTGCACCCGACACACTATGGCCGGATTTGCCCGATCGAAACGCCTGAAGGCCCGAACATCGGACTTATCTCGTCGCTCTCGTGTTTTGCGCGCATCAATGAGTTCGGCTTTATCGAATCGCCTTATCGCAAGGTCGAAGATGGCCGTGTGATCGAATATGTAAAAGTGCACAACGGCGGCGATACGAAGTTCAAGCCGAACGAACACGTGCCGCAGGAAGATGTCGAAAAGGCGAACAGGAAGGTCGCCAAGGAAGGCGGAAAGGAAGCCGAGTTTGAGCCCTATCCATTCTACCTGACCGCCTGGAAGGAAGATCTTTATATTATCGGGCAGGCGAACATCGAACTCGACCCTAAAGGACATTTGGTCAACGAGCGCAACGCCGCCCGCTTGCGCGGAGAGTTCATCACGGCTGATCGTGCTGACATTCAGTATATGGACGTTTCGCCGAAGCAGCTTGTTTCGGTTGCGGCGTCGCTGATCCCGTTCCTCGAGAACGACGACGCAAACCGAGCATTGATGGGTTCGAACATGCAGCGTCAATCCGTGCCGCTCCTGCGTGCTGAGTCGCCCTATGTCGGCACCGGCATGGAGAAGGTGGCAGCGCGTGATTCGGGTGCGGTCGTCATCGCCAAACGTAACGGCGTGGTCGATTATGTCGATTCGGAACGCATCATCGTCAAGGCCGACCACCAGGTGGACGGCACCATCTCGCGTGAGGTGACGGCCGATATTTATTCGCTGGTCAAGTTCAAGCGCTCGAATCAGAACACGTGCATAAACCAGCGTCCGATCGTTCAGGAAGGAGAACGGGTACGCAAGGGCCAGGTGATCGCCGACGGGCCGTGCACCGATCGCGGTGAACTCGCTCTCGGGCGTAATGTGCTGGTCGCCTTTATGCCTTGGCGCGGATACAACTTTGAGGACGCGATCCTGGTTTCCGAGCGGCTGGTCAAGGACGACTATTATAATTCGATCCACATCGAAGAGCTTGAGATCGAGGCCCGCGACACAAAGCTCGGGCCGGAGGAAATAACGCGCGATATTCCGAACATCGGCGAGAATATGCTCCGCGATCTTGATGACTCGGGCATTATTCGGATCGGCGCCCAAGTGAAACCCGGTTCGATACTGGTCGGCAAAGTTACGCCAAAGGGCGAGACGCAATTGACCGCCGAAGAGAAACTTCTGCGGGCGATCTTCGGCGAGAAGGCCGGTGACGTGAAAGATGCGAGCCTGACGTGTCCTCCGGGTATCGACGGCACGGTTGTTGACGTTCAGATATTCACCCGCAAGGGCCAGGAGAAGGACGAACGCTCACTCGATATCGAGCAGATGGAAGAAGACGATCTTCGCCGCGACCTTGAGGATGAGATCCGCATTCTTCAGGAACAGCGCGACGAGCGCATTCTCGAACTGTTCGATGGCCGCAAGCTTCAGAAGGACCTGATGGACGGGAAAGAGGTCAGGCTCAAGAAGGGGACGACGCTGAATCGGGAGATCCTTCGTGATATCGAGACCAAGCTGCTGAAGAAAGCCGAAGTTTCGGCCGGATCGATCGACCTTACCGCCGAGGTCCGCGAATATGAGCAGCGGACCGAACGCCAGATCAGTATTCTCGCCGATATCTACGACGAGAAGATCACCAAGTTGAAGCAGGGTGACGAACTGCCTCCGGGTGTGATCAAGATGGTCAAGGTCTTCGTCGCGATGAAGCGTAAGCTTTCGGTCGGCGACAAGATGGCGGGACGCCACGGCAACAAGGGCGTGATCGCCCGTATTCTTCCTGAAGAGGATATGCCGTATCTGCCGGACGGGACGGCGGTTGAGATCGTTCTCAACCCGCTTGGCGTGCCGTCGCGAATGAATGTTGGCCAGATCCTTGAGACACATCTTGGGTGGGCTGCCCGCGTTCTTGGCCTGCATTTTGCGACTCCTGTTTTCGATGGGGCAAGCGAAGACGAGATCAAGAAGTATATCGGCCAGGCGAACGGAAAGTACGACGAGTTGGACCTGCCCAATTCTGTCGGCCCGTCGGGTAAAACGCGTCTCTACGATGGCCTGACCGGCGAGCAGTTCGAGCAGAAGGTGACCGTCGGGTACATCTATATGCTCAAGCTTTCGCACTTGGTGGACGACAAGATCCACGCTCGTTCGATCGGGCCATACTCGCTCATCACGCAGCAGCCGTTGGGTGGTAAGGCTCAGTTCGGCGGACAGCGTTTTGGCGAGATGGAGGTTTGGGCCCTTGAAGCATATGGTGCCGCCCATATTCTTCAGGAACTTCTTACGTGCAAGTCAGACGATGTCGCGGGCCGTTCAAAGATCTACGAAACGATCGTCAAGGGCGTTTCGAATTTCGAGCCCGGAATTCCGGAATCGTTCAACGTGCTTGTTCGCGAACTGCAATCGCTCTGCCTTGATGTGGAGCTTATCCAGGAAGACCAGATCGACCCCGAAGATATCGCTGCGGGTGTTGATGCATTAGTGGGCGTTGATTAAGCCGGTCACGAAGGATGGACCGCTATGCGGTCAAGAGTTTGGTTGAAAAATTAATATGTTCAGATTCAACAACGAAAGCAAAACGCAGCTGACGACGAACTACGAAGCGATCCGCATTTCGCTGGCATCGCCGGATAAGATCCGTTCGTGGTCGCACGGTGAGGTGACCAAACCAGAGACGATCAACTACCGCACCTTTAAGCCGGAGCGTGACGGGCTATTCTGTGCCCGCATCTTCGGCCCCGTGTCGGATTGGGAGTGCCTTTGCGGAAAATACAAGCGGATGAAGCACCGCGGCGTGATCTGTGACAAGTGCGGCGTCGAGGTCACTCAGTCGAAGGTGCGACGCGAACGACTTGGACATATCGAGTTAGCGTCGCCGTGCTCGCACGTTTGGTTCTTTAAGGGTCTGCCGTCGCGCATCGGCCACTTGCTTGATATCACACTGCGCGATCTCGAAAAGATCCTCTATTTCGAGACGTACATCGTTATCGACGCGGGCGAGGTTCCGGACCTGAAAGAGAAGGACCTTTTGACAGATGAGCGATTTCGCGAACTTACCCGCGACCATCCGGCGGGCTTTGTGGCAAAAATGGGTGCCGAGGCGATCAAGGAACTACTTCAGCAGATCGATATCCAGGAACTCGTTGACGACCTTCGCGTCAAGATGCGCGAGGAAACGTCGCAGCAGAAAAAGCTTAAGTTCTCAAAAAGGCTCAAGGTCGCAAATTCGTTCCTTCGTTCGGGGAACGCGCCGGACTGGATGATCCTTGATGTTATTCCTGTGATCCCGCCGGAACTGCGGCCGCTTGTGCCGCTCGATGGCGGACGTTTCGCGACGTCTGACCTTAACGATCTGTATCGGCGTGTCATCAATCGTAACAACCGGTTGAAAAAGCTGATCGAGCTTCGAGCACCTGAGGTGATCGTCCGCAACGAAAAGCGCATGCTGCAGGAAGCGGTCGATGCCCTGTTTGATAACGGACGCCGTGGGCGCGTCCTCCGTGGTGCGAATAACCGACCTTTGAAATCGCTGTCCGGTACGCTCAAGGGCAAGCAGGGACGTTTCCGTCAGAACTTGCTCGGCAAGCGCGTTGACTATTCAGGCCGTTCTGTAATTGTGGTTGGGCCGGAGCTGAAGCTGCATCAGTGCGGCTTGCCGAAGAAGATGGCGCTTGAGCCGTTCATCTACAACAAGCTTGAAAAGGATGCTCACGCCGCGACGATCAAGCAGGCACGCGAGATGGTGGAACGACAGGAGCCGATCGTTTGGGATATTCTTGAAGAGGTCATCCGCGAACACCCGGTCCTTCTCAATCGTGCTCCTACGCTGCACCGCCTCGGTATCCAGGCATTTGAGCCGGTGCTCGTTGAGGGCAAGGCGATCAAGATCCACCCGCTCGTTTGTACAGCTTTCAACGCCGACTTTGATGGCGATCAAATGGCCGTGCATATTCCGCTATCGGCCGAGGCCCAGATCGAAGCGAGCGTTTTGATGCTTGCGTCGAACAACCTGCTCAGTCCGGCCAGCGGCCAGCCGATCACGGTTCCGTCGCAGGATATAGTTCTTGGCTGCTACTACCTCACGCTCGCGCGTGAAGGACTGCCGGGTCAAGGACGAGCTTTCAACTCGATCGACGATGTGCTTTTGGCGCTTGACGCCGGGCTCGTTGAAACGCAGACGAAGATTCGCCTTCGGTGGCGCGGCGAGTTGCTTGACCTGACCCTCGAAACGCACAACCAGGATGTCCTGCGTGCACCGGTGCGCGAGAATGTTGATCGCGTTATAGAAACGACCGTCGGCCGGGCGATCCTTAACGAACGCCTGACGCGCGACGGCCTGCCGTTCGTCAACGGCACGCTGAAAAAGAAGGGCTTACAGTCGTTGGTCAGTTTCTGCCACCTCAGGCTGGGCCACGGTCCTACCGTTGCTTTGCTTGATGACCTCAAGGCTATGGGCTTCCTGTACGCCACAAAGTCCGGTATGTCCATTGGCATCGACGATATGGTAACGCCGGCAAGCAAGCGCGGGATCATCGAAGATGCTCGAAAGGAGGTCGACAAGCTTCAGAAGCAGTACGAAGAAGCGACCATGACCAACATGGAGCGCGAGAACAAGGTGACGGCCATCTGGTCCGAGGTTACCGACAGGGTTGCCAAGGAGATGTTCAAGGCCATGCACACCCGCGAGGACGAACGGAAGGAACTGAACCCGATCCTCGTGATGGCCGATTCAGGCGCTCGTGGTTCGGAGGCCCAGATCCGCCAGCTAGCGGGCATGCGCGGCCTTATGGCAAAGCCGTCGGGCGAGATCATCGAAACGCCGATCGTCGCTAATTTCCGGGAAGGCTTGAACGTGCTGCAGTACTTTATCTCAACGCACGGCGCCCGCAAGGGTTTGGCCGATACGGCCCTGAAAACCGCCGACTCGGGTTATCTGACACGCCGCCTTGTGGATGTGGCCCAGGATGTTATAGTTTCGGAGCTTGATTGCGGGACCATCAAAGGTGTTTGGGCCGAGGCGATCATCCGGAATGGTGAGGAGGTTGAAAGCCTTCGTGACCGCATCGTCGGCACCACGTCGGTGGATGACATAATCGATCCTGTCGAAGGAAACGTTATCGTAACGGCGAATACCGAGATCGATGAAGAGCTTGCGGCAAATGTTCAGCTCTCAGGGCTTCAAAAGGTCCGCATTCGGTCGGCATTGACCTGCGAAAGCCGCCGCGGCATCTGCGTGAAATGCTACGGACGTAACCTTGCCACGGGCAATACCGTTGAGATCGGTGAGGCCGTTGGTGTTGTTGCGGCTCAGTCGATCGGCGAACCGGGAACGCAGCTCACGATGCGCACGTTCCACGTTGGCGGTACGGCACGGCTTGAGCAGGAGACGAAACACGTGGCCTCGATGGACGGAACGGTCAAATATGACGATGACCTGAAGGTGATCAAGAACCGAAACAAGGAATTGATCTCCATCAAGCGTCAGTCCGAGATAGCATTGATCGACGAACGAGGCCGTGAGGTCGCCCGTTATCGGGTCGTTTACGGTGCGCAACTTCACGTGAAAGATGGGCAAAAGGTAAAAGAGGACGATGTGCTCGTCACCTGGGATCCCTTCACCTTCGCGATCCTGACCGAGGTCGAGGGTAATGTTAAGTATCAGGACCTGAAAGAAGGGAAGACGGTCGAGGAAGACATCGATAAGGTCACTGGCCAGAAGCGCCTGGTCGTTAAGGACTCTGATGAAAAGAACCAGCCGCGTCTTGAGATCAAGGAAGGCAACAAAACCTTGAAGACATATCAGATGCCGATCCGTGCAAACCTCCTTGTCGAAGATGGACAAGCCGTAAAGCCGGGGGACATCATCGCCAAGATCCCTCGCGAAACGACTAAGACGAAGGACATCGTCGGCGGTTTGCCGCGTGTGGTTGAACTTTTCGAGGCGAGGCGTCCGGCCGAAACGGCTGTTATGTCGGAGATCGACGGGACCGTTAAGTTCGGGCCTATCTCAAAGGGTAAGCGCAAGATCATCATTACCGGTGATGATGGTGCCGAGCGGGAATACGACATTCCGCGCGGTACTCACATCAACGTTCAGGAAGACGATCGCGTTCGTGCCGGTGAGCCGTTGATGGACGGCCCATTGAATCCGCACGACATCCTGCGTGTTCTGGGAACAAGTGCGTTGCAGAACTACATTGTGAATGAGATCCAGGAGGTATATCGCCTCCAAGGTGTCAACATCAACGACAAACATATTGAAGTGATCGTAAGGCAGATGCTTCGGTGGGTGAAGATCAAAGAGGTTGGCGATACGGATTTCTTGATGGAGGAACAGGTCGATCGTTTTCGCTATGAGGACGAGAACAGCCGTGTGCGTGAGGAAGGCGGGAAGACGGCCGTTGGCGAACCGCTCCTGCTGGGCATAACCAAGGCCTCGCTTTCGACCGATTCGTTCATCTCGGCGGCTTCATTCCAGGAGACGACCCGTGTCCTGACCGAAGCGGCAATTTCCGGGCGCGTCGATTATCTCCGCGGACTGAAGGAGAACGTCATCATGGGCCGGCTCATCCCAGCTGGTACCGGTATGAAATACTACCGGAACGTAAAGGTCGATTACGACCCGACCGAGAACCAGAAGCAAGAGGACGAATTCGACGAGATGGCCAGCATGACCGGCGGAATTGACATACCTGTTCTGGCCGGCGTCCCGGGCGTTGATGCTGACGACGACCTTGACGGCGAGGAGATCGGAGACGAGATGTCGATGGAGGAGGAAGAGTTCGACATCGATGAAGCGATGAAGGTCGATCTTGACGACGACGATGATATCTAAAGTAACCTTTTGATTATCGCGTTTGTGCAAATGGGCTGTCTGTGAAAGGGCAGCCCTTTTATTGCTGCCAGGTCCTTGAGTGCCTGGTGTTTTTCAGGTGTATCCGACCACCCGCTGGACGTGATCTCTGTATGCGGGGCTAACGTCCAGTCCTTCCCGCTCTGATGCGGGTGCGGAAAAACGGCATCGGAGATCGATTTATTCGGTGAGAACGACGCGTAGTCGCTACAGCATTGGAATAAAAACTTCCTCAACCCGCCGATGGAGTGTCGCAGCCAATTTCTTGCGGTCGACGTCTGTGACAGGTTCTTCGCCGAAAGTAACGATGGCCGTAAAGCCTGGCAGCGAAAAAAGCCGCCACATGTGATGAAGGAATGTGGTATCGTCCCACCAGCAGATGCGTTCGCTTGGCGTCGGGCCATGGTCGGGTGTAGCGTATCGGAGCGACGCGTACCAAACCGCCAGGTCTCTTGAGGCTGCCAGTTCCAGAAATGACGAATTGAAGGGGAGCACCGATTCGCCTTTTGTACTCGTGCCCTCTGGGAAAATTATCACACCTTCGTGCTCGCTAAGCCTTTGGATCACCTCGGCACCAGCGCGCGGAATATCACGACGGTTCCGGCGGTCGATAAAAATATTTCCCATCGTTTCGATCATCGTACCCGCAAGGAACCAGTCCTTCAGTTCACTTTTGGCAACGAAGATACCGTTCGCCGCGAGCCGTAATGCCGGAATATCAACATAACTCAGGTGATTGCATACGAGGAAGAACGGCGGCGGCGGCGGATCGCCTACCACCTCGATCTCCATTCCCGCGAGGATGGCAAAGGTGCGCGACCACCAATGAAAGGCGGTCTGGCGCCACAGCTGTTTATTGGGAACGAACCACGAGCCGAGCCACCATATTGCATAGGTGGCAAAGGTGGCAAGCACAAAGGCTGCAAAGCGAACGGTTGCGCGAATGGCGCCCATAAACAAAAAATGACCAATTCACACGTGCCGCATCGCCGGCCCGACATGTTTTGATCGCAGAAGAATTGTATCGCGGAAACGAGAGTGGACACAATTGGCGTTTTCACCGCCTATCCGCGATAGATCGCCGTTATTCGCTCCGCGGCCTCGCCCGGAAAGCAAACCCGATGAAGCCGATATCCCTGCTGAAGCCCGCGGGCGGCCGAGCTTACATCCGATATTTCGCGAATGGCCGGACGAGAAAATCCCACCTCGACATAGATCTGGTCCTTTGCGTTCGCCTCGTCCGATGCGTAGAAATAATGCGGCACGTCGCCGGCTCTGTCTTCGATGAAATAGTACGCGGGATCATAACCCTCCTCTTCGACCACTTTCCGGGCTTCGCGCAGAAAATTCGCTTTCTCATCTTCGGGCATGTCAAGGTCGAAGGCTTTGAAAAGGCTTCGATCGAGGAACCGCCGGGACAGGTCCGCGAGTATCGGATCCGGCGCGTGCTGCCATTGCTTTATGTGGTAGAGAACGTCCGTGTCGTCAAGCGAGAGATGCTCTGAAAGCGAAAGATTCTCACCGCGAAGGATCTTTTCAAACGCACCGCCGGTTTGATGCCACACATCGCCCTTTTGCGCAAAAACCCTCAGAGCGCGGCGGACGATCGAGTGCAGGACAACCTCGGCGGCCCTGAGCGTCCGATGAAAATAGACCTGGCGGAACATGTAGTAGCGTGCCTGCAGATAGTCCTCAACCGCATAAAGCCCGCGTGCGGAAACATATAATTGGTCGGCGTCCTCGTTTATCTCAAGCGATTTAATGATCCATTCCAGGTCATAAACGCCATATTTTACGCCCGTCATCAAGCTGTCCCGCAGGAGATAGTCCATCCGGTCAACGTCAAGCTGCGATGAAACAAGCTGGGCCAGCGCCATCGGACGAAATGTTCCACGGATGATCGCCGCCGCACGTTCAGGAAGTTCGGCAGAATGTTCTCGCAAGAGATGTCCAACTTCGGTCGCATCACTCAGGATAGTTTCGATCGTGAAATCCTCGTGGCGAAACCCTAGCACTGGCTCGATCACGTGCGAGAACGGGCCGTGACCGGTGTCGTGGAGCAGGGCCGCGACGCAAACCGCCGTGTGGTCGGCCTCCGAGATATCATATTTGAGCCTCAGTCTTCCAAGTGTTCTTGTTGCAAGGTGAAACGCACCCAGGCTATGCGTAAAGCGCGAATGCTCGGCCGCCTGATAGGCAAAATGAGCAAGGCCAAGCTGGCGTATTCGCCTAAGCCGCTGAAACTCGGCGGCGTCGATCAACCGCGCGACCAGCGCGCCGTCGCGTGAATCCAGCCGCACCCTAATAATGTTGTGCACCGCGTCGCGGTAGATCCGTTCGGCCATTGCTGAATTATTGCACACGCCAGTGTTGGGGTGTATGCCGGGGGCAAAAAGAGGCCGCCCTGATCGGACGGCCTCGAGTAGGTCAGTTCTTTTCCGCTTTAGAAGATGAAACGGAAACCGAATCGAACGTTACGCTTGCCCTGGAAGGCACTTGGCGTACCGAATGCCGCATTCCTATTGTCAGGTGTATCCAACGCCTGGACGAACGGAGCAGCGTCACCGTTGAGGACGGCGTTCATGAATTCGGTGGTGTACTGGAATCCCTGTACATCATAACCACATACGCCAACGCCCGTATAGCAGTTCGCAAACTCCTGAACGAATTGATCTTCCGTAATGGAATTATGGAAGAACTTCTGTGGGTTGAGAGCCGTCACGTTATTTTCGTTGAACGCATTCAACACCGTGATGTCACCAACGATCTTGAACCGGCCATCCCGCCCAAACTTATAGGAGTGAGTGAGTGACAAGTCGGTCTGGGTGAACGTCGGGGTTCGGCCCATATCACCACGCTGCGTCGCAACCAGCGGAACACCGAAATTGATGACCGTGGTTTGCGGCGTACCGCTCATTGCCTGCGTAAAGAACGAGATGTCGGTTGCATTCGTCTTGCTCTTCCACCAATCGAATGTGTATCCGCCATAAGCCTTCAGCACATGGGGCCGATCGGTCGCAAGTGGGCCCGATTCCAACTCGCCGAGTGCGTTGAATCCGCTAAGCGGCCAGTCGAAGAAGCGGTTGACGCCCGGCGAGGAACGAGTCGCACTCGAACCGTCGGCCGATCCGCCGTCCCAGTAGTCAGAGTTCGCAAGACCAGAAGTGTTGCCTTCCAGTCGGCTGAACGTGTAGTTCACATTGAAGAAGAAGTTGTCTGCAAATCGCCGGGTCAAGCTGATTTCCAACGCCCTGTAGAGACGTTTTGCGGAAGCGAACTTGGTTATGCCCTGCGCCTTCTGCTGCGCAAGCGAGACACCTTCACCGGGGTTGCCAATGGTATAGTACTCGCTGAATCCATTGTCGATATAACCAATGTCCTCAAGCGTGCTGAGCAGGTTCTTGCGGGTGAAACGCGCACTCAGAACAAACAACTTCGAGAGCTGCGATTCAAAGCCGACCGTGAACTCGTCCTGCTTGAACGGTTTCAGGTTCGGATCGACGCCGACGATCGGGAAGCCGACCAGAGCCTCGTAGTCTGCCGGCGGCAGATTCGACGGTACGCGATAGTCAAGCTGAAGTTGGCTGAGGCCACCCTGCGTTGACGGATTGCCGCCGCCGATAACCCTGTCCGGCCAGCCGCCGAGAATCACGCTCGGAGTGTAGTACGAGAAATTGGGATTGCTCGCAAGGATCGGGAAGTAATCCACATAGTAGATCGCTCCGCCGAACGAACCGATCGGAAGCTCGAACTTCATGCGGTCGCTAAAGACCCCATAGCTGCCAAAGATGCGCGTCTTTCCGTCACCGAAAAGGTCGTACGACGCACCCAGTCTCGGCACCGTCTTGCGTCCCCAAGGCATATCGATCGGGACGGCAATGCCGGCACCAAGGTTGTACGCCGGTAGATTCTCGCTTTCCGACCGAACACCAAGGTTCATGGTCAAGCGGCCGATCTGCCACTTGTCCTGGATGTACAGGCCCTGAGCCTTGTTGCTTGCAGCACCCGTTTCTCCGTAGCGGATGAACGTACCGTATCCAATGCAGTCAACACCATATGTGCAGCTAACACGGACACCGTAAACGTCGGGGTCGCGGTTATAGTAAAGAGCGACGCGTCCGGCTACGCCAACCGACGCCGTCGAACCGCGGATCGCCGAGTAGAGTTTGGCGAACTCATAACCGCCCTTAAGTGTGTGCCTTCCAAAGCCGTTGAACGTGTAGCATCGAAGTTCGCTGTGTGACGCTTGGAAACTTCATATTCGGAACCGCCGTTGCCGGTCGGTGAATCCCAGTATCCACGAACGCAGCCCGCCGCACCACTGGTGTACGCCGCGCCGCTGTTGCCTTGGCAGGTTCGGTTGAGTCCGGTGAACAAGGCATACGAAGCGGTCTTCGAATTAACGAATCCGTGCCCGTACCGACCTGTGACCGCAAGCGTTGAGAGTGGGGTCCACGTTAGTTGGGTCGTAAAGACGTTCGAATTCTCGCGTCCGCCTTTCAGCCTCGCCAGATCTGAACCCGTTTCGGTATATCCGATCTGCGAGATCGGAGCTCCGCCAACCGAGATCGCGCTGTGCGGATAAATACCCTCAACGCTGAGCGGGTTCCAAAGATAGGAAGTGAAACCGTTCAGGTTGTTGAAGAAGGTATAATCAAGCCTTCCCTGAGCATACTCGTACTTGGTTTTGACGTGGAACGTGTCCGGCCCGTAAGCCGTATTCGGAATAAGTACCGGTCCGGTTGCGGGATCGAACGGAAGAAAGAAGTTGGTCGTTCGCGATCCGGTGAATACCTGAGGCGAGTAAATGCCATAGAACCAAAGGTGTTCCTTCATGATCGGGCCGCCGAGCGATGCGGTTGGATCGAACTGGGTGTAATCATCCTTCGGCTGCTGGATGGCATACCATCGCTGGTATGACGCATCATCGTTCGGGGCGTAGTTCTGCGTCACAAAGCGGTTGTTTGGTTGAAATCGTGAGGTTTCGATCTGCGCACCGAATTCGCCATGGAACTGGTCCGTACCTGATTTGGTTACAACCGAAACCACGCCGCCGCTGGCTCCGCCGTGCTCGGCCTCAAATCCGCTGTTCTTGACTTGGACCTCCTTTACGAGCGCCGTAGGAACATTATTGATTCCTGAGAGCGTTCCGTAACGATAGTTGGTTACTTCCTGCCCATCGAGGACGAAGGAATTCTCCGCCTTACTGGCACCGTCAACCTGGAAGCCGCCGGTGAGAGCTTCGCCGCGGGTACCGGGTGAAACCTTCAACACCGACGTGAAACTCGTTCCAGACGGAAGCTTATCAATAAGCTCGGAAGTGATGTTCGTCTGGACCTTGCTGTCCGAAGTATCGACGACAACGCCAAGCGGGTCGGCACCAACTTCGACGTTGATGTCTGCCGTCGAAATGCCTAGCGTTATGTCCGCGGTCGTTGTTTTTTCGATAACGACCTGCGCGTCGACGGTTGTTTCAGCGAAGCCGCTGATAGCTGCGACCTTTACTTTATATCGGCCGGCGGGCGCTCGCTCAATACGATACAAACCGCTGTCATTCGAGGTTACTGTCTGATTAAAAGCTGTGGTAACACCAGTTACGGTAACCGAAGCTCCGGGGACGACAGCACCCTTTGAATCTTTGATCGTACCTTCGAGCGTGCCCTGCGTCTGCTGGCCAAACGTAAAAACAGTGGCCAGGAGCAGCGTGGACATGACCGAAGCGATCAATTTAAGGCTGTTGCTCATTATGTGTTCTCCTTAGAAAAAGTAAGCCGGTTGCCCATGCGACCTCCTCGAAAAACCGGAAAATGGGCATTCCGCCTGCAAAGACCTCTAAATTTGAGGATAATCCTTGGGTGGCAAGGTGATTTGCTACACTCAAATTAGCAATTTCGAAGCCAACGAGCGCCGGCCTCCACCGGCTGGAGTAAACGTTCTGCACTCAAGGGTTAGCTGGCCTCTAAGGACAAATGTCTGTAAGACGGCAGGCGAAATAATCCATCCTTTCGTAGATTTTCAAAATTTTGGATTATTTTGCCAGTGTGATGCTTTATTGATTCGCATTCCGGAGTTTCTGGACGAGTTTCTTCAGATCCTGCTTTTGGGAACTTGAAATCTCGGGGTCCGCCTTTAAGTAGGCCTCAAGTTCATCGGCCGCATCGCGATTCCTGTTCATCCGGTTATACACGAGCGACAACTGCATATGGATCTCCGGGTCCGGGTCCTTTGAGAGTGATTTAGCGGTCAGGAGGGCCTTTTCGGCTTTGGGCAATTCGTTGTTGATCCGGTATAGCATTCCCTGAAGAAGTCGGACCGTTGGCACCTGCGGACTCAGCAAGGCCGCCGCTTCCACCGCTTTGATCCCTGCGGCAACCTGGTCGAGTTTGTAGAACGCAAGGGCAAGGCTGTAATAGCAATCAGCACATTTCGGATTCACGTCGATCGCTCTCAATAGAAAAGGATACCCCTTCTCAAAATCGCCGCCCAAAACAAAGGCTTTACCGAGCGCGGCCAAAGCATCAAAATACGTAGGATGGATCTTGGTCGCCTCCTCAAGGCTGTTCAACGCCTTTGCACGATCTGATTCAAGGGCATCGATCCCCTTATCATAAAGATCTTTTGCGTTGTCCGGAACCTGTTGGGCAAATACAGTCCCAACGATCCTGACGCCCTCATCAGCTTTTCGTTTGTCTTCAGCCAGCCGAAACGTCAACATTACATAATCGCTGCCCGTCGTCTGGTTGTTAACCTCAAGTTCCTGTTCTTCACCTCTCAAGGATGTACCGAACGGCTTAACGTGGACCGAATAGTGTCCCGGGCCCATGCCTTTGAACGAGAATCGACCCTGGGTGGTCGATCGTTGACGGTCAACAAGCTGGCCAAGGTCGTTGTAAAGCTCGACGAACGCATTGTAAACAGGCCTGTTTATCGTATCCCGGATAGTGCCCTCGACGCGGTTTGTCCCTTGCCTGACGGCGGTTCTTTGAGAATATGACTCCGAAGGAAGCGCCACGAGAGCCGCCAGCAGGGCCAGTACGAATAAGAACCTCTTATGCTTCATAGTATCTCCCGTTGTTTTCGGAGCGTAGAGAAATGGGTTAATTGAATTTTCCTTCAAATATCGTGCCGCGAAGGATCGTGTGCTCCGCTACAGAGGGTCCTTGAGTACACCGGGTTCGAAATTGACCTCAAGCAGTTGATTCTATGGAAGATTTGGACGAAACACGAATCGCCACCAAAGAATTCGCCTATCACAAAATCCAGCCCCCCGTAAGAAAATACAAAATTTTGGAGATGGGCCTGGGTTTTGCCGATTCAGAAAGGTTTCTATACAAAAGAATTTCTGCCGTAACCTCAGTATATGCAACACTTACAAGGTCAACCGAAGAATCCCATCTGAATTTGGCACCGAAAGGCGTGACAATTGCATACAACCGTGCGGATTTAGGTACTTTGTTCAACACACCGAACAAGCCGCTTAAAAAAATTACTCAGTCTGAGTAATTTGAGTCCCCAGAATGTTTTACAGGAGATTAAACGTAATGAATCGAATCTTTAAGATGGTCTCGATGATCGTCGTGGTTCTCTGTGCGGCCGCTATGGCTTTTGGACAGGAACAGTACGGCAGTCTCGAGATCTCGACCAAAGACGCTAACGGGGCAGTTGTGCCCGGTGTAGCTGTCACGGTCACCGCTGTGCAGGGCACAACGGGTTTTTCGCAGACGATCACTACCAACGACTCGGGATTTGCAAGGATCCCGCAGATCCGTCCTGGTACGTACTCGCTTAAATCGGCTGCTGTTCAGGGCTTTGCTGAGAAGACGATCCCTAGCGTTCGTATCGAGCTTGGTAAATCGACCGCGGTGAACGTGGAACTCGGTGCGAGCACGAGTGTTGTTGTCGATGTAACTGACAGCGGCGCGACGATCGACCAGTCAAGTTCAGAGATCTCGAAAACGATCGCGAACGAAGCTCTCAAGACGGTTCCGCCAGAGACGAATTTCGCATCGGTGCTGAAGCTCGTTCCGGGAACGCGTCCTGAATCAAAATCAGGCGGTATCTCGATCGACGGTGCGACCGGCCCCGAGAATACCTTCGTTATCGACGGTCAGGAAGTTACCAACTACCGCAACGGCGGTTTGAATGGCAACAACAACATTCCGCTTAACTTTGTCCAGGAGATCCAGGTCAAGTCGAGCGGTTTCAATGCCGAATTCGGCGGCGCGACGGGTGGTGTTATCAACGTCGTTACGAAGGGTGGAAACAATGATTTCCACGGTGAATTCGGTTCTGCATTCGAGCCCTCGAAATTGCAGGGAGGCAATCGTCCAGGCCTTAACTTGTGGACGGCGGGTTCCGTTTCCGGCGGTACGTACACTCAGACGACCGAGTACTTTACGACACCGAAATCGAAGGGACTGAATTCGTACCCGTCGGCCACGCTCGGCGGACCCATCGTTAAGAACAAGGTATGGTTCTTTGGTAACTATTCGCCTCAGCTCTATGAGACGAACCAGACGACCAATTTCTATACGAATGCTGCTCCGGCGACACGAACCTTCCGGTTCTCGCAGGATTACAAGGCAACGCGTACCTATGAGTATGCATTCGGCCGTATCGATGCATCGCCGTGGTCACAGCTTCGCTTGTCAAGCACGTATCTGTGGAACCCGATCATCGATGACGGGATCATCCCGTTCGGCACCTCAAGCTTTGGCGGCACTCCTGCGACCGTTAACTTTGGCGGAAGCATTGGCACGCTGAGCGGCCCCGATCTTTATGAAAGACAGGGCGGGCGTCAGAACTCGAACAACTTTACATTCCAGGCCGTTTATACGCCGACCAACAATATCGTTGGTACGTTCCGTTACTCGCGCGGCTTTTTGAATGAGAAGCTTGGCAACTATTTCGTGCCAACCGCTCTCCGCTATATCTGCGTGAACGGAAACACCAGCGGGACAACCCCGTTCGGGCCGGATGCTTGTACACAGGGTGCGAGCGATCCGGTCAACACAAACACGGTGAAGGATGTTTCGATCCGTACAAACTGGGAAGGTGATGCTACGTTCCTCTTCAGCGGTGGCGGACGTCACGAACTCAAGGGCGGATACCAGCACCAGGGTATTTTCAATGACCTTCTGAAGAATTATACGAATCGTATATATCTTCAGTATGGCCATTTGATCGACGACAACTTTAACTGGACGAGCCTTGCCACGCCGACTGCCGGTGCTATCGGTCATGGCGTCCTCTATCGATATGGTGAAAAGGGATCGGGCAGCAATCTTAACCAGGCCCTTTATATTCAGGACAAGTGGCAGCCGACTCGTCGGTTGACGCTGAACCTGGGTGTGCGTATCGAGAAGGAAGCTCTTCCTTCGTTCAATGGATTCGCTGCTCCATTCAGCTTTGACTGGAACGATAAGATCGCTCCCCGCCTCGGCGGTTCGTTCGATCTCTTCGGCGATGGCAAGACGAAACTTTTTGCCAGCTACGGTAAATTCTATGATCGCCTGAAGTTCAAGATGGCGCAGGGTTCGTTCGGCGGCAACTTCTATCGTGTTGATTTCTTTGAGATCTTCCCGAATAGCGGGCCGTACCGTTCGGCGTTTACGGAAGCCAGCATTCTTGGCAACTTCACCGATCCTATCGGCGGTTCGTGTGCTCCGACCGGCTTTATCGGTTCGGGCCTGAGCCGGTGCCAGAATGACTATCGCGTTGCATCGAACGTTCCGGGTGTCGATATTGAGGACGCCGGCGGGGTCGATGTAAACCTCAAACCGTATCAGCAGCGTGAATTCACGGTCGGCCTCGAGCACGAGCTCAACAGGAACTATGTTCTTCGCGGTCGTTACACCAACAAGAAACTCCTGAATGCGGTCGAAGATGCCGGAGCCATCAGCGCTTCTGGTTCGGAAATATATATTACGGGTAACCCGGGACAGGGTCTTCATGCCGAATTCCTCGAACAGTTCGGTTATGAAGCTCCTTATGCAAAGCCGATCCGTAATTACAACGCGATCGAAGTCGTTCTTGAAAAGAGATTTTCGAAGAACTACTTCTTTAACGTGAACTATACGTACAGCCGTCTCCGTGGTAACTACTCCGGTTTGGCCAATGCTGATGAGAATGGTCGTGCCGATCCAGGCGTGAACCGCAGCTTTGACCTTCCGTTCATTGGTTTCACCGCGTTGGGTGGTTCGGACTCGGGTCCACTTCCGACCGACCGTCCGCACGTGGTCAACGCCTTTGGTACTTACGTTTATAACTGGGGATCAAGCTCGAATTCGACCGAGTTCAGCGGCTTCCAGACATTCCAGTCGGGAACTCCGCAATCGACAACGGTTGATTACATCGTGCCGATCTTCTTCAATAAGCGTGGCGACATGGGCCGTACGCCGATGTTCTCGCAGACGGATTTCAACATTACCCATCGGTATAAGTTCGGACGTGACGGCCGCTTTGGCATCGCCGTCAATGTGAACTTCGTCAACCTCTTCGACCAGAAGACGGTTACGAGTTTCTACACCGATCTTACCGGCGGTAGTGCGTTCAACTTCTACGGCGGTTGCGCCGCTGGCGATTATCCGTGCGAACTCAATGCGTTCAATCGCGGCGAAAGGCACGATGATATCCAGAACTGGATCGATACGCATCCGCTGAATGGAAAGGATGCCCGTTATGGACTCGACAATGGCTATCAAGGCCCGCGTGGTGTCCGATTCGGTTTCCGGTTTAGTTTCTAAGTCCCTGACTTGATATTGGAACTTTGGGCCTGCCAATTCCGTTGGCGGGCCCTTTTTGCGTCTGCGAATGATAGGTGCTGGGCGTAGGCGCGACCGGGACCGATCACGGTTCCCGTGCGTGGCTCTTCTTGGTCGTGGTTGTCCTGGAAACGCTAGGATCTATTGCTTCGAAGCTCCAGGCTTATCGGGATCGAGTGAATAGGGCGCACAGGTTGGCCTAAAAATGGCCGCGCGACGTGGCGTATGGCATTGGGCGCGGCTCGACATAGATCGGAGGGAAATACAGATGGGCCTAAGCTCCGGATTTTGCCTTGTCGCGAAACTGCTTGATAAGTTTCTTGATCGTTTCCTTGTCCTGAAGGTCAGGGCTCTTTTTTAGATATATCTCCAACTGGTCGGCAGCATCTTTGTAGCGTTTCAGATTGTGCGCGTAAAGCAATGCAAGATTCCAATGAATGTCGGGATCTTCGCCGTTAGCGATCTTCGCCGCACGCAACAGAGCGGTTTCCGATCTCTGATAATCCTTCATTTGCCGATAGGAGAGGCCAAGAAGGAATTGAGCCCTCATCGAATTTGTGTTGAGATTAGCGGCATGTTCCATCGATTCGATGACCTTTGGGTAATCCTTTAACGCATATTGCGCGTAGCCGAGTCCATACCAACTCGAAAAGCTCCGGTCATAAACCGCGACCGCTCGCTCGAACATTTCCCGAGCTTCCTGATACTTTTCCTGCGCCAGAAGCGTCATCCCCAGCTTTTCGAGCGCAACAAGGTACGTAGGGAATAGGCCAATGGCTCGTTTAAGGCCCTCAACTCCTTCAGCCGGCTTTCGATCCTGGAGATCTTGTACAGCCTTCTTGTACGCGGCTTCAGCCTCGGCAGGAACTGCCTGAGCATACAACACACCGGTAAGCTGCATTATCTCGCTCTCGCTTTTTCTGAGCCGAAGGTAGATATCCTTCTGGACATTGTCCGCCAGTTGTCGTCCCGTCACGCCAACGCCTGAGATCTCGACGTCTTCGGGCTGGCCTTCATAATTGGTCCCGGTCGTGAGCACCCGTACTGTAAATCTTCCCGACGAAAGCCCGGAGAAAAAGTATCGACCTGAGCCGTCGGTTCTGACCCGGCCGATAATACTGTTTACCTCATTGGTCAGTTCTACGTACACCTCCGGCACGGGGCGACGGTCAGGATCAAAGACAAATCCGCTTATCGTACTTCGGTTCTGTTGGCCAAAGGCAGCAATGCAAAGAGCGATATTAAGCGCAAAGAGAACAGCGACGGCTCTCCCGGTGGTTGGGAATGTAGTGTGTTTTCGCATGACGGTCCTTCTATTGCTGTCAATCTCAACGAAGCTGCTGCACCATCCGTGCCGAATCAGTAGGATTCGAGCATATGGCCGAGCTTCTCTCTTTTTGTTTTCAGGTAATGGGCAGCGGTCTCTTCGTTCTCGATCTCGATCGGAATGCGTTCGACGACGGTAAGTCCGGCATTCTCGAGAGCCTTAAGTTTGTCAGGATTATTTGACATTACGCGGACCTGGCAAAGGCCGAGATCGAACAGGATCTCAGCACACTGCTGATAAGAGCGAGCATCGACGGCAAAACCGAGCTTCTCATTTGCCTCGACCGTGTCAGCTCCCTGGTCCTGGAGGGCGTAGGCACGGATCTTATTCAGGATCCCTATTCCGCGGCCTTCTTGCTGCTGGTACACGATCGCCCCTCGGCCTTCTGCGCGGATCATATCCATCGCCTTATGCAGCTGCGGTCCGCAATCGCACTTGACCGAACCAAACACATCACCCGTAAGACATTGCGAGTGGATACGGACAAGGGTCGGGACCGAACGGTCCATTTCACCCATGTAGAGAACCACGAACTCTTCATCGCTCGTCAGCGAACGATAGCCAGCGATCGTAAAATCGCCGCGTTCAGTCGGCAGATTCGCGGCCGCAACACGCTCAACCGTTATTCCCTGATCTGCCCAAGGGCAATCACTGTTACCATTTGCAGACTCTTGCTTTACCAACATTGTTAGAGAATCAATTATATATCTTTATCGCCAGTTCCGTAAGCAAAAATACCGGCTGGAGGTCAGAGAGCGAGGTTGCAGGCGCACAAAAAATCGGCCATTCTCCGGCACCGCAAACCGTCGAATGGCCAATCGTAAAGGCTTTCGCCGAAATTATTCTATTTCGAATCTTCCGAATTCGAATCTTCTGCCTTATCCTGCTCGTCTTCAATTTTCTCTTCGTGGGCGAAGACGGCTCCGTCGGTAGTACCGAAGATCCGCGATAGCAACCGGCCGAGAACCTCAGAGATCTTTTTCGGCTCTGACGCCTCCGTGGCAGCTACAGTAGCCGGAGTTTCGGCAAAGGCCATATCCAACCTTACCAACTCGGCCGTAATGTGACGGCAGAAGGAGCAATCGACCAAATGGCTAACGATAGGCTTTGCTTCTCGTTCCGAAAGGGCACCTTCGGTAAATGCCGCGAGCGAATCCTGATCAAGGTGCGGGCCGGCCGCCGAACGGCTAAGCTCATTTGCCGAGCGAGCCTTCAATAACTGTCCGACCAGATCTTGGATCGCCGCTTCCTGCGGGTGAATGTTTCGGTTGTTTTCCATTTGAGTCCTAGCCTCCAGTTAGCAGACGTGATCGTTCTTCCACATTTGCCTTATATTCTCTCGCTCACGGGAAAAACCTTAAAGCGGCCCTCAAGCGGTTCAGGAGGTAGACAGGTAATTGAATAAATTTTTGCCGGCAATATCCTCGGTCGCGAGCCCGAGGCAAATATCGATCTCCTCACGCCCAAGACCAGCTTTTTCAGTGAGTTCTATTTTGAAAAGCTCAAGAATACGGGCGTAACTCTTTTCCAGCCAACGCATTATCGTTGATTCGTGGATCCGTCCGGAGGGATTTTCGTTACGCGACTGCGACCGTCGCTGGAACCATCCGCGAAGCGGCGACGATTCGTTCTCAACAAGCCGGGCGATCTCTCTAAGCTTAAGATTTTCAACATGATAGAAGAGAAGCAGCAGTTTTTCGTGGTCCTCGAGGGACGAAAATGCCGATTCCAGGGCTGAAACGGTCGCTTTGCGATAGCGTTCGCGGCTGAGATGGTCGATCATTTCGTCCTCGCCACCCGGCGCTGCGTCCGCAAAACTCGCATGGGCCATCCCTTCGCCCACATTCTCGGTCATCTCGTCGAGCGACACCTCGTCGTGGCTTGCCCGGTGAAGATCGACCAAAGAATGCCAAATGACGGTGCGTAGCCATCCGCGGAGCGATCCGCGGCCGGAATAGGTCGAGAATTTCGAAACGCGCTCGCCGTCAACTATCTTTGTTCCGTACAACTCAACGTAGACCTGGTCGATCACTTCCTGTGCATCGACCTCGGTCTTCGCCAGGTGCCTGGCCACGCGCTCCAGATAGGAGCGGTGCTGATGGTCGAACTCCCACCATGCCCTTTCATTTCCATTGGCACAAGCGATCGCCATGAATAGGTCGTCCGCCTGGATCTGCGAAAGCAGGCTGTCAGCATCGCCCGGATCGTGTGTTTCCAGCGATCCCAAATACTTTGCAATTGTCTTCTTTAGGGAATCTTTGAATTGTTCAGGCTTGACGCCAAAATTTGGCGCGTTCTCGTGGCAGCGAGCGTAGATCAGGTCGATCATCTCGAGGTTTTCAGGTGAAAGATCTGCGCTCATCTTGGCTTCTGTCGACATTGTCAGTCAATCAGTATAAACCAAAATACATTATCGTTTCTAGTTCGACGGTAGAACATGCCGTCGCAGATATTAGGCCTGAAGAGTTGAACCTGCCTCAAACTCGGCCGCGATGTTCCGGTCAGGAACTGAAAGCTCGCGGTCCGTGTATTGAAGCTGGAAAAGCTTCCAGTAGAGGCCGCGTTTGGCAAGCAATTCATTATGACTCCCGCTCTCGCGGAGTTCGCCGTGGTGGAAAACCATTATCCGGTCGCATTTTTGGATCGTCGAAAGGCGATGTGCGACGACCATCGACGTGCGGCCGTCCATTACACGCTCGACAGCTTGCTGAATAAGCTGTTCGGTCTCGGTATCGATAGAGCTCGTTGCTTCGTCAAGGATCAGGATCTTCGGGTCGAAAGCCAGTGCGCGGGCAAACGAGATCAACTGCTTTTGCCCGACCGAGAGGCCTGCCCCGCGTTCATGGACCTCGAATTGATATTTGCCGTCGAGGTGCTCGATGAAATCGGCCGCCCTCACCTCTTGCGAAGCCCAGTGAATGCGATCAGCGTCGATCTCCTTGTTCCCGAGCCGGATGTTGTTTTCGACTGTGCCGCTGAACAGGAATACGTCTTGCAGCACGACGGCGAAATTTGCCCGCAGATCGGACAACTCCCAGTTTTTTACGTTCACGCCGTCCAGCAGGATCTCGCCTCTTTGTACATCATAGAACCGCATTAGAAGGTTCGTTACCGTCGTCTTGCCGGAACCGGTGTGCCCCACCAATGCCACACTCTCACCGGCGCGAACCTTGAACGAGACATCTTTCATTACCCAGTCTTCGCCCTTGTACGCGAACCAGACGTTGCGAAATTCGATATCGCCGTGCGCCTTGGCGCGCCTTTCCGGGACGGCGGGGGTCTTGATATCGATCTCAAGGTCAAGCAGGATGAATATCCTGTGCGAGGCGACTATCGCCGCCTGAAGAACGTTGAATTTGTCCGATAGGTCACGTATCGGCTGGAACAACTGCAGCGAATATTGAATGAACGAGGCAAGTATTCCGACTGTAATGGCCTCTGCGGCGGTCGAGAATCCGGTCAGGTACTCCGCCCCAAAAAAGAAGATGACGAACGCTATGCCGACTGCCCCGATAAGATCGACAAGCGGATAAAATACGGCGTAGTAATAGATCGTTTCAATATTGGCAAGGCGGTAATCATCGTTGATCTCACGAAAGCCCTGCTTTGCCTTCTTCTCAGCGTTCATCAACTGGACGGTCTGGGCGCCAGAGATGAATTCCTGCAAATATGCGTTCAGCTTTGCGTTTCGTGTCCGCACACGGTCAAAACCAGCTCGCGCGTGTTTGCGAAACCAATTCGTAGCCGCGAACAGGAGCGGTACGGTGATGAGCGCGACAAGTGCAAGTTTCCAGTCGAGCCAGAACATCATCCCGATGATCGCAAAGATGACAACGAGGTCACCCAACACATCGATAACACCGGATGTGAAAAGTTCGTTCAGCGCATCAACGTCCGAGGTCAACCGCGTGATGATCCGGCCGACTGGGTATTTATCGTAATAAGCGACCTCTTGCTTCTGGAGCTTTGTAAAGATCTCGGTCCGCAGGTCGAACATCACGCGCTGGCCGACCATGTTCAGCAAAACTTCCTGAACATAGGAGAAAATGAAGCGAAAGAGGAATAGCCCAAAAAAAGCGATCGCGAATAACCAGACGCCGTCCGTTTGTTTTGGTAGGATGAAGTCATCAACCGCGATCTTGGTAAAGTACGGCTGCAGGCTGACCAGAATGTTCGTGCATAGCGTCAGAACGAGAGCGACACTGACCAGTTTCCAATATGGCTTCAGATATCGAAGCAGGCGTCTTGCCAGAAGGAAGTCGTATGTCTTTCCGATCTTCTCTTCCTCGTGATATTTCTCAACTTCCGTTGACATCGGTAAAGCTTGATTCTAGTAGGCGGCAGTACCGATGGCAATGCTCAAGGGATACGGCCTGTTCGCGAGGGCAGCGATGTGTACAACTGATGGATGAAAAGCGAGGATCAGAATGCCTGCTTGCCTTTGCCCCATCGCCAGCGAGGTTTCTCGCCTTTGACCAGGCATATGCCGATCAGGCCGAGGGTCAGGATGATCGCACTTCCCACGAACGCGATGACACGTCCGTGATAAAGGAACCTTGCGGCGGTCGCCGTATACAACAGAGCAAAGACCGCCAGGACCAGCCAGCCCTGCCGGGTTCGCGGCGGCCCCCAGCCCCAACCGTAACGCTTTGCCGGGAACCAATACGTCTTGCGCCCGTCGTCCATAACTGCCCGGACACCGATCCTATTTTCGTATTAGCGACGGCTTCACGAAGGCATAGACCTCATCCGCGGCGGCTGAGACCTGCTCCACATTAGCCTTCAATTCCTCAACATCGAGCAGCCTGGCACTTAGGTCCACGCGGACAAAGATATCGCCATCCTTATCGATCCCGACCTTAACACGATCAAAATCCTGATTTGACCGCAGCAATTTCTGCATCAACTCAGGCGTTAGCTTAAAGTCTTTCTTTTCAGCAACCACAGCGAAGACGACCACTATAGGGTCAGCGGTTGAGACCACAACGGAAATATCCTTTAGCTGCTTTCCTTCAAAGGGTACGGACCAGACCGTTTCCGATTGCTTGGTGTAGGAGATCTTTGATTCGTTCAGCAGTCTGGCCACTTTTGCCGATGAGGCGTCCTGGGCAATAACCGAACCGCCCCCAAGCAGGCTAGCGGCAATAGTGAGGAGAATTATCGACGACTTTTGATAGATCTTTTTCATAGTTTCCTCTTAGGTGATCGGTAGTAGATCGCGTCAATTCAACCGAGCGGCCGACGCGTTAACAAGCTTACACGAAAACGCCGCAAAAGCAGCCTTTTTCATTCCGGAAATGCTTCCCGACGTGTAAAACTTATCCTCCCCTGATGAAAGCTTCCATCCTTCGGTTCGTTTGACAAGCTCGGCGGCCGGATCGACAAACTCCGTTCGCGACGCGACGAATTCCTTCATCAGCCCGGCGATCGCCGGGTAATGCGTGCACGCGAGTAAGATATGCGAGCAGTTGCGGATAGGCCAAAGGATCCGTTCGCACTCGGTACGCAGCGTGGCCGACGAGACATCACCGCTTTCTATTAGGCCCGAAAGAGGCTGTGCGATCCGCTGCTCAACCTTAATGCCGCGTTCGGCAAAAGCCCTTCGATAAACGCCCGAAAGCACGGTTCGCCGCCCGCCGATCAAGCCGAGCCGCTTTGGCCTGAGCCTCGCGGCCATATCGACCGCCGGATCGATCACGCCTTCGATCGTCAAGCCTTGCGGGTCGAGAAAGGGAAGCGCAGTGCTCGCCGCATTGCAGCCGATGACGAGGTGAGTGACGCCCTTTGTCCGCAGAAAGCCGATGATCTGGCCTAGCCTTGCGACAAGCTCTGTCCGCGACATCTTTCCGTATGGCGCCACGCCGGTATCGGAAAAATAGACCACTGAGACTTCCGGCCTATGTTTCTTTATCAGCTTATAGATGCTGATACCGCCGATCCCCCAATCGATAATGCCAAGTTTACCGCTCATTAGGTCAAGTAAGGTTGCCGGCGAAAACGTGAACGAATGCGAAAAAGAAACCCCTGTACAGTGCGTTAATCGCGGGCAACGAATTCCTACGGATACGTCAGCTTTGCTTCAACGCCGTTCTCCACTGGCCCGGAATCGAATGCGACGATGCGGGAATTCCATGCCATATTTAGTATCTCCATCTTCTGTCCGGGAAAGCGGCTTTCGAGATACCACTTCATTTCGTGTTCGGACCTGATCGGGTTGTATTTGAGCATTCGTTTCCAGTCGGGATGTGAAACGAGCTGGTTCAACGCGGCGTTAAAATCTGCATTCGCCTTTTGGTCCTTCATCGTCCGGAGTTTGTCCTTTAGAAGTCTGGGATATTCGCGAGCGGCGACCGGAACAGTGACCATATCAACAATGAGAAGCTTCCCGCCCGGCCGGGTCACACGCTTTATCTCAAGCAGGAGCGGGTCCCAATCAAGGTAACGGAATGACATCAGCGAGATGACCGCATCGAACGAGTTGTCGGGAAAGGGAAGGACAGGGCCTTTTATCATCTCAAATCTCAAATTAGAAATTTGAGAATTCCTGATCCGGGCACGTTCGAGTATCGAGGCGGATTCATCCACGCCGACACCGCTCGCGATACGGCCGCTCAACGCATTGAGCAACGCGCCGTTGCCGCAGCCGATATCCAGAACGTCTATTTCGCCATCTGGAAGATGTTCGTTAAGCCAACGCCATTCGTCCCGCCGGACGCGAATATCGGTGAAAGCCGCATCGTACAATTCGGCAACTTCGTTGTACGTGTCGGCACCGTTTACTACGGAAGGCTCGAAGGACCGCAGCTCCTCGGCTGGCATAAGGCCGAGCCGTTTTCGAGCCGATGCCAGGTATCCGTGTGATTTTCGCCCCTTGCAGCCGATCGTGTAGAGCGGTTTAGCGGTACTTTCGCCGGCGGGAGAATACCTGGTCCGGCTTTTGGAAAAGGTCGTGTACCAGAAAAAACCGTTCGCTTTTACATTGAACGTTCTCGCAAAGAACGGTGCGAACCATCGGGCCGAACGGCAGCAGTGAAAATAGGCCGACGCGTCCTTCGCGAATGGAATATCCATTTGCTCCCACTCGAAGGGCGAGAACTGCTCAGGGAACTCCACCGTGCCGAACATCGGGCCGTACATGCCCGAGTGTCCGACAAAATGGAATTCGCTGATCTGTTTCCCGGCGTTGCGCGCCTCGGCGAGAACCTTGAGGACATCGCGTTTGCTTTCCACCGCCCGGCAGATCAAGTTACCCTTAAAGCCGTTCGCGCGGCGTTCGTCGGCGAGCGTTTCGGCGACGACCGGGAACTGGGCGCCGCCCTTTCGGTAGAGCGTCGTGTAGATGATCAGGATCAAAGGTCCTTTTCCTTTTTCACCGACTTGATCACCCGGATCAACTTATGCGAATAGGCCGAACCGTCAGCCGCAGGATTTGATCTCTTCGTCCGTTCAACCTCGATCTGATAGAACCGGCCCTTTTTGAAGTTGAATCCTTCGATCGGGCCAAAGAAGTTCTGCCAGGCAGAATCCTTCGAATCCTTGATCTGCATGCACTTGGTCTTAACAACACCGACGCAGTCGGCAAGTTCCTTATTTACGTACCAGACATAACGCTCCGGTTTCAGTACGCGTTGAAATCGCATAAAGTGTCCGGTCCGGTTATCGGTCAGTGTCAGAACGCCGGTTTCAAACGAAAAAGAATCGATCGCTTGCAGCGTCTCGCGAAATGCCTGTTCAAAACGGTTGTCGATCTTCGGACAGGCCATCAGCGTTCCGGCGAACGGGCCGACAGCCAATCTGCCCGAATCCTCAAACCGAAATCTTCCGATGAACCGGTTGCATCCGGAGTTTCCGAAGATCTCCTGTCTGAGTGTGTCCAAAGTGATCGTCACTTCCTTATCCTCGATCGGATAGTTGTTGATGCGGGCAAAATTGTAGGCTACCAAACGCCAGTCATCGCTTGACTCAGATGTCTGGGCTGCCGCCGCCGAAGAAAGCGCGAAAAGAAA
>WBZY01000391.1_pt1 | contig 33626 bp, 27 predicted proteins | sample 5204191 | NCBI WGS metagenome assembly WBZY01 (sample SAMN12344363, study PRJNA552823) | activated sludge metagenome | biome: Activated sludge suspended growth; feature: Anammox Sidestream; material: Wastewater; isolation source: activated sludge from anammox sidestream of wastewater treatment...
CGCTGTCGGCGGGATTGAATTCAGCTCTCTCGTCGATGATGGCCAATGAGTTCAGGTTCAGTTGGGGCCGGCGCGAAACATCGTTCCGATCGCAGAACCCAGATGCGGTCGCGTTCAATATCTCAGGTACGGCGTTTATTGGCCGCGAACTCTTCTCACCGGTTGACCGCACCGAGACCCGATATCAGTTTGCAGACAATCTTACTTGGGTCGCGGGCAGTCATTCCTTTAAGTTCGGCGGCGACGTGAACTTTATCCGTATTCCTTCGGCACTTTTCGAACTGAATTTTGCCGGCCTATTCAATTTTGGTGATTTTGCCGCCGGAAACCTGAATCCCGCCTTTGCGACCCTCGGCCTTCCGGCGTTCACGCCGGTACAATCGTACGGCCTTGGTTTGCCCTCCATTTATGTCCAGGGTTTTGGGAATCCCGTGAGTAAGATCAAAAATACGCCGCTTGCGTTCTTTGCCCAGGATTCGTGGCGGGCCACCAGTCGCCTGACGTTCAACTATGGAGTTCGGTATGACCTCGAGTTGACGCAAACAACCGCCCCGGTCGCATTTCGTGATCCACTGACCGGCATAAACCTTTCAGAGTCGGATATCCTGGCAGCTCAGGATGCAGTTGGTGTTCAGCAAGGTATTCCGCGTGACACGAACAATTGGGCGCCCCGCTTTGGGTTTGCATACGACGTGAACGGCAATGGCAAGTCGGTGATCCGAGGTGCCATCGGACTCTTCTATGATCACCCTTTGCTTGCCGTTGCGTTCAACTCGGATATCGCCGACGCTGCCCAGCAGCAGCAAGCGGTACTTACGGCAGGTTCGCCGCTTCCAATAAATACCAGTACCGGAGCTCCGACCCTTCTGAACGCTGCTCTCGTTTTTCAGGGAACAGTGTGCGGGGCTAACGGTTCGAACGCGGCCCTGTGCGCCGCCTACGGCAGTCCGGTGACACCGGGCGTCGCAGCCTCCGCGGAATATCAATTCGGCCGACAGAGGTTCAATGATCAGACATTTCCTGGTTTTGGTCCTGTACTGCCTTTTACGCTTCCGATCGCGAAGGATTTTCAGTATGCTTCGGCAACCCAGGCGAATATCGGTTTTGAGACCGCTCTGACAAAGAACCTCGCCCTTTCCGCACAGTATATCTTTGTTGGTGCACATCACCTCCCTCACCCGACCGACCTGAATACTCCGGATACGGCCCTGCAGACCGAAAATTATCGCCGTTGTTACGGAACCCTGCCTACAAGCACGCAGGCGGCAGCAACGGTCAATCCGGCAGCCTGCTTGAATATCGTCGCGCAGCCGATCCCCGGGATGATCTCGGTGACGACTCGCGGCGGCGTGATCGCACCGGCGGTCGCAAATTTCTTCCGGCCGAATGCGCCAAACTATTTTCTTGCCCAGGCGCTTTCGAATGGAGTGGTTACGCCAACGGTCCTTAACACGGTCCTCGGAGTCAGCGGCACACTGCGAACACCCGGCGTACTCTCGCCGTTCGGCTCGGTCAATGCTCAGATCTCGGATGGCAATTCCGAATACAACGCGTTGAATGTTGAGCTTAGGCGGCGATATGCGAATAACTTCCAATTTCTCGCGTCGTATACGCTTTCTAGCTCGGTCGACGACTCGTCCGATCTGCAGACGCTGTTGATCGCACAGAACGTCAACGATTTTCGTGCGGAGCGTGCCAACTCGCTTTTTGACCAGCGACATCGGCTGGTCTTCAGCGGCGTGCTCGGGTCGCCTACATCGTGGCGAAAAGGCGACAGCGGCTGGAAGCGAATATTCGCCGACTTCACGGTCGCTCCGATCATCGAGATCTCGTCCGGCCGGCCATTCAACATCATCACGAATGTAGATACCAATAACGACCAGTCAAGTCAGACCGACCGGCCGAGCTACAATTCGGATGGAACCCTTTGTGTCCCGGGCGAAGTTGGCTGTATTACACCGCTGATAACCGATGGGCGCTTTTCGGCCGGAACACTTGGCCGAAACAAGGGCATTACCCACGGCTATGCTTCGTTCGACCTTCGACTGACGCGGGCCTTCCATTTTGGCGAAAGGCTCCGGCTTGATCTGATCGCGGAAGGCTTCAACCTATTTAACCGGTTCAACGAGGCCTCGGCTTCACCGAATTACCGTGACGTAAATGCTTTCGGTGAAAGGTCCGGCTTCAGGTACTTCAGTGTGCCCACGGCGTCTTACGATCCGCGACAGTTCCAGTTTGGTATTAAGCTGAGCTTCTGATCGAGGCTGAAAATGTCATTCCAAGGCCGTCCAATGGGCGGCCCTTTGTCTTTTGGGTCGAGGGGCCGATAATTCCTTGTGCGTTTGTTTTCGGAAAAGATCAGGACAAAGGCCCGCGAGATCGGTATCGACAAGATAGGTTTTGCGCCCGCAGACGAACTTGCGGCCGAAGGCGAGCATTTACGAGACTGGCTTGCCGGCGGAAAGCACGGTGAGATGCTCTGGATGGATCGGGAGCCTGAAAAAAGGTCCGACCCGAGGATATTGTTCCCCGGTGCCAAGACGGTGATCACTGCGGCAGTCAACTACTTCACGCCGCACGGGCATACCGGCCCGGGCAAGATCTCGCGGTATGCGTGGGGTGACGATTATCACGATGTCCTGAAAGGGATGCTTCTCGAACTATTGGCCTGGATCAAAACCGAAGAGCCATCCGCCGAGGGAAAGGTTTGTGTGGACACCGCACCGATAATGGATAAGGCGTGGGCCGTGCGCGGCGGACTTGGCTGGATAGGGAAACACTCGAACCTGATCACCACGGATCTTGGATCATGGGTGTTTCTCGGCGAGATAATCCTGGATCTTGAGATCGAGAACGAGACGGAGTTGCTCGCCGACCACTGCGGTACTTGCGTTCGCTGTATCGAGGCCTGCCCGACCGGAGCGATCGTTGAGCCATATGTCGTCGATTCCACCAGGTGCATCTCCTATGCAACTATCGAATTGAGAGCCGAAGAGATCCCTGCCGACATCGCCGCAAATCTAGATGGTTGGTTGTACGGATGCGACATATGTCAGGATGTGTGTCCGTGGAACCGGTTCGAGAGGCCGAGCAAACAGGCGGCATTTGAGCCTCGCGGCGGCGAAACGTCACTAGATGTCGAGACCGTCATCGCAATGGATCACGGAGAATATGTTGAGAGATTCAGGCGTTCACCTGTCAAGCGCGCAAAGCTAGCCGGCCTCAAACGCAATGCAGCGGCCCTTTATCGCTTCCGCGATGCCGAAGATCCATTGCCGGCGTCAAACACTCGCGACTGAATTTGCCTGTCGTTTCATCTTCGTCCTGAGCTCAGCGCTCGGTCCTTAGCCAATTGCCTGACGGCGCTGTATCATTTTTATAGATGCTCCGCGATGCCTACAACCGAACCATTCGCGACCTTAGGATCTCGCTTACCGACCGGTGTAACTTTCGTTGCTTTTATTGCTTGCCGCACGGCGAGCCGTCGTGGGCATTCAAGGAAAAGCTGCTTACCTTAGAAGAGCTTGAATTGGTTTGCGAGATATTCGTTTCGCTCGGGATAACCAAGGTCCGTTTGACCGGCGGCGAGCCGCTGATCAGACGCGGTGTTCCCGAACTTGTCGGGAAGCTCGCCCGCTTAAGACCTGCCCTCATGGACATTGCTTTAACGACCAACGGTTCCGAGTTTGTCAGGCAATCCAGGTCATTGCGCGAGGCGGGGCTCGATCGGGTCACCTTTAGCCTCGACAGTTTGCGCGCGGACCGGTTCAAGGAGATCACAGGAGTCGATGCACTGGATCGCGTTTTTGAATCGATCACAGCCGCGAAGGAGCTTGGATTTGAACCGGTGAAGGTCAATGCCGTGATCGTTCGCGGCAGGAACGACGATGAACTCGCTGATTTTGCGCGTTTTGCACGTGAATTCGATGTAAGCTTCCGGTTTATCGAGTATATGCCGCTTGATTCCGGGCACGACTGGAGCCCGGAACTCGTTGTCTCGGGCCGCGAGATGCGCGAGGCGATCGAGCAGGAATTCCCCCTTCGTTTGATAGAGGCGACACGCGGAAACTCAACCGCGTGGAAATACGAATTTGCGGATGGAGCGCAAGGGTCGATCGGGATCATTGCTCCGGTAACGGAAAAGTTCTGCGGCGCGTGCTCGCGAATTCGCCTTACGGCTGACGGACAGATCCGGACCTGCCTTTTTTCAGTAACAGAATACGATCTGCGAAGTTTGATCCGAGGCGGAGCGTCACGTGCCGAAATAGCCGGGTTCATTGAGGCGGTTGTGCTTAAAAAAGAACCGGGCCATCAGATCAATGACCCGGCTTTCGTTCAGCCCGAAAGGACGATGAGCTTTATTGGCGGCTAGTGGGTCAATTACATTCGACCGTAGCTTCCCACTGCATGTTTATTCCGCCGGTCCGACACGAATATGTTCCGGTGATCCTATTGCCGTAAAGCGTGCCGGTGTAGGTACAGGTGTTGCTTCCCATCCACGCAGCGTCCGTCCGCTGAACAGTTACCTGGTTCCCAACAAGCCGGATATCGAGTACGGCCTCGGCTCGATCCGACCCGCGCGTCCAGATCGCATCGTACATGCTGCCTCTGTTACCGCGTCGCGTCCAGATACCTGTAAATCCATTCTCATATTCAGTTATCCGTCGTCCTAGTCCGCAGCCTGAACCACCACCGCCCCATGACCGCTCCATGTCCCGGTCCAGGTTGGCCCGTTCGGACGCTGGAATATTCTCGGCTCCCAGTCGGCTTGCAACGATGGTAATTACCCGAGTGCGGTTCCGTTCGCGATCTCTGACGCAGAGAATGTAGGCGGAGTGGTTACGTTTCGTACCGTAAACTGAATTGTTCCCGCGATCGACCGCTGTGAAGCCGTTTCGTCTCATTGCCTGAGGAGCCCGCTGCATACACTCGTTGTCCGAGATCCGCAGGACTTGCTCACCGTATGACATTGGCGGCCCTTCTTGAGCCGATATGCTGCCAAAGGCACCAACCAGAAATGCCGCTGCAGCGATGATCCTGACGAACTGTCTAAAAATACTATGATCCATTTGATCCTCCTTGATTAGCTTTGTTTCCTACCCATCATATCCAATCCCACGGCGGCGACCAAGATAGAGCCTTTGATGATATCCTGCATATAGTCCTTAACATTCAACAGCGACATTCCGTTATCGAGGCTTGCCATGATCAGGGCGCCCAGGCATGCTCCGAAGATCGTGCCGCGGCCGCCCATCAACGAGGCCCCGCCAATAACACATGCGGCAATGGCATCAAGCTCTTTGAGTGTGCCTGCATCCGGCGACGCACTCCCGACACGAGCCGTGAAGATCAGCGCGGCCGCTCCGGTCAGAGCGCCCAACAAGCCGAAAACCTTGAGAATATTGAGTTCGATGTCTATGCCAGAGAGCCGGGCCGCGTCAGCGTTGCCGCCTATCGCGTAAAGGTACCGTCCAAACGTTGTCGAATTGGTAAGGAACGCCCCGAGCAATGCTACTGCCAACAGAATAAGCACCGGGATCGGCACTCCCTGATAGCTGTTCATTACCCAGATGAACGCGACGATACCGCCGATCGGGAGCAGGGCCTTTAGGACCGCATTCCGATAATTTGCCTCGCCAAGCCCATATTCCTTGATCGAAGCTGCACTCCGGTAAGCCATAAACAATACGAACAGAATAGCAGCGGCCGCGAGTATCCATCCGACCGTCTCAGGCAAATTACCCTGGCCAATGGCCTTGAACGTCTCGTCCGACACCGGAATGGTATTCCCCCCTAGCAGCCATTTGGCGGCTCCGCGCCACGCAAGAAGGCCGCCAAGAGTTACGATGAAGGCCGGTATCTTGAGGTAGGCGATAAGGACCCCATGAAATAGCCCGATGATCACGCCGACTGCTATCGCCAAGGCTATCGATGCGAACATGCCGAGTTCGCGTTCGGTCAGTAGATAGGCTGCGAGAGCCCCGGCAAAGCCGAGTACTGAACCAACCGACAGGTCTATGTTGCCCGAAACAATGACCATCAACATTCCCACGGCAAGGATGGCCGTAACCGCCATTTGCGTCATTAGGTTTGAAAGGTTGCGCGACGTGAGGAATATATAATCCGTTTGCCAATGAAAGAACAGCCAAATGACGGCCAGGACAAAGATCATTGCGTAAGCACGCAGGGCCGACGCAGATATTTTTTTTTCGGTTGTTTCGCTCATCGCGGTTTATATTTGGTGTTCTTTGAATTGAGACGAGTTCAACATAAGAACGGAGTTGGCTCCCGAACCCTTCAAGTCTGCCCTGTCGCTGCGGTCATTACTTTTTCAGGCGTCACTTCACTACGCGAGAATTCACCTGTATTGCGGCCCTCATGGAGCACAAGAACGCGGTCCGAAAGCCCCAAAACTTCCGGCAGCTCTGAAGAGACGAGTACGATCGCAAGCCCATCCTTTGCAAGTTTGTTTATTTCGGAATAGATCTCTTGCTTTGCGCCGACGTCGATCCCACGGGTAGGCTCATCCAAAAACAGTACCTTGGGTTCAGTCAGCAGCCACTTGCCAAGCACGACCTTTTGCTGATTCCCACCGGAGAGCGTCCCCGCGATCGTGAGCGGAGAATTCGCCTTTATTCTCAGCGAGGACATTGGCTCACGTACCGCCGCTATCTCGCGGGTTCGGTTCGTCAAAAGCCTGCCTGAGATCGACCGCAACCCCGCGAGCGTCATGTTGTTCATGATCGTTTGATCCAGCACCAGGCCGAAACGTTTTCGGTCCTCGGTTACGAATCCAATACCCTTTGCGATCGCGTCGGCAGGCGAATCGATCGAAACAGCCCGGCCTTCGATCCATAGTTCCCGGCTGCTGTCTCCCTGCCAGGCACCGAACAGGGCCATCAAAAGTTCGGTTCGGCCGGCTCCCATCAGGCCGGCAATGCCAAGCACTTCGCCCTTGCGCACCGAGAACGATACGTTATCGACGACTTTTTTCTCTGGGTCATCGATCGAGTAGGCGGTCAACCCCTTGACCTCGATCGCAACCTCGCCGAGATCGTGATCCACCTTTGGAAAGATGTCACCGACCTCACGGCCAACCATAAGTTGAATTACCTTTTCCTTATTCAATTCTGAGGCAAAGTGGGTCGCAACCGTCCGTCCGTCGCGCAAAACGGTAATTTGGTCGCTCATCTCGAATACTTCATCGAGCTTATGCGAGATGTATACCATTCCGACACCATCAGATTTGAGTTTTCTCAGGATGGTGAAGAGGGTTTCTACCTCCGATTCGGTCAGGGCCGCGGTCGGCTCATCCAGCACTAGTATCCTCGCCTTTTTCGAGAGGGCTTTGGCGATCTCTATCAATTGCTGCTGGCCGATGCCGAGGCTGCCAACGGGCACGCGCGGATCGATCGGCAGATGCAGGTCTTTGAGAAGCTTTGACGCCTTATGGTATAGGGCCGACCAATCAATAACCCCAAATCGTGAAGGTGCCTGGCCGAGAAAGATGTTCTCGCCTACGGTCAGCTCCTTTACTAGCGAGAGTTCCTGAAAAATGATCGCAACGCCTGCGTTTTCCGAGTCGCGGACATTGCGGAATTCGCGCGGGCGATCGTCTATTAGTATCTCGCCTTGAAAGGTACCGGCTGGGTAAACACCCGAAAGAACCTTCATCAACGTCGATTTGCCGGCGCCGTTCTCACCCACAAGTGAAAGGAACTCGCCCGTGTCGAGCTTAAGGCTGACGCCGTCAAGTGCCCGGACGCCCGGGAACTCTTTGACGATGTTCCTCATTTCAAGCAGGGACATACGCGTTTGATCACGGCTGACGGAATTGCTGCTCCCAGTGTAGGTCAGGAAAAAGTGCCTTGAGAGATTTTACACGCAACCGGCAACATTCCAAAGCTGTTTGGTAAATCGTTTTTGTAGGTTGTTTGCCGCGGCACGGGAATGGTGTGTTCGCGTGAACACACCGCATTTACCCCGAACCTGAGCACGTGGCGGCGAACCGGCCATGTAGTTCTGAAATATCAACTGTGTATCCTATAATTGATTTCTATGTCCGAGAGCACAGCTATTGAATCCGTACTGAACGAATCGCGCGTTTTTCCGCCGCCGGCCTCCTTTGCGTCGTCCGCCCACATCAAAAGCTTCGAGGAATACGAACGGCTATACGCTGAGGCCGAGGCCGATCCGCAAGCGTTTTGGGAGAAGCAGGCCGAGGAACTCCATTGGTTTCAACGGTGGGACAAGGTCCTTGAATGGAATGAGCCGTTCGCGAAATGGTTTGTCGGTGGAAAGATCAATATTTCATTCAACTGCCTCGACCGACATCTCAATACGTGGAGAAAGAACAAGGCCGCGTTCATCTGGGAAGGTGAGCCGGGCGAGCAGCGGACGCTCACCTACCAGCAACTTCATACCGAGGTGTGTCGATTCGCGAACGTACTGAAAAAGCTGGGCGTTAAAACAGGCGACCGCATCGCGTTATATATGCCGATGGTACCCGAGTTGGCGATCGCAATGCTCGCGTGTGCTCGGATCGGTGCGACCCACACTGTGATATTTGGCGGATTTTCGGCTGATGCGATCCGCGACCGCGTGATCGACGGTGGCTGCAAGATCGTCATCACGGCAGACGGCGCGTATCGGCGCGGTGCTGAGATAAAGCTGAAGTCGATAGTTGACGAAGCCGTCGCCCAAACTCCGGTGATCGAGGACGTGATCGTATTTCGTCGTACTGGTTCCGAAATAACGATGAAGGCGGGCCGCGATCACTGGTGGCATGAATTGATGGCCACGGCAAACGCCGACTGTCCGGCCGAACCGCTTGATTCCGAAACGCCGCTGTTCATCCTTTACACGTCGGGCACGACCGGCAAGCCGAAAGGGATCTTGCATACGACCGGCGGCTATCTGACACAGGCTGCGTGGACGACAAAGATGGTCTTCGATCTGAAGGAGGAGGATGTCTATTGGTGTACTGCCGACATTGGCTGGGTAACGGGGCATAGCTACGTTGTCTATGGACCGCTGGCAAACGGAGCGACCGTTTTTATGTACGAAGGCGCACCGAATTTTCCTGACCTCGACCGATTTTGGGACCTCATCGAGCGGCATAAGATCTCGATCTTCTACACGGCCCCAACCGCGATCCGCGCGTTCATCAAATGGGGCGAGCAGTATCCGCAAAAACATGATCTTTCGTCGCTCCGGCTGTTGGGTACGGTCGGCGAGCCGATAAATCCGGAGGCGTGGATGTGGTATCACGAAGTGATCGGCAAGAAAAAATGTCCTATCGTCGATACCTGGTGGCAAACGGAAACCGGCACGATGATGATCTCACCCTTGCCCGGCGCGACGCCGACGATCCCTGGAACGGCTACTCGGCCACTGCCCGGAATTTTGCTCGACATCGTTACGAAGTCCGGAAAGCCGGTCGGTGTCAACGAGGGAGGTTACCTTGTAGCTCGTCATCCGTGGCCGTCGATGCTTCGCACGATCTGGGGCGACGACGATCGATACCGGCAAGCGTATTGGTCTGAAATTCCGGGATACTATTTTGCGGGTGACGGAGCACGGCGCGATGAACACGGGTATTTTTGGATAATGGGCCGCGTGGATGACGTGATAAACGTAAGCGGCCATCGGTTGGGCACGGCCGAGGTTGAATCGGCCCTCGTCTCGCACGAAGCGGTGGCCGAGGCTGCGGTGGTTGGGAGGCCGGACGAATTAAAGGGGCAGGCCATCGCTGCGTTTGTTACACTTGAAGGTGGGCGAACCGGCAGCGACGCATTGAAGGATGATCTTCGGGCACACGTCGCCAAAGAGATCGGGGCCCTCGCAAAACCGGATGATATCCGATTCACCGACGCACTGCCGAAAACACGTTCGGGTAAGATAATGCGGCGGCTCCTTCGCGAAGTTGCCGCTGGTGGAAATGTTGCGGGCGATATAACCACGCTGGAAGACCTTTCGGTGCTCGAAAAACTACGCGAAGACGAAGAGTAAATGGCGGGAAAACCAAGCATTTCAGCCTCAACTATCGAACTCGCCGAGGCAGGCCGCGAGTTCTATCGCCGTGGCTGGGTGCTCGGGACAAGCGGTAATTTCAGTATGCTGCTGGCGCGGAAGCCTTTGCGTATTTGTGTGACGGCGAGCGGGATCGAGAAGGGCAACTTGGATGAGACTAATTTTCTCGAACTCGACGACGACGCCGAGATACTTCAAGGCTTCGGCAAACCGTCGGCTGAAACCCTTCTGCACCTTGCGATATACCGCTTTATGCCAAAGGCGCGGTCGATCCTGCACACGCACTCGGTCTGGGGCACGATCCTCTCGGACCACTTCTTCGAACAGGGCACGATCGAGATAAACGGGTACGAGATGCTAAAAGGCCTTGCAGGCGTGAAAACGCACGAGCATCACGAACGGGTCCCGATCATCGAAAATTCGCAGGATTACATCGCACTTTCGCACGTCATTGAGAACGTGATCCGCGACAATGACGGTATTCACGGGATTTACCTGCGTAGGCACGGATTGTACACCTGGGGTGAGAGCGTGGCGGAGGCCCGGCGTCACGTTGAGATATTCGAGTTTTTGTTCGAGGTGATCGGGCGGCAAAGTCAAAGCCAACTGAGGTAGCGGGTGCTTGCCGTCGAGTATCATCCTAGCGGCCAAATCACCTGATCCCGCAGGCAACAACTTTTATGGCGATCGTAGGCGTACCAAACAAGCGGTTACGGCTGACCGGTGAGAAGCGGATCGCGGAATATCTCAGCGACATCGCCATCGATTATGAACGCTGGGAAAATCTCAAACAGATCCCAGTCGATGCGACCGATCAGGAGATACTCGACGGTTACGCCGGGGAGATCGAGACGCTAAAACAGAAAGGCGGCTATGTGACCGCGGATGTTATCAACATCGTGCCGACGACGCCCGGTTTGGATGAAATGCTCGATAAATTCAACAAAGAACATTGGCACGATGAGGATGAGGTTCGGTTCATTGTGAAAGGCCACGGGCTGTTTCACATCGCCCCGGAAAATGGGGATGTCGTTTCAATAGAGATGGAAGCCGGAGACATGATCCGCGTGCCGCGCGGGACGAAACACTGGTTCAACCTATGTGGCGACAGGACCGTGCGCGCGATCAGGCTGTTTCAGGACGCTTCGGGCTGGACGCCGCATTACACCGGATCGGGTGTGGACGCGGGCTATCAGCCGCTTTGCTTCGGCGCTTCCCATATTCCAACACGGGCGTAGGTGCTGAACCCAGTTGCTCCCGATCCCGGCTCTGACGCGATGACAAAGGCCATACTCCTCGACATCGAAGGCACTACAACGCCCCTCAGCTTCGTTCACGACACGCTGTTCCCGTATGCTCGGGCACGGGTTCCAGGCTTTGTCCTCGATAATTTCAGCGATCTGAAGTTTGAGATAGAGCAACTCGAGGAGGAGCGGGAAAACGACGACGCGTACGCTGGCGAACTGCGGGCCGACTCGCAAAACTCAGTGTCGGACTACCTCAGATCCCTGATCGACCGGGACCGGAAATCGACGCCACTCAAAACGATACAAGGGTTGATCTGGAAACAGGGCTATGAATCGGGCGAGCTTGTTTCACCGGTTTTTGCGGACGTCCCCGATGCTCTAAAAAGATGGAGATCGGACGATAAGACCATCTCCATCTATTCATCAGGGAGCGCCCTGGCCCAGCGGCTTCTGTTTCGGTACACGGATCATGGAGACTTGACGCCATTCATATCAAACTATTTCGACACAAACGTTGGACCAAAAAAAGAGGCGGAGAGTTACCTGAAGATCGCTGGCGCACTAGGTCTCCAACCCGCGGAAATACTCTTTCTATCCGACGTCACCGCCGAGCTCGACGCCGCCCGAGATGCCGGTCTGCAGACCGCGCTTGCCGTTCGGCCCGGCAATGAAGCGATCGAGGAGCATTCTGGCCACCGTCGACTCGAAACATTCGACGGCATGGAATAAACTGAGACCAGAGTGGAATTATCTTCTTCGGTTCGATCTGATCTAAACAATATGGAAACAGCAACACTGGCGGCGGGATGTTTTTGGTGTGTAGAGGCGGTCTTTGACGAGCTCCAGGGAGTCGAGGATGTTGTCTCGGGCTATTCCGGCGGCGACAAAGACGATCCGACATATCAGGAGGTATGTTCGGGCTCGACCAACCATGCCGAGGTGATCCAGATCCGATTTGACCCCGAGGTGATCTCCTTTGCCGATATCCTTCGCGTATTCTTCTCGGTGCATGACCCGACGCAGCTCAATGGGCAGGGCAACGACATCGGTACGCAGTACCGCTCGGCGATCTTTTATCACGACGATGAACAAGAGCGTGTTGCGCACGAGGTGATCAATGAGATCGCGGACGAAGGGCTTTACGAGAGGCCTATAGTTACCGAGGTCACGCCCTTCGAGAAGTTCTGGCCGGCCGAAGGGTACCACCAGGAGTATTTCGCGAACAATCCGAACGAGCCGTACTGTGCCGCTGTTGTCGCTCCGAAGGTTGCGAAGTTTCGCCAGAAGTTCGTCCATCGCCTTAAGAGGAAGGCTGCCGCCTAGATGTTGGAAATGTTCAAGTAATGTTTGACATTGTTTGGCGTTTTGGATAGTCTTTCTCTTGGGCGACCTTGTGTTAGTCCAAGCTTTACCTCACCCCTTACCTCCCATCACAGCAAATTTCTCCTCGATCTACCTAATTTTTCTGCTTCGACCTTGGTCCGATCCGGCCAGGTGATCTCACGTAAATCTATGCTCAGGTTCCGATTTCGCCTTCGCGGCATCATGACAATTGTGCTTATCGCGGCGTTCATTGCACTCGCTTCAACAAGCGATTCATATCTCTCCAGTGCACAAATGAAATTGCGCCCGGCCTCGATCATGGCCGGCACGATCAGCGGTCGTGTATTTCAGGATTTCAACGGGAATGGCCAATACGAAACGTCGGGTGGCACGTCTGCCCAGCCAACAGCTGTCGATTCAGGAGTTGCCGGCGTAACCGTTACCGCTTATGACGCTGCGGGCTCTGCAGCAGGATCGGCGGTTTCGGCGGCTAACGGTACATATTCGATCTCAGCGGTTGGAACGGGCCCATACCGCGTAGAGTTCACTTCGCTCCCGACCGGATTCGTCCCCTCAGCGCACAGTGATGATTCAGTCGCGGGTGGATCGGGCTCGACGTCTGGTTCCGCGGTCCAGTTCGTAGCGAATACCGGAGCGACTAATGTTAACCTGGCTCTCAACCGGCCGGGAGACTACTGCCAAAACAATCCCGATGTGTGCGCGCAGATATATGGCGTGGGTGTCGGTTCGATCCCTGGGACAGTTTTCAGTATTCCTTTTTGGGCTGGAAGCACGCGCACGACCGGGGGCCTTCCGGTGACCGACTTTGGGTCGCCGGCAAAAGCAAGCCTTGCAAGTTCGGATGAGGTAGGCACCACGTTTGGTCTTGCATATCAGCGGAGCGCCCGACGGATATTCGCAGCTGCCTATATGAAAAAGCACGCTAAGTTTGGACCGGGCGGAACAGGTGCGATCTATTCTATTGATCGCGGAACCGGCATAGTTTCGGAATATGTGAACCTGAATACGATCTTTGGTCCTGGTACGGCGGGGTCCAACCCGCATGACACATCCAACTACAATACCGACAATGGGCAGGCGACGTGGGACGCGGTAGGCAAGGTCGCATTCGGCGGAATGGCGATCTCCGATGATGAGCAATACCTTTTCGCGTTGAACCTCGAGGATCGAATGCTTTACAGGATACCGACCTCGGGCGCCCTGAATGTGACCACGATCCAACGTGTGGCATTTCCCACGGCGATGCCGAACTGCACCAATTCGGTCGAGGTTCGCCCATTTGCTGTCACGTGGTATCAGGACACGATCTATGTTGGAGCGGTTTGCTCGCGTGAGACAGCGAGTAGTTCCACGTCGTCGAATCTCCGGGCATACGTTTATCGATTCAACCCCGCCACAATGGCCTTCAACGCGGCACCTGACATAAACTTTCGGCTAAACTATCCGCGGCAGGAGACTGACCCAGGCCTGAGCGCCGACTGGCTGAATTGGCGGACGACGTATACAACGATCAGTGGTTCGCACTTTATCTACCCGCAGCCGATGCTTACTGACATTGATTTTGACCGCGGTAATATGATCCTCTCGATCCGCGACAGGAACGGAGACGAATCAGGATTTTACAGTGCAAGCAATCCAGACGATTCGACCGAACTATTTAAGGGAATCACGGCTGGCGATCTTTTAAGGTTGTGCGGCAGCCCCGCGCTGGGTTGGACCCTCGAGAGCAACGGCCGATGCGGCGGCGGCGGTAATGCCCCACAGGGAACGAACGAAGGCCCAGGCGGCGGTGAGTATTACTATCAGGAGAATTATCATCCGAACGGAACTCCGCACGACGAGGTCGGTCTTGGCAGCGCAGCGCAGGTCCCTGGGGTGAATGTGCTCATGGCGACGATATTCGACCCGCCATATATACCGACCAACAATATTTATGATGCGGGCGGCTTCCGGTGGATGGTAAACGCAACCGGAGCTCAGAACCGCGGGTACCTCGCGTACTCAAGCAGCGATTTTGGAAAAGCGAATGGGATCGGCAACGTACACCCGTTGTGTGAAGCCGCACCGATCGAGATCGGCAACCGTGTTTGGATCGATACCGATTCGGACGGAATTCAGGACGCGACCGAATCAAGCGTCGGCACGTCTCCGTCCGTGGCTGGGATCACGGTTCGGCTGTATGACGCCGGCGGCAACCTGATAGCTACTGCATTGACCGATGCGAACGGTGAATATTACTTCTCGTCGGCTACAGCGACCAGTACAGGCAACGCCATTTACAACCTGCCGTTGACGCCTAACACCACCTATCAAGTTCGATTCGACAATCCGGCGGACTATGCAACTGGCGGCCCGCTTGCAGGCCTGCACAGAACTATCGTAAACCAGACGACCCAAAGCGGCGACGACGATTCGTCCGATTCGGATGCGTTAAACGTGCTTGATCCGGTAGGTTCACCAGCAGGCGTGTTCCCCGTGATCACGCTTACAACCGGTTCGGCCGGTACCAACGATCATACCTTCGATGTCGGCTTCAGTTCCGCACCAACAGCGGCCAGCGTATCGGTTGAGGGTCAGGTGCTGACAGCGGCCGGCCGAGGGATCAGAAACGTTCAGGTTTCGCTGATGCTTGCCGATGGGACGACCATGAGAACGTTAACAAGCGCTTTTGGTTATTATCGATTCAACGAAATTCCTGCGGGAGACGCGGCGGTTCTCAGCGTCCGGTCCAAACGTTTCACGTTCGAGCAGTCGGCCATCGTGGTCAATGTTGGCGACAGCATGACCGGGATCAATTTTATCGCTGAAAATTGATCGGGACATATCAGCCGTCACAACTTACCGAACAGCATCAGTACGCCGATCGTAATGAATGCGACGGCTACGATGCGCTGAAGCCATTCGACAGGAACGAACTGTGTCAGAACGCTGCCGGCGAGCACCCCTAGAAGAGTAACCAGCACAAGCGCGAGGCTAGCACCGGCAAAAACTGCCAACTTGCTCTCAGCCTTTGCTGACATTGTGATCACGGCCAATTGGGTCTTATCGCCCAATTCTGCAAGGAAGAGCGTCAAAAAAGCCGTACCGAGTACTTTCCAATCCATAGTGGATCGATTGTAATCGATACGGTCTCGCAAATGCGATCTCCTCACCGTCTCATTTTCCAGCTGGCCTCAGATGCCGGTTATCTTTTGTACTTCCGGCCCCAGACCAAAGGCATCAAATTGAACCTGGCGGCGGTTCGCCAGCACGCGCATTCGATGCATTGTCTGGTGGCAAATGTTACCGAAATAAGGGTCTTCGCGAAGCCGCTGCATTATTCTGGCCAACGCGGAGGTTATGCCGTTGATCAGTTCGTGAGTTGCCAGACGCTGGCGAACGCTAATATATCCGTCCTCATACGCAAACACATCCGAATCAGGGTCGAGGAAAGGATGATCAAAACTGACAAACCCGCATGCATTGCGGAAAAGTTCGGAAAAGTTGATATTCGCCTTCGCCAATGACCCGTCCATGGTCTGCATCAACTCGGAAATGAGGGCCAGCAGTTCAGTCCAGTCCTCGGTCGTTTGTAATTCGAGTTTCAAAGCCGGTTTCGGGATCGGGGCTTCAGCGACGGCTGTAGCGGCCATAGTTCTCTCCATTCTCGTAATATGCATTTGCGGGGCCTTATCGCTTCTCGGGCCCCGGTCCATTCTCAAGGCGGACGAGGCTGCACGCGCCGCAATCCCCTCTAGCTCTTCTATCTCTGGCCCGGAGCATTTAAGAACGTGGATCAAGCCGCCGGGCTCTTTTGCGCGGATCATTATTCGCTGCAACGCGTCGTCGCCAAACGAAAGACGGTCGGCAATGTGGTCCTCTTCGCGCGCCACGATCGAGCCGTCGGTCGAAAATTCTATCTCGGCCTCATAGCTGCTCAATTCAAGCTGAATGCTGCCGGCAAAGCCAAGGCCTCGAAGATGCCGGACAAGCCCCGACAAGTTCACGAATGAGGTGTTCAGATTGCGATGTATCGGCAGTTTGTTCATTAACACGAGGCTATTCACCATTCGCATTCAACTCCGTCATGAAACGGTCTCCTAACAGCTTTGCGTCTGTAAAAGGGCCAATTCGGCATAGTTTCCATTGCAAGTTTGGCGATTTTCATTCAAAATTCGCTAGTCGTCGCTGCAAAACAGCCATCGGCGCCGCCATCCGGCTTCTTTTCGTGACCAATACCATTACGAAACCTATGCTCAACAAACTATTTCGCAAAAAGTCTATCGCCCAGATCCAGGCAGACGCTGCAGCCGGTTTTTCCACTGCCGAGATCGTTCCTGGCCAACCGGGCGAGGGTCACATTGGTCTGCGCCGCTCGCTTGGTACTTTTGACCTGACAATGCTTGGGATCGCCGCGATCATTGGGGCCGGTATTTTTGCGATGGTCGGACAAGCCAGTTTCAACGGCGGGCCCGGGGTGATCTTTCTCTTTATTTTTGCGGCGATCGCCTGTGGGTTCGCGGCCTTATGCTATGCGGAATTCGCGTCCAAGATCCCGATCGCTGGCTCGGCATACACCTATGCATATGCCTCGTTCGGCGAACTTCTGGCGTGGATAATCGGCTGGGACCTGCTGGTCGAATACGCCATTGGCAATATTGCGGTCGCGATCTCGTGGAGCGATTATTTCACGAGCCTGCTTGAGAGCAATGGCTTGAAGATAGCCCCGAACTGGACAATGGATTTTCGAACGGCGCACGCCGGTTTTGACGCTGTAACGGCGGCTATCGCGAGTGGGTCCAGTTACGAGGCATTGAGCCAGGGCTGCAAGGCGGCAGATGCGGCAGTGTCCTGCGGCGCCATTGACGCCTATGACGCATGGACAAAGGCCCCGCATATTGGCAGCGTGCCGCTAATAGCTGATCTGCCAGCGCTAGGGATCGTTGCAGTTATCACCGCGCTGGTTTACATCGGCATCCGCGAATCAAAAACCGCGTCGAATATCATGGTGGCAATAAAGCTCGCGATCATTTTGCTGGTCATCGTCCTCGGTGCGTTTTACGTCAATACCGACAATTGGCACCCGTTCCTACCGAACGGTTTTGGCGGCGTGATGACCGGTGTTGCCGCCGTCTTCTTCGCTTACATTGGATTTGACGCCCTCTCAACGACGGCTGAAGAATGCAAAGACCCATACAAGACGCTGCCTCGCGGAATGATCTTCAGCCTCCTGATCTGTACGGTCTTGTATGTCGTGCTTGCCCTTGTACTCACCGGAATGGTCTCGTACACAAAGTTGAACGTCGGCGATCCGCTCGCGTTCGTCTTTGGGCCCGAAGGCGTAAATATTCCGTGGGTATCGGGCATCATTGCGGTGTCGGCCATAATTGCTATTGCAACCGTACTACTTGTTTTTCAGCTTGGCCAACCACGCTTGTGGATGGCAATGAGCCGCGACGGCCTGCTTCCGAAAATATTCTCCTCCATCCATCCAAAATTTCGCACGCCATGGTTTTCGACGATCCTGACCGGGGTGATGGTCGCCGTCCCGGCATTGTTCATGAATCTGACCGAGGTAACCGATCTTTCGGTCATCGGAACGCTATTCGCTTTCACGATCGTGTGTGCGGGCGTACTGGTAAAGGACAAAGAATTCGCCGGCCAAAAGCGATTTGTACCGTACATTAACTCGATGCTGATTGGGCCCGCGATCTTCATTATCGTATGGACGATGCTCCTATACCTGAACAATGAGGCGGTAGGAACCTTTTTTACGAGTTTGACACCGACGGCGGCGGATCTCGAAAAGGGAGTTACGACATCGCTTGGGGTCTTTTTTGAAAAGCTGCCCTACTTTGTCTTTGCCGCTTTTTCGCTGGTTATGGTGGTGCTTTGTTTTGTCAAACGGCTTTCACTGATACCGGTCCTTGGCGTTATGTGCTGCACGTATCTGATGACCGAGTTGGGCTGGACGAACTGGTTCCGCTTTCTCGTCTGGATGATAGTCGGGCTGATAGTTTATTTTCTCTACAGCTATCAGCACAGCAAACTCAACAATGTTCCTCCAGAGATGCAGGAAGCGGGCTAGCTTTTACAAATCTTTACAATTTTCCTCTGACCGGCCGGGGTCGAATTGCGTCTTATGTCACGGACAGATTCTACCTTTGTTTATAGGAGCTAAGTTATGAAACGGAATGTTGCTTTGGCGGCCGTTGTGACGCTGTTCGCGCTAGCGGTCACTGCCTCCGCACAGAAGGGGCCGAATTTCGCGGGCACGTGGGAATTGGACGCTTCGAAATCGAAACCGGCGGAAACGTTCATTGAATCGCAGACCCTTGTTGTATCGCAGACCGCGGCCGAACTGAAGGTCGAACGAAAGACGACCCGCAAGGCTCCGACTAACCCGGGCGGCGGCATGCCTGGCGGCGGTGGTGGCCGCGGCGGGATGGGCGGCGGAGGCGGTGACGGCGCCAGCACCTACGCCCTGGACGGAAAGGCCGTTAAATCTGACATGCAAGGGCCCGGCGGTTCGATGCAGGTGACGACAACTTCAAAGATCGACGAGAAAGGCAACTTGAAGATCACGCGGTCGATGGAAACGCCAATGGGCGCACGAGAAACGAGCGAGAAATGGTCGTTGAATCAGGACGGTACCCTGACGATAGAATCAGCCAGGCCGAACCGTGACGGCGGCACGGACACAACTTCACGAACCTATACAAAGAAATCCTAGGTTAGGATATAGACACCGATGAGGGTGCTGGAACGCGGCATGGTCTGAATGCAGATCGTGCTCTTTCGGCACCCTCATCCTCTATTCTTCGAATTGAAGTTCGTCGATGATCTCTCTCATAAACTTTCGTCCCAACTCGAGGTCATCGGGTTTGAGAGAGACAGCACCGACCACGGCGTGGCCGCCGCCACCGTACCGTTCACAGATCTCTGCAATGTTATGCCGCCGCGGCCGCGGGGCCCACGGGTTAGAACCGACAGATATCTTTGTTCGGAAAGAGCTTTGGCTCAATGAGACAACATAGGTTACTTCGGGGTGGAAGTAGTACGGAATGAACTTGTTGTAGCCCTCGATGCCGGTGCCGGTTAGATCAAAGCTCACCACGCCATGCTCGGCCACCGCACGGTTCTTTATCAGCTCAACCGTTTCCCAGTGCTGTTTAAGAATTGGGTCAAGTTTTGCTTGGATCTCACCGCTTGCGACTATCTCGTCGAGCGAATTCTCGATCAGCATCCTGATAATCTTTTCGACAAATGCCGGATCTTTTTCGCCCTCGATGACCTGCATCAGCTTTAGGGCCGATGAACGCAGTTCGACACACTGGGCCGGCGATTCATACAGGGCCCCGTCGATGATGTGTGCCCACTCGATAAGTTCGTCCATCGAATGATCTTCGAATCCGAACCTATCTTTCGCTATCCGTGCGATGAACTCGGCGCACGATTTACTCTCAGTATCGAGGAATTTCTTCCCTGAAGTGTCGGCGTTGAAATGCGCTTCATCTTCCTTCGATAAAAATGCCGACTGGTGATGGTCAAACCACCAGGTCAAGCGCTCGTCCGCACAGTATTTGAAATCGACAATAGCATTTTCATCCCCATCGAATTGCTCGCGGTCGAATGCATTGCCGGCTCGATGCATCGTGGGCGTGTACCTGACATCAGCATCAGGATGGATCTTTGATCTGTAAAACTTCGTGAAATAGGCCGCGGAAGAGACACCGTCGAAACAGTTGCCGTGGTAAAGTATCCTCAATTTCATATAGCCGGACCCGACGTGCGGGCAAAACATACTAGGTTAGTTTCCGGTACCGGGTTCGTCAAGCAGGGCGCGATGAAGATCAGGAAAGCTGAAAGCGGCGATGCGGCGTCGCTGATCGATTTCAACCAGAGAATGGCACTCGAGACCGAGGGTAAGCAACTCGATGAAAGCGTGCTTTCGCCAGGTGTTAATGCCGTTTTCTCGGACGCCAGCAAAGGGTTCTACGTGGTTGCCGAGGAGGATGGTTCGATCGTCGGCGGCCTGCTTGTCACGTTCGAATGGAGCGATTGGCGCAACAAGTGGTTTTGGTGGATCCAGAGCGTTTACATCGTACCGAGTTCGCGGGGCAGAGGCATTTACAGCCGGCTGTACGAATTTGTTAAGGCAGAAGCGGCAAAACAGGGCAATGTTTGCGGGTTTCGGCTATATGTTGAACGCGAGAATGTTCACGCCCAAAAAGTGTACGAGAAGGTTGGAATGATGGAATCTATTTATCTGATGTACGAAGAGTACCGATCCGTCGACCAATCGGAGTAGATCGGCATAGGTCGTTAAAAATCAACAAAGCCGAAGGCCCTGGGAGAGCCTTCGGCTTTTTGAAAACTGTATCCGCGGGCTCTGAGTTAGCGAGATAATTGTAGAAAGATGTTCACCCTATAATTTAAGATTCGAGAGGCGGCGGTTCGCAGTTTTCAAAGATCAATTCTTCTCGACAGGCAAAAAATAGTTTGAGAGGAAGGCCGGTTCAGTCTTCGTGCCCACACGCGAAGATTACCCCCAAGCGATCCGACCATCCTCTCAAAGCTTTCAAAACCAACAGACTCGAAACCTTGCTTGTTCGGGCCGGTTCGTTCCGGCCCCTACCTTCCCTTGCGTTCGTTGTTACCTCGGAGCTTCTGCTGATTCTCGTCAGGTGACGAAGATGTCCTATCAATGTTGATTTCAAACGCAAAGTGCGTGCCAAAGCTTTTCGGCCCAATGCGCCGAGTTTTCGGCCCAAAGTGCAAAGACAAATGTTCGAAATGGATACATACTTTTGAAATCCACCGTACAGAGTGTCCGCTTTTGATTCATTCGAAATTTTTGCCAAGTCTCGCTAAAATTGGTGGCAGTGGCCCAAATCTCTGAAAAGGAACTCGTCAGATTATGTCGCGGCATTGCCGACGACCGCGATACGATAATCAAACATAATCCGATCGGAACCGACGAAGAGGTACTTCTCTGGATGCTGCTGAATTGCCTGAACAGCTACCTGAGCTTGTCGGAACAGGAGGCTCCGTGTTTTACCGGCCGGCCCGACGAGCAAACATATCGTGAGGCGGTGCTTTTTGTCCTTCGAGGCCGGACGGCTGGCGATTTCGATCCGGCCCCTTATATTGATAATCTTGTCAAGCGATGAAGGTCCGCCAATTTACTCAAACGCTGTTCCAGCAAAACACCCGCATTGTATCCTGCGGCGAAAGCGGCAATGCGATCTGCATAGATCCGGGCGAGGAATCACCTGAGGTCGTGGGTTACATTCGCGAGAACGGCTTGCAATTAAGATCGATCGTCCTTACCCACGGCCACCTGGACCATATCGGCGGTGCAGGTTACCTACACGATCATTTTCCCTCGGCGGAGATAATTGCTCACCGCGAAGAGGAGCCTCTCTACAATGCGCTCCAAAACCAGCCGCTACTGATGGGCTTTCAACCGCATCAATTGAAGGCGATGGGAATGGATTACGCAGAACCGCCACGAATAACTCGCTATGCCGAACACGGCGATATTCTCGAGGCCGGAGATCTTCGATTTGAGGTAAGGCATTGCCCGGGACACACCCTTGGGCACATTGTCTTGGTTGAACACGGCCAGAAAGCTGTATTTACAGGCGATTGCCTGTTCAGCGGAACCATCGGCCGAACTGATCTTCCGGGAGGGAATTACGCTCAGCTGATCGGATCGATCAAGCGGAACGTCCTGTCACTTCCCGATGATTTCGCCGTTCTTTGCGGCCACGGCCCCGATACGACCATCGGCCGCGAACGGGAAAACAATCCATTCCTGAACGCGGCCTAAGCGATCTGTGTGAGGTCAGGGCTTCTCGACTATATCCCTCTTTAATCCGCCTACCGCGGCTAGAACCTCCTGTTTTTCCGCGTCGGGAACCTTGAATTTATCGAGCGTCGCTACCAAGGCCTCAACTCCCGCTTTCCAATCAGCTTCGGTAATTCCCAGGCCCGTGTGGGTCGTTTTCATATCGCGCCCGAGATAAAGGCACGGACCGCCGGTCGCGTTGCAAAGAAAATCGACCAGATGTTGGCGAAGTTTCTTTTTAGAATCAGCGCTCAAGCCGACGACGAATCTGCCCAGTACCTTGCTTCCGCCAAGCCGGACAAGAAAATCGTCCGAGACCGCGGCCAAGGCATCATAGCCGCCTAGCCGTTGATACAGGGTCTTCTTGCCTCCCTGGGCAAACGCCGCCCCGGTGCAAACCATCAGCATCGACAATATTAAGATCGTCCTTCTCATTTTTTCGAGCTCCTTTTGTGTGGTGTGTAACGCAACTTTCCTGATCTGGATTCGCGTTCTCTAGACAAATGGATTCGAAAAGCGGTGTTTATCTTTCGGGTAGGCCTCGAAGATGATAGAAAGACGGCAGCCGGTCAGCCTTGCGCCCAACCCAGCTGCCGCCATTGACCAGAACAAAAGTCGCGGGAATCAAGCGACCGTAATTTCTTCTGAAAGATAGACGTCCTGAATTGCGTTGAGCAATTCTACGCCGTCAGCCATCGGCCTCTGGAATGCCTTGCGGCCGGAGATAAGGCCTGTCCCTCCGCCGCGCTTGTTGATAACGGCTGTTCTGACGGCATCGGCAAGATCGCCCGAGCCTTTTGATTCGCCGCCGGAATTGATCAGCCCGCAGCGACCCATATAGCAATTTGCTACCTGATACCGCACGAGGTCGATCGGGTTATCGCTGGTCAACTCGTCGTAAACCTTTTTGTTGGTTTTCCCGTAGCTGCTTTCGACATTGAGGGCGTTATAGCCTCCGTTCCTTTCGGGCAGCTTCTGCTTGATAATATCGGCCTGGATAGTGACGCCTAGGTGGTTCGCCTGACCGGTAAGATCGGCGGCCGTATGCATATCGCCTTCAGCGGTCTTAAATTTCGGATTTCGCAAATAGCACCAGAGGATCGTCGCCATGCCGAGTTCATGCGCAAAGGCGAAGGCTTCAGAAACCTCGGTTATTTGCCGCGTCGATTCATCCGAGCCGAAATATATCGTCGCTCCGACTGCGACCGCTCCCATGTCGCGGGCCTGGTCGACCGTACCGAACATTACCTGATCGAACTTGTTCGGATAGGTGAGAAGCTCATTGTGGTTGATCTTGACGATGAACGGTATCTTGTGGGCATATTTTCTTGCCACCGAGCCAAGCACGCCAAATGTTGATGCGACCGCGTTGCAGCCGCCCTCAATGGCGAGCTTCACAATGTTCGCAGGGTCGAAATACTCGGGATTCGGGGCAAAACTTGCCCCAGCCGAGTGTTCAATTCCCTGATCGACCGGCAAGATCGAAAGGTATCCCGTTCCCGCAAGCCGCCCGTTGTCAAAGAGAGTTTGGAGGCTACGCAGTGTCGAAGGCGTGCGGTCAGAGCCAACCCAGACGCGATCGACAAAATCCGGTCCCGGAAGGTGCAGGGCCTCTCGTGAAATGGTTTTAGAAACGTGTCCAAGTAAGGTCTCGGCCTCGCTTCCCAGAAGTTCTTGTACAGTGCTGTATGTCGCTGCTGCCGGCATATTCATCTCCTAATAATAAACACCGAACATCCAGGTGTTTACTTGTAATTTTAGGCAGTATATCACAATTCGGGCCGCGGGTTCGGTTCCAGAATTGCCTTGCTTTCAGGCTCTCGGATGGTTATATTATCCCTGTTGGCCGGTTTGTACACACGGCATCGGCTTTGGCTTACCGCGACACACCCATTTAAGTAGATTAAGGACGACAATAGGTTCAATATGAGAAACTCCCCTGCAGGAAAGCTGTATTTTGCGCTTGTGTCGGTCAGCGCACTTTTGTTGATCACAGTTTCAGCATTGGCTCAGGAATGGCGCCCGGTCACACCCGAGGAGCTTTCTGCAAAATCTCCCGCTGTAGAGCAGGACGCGGATGCCGAGGCCATCTTTTGGGAAGTCCGGATCGATGATAGCTCTGACGAGGACGTATCGCTGCGGCATTACGTTCGCGTGAAGATCTTTACCGAGCGTGGTCGCGAAAAGTACAGCAAATTTGATATCCCGTTCTCAAAATGGGTCAAGATCAAAGACCTGGCTGCTCGAGTGATCAAACCCGACGGAACGATCACTGAGATCCGCCCCCAAGATATTTTCGAGCGGGAGATAATCAAAGCGGGCGGTATCAAAATAAAGGCCAAGTCATTTGCAGTACCTAACATCGAGGCAGGTGTCATCGTTGAGTACAGATACAAGGAAACTCGATTGGATTCCGGCGCAAAAGGGATGCGTCTTGTATTTCAGCGTGACATACCTGTCCGGGACCTTTCTTATTACTACAAGCCGTACAACGAGAAGGAGCCGAGATATCAGTCCTATAACTTCTCGGATACGAAATTCGTCAAGGATGAGCGCGGATATTGGCTTGCCAAACGGACAAACGTCGCCGCTTTTCGCGAGGAACCCCGAATGCCCCCCGAAGATATGGTCCGTCCTTGGATGCTGCTAACGGGTACACGCATCGCTGTAACCGCCGCAAGTGCTTACTCGCTCAGCTATACGGTCAAGGATCCCAGTAACCGCCAGGCGTATTGGGGCGGGGTGAGCGGGGAATATAGCCCGCTTTGGAAGTTCATGACCAAATCTTCGTCTGAAATAAGGTCAACCGCTGCCGAGGTAACGACAGGTGCCGCATCTCCCGAAGCGAAACTTGAAAAGATCTACGAGTTTTGTCAGTCCCAGATCAAGAACACGACGTTCGATACAAGCTTGACTGACGAAGACCGCACAAAACTTCCGGAGGTAAAGGCGATCTCGGACGTGCTCAAGCGCCGATCGGCAAGCTCCCAGTATGTCGATCTGCTATTTGGCTCGCTCGCGAATGCTGCGGGCTTTGAGACGCGTATTGCACTTAGCGGGAACCGAAGCGAAATGTTCTTCGAACCGAACATGACGAATGAGAGTTTGATCCACCCGGCGGCGATTGCCGTCAAGGTTGGCGATCAATGGAAGTTCTTCAACCCGGGAATGCCTTATTTGCCCTTTGGAATGCTTGTCTGGTATGAAGAAGACACATGGGCCCTTATGGTAGGAGAAAAGGATTACCTTTGGCAGCGGACGCCCTTGACCAGCCATGAGAAGTCGCTTGCGAAACGGAACGGTAAGTTCAAACTGCTTGATGACGGGACGCTCGAAGGTACGGTGAACATTGAATATACCGGCCAGCCGGCTTTGACCTATCGAACCGACAACTATGATGAAACCGCCGATAAGCGGATCGAGAATTTGAAAGAGGCGATCAAGCAGAGGATCAGTACCGCCGAGATCTCGAATGTACAGATCGAAAATGTGGCCGACGCGTCGAAACCGCTCGTGCAGCGCTATGCTGTCCGCATTCCGGGGTACGCGCAAAAGACTGGGAAGCGGCTCTTCCTGCAGCCAGGATATTTCGAATTCGGTACAAGCCCGGTGTTTTCCAGTGCGTCGCGGAAGTACGATCTCTTCTTCAGATATCCGTGGGCAGAAACCGACCGGATCGAATACCACCTTCCCGCGGGATTCGCTCTTGACAGCGCGGATGCTCCGGGCGTGATAGCCGACACTGACAAGATAGGGTCGCTGAACGTAGAAATGGGCGTCAGCAAGGACGGATCGCTGTTGGTTTACGACCGCAGGTTCCACTTCGGTGGTGGTGGGCATATTCTATTCAAGGTAGGTTCCTATACGTCGTTAAAGAATATGTTCGACCTGTTTCAGAAGGCCGAAACGCACGCTGTAACTCTAAAGCAGCAATAGTCGTTCTGAGGATCAACAGCTCATGTTTTCATCCCGATTCCCGACCCGAATCCGTCTCACCGGCTTTGCTGTGCTGCTCCTTCTTGTTTTGTGCATTCCGGCCCTTGGCGACGATGCCCCTCCCTGGCTGAGGCAGGCCGCTGCCGCCAAGCCGCCAGCCTACGACAAAACCGTTTCCGCCGTTGTGTTGTATAAGGAAGAACAAGCGACCCTGGACGGCGGCGGAAAACTGATCACCGTCGAGCGGAGCGCGGTGCGGATATTGGCCCGCGATGGAAGGAATCAGGCCGCGGCGATCGCATTCTATTTGTCCAATTTCAGCCAGGTCAGGGACTTTGAGGCATGGCTGATCGGCCCGACCGGGACCGTAAGAGCCTATGGGAAGAAAGACATTATCGATCGGATATCGGACCCTGATGATATCTATGATGAGGGGCGAATAAAGATCATCGATGCGTCGTCTGACGCCGACATCGGTTATGTATTCGGCTATACAGCAACCACCGAGGACAAGCCGCTTTTTTTCCAAGATAAGTGGATGTTCCAGGACACGTTGCCGACGCTTTTCTCCCGGTTCACTCTATCACTACCTGATGGCTGGAGCGCCACGAGCGTTACCTTCAACCATCCGGAGGTAAAGCCGCAGGTGAACGGCACGACCTATTCATGGGAGCTTCGCGATCTTCCGCCGATCGCTGACGAACCGATGAGCCCCTCGTTCGTCAATCTGGCCCCACGGCTCGCCGTCAATTATTTTCCGGCAAACGGAATGCAGGCAGTCAATAAGGTCTTTGCCGACTGGATCGCGGTTTCGAAGTTTGCTTCAGAGCTGAACGATCCGCAGGTGATCGTGGATGATGCCATCGCGATCAAGGCAAGGGAACTGACGGCGAACGCCAAGACCGAGCTTGAGGTGATCCGGGCGATCGGTTCGTATGTCCAGAACCTGCAGTATATCTCGATCGATATCGGCGTCGGATTTGGCAACGGCCTCAAGCCCCGTGCTTCGACCACGGTACTTAGCCGAGGATACGGGGACTGTAAGGATAAGGCCAACCTGATGCGTGCGTTGCTGAAGGCGATGAAGATCGACGCCTATCCGGTCGTTATCTACTCGGGCGACCCAAATTATGTTCGCAAGGAATGGCCGTCGCCGGGACAATTCAATCACTGCATCATCGCCGTCAAGATCTCAGCGGCGACGCTTGCGCCTACTGTGATCGAGCATCCAAAACTCGGACGCCTGCTTATTTTCGATGCGACGGATGAATACACGCCCGTTGGCGACCTGCCCGACTATCTGCAGGGAAGTTATGCCCTTATCGCAGCAGGCGAGAGCGGAGGGTTGGTTGAAATGCCCGTGACGCCGCCGGATCTCAATTCGTGGAACCGCGAAACGGAGGTCACGCTTGCTGACAACGGAAGCATCAAAGGCGTGATCCGCGAGCGAATTACGGGCCAGGAGTCACGGCCCCCAAGGTCAATGTTCCGATCCCTTTCGAATACTGACTTCAATAAGAGTATAGAACGCTGGCTTACGCGCGGGGCCACTGGCGTGAAGCTTGATAAGTTGACGACACGGGACCGCCAGGAAGAATCGGCCTTTGATATGGATGTTGAATTCTCGGCACCGTCATATGCTCAATTGATGCAGAATCGACTTCTCGTATTTAAGCCAACCATCGCAAGCCGAACCAATTCAGTTTATCTCACCGATCCGTCACGAAAGCATCCGGTCATGATCGACTCAAGCTCGTTCCGTGAGAGCGTCAAATTCGATCTTCCTGCAGCATTCGCGGTCGATGAACTACCGGACGCGGTGAAACTGGAAACGCCGTTCGGAGCCTATTCGACCACCTTCGAAGTGAAGGACGGAAAGCTCTATTTTACGCGTTCGCTTACGATGAAAAGGGCGACCATTTCGGTGGATCGTTACAAGGAGGTGCGCGACTTCTTTACGCGCATGCTGAATGCCGAGCAGTCTCCGGTCGTGCTGGTCCGCAAGTGAGACGGAAAAAGGGGCGTGAGTGGGCTGCTCTTTGCGGTTCGGGTTTGAGGTAACAACAAAGATCCTATCGGTCTCGCCCGAAATAACAGGCAAGAGCCGATAGGACATTCGTTCTTTACGATCAGGATCCGCTGATCCGATGACGGTTCGAAGTTCAGTTACCTTGTCCGGTAGCTTTCTCCGTTTCTAGGGTATTTCCATCGGCATCAAGGATCGTTATTTCGTAACCTAGTTCCTGCAGGCCAGGTTCGATCACTTTCCTGTCACCGACTACAACGATCGCCATTTTTGCCGGGTCGAGATATTGCTTCGCAACGCGGTTCACATCGTCAAGCGAGACGGCATCGATCTTTCCGATGTACGTGTTGAAGTAAGAGTCAGGCAGGGCGTACGTCACAAGGTTAGCAAGTTGGCCCGAGATCGCCCCAACAGTTTCAAAACCGGCCGGGTAGCGGCGAACCAAACTTTGCTTGTTGTATTCCAACTCCTTCTGCGTTACCGGACGGCCGCCCCTGATGTCGTTCAACTCCTTCATGAATTCAACCACGGCTTCCTTCGTGTATGCGGTCTGGATGTCGCCGCTGGCCGAAAACGGCCCCGCACCCCGACGGAACGCCCAACCGCTCCGGGCACCGTAGGTATAGCCCTTGTCCTCGCGGAGGTTCATATTTATTCGGGAAGTAAACGCGCCGCCAAGGATCGTGTTCATTACGTTGAGGGCGTAATAATCCGGGTTCTGCCGGTCAACTCCAACCTGGCCGATCGAAACGACCGATTGGGCCGATCCCGGACGGTCAACGATGAAGATCCGTGATTTATCAAGCGGTTTTGCGGGCGGGATCGCGCGTGCCGAAACATCGCCGGCCTTCCAGTCGGCAAATGCTTTCTCAAGACTTGACCTGAGTGAAGCTTTGTTGAAATCCCCTACCACTATCAGGACGCCGTTATTTGGCCGGAAGGTCGAGGCGTAGTAGTTGACCAGATCGTCGCGCGTGATCGCTTTCAGAGAGGCTTCCGTGTTGTCACGTCCATACGGTTGATCGCCGTACAAGATCTTTGCATAAACATTGTTCGAGATCGCGTTAGGATTGGACCGCTGCTGCCTGAGGCCAACAATGGCCCGGGCACGCAAACCTTCCAGTTCTTTTGCCGGAAATGTCGGATGCTGAATCACATCGGAGTAGATATCCAGGGCTTGATCGAGGTTCTTCGTCAGCGTCTGCATCGTCACATTGGTAGAATCGTATCCTGACCCCGCGTTGAGGTTCGCGCCGATACCTTGAAGCTGGTTCGCGATATCCACGGCGCTGCGCGTACTCGTTCCGTCGTCAAGAAGCTGCGTCATCAGGCCGCTGACACCAGTGCGGCCGTCCGGTTCGTTGACCGATCCGGTTTTGAGTACAAGGTTCATTGAAACGATCGGAAGTTCTTTTTGCTCGACCATCCAGATCTCGAGTCCATTGCTGAGTTTGGACTTCTCGATCGGCGGGAGCGTTAGTTTCGGCTGCGGGCCGGGTTTGGGAAGCTTCGCGGTTTGGGCAGCGAGTTTTGCTTCGTCAACTTTCGACTTTTTCACGGAGGTTCCCCGATCGGCGGCGCGATCCGAACGCGGTGCTTCGCCAGTGCGCGGAACGTATGTCATCACGAGGCGGTTGGATCCAAGGTACTCGTTCGCCACTCGCGTTACATCGGCTGCCGTCACCTTACGGTAGCGGTCCACGTCGGTCTGGAAATAATCGGGCTTGCCAAGATAACCGGCATAGCTGGTCAGTTGGCCCGCTTTGCCGAGGGTCGTTTGAAGGCCGTAAATCGTCCGTGATTCGATCGAGTTCAGTGCCCGCGTCATCTCTTCGGCGGTCGGCGGTTCTTTCTTGATCCGGTCGATCTCGGCGTTGACCTCCTTTTCGATATCGTCGAGATGCTTCCCGGGCCGGGCCGTCGCAACGATCTGGAATGTCCCGCCGATCTCATTCGTGCCGTTGTTGGCGACGATCTGGGAGACCAGTTCCTTGCCGTAGAGCAGATTGCTTTGCAAGCGCGAGGTCCGCCCCGAACCCAAGATGAAGCCAAGCATGTCGAGAGCGGCTTCGTCCGGAGCGTAGGCCGGGACGCTGTGCCATACCAGATATCGGCGTTCAAGCGGCACCGAATCTTCAAAGGTCGTGCGGATCTCCTTGTCCAGCTTTGGTGACTTAGGGTTTGGGCGGGTAATATCGGCGCCCTTTGCGATCGGCCCAAAATACTTTTCGGCCCAGGCACGGGCATCCTTTTCGTTAAAGTCACCGGACACAACGAGGAAGGCATTGTTCGGAACGTAGTACTGGCGAAAGAACGATTTAACGTCTTCCATAGACGCGGCCTGCAGATCTTCCAGCGATCCAATAGTGGTCCAGTTATAAGGATGTCCTTTCGGATACATGATCTCGGCGATCTTTTCAAATGCTGTGCCGTACGGCTGGTTATCGACCCGTTGACGGCGTTCGTTCTTGACGACATCACGCTGGTTATCCAGCTTTTCCTGGGTCATTGCGTCAAGAAGCCCACCCATCCGATCGGCCTCGAGCATCAACGCTAATTCAAGAAAGTTCGACGGAACCGTTTCAAAATACCAGGTACGGTCCACGTTCGTTGTCCCGTTGATCGACGCGCCGGCTTCCTGGAGCGGCGTGAAATAATCGGCGTCATAGTTCTTCGAGCCCTGAAACATCATATGCTCGAAAAGGTGCGCAAAACCGGTCCGGCCGGGAACCTCGTTCTTCGACCCAACGTGGTACCAAACCCCGACCGACACGATCGGTGTTGACCTATCCTGATGCAGGATCACGCGCAGGCCATTCTTCAGGTTATATTCCTTCACATTTATTGGGGGAAGCTTGTCAGAATTCTGAGCTGATACTGAAGCTGTCGCCAATACCAACGCGACGAACAATGCCGCGAAGATCTCCTTGATTCGCATTGCAGACTCCTTTCGATGTTGGACTGTTACCACAAACACACCGAGCATTTCCGCCTTCTCCCTGGAGACCGGCTGCTGGCAGTTGATGTTGTGTTCTTGGATTATACTACGCTGCTAGACCGAGCCAAGTTTCACGTGGGCCTGGGCCGCGAATTTTTCCATTTTGGAAACGACCACGCCGCCCGGCTTCTCGACCGTGATGGCGAACAACTTCGGGTTCATTGATTTTAGTTTTGCATCGATCGGTATTACTATTTCGCCATCGGCAGTAACATCGAATGTCCCACCATCGATCGGCTTGTCCTGCGAATCATCGACGATCCAGAGCTGGTAGCTTTCACGTTTTGGGTCGTTCTTTGGCAGCCCGCTCAGGCGCATATAGCCTGCTTGCTTTTCAGGACTCCACACGACATCGCCGGTGACATTAACGTCCTGCATTTTTCCTTTCGCCCACTCCGCGATCATCAGCGTACCCGGCAAAGCCATCAGCTTCTCCCGCTGCTGGGCCGGCGTGAGCCTCTCTTCCGGTGATGGCGTCGGTGTAGCCGAGGGTCCGGCGACCTCAAGGTTTCGGGGGATCAGAAGGCTAATGGCGAGTGCGACGCACGCGGCCGCAGCTACGGCCCATCCAAGCCAGTCGAACCATCCGCGTCGCGGGCCCCTGTCAAAAACGATCTGGCGGGACGGCATCGGAGAGCTTTCCTCGATCCCAAAGTGGTGGGCCGCATCGCTCATCAACTTAGAATGCAGCGATGTAGGCATGGCGGCCTCGGCGTCGAGATCGATGAGGCCAAGGACAGCAACAGTTCTTTCGATAGAGGCCGCTTCGTCCGGATGGTAACCCAAACGATCGAGTTCCTTTGCTTCCTCGTTGCCCAGTCCGTAAACGAATTTATCGCATAGGAGGCCAAGCACTTTTTCTTTTTCTTCGCTATTCATGCATGAACCTCCTTTGAGGAATTGACCCCGCCCAGGCCCAAAAACTCGCGGGCCTGCAAAATGCCTCGTCGAGCGTGCGTCTTGACCGTTCCAAGCGGCATACCGGTCCGATCGGCGATCTCCTGATGTGAGAGCCCCTGAACGATAGATAACTGCAGAACTTGGCGCTGTTCCGGCCGCAGTGCGTTCAATGCCCGGACCGCATCGTTTGCTTCGAGCGACGTTTGCATTTTCTTGTCGGCGCGGTCCATTGGTTCAGCTAAAACGTCGTCTAATGCATCGGCAGAGATGCGGCGAGAAGAGAAGCGGATACGATCGATCAGCCGTCTTCGGGCGATCATCGCGATAAAGGTCGTTTCGGAAGCCTGCGATTCATCATATTTAGCCGCGTTCTTCCATATGTCCAGGAATATTTCCTGAACGGCGTCTTCCGCGTCGTCCGAATTCCGGAGCATTCGACGGGCAAGCGACCAAACAAGCCCGCCGTATTTTTTCAAACACGTCTCGACGGCAGCCCTGTCACCGGAAGCTATTCTGTTTAGGATGCTTTGCTCCACTATTTTCGAACCGATGTTCACGACGATCCGCCGACCCTCCCTCCACTCAGGTGGCGGAAATAGTGAGGTTCTCGTAGCCGCCAAAGAACAATTCGCCGGGAAGCGATCTTTGGTTTCAACCTGTCTGTTCGTTCAGCGCGGGGGCGGGGTTCGTTCCCGCGACAGGCTATCCGTTTCGACGCCAGGGCTTCGATAGAACCGCAATTGCGAACAACGTGAGCGATGTAACGGCCGAGAGGAGGCAGAACTGGCAAAACGCCCCAATAACGAAACCTTGTAGGTAGAGAAGCCAGACAGTAAAGGCGGCCATTCCGACCGACATGACACAAAACCCATGCCATGCCGTTCGATTCCCAAAGGCTGCCAGCAAAGCAAGTGCGAACGCGACAAAGTAAGCACCGGCGCCGAACGCCGCGATCGGGATACCAGCCATTACAGCGTACGGGCTCGTTAGCACCGTTTCACAGCCTGAAATGATGCTGCACGGTACCGGAGCCGCCGTGATGTGCTGGACGGTAAGATAGATCGAATCAGCAAGACCGATAAGCGCGGCGGCCGCTGCAATGGCCGGCAGTTTAGGCATTGAGTTCGAGTTTTCCGCCACGTTCTCGTTCATCGCATCATTTTGCAGTATTCGAATTCGTGGGCGCGGCGTTACCAGCGGGTTGTGTCTTGATCGCGTTCTGTATCTCCGCGTCGATCACTTGACGCAAGTTCGCAGCGGTTATCCCTTCGAGCGGAATGTTCTTTCCATTGATGAACACGGTCGGTGTCG
>WBZY01000392.1_pt1 | contig 33533 bp, 32 predicted proteins | sample 5204191 | NCBI WGS metagenome assembly WBZY01 (sample SAMN12344363, study PRJNA552823) | activated sludge metagenome | biome: Activated sludge suspended growth; feature: Anammox Sidestream; material: Wastewater; isolation source: activated sludge from anammox sidestream of wastewater treatment...
CGCCACGGCCGGCCGACTGCCGCGAGGTCGCGGCCGGAGCGGATCTCGCCGGCCTGCTGGCGGCCGCGAGCCCGGGCGAGCGGCTGTGTCTGGCACCCGGCGCCTACACGGGGCCCTTGCGCCTCGACGGGGTCACCGTCTGGGGGCCGCGTGACGCCGTGATCCGGAGCACGGGGGAGGGGACGACGGTGCGTCTCATCGGCCAGGGCCCGGCGCTGCTCGGCGTCACGATCGACGGCAGCGGCGGGCGCTTCGACCTGCTCGACGCGGCGGTCCACGTGGCGGGCCTCGGGGCGCGCGTCGAGGGCGTCGCGATCCGCAACGCCACCTTCGGGATCCTGGTCGAGAAGGCCGAGCACGCCCGCGTGCTGGCGAACGAGGTGCGCGGCGATCCCACCCGATCCCTCGGCCTGCGCGGCGACGGGATCCGCCTCTGGGAGTCCTACGACTGCGTCGTCGCGGACAACCAGGTCCACGACGGGCGCGACATGGTGCTCTGGTACGCCTCGCGCAACCGGGTGAGCGACAACACCATCGAGGGCGGGCGCTACGGTGCGCACCTCATGTACAGCCACGACAACGAGCTCGTGGGCAACCGCTTCGTGCACAACGTCACCGGGCTGTTCGTGATGTACAGCCGGCAGGTCTCCCTGCACGGCAACCTGTTCGCAGGCGCGGGCGGTGCGGCCGGCATCGGGCTCGGGCTCAAGGAGTCGGGCAACGTCACCGCCATCGGGAACCAGTTCGTGCGCAACACCGTCGGGCTCTACATCGACACGAGCCCGCTCTGGCCCGACGACCGCAATCGCTTCGAGGGCAACTCCTTCCGCCTGAACGAGGTCGCGGTCTCCTTCCTGGGGCGGGCCTCGGGCAACGCCTTCGTCGCGAACGAGTTCCTCGACAGCCGCACGCAGGTCGAGGTGGACGGCCACGGCGACGCGCGCGCGGCCGAATGGCGCGGCAACCGCTTCGACGACTACGCCGGCTACGACCTCGACGGCGACGGGACGGGCGACGTCCCCTACGAGCTGCGCAGCCTCGCCGCCGACCTGGTGGCGGCGCACCCCGAGCTGGCCTTCTATCGCGGCACCCTGGCGCTCTCGCTCGCCGAGGCGATCGGGCGCATCGTGCCGCTCCTCGAGCCGCGCCTCGTGCTCGTGGACCCGCAGCCGCGCATGAGACCGCTCGCCCGGGAGGACGGGCGTGCGCATTGAGGTGCGCGATGCCCGCAAGCGCTTCGGGCCGGTCGAGGCGCTGGCCGGCGTCTCCTTCGACGTCGAGCCCGGCCGGCGGGTGGCGCTCGTCGGGCCCAACGGCTCGGGCAAGTCGACCCTGAACCGGATCCTGATGGGGCTCGTGGGCTGCACGGGGCGGGTGCGGATCGACGGCCGCTCGCCCTTCGCCGAACGGGTCGCCGTGGCGCGCCGGATGGCGTACGTGCCCCAGGCGGCGCCCCAGCTCGGCGCGCCGGTCGGCGAGGTGCTGGCGGCCATCGGCCGGGTACGCGCGCTGCCGCGCGAGCGGATCGAAGCGAGCGCGCGCGCCTTCGACCTCGACCTCCCGGCGCTCGCGCCCCGGCCGTTCCGCTCGCTCTCGGGCGGCACCAAGCAGAAGCTCCTGATCGCGCTCGCGCTCGCCGCCGAAGCCGCGCTCCTGATCCTCGACGAGCCGACCGGCAGCCTCGATGCCCGCGCGCGCGAGCGCTGCTTCGAGCTCTTCGACGCGCTGCCGCCCGCGACGACCGTGGTCCTGTGCTCGCACCGCCTCGACGAGATCCGCCCGCTGGTCGGCCAGGTGCTCCAGCTCCACGAGGGCCGCGTCGCCTACGACGGGCCCGCCGACGCCTTCCTCGCGCGCAGCGGGCTCGCGGCGCTCGACCTCTGGGCGGAGGGCGCCGAGGCGGCCGAGTGGCTGGGCCGGCACGGCTTCCGGCGCGGCGCCAGCGGCGCCTGGCATCGGACCGTCGAGAGCGCCGCCAAGCTGCCGCTCCTCGCCGAGGCCACCGCCGTGCTCGGGCCCCGGCTGCGCAACCTGAACGCGCGCGATCTCGAGACGATCGAGCTCGCGGGGCGGGAGCCGCGCGATGCCTGAGCGCGCCGGCGGCATCCAGGCTGGGCGCGCGGCCCTCGCCCTCCTCCTCCTGCTCGCGGCCTGCGGCCCGCCCGAGGGACCGCAGCCGATCGCCTGGGACCGCGAGCCCTGCGCGCACTGCCGGATGCTGATCAGCGAGCCGGGCTTCGCGGCGCAGCTCCAGCTCCGGGATGGGAGCGTCGAGAGCTTCGACGACCCCGGCTGCCTCTTCGCGCGCCTCGACGCCCGCCCCGGGCACGTCCACGCGCTCTGGTTCCACCACCTGCGCGAGGACCGCTGGCTCCCCGGCGACGGCGTCGCCTTCGTGCGCGTGGCGCCGACGCCGATGGACTTCGGCTTCGGCGCGGTCGATCCCGGAACGCCTGGCTCGTTCCCGCTCGAGGCCGTGCGGGCCGAGCTGCGCGCGCGCGCCGCGGATGCGCGATGAGGCTCAGCGAGCTCGCCGCCGTGGCGCGCCTCGACCTCGGCGAGGTGCTGCGCTCGCGCTGGCTGTGGCTCTGCCTGCTGGTCTACGGCGGCCTGGCCGGGGCCTTCGTGCTCGTGGGCCTGCGCGAATCGAACGTGCTCGGCTTCACGGGGATCGGGCGGGTGCTCTTCTCGCTCAGCCACGCCCTCGTGCTCCTGCTTCCCCTGCTCGCACTGCTCGCGACGGTGCAGGTGGTGAACCGCGCCCGCGACGACGGCTCGCTCGAGCTCTTCCTCTCGCACCCGATCGGGCGGGGCGCCTTCCTGGCGGGGGTGACCGCGGTGCGCCTGGTGGCGCTCGTGCTGCCGCTGGTCCTGGTGATGGTCGCGCTCGGTGTCGCCGCGGGCCTGCGCGGGCAGCCGGTCTCGTGGGCGTTCCTCGGGCGCGCCATCGCCGTCTGCGCCGCGCTGCTCGTCGCCTACGTCGGCGTGGGCCTCGCGGTGTCGGTGGTGGTGCGCCACCCGGCCCGCGCGATGACGCTCGTGTTCCTGCTCTGGACGGCGAGCGTTGCGCTGCTCGACTTCGCGGGCATCTCGCTCCTGCTCCAGTGGCGCCTGCCGGCGCGCGCGGTCTTCGCGCTCGCCGCGGCGAACCCGGTGCAGGCAGCGCGGCTCGCGCTGCTCTCGGCCGCCGAACCGAGCCTCGCGACGCTCGGGCCGGTGGGCTTCTACCTGGCGAACCGGGTGGGCGCCGCGGCGCTCCTCGGATTGGGTCTCGCCTGGCCGCTCGCGGTGGGCGCGGGCGCCTGGTGGTTCGGCTGGGCGCGCTTCCGACGCGGCGACCTGGTCTAGTCGAGGAGGACGAACGATGGGTTCACGGATGGATCGCTTCTACGAGCTCCTGGGCAGCCCGCTGCTCTTCTGGACACGTTGGATCCTGGTGGCGGCCATCGTGCCGCTCGTGATCGGCGCCTTCGTGCCGCTCTGGCAGATCCACTTCACGGCGCCCCAGTACCCGAAGGGTCTCGACCTCTTCGTGCGCTCCTACACGATCGAAGGCGGCAACCGGGGCGTCGACCTGCCCGAGATCAACACCCTCAACCACTACGTCGGCATGAAGAAGCTCGACCCGGCGGACTTCGCCGACCTCGACTTCATCCCCTTCGCGATCGGCGGGCTGGCGCTCCTGGCGTTGCGGGTGGCCGTGGTCGGTGACGTCCGCTCGCTCGTGGACCTGGCCGTGCTGACCGGCTACTTCGGGGCCTTCAGCCTCGGGCGCTTCGCGTACATGCTCTACCGCTATGGGCACGACCTCGACCCGAAGGCCGCGATCACCATGGAGGCGTTCATGCCCCCGATCCTGGGCACCGCGGAGATGGGGAACTTCACGGTGTCGAGCTTCCCGGCGCTCGGGACCTACCTGATCGGCGCCTTCGCCACGAGCGTGATGCTCCTCGCGCTCTGGCACATGGTGCAGGGGCTTCGCACCCCCTCTCCCGCGCGGGGCTAGCGCCGCATCCCGAAGGCCGCCGCCAGCGAGAGCGCCGAGAGCGCGCCGCCCGCCGCAAAGGCGCTCGCGAAGGCGTCGCTCGAGCCCTCGCCGCCCCACAGGAGCGAGAGCAGGGTGATGCCGAAGGCGGCGCCGATCGTGCCGAAGAGCCGGTTCACCGCCGAGGCGATGCCGATGTCCTCGTCGGCGGCGGCGCTGGTGGCCGAGGAGGTGAGCGCGGGCAGACCGAGCCCGTGGCCGAGCCCCTGGAGCACGAGCCCGCCGCCCACCGCGAGCAGCGAGCGGCCGCCGACGCCCCACCACAGGAAGGCCATCGACACCGTCATCACGAGCGCGCCCACGACCGCGGCCGCGCGCTCGCCCACCCGCATGCCGAGCGCACCGCCGAAGGGCGAGCCGAGCGTGAGGGAGGCCGTGCGCAGGACCAGGATCCAGGCCGTCGCCGCGGGCGTGAAGCCGAAGACGCCGTGGAGCGCGAAGGGCGCGATCACGAAGGTGCCTATGTAGGACGCGCTCATGAAGGCGCTCGAGATCGTGGGCGCCACGAAGCGGCGGTCGCGGAGCAGGCCGAGCGGGACGAGCGGGGCGGCGGCCCGCGCCTCGACGGCGCGGAACGCGACGAGGCCGGCGGCGCCGGTGGCGGCCGCCGCGAGCACGGCGGCCGAGCGCAGCCCGAGCTCGCGGAGCTCGGCGAGCGCCAGCATCAGGCCGCTCACGCCGAGCGCGAGCGTGACACTCCCCGCCACGTCGAGGCGCACCGTCTTGCGGGACGTCTCGCGGAGCACCAGGGCGGCGAGCACGAAGGCGGCCAGCGCGAAGGCGCCCTGGAGGAGGAACACGACCCGCCAGCCGAACCACTCGATCAGGGGCCCCCCCGCGACGAGCCCGAGTGCGGGCGCCCCCGCGGTCGTCATCGACCACCAGCCCATCGCCTGCACGCGCCGGTTCGAGGCGGTGACGCTGAAGATCAGCGCCATCGCGGCGGGCTGGGTGGCCCCGCCGAGCACCGCCGCGAGCGTGCGCAGGCCGATCAGGGACGGTGCGTCCCAGGCCAGGGCGGTGAGGAAGGCTGCGGCCGTCGAGCCCGCCGTCCCGAGCAGGAACGCGCGGCGGTGTCCATGGAGGTCGCCGAGCTTCCCGAGCAACGGCATCGTCACCGCCGAGAAGAGCATCGGCGCCGAGATCACCCACGCCATCGTGGTCTCGCGCGCCCCGAACTCCTGGGCGATCGGCACCAGCGAGACGGTCAGGATCGTGACCGGAAAGGTCGTCGCGAACATGCCCGCGAGCGACGCCCACAGCACCCAGCTCGGGTGGGTGCCGGCGGCGTCGAGGCGCGCGATCACGCGCTCGTGGCGGGAGGGAGCGTGCGCAGCGTCGCGCGGCGCTCCGCTCGGTTCGGCGATGCTCATCCTGGGACCGTGTGGGACCGTGTGGGACCGTGTGGACCGTGTGGACCGTGGCTCGGGCGCGGGAGCGCAGGGTACCCGCGCCCGCCGGAACGCGCCCGTTCCGCATCGCTTGGAGGCCGTCGCCGGCTCCGTTACCTCTTGGGCCGCGCTCGCCCGACCCGCTGCGCGCCGGAGGGATCCCCCGTGTCGTCACCCGCCGTCCTCGTCGAACGCGAGGGACCGATCCTCGTCGTCACGCTCAACCGCCCCGAGAAGAAGAACGCAGTGAACTCGGAGGCGATGTGCCGGCTCTACGACGCCTGGCTCGAGCTCGATCGCGACGACGCCCTGCGCGTCGCGATCCTGACCGGCCGGGGCGACACCTTCTGCGCGGGCATGGACCTCGCGGAGATCGGCAAGCTCCAGTCGGGCGTCAGCGACAACGAGTGGATCGCGCGGGTGCGCCGGGAGCCGCAGGTGATCTTCGGCGCCTGGCTGAAGACCTACCGGCCCGCCAAGCCGGTGATCCTCGCGGCCGAGGGCTTCGCGCGCGCGGGCGGCACCGAGATCCTGCAGGGCACCGACATCCGCGTCGCCGGCCGCAGCGCGCGCTTCGGCGTGACGGAGGTCCAGCGCGGGCTCTTTCCGATGGCGGGCTCGGCGGTGCGGCTGCGCCGCCAGATCCCCTACGCGATCGCGGCCGAGATGCTGCTCGCGGGCGAGGACCTGCCGGCGCAGCGCGCCTGGGAGCTCGGGCTCGTGAACCACCTGGTGCCGGACGGCGAGGCGCTCGCGAAGGCGAAGGAGATCGCGCTCCGCATCGCCGCGAATGGACCGCTCGCGGTGCGGGCGCTGGTTGCGGTGCTCCGGGCGACCGAGACGCTGCCCGAGGAGAAGGCCTTCGAGATCGAGCAGCAGCACGGCATGCGGGTGATGATGTCCAAGGATGCCGTCGAGGGGCCGCGCGCCTTCCTCGAGAAGCGCAAGCCGGACTTCACCGGGACCTGAAGCCGCCGTCCAGCGCGAGGCTGTAGCCCACCGGGTGCACGCCGCCCGCGCGCTCGCGCTGGGTGGTCGCGACCGCGAGCAGGGCCGCCAGGCCGATCGTGGCGGTGGCCAGCAGGACGGTGTGAAGGGATCGGGGTGACATGGCCTTTCGCTCTCCCGGGCCGCCCGGGCGCCGCGGCGGCCCGTTCGGAGGGAAGGATCCCCGAGCGCCGCCCGGGACGCTGTGAAGCAGCTCACGGTCGCGGCTCCCGGCTCACGATCACAGCTCCCGGTTGCGCATGCACCGCGATCCGGCACGAAACCGTGCTCCACCTGCCGTCCGGCTGCCGGTCCGGCGGCTCGGCGGCGGGGGTGCGCTCAAGCACCGTTTCCGCGGTTCCGAAGCCCAGGGGGATCGCCAAGAGCAGGCCCTCGGGTGGAGGGACGGCCGGAGCCTGCAGGAAGAAGACGGGCCATGCGCATCCGATCCGCCGCCACTCTCCTCCTCGCCTTCACCGGCGTCGTCCTCGCGGCGACCGGAGCCCGGGCGCTCTCCCTCCAGGCCGCCTTCCGCAGCTCGACCTACCAGGTGACACCGGGCGACACCTACGCCGACCTGATGGCGGCACACCTCGCCGGGGCGCCGCTCGCCTCCGTCACGACGACGGCCCTCGCGAACGTCTCGGCGCAGGTCGAGGCGGGGGTCGGCACGAACTACAGCATCCTGCTGTCTGCGGACCTGACGCCCAGCGTCTCCGGCGCCTTCGCCTTCCAGGTCGGCGCCGACTGGGGCCGGGGCGGCGTGGCCGCGGTCCTCGACGCCGACGGCGCGGTCCTGCAGGAGCTCGTCCGCAGCGACGACATCTGGTGGTCGAACAACTGGAACCATCCCGACGTCTTCACGACCTCCGTGAACCTGACGGCCGGCTCCGCCTACACGCTCGTGTGGCTCGGCTTCGAGGGCTGCTGCGGCGGCGTGACGACGATCCGCTTCTCCTACGAGGGCTCCCCCTTCGTGCCCGTCGACGAGACCAACCTCGCGCCGCTCACCGTCCCCGAGCCGGCGAGCCTGCTGCTCCTCGTGCTCGGCGCGACGGGGCTCGCCCGCCGGCAGGGCGCCTGAGCCCATCCGCGCGGTACGGGAACGACCCGCCCCCGGCGGAAACCCTGCCTGGGGCAGTGACCGCGATCACGGGCCGGACGCACCGGCCGAGCCGAAACAGGGGCCGGACCCACAGGAGGCTCCGGGCCATGGATCGCCGCATCCTCGCGTTCGCGCTCGCGCTCACCCTCGCAGCCGGCGGGCTCGCCGGCTGCGCCAACCTGACGCCCGCCGAGCAGCGCGCGCTCTCGGGCGGCGCGATCGGCGCGGCCGGCGGCGCCCTGATCGGCGCCGCCGCGGGCAAGCCCGCCACCGGCGCCGCGATCGGGGGTGCCGCCGGAGCGACCGGCGGCTACCTCTACGAGCGCCAGCGCCAGAACCGCTACGACCGCTACTAGCGGCGGAGCGATCTCCCGGCGAGCGCGGCGCCCGCCAGGGCGATCAGCGCCAGGGCCCCGGGCTCGGGCACGTTCACGAGCGACTCGCTGCCGCCCGACTCGAAGGCGATCACGTGGATCCCGACGCGCAGGTCCGCGCTGGCGAGCGCCGCGAGGACGTCGTCGAAGTCCGAGCCCGGCGCGATCGAGAGCGTGATCGTGAGCGCCTCGCCGGGCCCGACGCCGTTCTGCGGCGGCGGAGCGTCGGCCGTCGCGAGCAGATCGGCGTCGAAGCCGATCGGATTGCCGCCGGGAAGGTTGGGCGGGGCCCCGCCTGCAGAGAACTCCACGCCCGGCGGGTCGTTCGTGATCGAGACGATCGCGTCGAGCACGTCGCCGTCGAAGTAGACCGCGGCGATCACGGCGTCCTCACCCGCGGCGTTCGAGAGCTCGAAGGCGACGTTGCCGCCTCCGGCATCCGTCACGTCGAGGGTGATCTGCTCCTCCGCGATCGTGCAGTCGCCGGCGTCGTTGTTCGTGATGCATCCCATCGCGAACGGCACGGCGCGGGCCTCGGAGGCCAGGGTGAAGGCGGTCAGCAGGGCAGCGGCAGCAGGCAACACGCGGGGCATCGGGTGCACGGGCAGGCTCCTCCACCTGGATAGGTGGCCGTGGAGGAGCCCGGGTGGCGAAACGGCGCCGGGAAATGCCCCCGTGGCGCCGGTCCGAACCGGTGCCGCCAGAACCGGTGCCGCCCGAGACGGCAAAGGCCCGAGAGACGGGCCGCAAAAATGCCAAACGGGCCTACGCCGAGGCCGGCGCGGCCCGTTTGGACGGGTTGGTAGCGGGGGTGGGATTTGAACCCACGACCTCCGGGTTATGAGCCCGACGAGCTACCAGACTGCTCTACCCCGCAGCAAAGTCGGCGGGCAGGGTAGGGCGCGACCCGGGGGGCGTCAACGGCGCGAGCAGGGGCCGGAAGCGCCCGTTTGCGCTGCGGGAAGGCTCGTGAAGCACCCGAAGCTGCCGCCGGAGCGCCGCGTCGCTGCGTGCCTTTTTTCGTCCGCTCGCGACGAATCCCGTCACCCCGTGACGGATCGCGACACCCCTCCATCGAGGGGCTCTCTCCGCCCCGACGGAGGATCCGCGCGATGCAGTGGCGCAAGACCTCGTTCGCCCGTTCGCTCCTGGCCGGGACCATCCTGCTCGCGAGCGCGCCGGCCGGCGCCGGCACGCTCTACCGCTGGCAGACCGAGAGCGGAACGCTCGCCTTTGCCGACGACCCGAAGCGCGTCCCCGAGCGCTACCGCGGGCAGGCAGAGCAGATCGAGACCGAGGGCCTCGAGGGATACGGCCGCTTCACGCCGCTCGACGGGGATGCACAAGGACGCCACGCCGAGCAACTCGCCGATCGACTCGCGAGGCTGCGTGGCGAGTCGCCTGCCGAGGTCGCCACCGAGCAGCCGGTGCTGGCCGACGAGGAGGGCGGTCCTGCGGTCACCGGGATCGCCCTCGGCGTCGCCGAGACCACTCGGCGCAGCGTCCGCAATCAGGAGGGAACCCGCAACCGCTACCGCTTCCAGCGCCCTGAGCAGACACTTCCGGTAATCGAGCTGGGAGCCCGGCCCGACGAGGACCAAGCGCCGGTGATCGTCGAGGAAGTGCAGATCAAGGACTGGGAGGGTTTCACGCGGCGTGCGCGGATCGTCCGCCAGGGGGATCGGATCCTCAGCATCGTAAAGGCACCCAAGAACCACTTCAATCCGCGCGACATCGTCCGCGAGTCCGACCTCGAGCGCTGAAGGAAGCGCGCGTACTACTCGTCGTCTGCCGAGGCCGGCGTGTCCGCGCCGAGATCCTCGTAATCCTGCAGCAGCCCCTGCGGCACGCCGGCCTGGCGCGCCTGCTCGAGGAGCTCGGGGTGCTGCTGCTCGGCCTCGGCGAGGTCCGCCTGCGCGCGCGCCAGCGCCGCCAGCAGGCGCTCCTTCTCGGCGCCGCGCGGGTAGCGGCGGCTGATCGCCTTGTCGACCTCGTCCTGGAGCTGGCCCTCGATGCGGCGCAGCTCGCGCAGCTTCTTCGCGCTCTCGTCGAGCGTCTGGATCCAGCTCGCCCAGTCCTGCGAAGCGTCGGGCGCAGCGCTCGCGGCGCCGGCCGCGGAAGCGGCCTGCGCCGCCGCGGCGAGCGGCGCGGCGAGGCCTGCGACGAGCAGGCCGGCGAGCACGCCCGGCAGCACCTTCCTCGCGATCACGGTTCTCCTCCTGCGAAGGCGAGGGGCGCCGGCAGGCGCTCCTCGACATACTCCGAAAGACGTCGTGCCGTCCGGCGGTCGAGGCCGAGGAAGCGCATGCCCATCCCTGCGGCGACGTCCTCGTCGGGGGCGCGGGTCCAGATCACCTGGGCGGTCGAGGCGAGCGCGAGCGGCGTCTCGGGCAGCGCGAGCTCGAGCGCGAGCTCGGCGTGCTCCGCAAGCAGCTCGGCGCTCTCGACGAAGACGCCCCCGCGCGACAGGTTGCGCGCGGTCCCGGCCCACTCGCGGCGGCGCTGGCGCAGCCGCACCGGCGCCTCGACCGGGATGCGCGGAAGCCCGCGCGGCGAGCGCTGATCGAGGAGCCGGCGCGCGGCGGCGAGCAGCGGGAGGCGCTCGACCGGCTTCGGGATCACGTCGTTCGCACCCGCGCGGATCGCCCGCTCGCGCTCGCCGGCGGCATCGCGGCCGGTCAGCAGGACCACCGGCACGTCGTGGTGCTCGGGGCTGCCCTTGAGCCGCCGGCACAGCTCGGCGCCGTCGACGCCCGGCATCGAGAGGTCGGCGAACACCAGGTCGGGGTGGATCACGCGGGCCAGGGCGAGCGCCTCCTCGCCGCTCGCGGCCGTGAAGATGCGGCCGGCGCGGGCGAGGAAGAGCGCCACCAGCTCGCGCAGGAGCGGGGTGTCGTCGACCACCAGGATCGTGCGGCGACCGTGATCCTGCGGTGCGTTGGCGAGCGCGAGGCTCAGAACATGCCCTCGCCAGGCTGGACGTCGCGCTGGGCGAAGCTCGAGCGGACGCGCCAGGCGCGCCCGTCGGGGCGGCTCCACTCCTGCTCCTCGTCGAAGGCGAAGGCGACAAGTGCGGTCCGGACGTACGCGTAGTAGGTGACCCGGACGATCGCGGTGCTGCCGTCCTCGCTGAACTCGACGCCGCGGATCGCGTAGTCGGTGAGCTGGACCCGGCCGAAGGCGGCGGCCTGGGTGTCGAAGGAGCCGATCGCCTCGGGATCGACGAACGCGCGGGCGCGGTCGAACTGCGACCAGCGGACGAGCTTCGTGTAGTGGCGCTGGATCTCGGTGAAGTCGCTCTCCTTGAGCTCCTGCGTGGTTGCGCAGGCGAGCCCACCGCCGGCGAGCAGCAAGGCGAGCGCGAGTACGCGGGTCCGGATGCGCGGATGTCGATCGAGCATGCGGCGGTCCTCCTCGCGGCAGCCCCTCGCCGCCGCAGCGCGGCAGCCCCCGCTACCGCCTGGCCGCGGCAGCCCTCTGCTGCCGCTTGGCCGCGGAAGCCCTCTGCTGCCGCCTGGCCGCGGAAGCCCTCTGTGCTGCCGCTTGGGTATAGATCGGCCGGCCCGGGCGGGGGGTTGAGCCGCAGGCGGGGAAAGCGGGCCCGCGGCGCGTCTCCGCGCGCTACGGTTGCGCATCGCCGGAGGGTTCTCGCATCGCCACGAGCAGGCAGCCCGACGTCCTGGTCGGCGTGGACATCGGCGGCACCAAGATCGCGGTGGGGGTCGGCGACCGGGCTGGCGCCATCCGGGCGCGCCGGCGCCGGCCGACGGAAGCGACGGGCTCCCCGGCCGGCGACCTCGCGCGGATCGCCGACGACGTGCGCGCCGCGCTCGCCGAGTCGGGGCTCACGATCGCCGACGTGGCGGGGGTAGGGGTCACGGCCCCGGGGCCGCTCGACCCCGAGCGCGGCGTGGTCCTGCTGCCGCCGAACCTGCCGGGCTGGCGCGACGTGCCGATCAGCGCCGTGCTGCACGACGCCCTCGGCGTGCCGGTCTTCCTCGAGAACGACGCCAACGCGGCGGCCCTCGCCGAGTGGCACTTCGGCGCCGGGCGCGGCTTCCGCCACCTCGTCTTCCTCACCATGTCGACCGGGATCGGCGGCGGGCTGATCCTCGACGGCCGGATCTACCGGGGAGTCCTCGGGAGCGCCGGCGAGATCGGCCACGTCCCGGTCGAGTGGGAGGGCGAGCCCTGCTCGTGCGGGCAGCGCGGCTGCCTCGAGGCCTACACGGGGGGCGCGTCGTGGACCCGGCGCCTGCGCGCGCGGGCGCCCGAGGACGGGCGCGTGGCGCAGCTCGCCGGAGGCCGCGAGCACGTGACGCCCGTACAGCTCGTCCAGGCCGCGCGCGAGGGCGACGGCTACGCGCGCGCCGAGCTCGCGCGCTGGTGCGACTACGTGGCGCGTGGGATCACCGCCGTCGTGATGGCGCTGGCGCCCGAGGTGGTGGTGCTCGGCACGATCGCCGTCGCGGCGGGCGAGGAGCTCGCCTTCGCCCCGATCCGCGAGCAGGTGGCGTCCCACGTCTGGCCGCACCTGGCGCGCGAGCTGCGCATCGTGCCGGCGGCGCTCGGCAAGGACCTGCCGTACCTGGCGGGCCTCTCGGTGGCGGTCGAGGCGCTGGGCGCGCCAGGAGGCTGACTACGAGGACTGGAGCCGCGCCAGCTCTGCGCCCAGCGCGTCGGACTCGACCCGCAGCTCCGCGACCAGCTCCGCCAGCGCCGGCAGGCTCGCGGTGGTCTTGTGGGTCACCTCGAGGATCCGGCCGGCAGTGGCCGACACCGCGTCACTGGCTCGCGAGTGGCTCGCGGTGTTCTCCTGGAAGGCGCGGATCATCTCGGTGATCGAGCCGATGTTCTCGCGTACGAAGCGGCTCGACTGGCGCTGCTCCTCGGTCGAGCGGTGGACCTGGCGGCACAGCTCGAGGGCGGCCTCGGCGTTGCGCAGCAGGTTCTCGCCCGCGCGCCGCTGCTCGCCGAGCGCGCTCGACATCTGCTGCACCATCTCGCTGGTGCGCTGCGCAGCCTGGGCCACGTGCGCCGAGTTGCGGGTCTGCTCGGTGGCGGCGCGCGCGATCTCGGACACGCGCGAGCTCGCCTGGTGCGCCGACGCGCGGATCGTCTCGAGCGCCGTCCCCGCGCGCCGCGAGCGCTCGACCCCGGCCTCGACCGCGTCCATGCCGCTGCCCATCGCCGAGACCGCGTTGCGCGACTCGTCCTGCACGGCGCCGATCAGCCGCTCGATCTCCTGGGTCGCGCTGGCCGTGCGCTGGGCCAGCGTCTTCACGTGGTTCGCGACCACCGCGAAGGCCTTGCCCTGCTCCCCGGCCTGCGCCGCGATGATCGCGGCGTTCAGCGAGAGCAGGTTGGTCTCCTCGTTGATCGCCCCGATCACGGTCAGGATCTCGCCGATCTCGCCGATCCGCTGCACCAGCCGCTCGAGCACGTCGCGGGCGTCGCGCGTCAGCGCACGGATCGTCTCGATCCCGTCGATGGTGGCGGCCACGGCGCCCGAGCCGTCCTCGGCCTCCTGGGACACGCGCTCGGTGAGCTGCGAGGCCTCGCGCACGTGCTCCGAGACCTGCTGGATCGCGCGGTCCATCTGGGTGATCGCGGCGGCGGCCTCCTCGGCCATCGCCTCCACCGAGTCCGCGCTCTCGGAGACCTGGCGGATCGAGGCGCTGATCTGGTGGATCGAGGCGGTCGAGGAGTCCACCGACTGGTGCAGCGACGCCGCGCTGCGTGCGACCTCGTCGATCGAGGAGCCCATCTCGAGGATCGAGCTCGAGGCCTCCTCGGTCACGTTCGAGAGCGCCTCCACCTCACGGTTCACGCCCTTGATCGAGGCGTTGATGTCGGCCATCAGCGAGGCGGTCTCCTCGACGGCGCCCTCCTGGGCCTCGCTGGCCTGCTCGATCTCGGCGAGCCCGTTGCCGAAGCGGATCGGAAGCTGGTGGAGGCGGCCGGCCGTGTGCTGGAGGCGGCTCACGATCGCGGCGAAGCTCTCGGCGATCCCGTTCACCTGCTCGCCCACCGGTGCGAACGCGCCGAGCCGCGCCGGCTCGACGCGCGCGCCGACCTCCCCCTGGCCGAGCCGCTGCAACACCGCGAGCGCCGTCTCGAGCGGCGCGAGGCCGCGCCCGAGCAGCGCCCGGAGCACGCCCCCGGCGGCGAGCGCGAGCACGAGCGCCGCGGCGATCCCCGTCCACGCCTGACCCGTGCCCGCCACCAGGACGGCGGCGAGCATCGCCGGTAGCGCGATCATCGCGACCGCCAGCAGGGCGGCGCGTGCGACGACCCCGCGGAAGAGCCCCGACGGCTGCGGCTCGGACATGCGGACGGTTCCCCCCCTGCCTGCGCTGGCGTCCGCCCGGGGCATCGGCGCGCGGCGGCATGCGCTTGAGGTGCAGGGCGCCGGCAGGAGCGGCCGCGGGGGCGCTATCCCGGCCCTTGGAGCCCGGCCTCGACCTCGCGCCGCCAGGGGGCGAAGCGCCCCTCCGCGATCGCCGCGCGCGCGCCCTCCAGGAGCCGGAAGTAGAAGCGGAGGTTGTGGAGCGAGGCGAGCCGGGCGCCCAGGATCTCGTTCTCCTGGAGCAGGTGCCGCAGGTAGGCGCGCGAGTGCTGGCGGCAGGTCGGGCAGTCGCAGGCCGGATCGACGGGCGCGCCGTCGCGGGCGAAGCGCGCGTTCCGGATCCGCACCACGCCCGCGCTCGTGAAGAGCACGCCGTGCCGGCCGTTGCGGGTCGGGAGCACGCAGTCGAAGAGGTCGACCCCGAGCGCGATCGCGCCGAGCAGGTCCTCGGGGCGGCCGAGGCCCATCAGGTAACGCGGTGCCGCGGGCGGCAGCGCCTCCTGCGCCACCTCGACGAGCTCCGCGCGGCGTGCGGCCTCCTCGCCGAGACCGAGCCCCCCGTGCGCGTAGCCGTCGAAGCCGAGTGCCGCCGTGCCCTCGGCGCCCGCGCGCCGGAGCGCCGGGAAGACGCCCCCCTGCACGATCCCGAACAGGAGCTGGTCCGGGCGCGTGCGGGCGGCCTGGCAGCGCGCGGCCCAGCGCAGGGTGCGCGCGAGGCTCGCCTCCGTGCGGCGGCGCGCTTCGGCGTCGGAGGGATCGGTGCCGAGCCAGGCGAGCGGCCGGCACTCGTCGAGCGCCATCGCGACGTCGGGGCCGAGCGCCTCCTGGATCGCGACCGCGCGCTCGGGCGTGAGCAGGCGGCGCGTGCCGTCGCGCGGCGAGGAGAACGCCACGCCTTCCTCCCCGACCTGGCAACGATCGCCGAGCGAGGTCACCTGGTAGCCGCCGCTGTCGGTGAGCCACGGGCCACGCCAGCCGCTCCAGCCGTGGAGCCCGCCGAGCGCGGCCACCGTGTCCTCGCCGGGCCGCTCGTGCAGGTGGAAGGTGTTCGCGAGCAGGATCGAGGCGCCGATCCCGCGCAGGCTCTCGGCCTCGATCCCGCGCACCGCGCCGTAGGTGGCGACGGGCATGAAGGCGGGGGTCGCGACGGCGCCGTGCGGGGTCGCGAGCAGGGCCGCGCGGGCCGGGCCGTCGCGGGCGGTGATCGTGAACGAGAAGCCGGGGCGCATCAGAGGATCAGCATCGCGTCACCGTAGGAGTAGAAGCGGTAGCCCGCCCGGACCGCCTCGGCATAGGCGGCGAGCAGCCGCTCGCGCCCCGCGAACGCGGCCGCCAGCAGGAGCAGCGAGGAGCGGGGCAGATGGAAGTTGGTGAGCAGCGCATCGACCACCGCGAAACGGACGCCCGGGCGCAGGAAGAGGTCGGTCTCGCCGCATCCGGGAGCCACCTCGCCGCCGGTCCGGGCGCACGCCTCGAGCACGCGCGTCGTCGTGGTGCCGACCGCGACGACGCGGCCGCCGCGGCGCCGCGCCCGCGCGATCGCGGCCGCGGTCGGCTCGGGGAGCTCGAAGCGCTCCGCGTGGAGGCGGCCCGCGGCGAGGTCCGCCGGGCGCAGCGGGCGGAAGGTGCCGGGCCCCACGTGCAGCACCACCTCCGCGCGCTCGACCCCGGCGGCGGCGAGCGTCTCGAGCAGCGCGGCCCCGAGGTGCAGCCCCGCCGTCGGCGCGGCGACGGCCCCCGGCACGCGCGCGAAGACCGTCTGGTAGCGCGCGTCGTCGGCGGGATCGCGGGCGGAGCGGCGGATGTAGGGGGGCAGGGGAGGCTCGCCGGCGCGGTAGGGGTCGATCCCGGGGCCCACCCGGAGCGTCACCTCGCCGTCCTCACCCAGGTTCTCGATTTCGGCCTCGAAGCCCTCGCCCTCCCTGCCGAAATGGAAGACGAGCCCGGGCCGCAGGCGGCCCCGGCAGCGGAGCAGCGCACGCCAGCGGCCGGGCGCGCCGGCGGCCGGGCCGAGCACCAGCGCCTCGGCTGCGCCCCCGCTCGCCTTGCGGCCACGCAGGCGCGCCGGCAGCACGCGCGTCGCGTTCACGACGAGCAGGTCGCCGGCGCGCAGCAGGCCGGCGAGATCCGACACCCGGTGGTGACGGATCCCCGCGCCTTCTCGCGCGAGGACGAGCAGCCGCGCCGACTCGCGCGGCTCGGCCGGGCGCTGCGCGATGCGCTCGGGCGGAAGCTCGAAGTCGAAGCCGGCGAGCGGGTCCTCGCTCACGGCGCCGGAGGGCCGGTGGGGGCGGCCGCCGGCTCCGGCGGGGCGCGAGGCGAGGCAGGGGGCGGCGCGGGCGGGGGCTGCGGCGGACGAGACGGGGCGGGCAGCAGGCTCGCCCGGAGGGCGGGCGCCCCGGCGAGCGCGTCGTAGGAGAAGAGCGAGATCCCGGCGGGAGCGAGCGCGCGCATCGCGTCGAGCTGGGCGCGCGCGCGGGCGGGATCCTTCTCGAAGAGCCACGCCCCGAGGCCCACCCACACGCGCTCGCCGCCGACACCACCGAGGGCGGCGCGCGCGAGCTGGCGCAGCAGCCGGTCGTCGCGCGTGTAGGCCATCGGCACGGCGAAGTCGAGCAGCCCGTCCTCGAGCCAGCCGCGCCAGTCCTGGTAGAGCGAGAGGTACGAGCGGTCCGCGTAGGCCCACACGGCCGCCGAGGTCTCGATCGAGGGCTTGGCGCCGCGCGCTGCCGAGGCGATCCGCAGCACCACCTCGCTGACCCGCTCGCGCCGCCACTCGTCCCAGCGGTCCGCATTGCCGAGGCCGTCGCCGTAGGGCGCCACGAGGCCGGTCTCGCGCTGGAAGCGGGCGCGGGAGGCCGCGCCGTAGCCGAAGTCCATTCCCACGCCGAAGCGCGAGCCGGGGATGAAAGGCAACACGTCGGGGTGACGGATGTAGTCGAGGTGGACCCCGTCGAGCGCCGGGTAGCGCCCGACGAGCTCGCCGACCAGCGCCGCCAGCGTCTCGCCGACGACCGGCACGGCGGGGTCGAGCCACACCTGGGGCGTCCCCATCCGGTACCAGCGCCGGTCGGGCTCCGGGAAGTCGAGGTCCGGATAGCCGAGAACGCTGCGCCCGCGACGGTCGACCATGACGGCGTCGGGCCCGAGCTTCGCGAGCAGCGCGGCATCACGGCGCGTGGAGAGGGAGAGCGCGTTGACCCAGGCGTGGACGCGGAGCCCCGCACCGTGCGCCTGTGCGAGCAGCACCGCGAAGGGGTCGACGCCCGAACGCTCGCGCGCCGCGCGGTGCGGCCCGGCATCGACCACCGAGGAGCTGAACCAGGCGCGCCCGCCGCGGTAGACCTGCACGAACAGGTCGGTGGCGCCGAGGGCGCGGGCGTCGGCGACGAGCGCCGGGATCCGCGCCGGATCGTCGAGCACGCGCACCGCCCCTTCGCAGGGCACCCAGAGCGCGAGGCGCGGGGCCGGCGCGGTCGAGGTCGCGGCGGCGGTGATGGCGCTAGGCGTGGCTCCCGGGGGCGCCGCGGCGGCCGGGGCGAGCGGGCCGGGCAGGGTCTTCTCGGCGGCGACGGCATCCGCACCGCCGACGGCGGTCAGCAGGCCGAGCGCGACGAGGAGCCGCCATCCGATGGAGCGCGCCCGCTGCAAGGTGGCGCGAACCTAGTGGAGAGCCCCGGGCGTCACAACGAGCATCTGGCACACTGCGCGGCGATGGGAGGCCTGCTCGCGCGGATCGTGCTCGTCGCGCTCGGGGCGGGTGCCGCCGGCGCCATCCCGGCCGGGCCGGTGGAGCCGGTCCGGGCGATCGAGGTTGCCGGAGCGCATCTGCCCGAGCCGGCCGTCCGGGCCGCGAACGCGCTGCGCGCCGGCGCCTCCGCCCGCGAGCCCGCCGGCGCGGCCGAGCGCTACGCCGCGGCGGCCCTCGCCGAGCCCGCCGTGGCCGCGCGCGCCCGGCGGCTCGAGGCCCGGGCCTGGCTCGCCGCGGGTCGGCCGGCCGAGGCCGAGCGCGCCGCGCGGAGCGGGCTCGCGGCGAGTCCGGCATCCGCGGACGTCCTGGCGGGCCTGTACGAAGCGCTTGGCGCTGCGCGACGCGCCGCGGGCGACGAGGCCGGTGCGCGCAGCGCGTGGGCCGAGGCGCTGCAAAGCGGGCCCGACGCGGAGCTCCGTGCGACGCTGCGCCTGCGCCTCGGGGAGTCGCTCCTCGCGGCCGGCGCGACGGAGGCTGCGATCGTCCCGCTCCGTGCGCTCTGGATCGAGGCGCCGGAGCGCGAGGAGGCGCGGGTCGCCGGCGAGCGGCTGGCGGCGCTCGGGCCGGAGCCCGCAGCGCCGCTCGGCAGCGCCGCCGATCGCCGCGCGCGCGCCGATCGGCTCTACGCGCTCCAGCGTAGCGAGGCGGCGCTCGCCGAGTACGACGCCGCGCTCGCGATCGGGGCGAGCGGCTCCGAGCAAGCGCATGCCCGGCGCCGCCGTGCCGACTGCCTCTTCCGGCTGCGTCGCTATGCCGAGGCGGAGGCGGCCTTCGCCGCGCTCGGCGACGATCCCGAGGCGCGCCTGTGGCGCGCGCGCGCGCAGGCGCGGCGGGGAGCGGTCGAGGGGGCGGTGGCGGCGCTCGAGGCGCTCGGCCGCGAGCAGGACGAGGGCACCTCGGCCTGGGCGCGGCAGCTCGCCGGGCAGCTCCACGCCGGGCGCGGGCGCAGCGATCGCGCGCGCACGCTCTTCGCGTCGGTCGCGGGCGACCCGAGCGCCAGCGACGCGATCGCCAGCGACGCGCTCCGGCAGCTCGCCTGGTCGGCCTGGCGCGCCGGCGATCCGCGCGAGGCGCAGGCGCGCTTCGCAGCGCTCGCCGCGCGCCAGCGCGACCCGATCGAGCAGCTCGAGGCGCGCTACTGGGAGGCGCGGGCGCGGGGAGGGGAGGGGGGGGCGCGCGCGCTCGCGGCCCTCGCGGGCGAATACCCCTTCAGCTACTACGGCTGGCGCGCCGCGCAGCAGGGCGAGACGGCCCCCGTCACGCCGCCCCCGGTGCCGCCGGGCACGCGCGCGCTCGACGGCGCAGCCCTGCTCGCCGCCCGCATCCTCGTCGCAGCGGGCCTCACGGACGAGGCGCGTGCGGAGCTGCGTGCGCTCGACGGCCGTGCAGCCGGCCTCGACGACCGGCTGGCCCTCGCCACCCTCCACGCGGCGGCGGGCGACTGGAGCGGGGCGCAGGGCCTCGTCGTCTCGGCCTACGGGGAGCGGCTCGCGCGCGGGCCGGTCAACGGGCCGCCGGCGCTCTGGCGGCTCGCCTGGCCCGAGGCGTACCCCGAGGCGCTGGCCGCCGCGCAGCTCGCAGACGGCGCCGAGCCCGCGCTCGTGCGCGCCCTCATGCGCGAGGAGAGCCGCTACGAGCCCGGCGCGATCTCGGTCACCGGCGCGCTCGGGCTCCTCCAGGTCATGCCCGACACCGGCGCGCGTCTGGCCCGCGAGCTCGGCATGGCGGACTTCGCGGCGCCGCAGCTCCTCGACCCGCCCACGAACCTGCGCCTCGGAAGCGCCTACCTCGCGAGCCTGCTGCGGCGCTTCGACGGCGCGCTCGCGCCCGCCGTGGCCAGCTACAACGCGGGCCCGGGCCCGGTCGCCGAGTGGCTCGCTGCCGGCCCCCGCGCGGAGGACGAGTGGGTGGACGCGATCCCCTACACCGAGACACGCGCCTACGTGAAGCGCGTCCTGCGCAGCCGCCACGCGTACCGGACGCTCGCGCCGTGAGCACCCCGCTCCTCCGCGAGCGCGCGGGTCCCTTCGAGCTCGACCTCCTCGGGATGGGCCAGTGCTCGATCGACCACGTCTGCACGGTCGAGGGCCTGCCGCCGCTCGGGGGCAAGCTCGCGATGCTGGCCTACGAGGTGCTGCCGGGCGGGCAGGTGGCGACGGCGCTGGTCGCGGCCGCCCGGCTCGGGCTGCGGGGCGCCTTCGTCGGCAGCACGGGCAGCGACATCGGTGCCACCGTGGCGCTGGCCCCGCTCGAGGCGGCCGGCGTCGACGTGGCCGGGGTGCGCCGCGTGGCGGGCGCCGCGACGCGGCTCGCGGTGATCCTCGTCGACCGCGCGAGCGGCGAGCGCACGGTGCTCGGCTATCGCGATCCGCGCCTGCGCCTGCACGCCGCGGACCTGCCGGCGGCGCGGCTTGCGAGCGCGCGCTGCCTGCTCCTGGACGGCGAGGATCCGGCGGCCGCGACCCACGCCGCGCGGGCGGCACGGCAGCTCGGCGTGCCGGTCGTTCTCGACGTCGACGCCGGGGGGCCAGAGCTCGAGCCGCTGCTCGCGGCGGCCGACTTCCCCGTGGTGTCGCGCGGCTTCGCCGAGGCGCTCGGCGGCGCGGGCGGGGTGCGCGGGGGCCTCGCGCGGCTGGTCGCGCTCGGGGCGCGGATGGCGGTCGCGACGCTCGGCGAGCACGGCTGTCTCGCGCGCCTCGGCGAGCGCGAGATCGCGAGCCCCGCATTCGCGATCACGCCCCGCGACACGACCGGCGCCGGCGACGTCTTCCACGCCGCCTTCGCCTGGGGTCTGCTCGAGGGGCTCGCGCCGGAGGCGCTCCTGCAGGCGGCCAACGCCGCGGCCGCGATCAGCTGCCGGGCGCTCGGCGCCCAGGGCGGGCTTCCGACCCGCGCCGAGCTCGCGGTCTTCCTGCGCGACCACGAGCCCGGCCCCTGGCGCGAGCCCGCACCGCACTGAAGGCCGCCGGCCGGCGCGCCGATGCAGGGCGCCGGGAGGGCACCATGACGAGGATGCGCCGCGACGGGCGCGTGAGCGCCGGCCTGCTGCTCGGGATCCTCCTGGTCCTCGCCGCGGCCGGCGCGTGGAACTACCGGCGCAATCTCGCTGCCGAGCAGGCCGAGCGCGCGAAGCGCCCGCTCGCAGGCTACACGACGGCGGATCTCGAAGCCCTGGCCGAGGCCTATCGTGCCGAGGTGGCCGAGCTCTCGAGCCGCTACGACGCGGCGCGCGGCCAGCGCGTTGCGACCGAGGAGCAGGGCTTCTTCGGCGAGCAGATCGACGAGTACGAGCGCGTGCGCCGCCGGAGCGGCCAGCGCCGCGAGGCCGGGGCCGAGCTCGGGCAGGGCGAGGCGGCGCTGCGCGACGTGGAGGCCGAGCTGCGCGCGCGCGGCGGCGAGGGCGGCTCCGCCTGGAGCGTGCACCTGCGCCGGCTCACGAGCTTCTAGCCTACTCCTCCTCGGGCCCCCCGAAGGGCTCCTCGTCCTCGACCTCGCCGGTCGGGAAGAGGTCCTCTTCGGCGTCGTCGATATCGGTGCGCACGCCGAGGTCGAACTCCTCGTCGTAGCGGACCGTCCCGTCGTCCTCGTCGTCGAGCAGCGGGGCCATCGGACGCGGCTGCTTCTTCGGCGGCGGCGGGGCCGGAGCGGACTGCAGGCTGACCTTCGGGCGCTGGCGCTGGTCGGCGCCGCACTTCGGGCACAGCGGCTCGGGCCTGTGCAGGTCGTAGAAGCGCGAGCCGCACTGGTAGCAGCTCCACTTGGTCCCGAGCTTCGAGCCGACGCCGCTGCCCACCGTGACGGCAACGGTCCGCGGCGGACCCGAGCGCTTCCGTGCGGGCGCAGGCGGCGGCGGCGGCGCAGCCTCGCGCCGGCGCGACGCCGGCGACGGCGTCGCCGCCTTCGTCTCCTTGGCGGGCGGCGTCGTGGCGCGGGCCGCTCGATCACCCGTCCGGGTGGGCTTCTGCGGCTTCACCGGCGCCGGCGCGGACGCGGGCGTGCGCGCCTTCCCCGCGTCCTTCGTCTTCGCCGCCGGCTTCTTCGCCTCCGCCTTCCGCGTGTCCGCCGGCTTGCGCTTCGTGGCCGCCTTCTTCTCGGGGCGGGCCGGCTTCCTGGCGGTGGCCTTCGAGCTGCTCTTCTTCGTCGCCATCACCCCCCCTTCGGTGCGAGGCGGATCGCCTCGTGCGGCAGGCTGCAAACGCCGAGCGCGCGCAGGTCGTCCTCTCCGTCGATGCGGGCGTGGTCGAGCTCCACCCATGCGTCGCGCGGGACCTCGATGCCCGCCGCCGCGAGCCAGCGGCGCGCGAGCGCGTCGAGCGCGCTCCGCGAGGTCTCGGGCGAGTCGCCACCCTCGGCGTTCTTCACGGGCGCGTACTCGTCCACGCGCTCGATCTCGAGGATGGCCACGCGCGAGGCCGCGGGCAGGGCGTCGAAGAGGAAGCGCTCGAGCTTGTAGCCGTTCGGCTCGGCGGGTCGCACGCGGTGGCCGGCCGGATCCACGAACGGGATCTTCTTCGCCGACGCGTGATAGGGGAGCAGGTGTTCCGCGTCGGCGGCGACGCGCCGGGCGAACGACACGTCGAGCGCGTGGATCGCGATGCTTCCGGCCCAGTAGACGAGCGCGCCGGTTCCATCGCGCAGGTGCCGGTGCTCGTCGTCGATCTCGGTGTACTCGACCACGCCGATCCGCCCATCGACGCGCGCCACCACACCGACCTTCTCCATCGGGTCCGCCTTGCGCACCACCTTCGCCGACATCTCGGCGCCCTCGAGCGCGTGGAGCCCCAGGAAGACCGGGTCGGCGAGCGGCACCAGGGGGTTGTCCACCTGGTAGTAGGAGATCGTGGTGATGCCGCGCCGCGCGAGCTCGGCAAGGGCGCCGGAGTCCGCGAGCGCCTGGAAGGCGCCGCCGTGGCCGTTCGGGCTCTCGACGATCCGACCGGGCGCCTCGAGCAGCAGGCGGCCCTCGAAGTCGAGCGCCGGTGCCGTCGCCTGGCACAGGAACACGACGTCCTCGGCGGGCAGCCCGAAGTGCGCCTGCTCGGCGAGGAAGGCGCGGGTGGGCGCGTCGGTGGCGGGGCTCGTCATCACGAGCCAGGGGATCGGCGTACCCCAGCGCCGGCGCGCGGCGTGGAGCTTCTGGGCCTGGAGCTCGAAGAGCGTGCGGCCCGTCACCGGACCGAGCGGGAAGACCCCCTTGGGCGCATCGAAGCCGAGCCGGGTCCCCTGGCCGCCGGCCACCACCATCACCGCCACGCGCCCCTCGCGAAGCAGGGCCTCGCCCCGCTCGCGCGCCTCCGCCCGGCGGCCGGGATCACCCCCGTGGGAGGGAAGGGCCTCGACCTCTGCCGGCTCGAGCTTCCAGGTCCCAGGGCCCGCGAGCTGGCGGGTGTGCTCGAAGCTCCGCTGGAGCTCCCCGAGATCCAGCCGGGAGGCCTGTTCGGCGAGCGCACGGCGCTCCCCGGGCTCCAGCTCCTCCCAGAACCGGAACACGTGATCCTGCCCGAACGCTCGGAAGCGCTCGCGGAGCTGCTCGATGGATTGCGTCACGTCGTCTGGTCGCTGCCCGGGGGCTCGAAGGCGGCGGGCGGAGTAGCACAGAAGCCCCCCGTTGCAACGACGGAGCCGGAAGCGGGAGGCCCTGAACCCGACTTCCTGGTGATTTGACATAATGAATCTTATCGGACATCACACACACAGAGAGAGCAACGATCCCGGTACGCCGGGATGAAGGCTCCGGGTCCACGGGCATACCGATCGAGCCCCGCCTCAGGAGCGCCGGCGCCTCGCTGCGCGCAGCGCACCGAGCCCGGCGAGCGCGATCCAGCCGGCCTCCGCGCCGAGCTCGGGGACGACGGTGTAGTGGTAGGCGGGCGTGCCACTCGACCAGTTCTCGAAGTGGGTCGCGTAGTCGAAGCGCGCGGCGCGAACGAGGTCGAAGCCGGCCGTGACGTAGCGCTCGAGGATCACGCGACAGCCGTACCCACCGCAGGGCACCGAGTAGCCGTAGCGGATCGCGTTCTCGGCGCTCTCGGCGCTCACCAGGGTCGTCGTGATCGGGTCGAGGCCGTCGAAGCGGATCGCAAGGCCGCCGACGTCGAGGTCGAGCACGTAGGCCTGGTTCGAGAACACGCCGCTGAAGCCCGTCGCGCTGGCGGTGAGCGTCGCGCCGGCAGGGAGCGGGAAGACGAGCCCCTCGCTCGCGACCTCGAAGGTCCCGAAGGTGCCCGAGAGCACGCCGGGACCGACCGAACCATCGACCTCCGCGCTCCAGTCTACCTGCACCGTGACCGGGCCGGGCGGGACCACCTCGGCGACGGCGCGGAACACCGTGCTCCCGGAGTTGTCGTTCCAGAGGTAGTTGTTCAGCTCGACCGCGTTGCCGTCGCCGCTCGGCTGCCCGCCGGCGACCCACCAGCTCGTGTAGGCGGTGGGGCGACCGCTCGTCCAGACGAAGGTGCCCTCTTCCTCGACGTCGTTGAGCCCGATCCAGAGCGGCCCGCCGTGGATCGGGGCGAAGGTCTCCCAGACCCAGGTGTTCTCGGCCGCGTCGAGGATCGCGACCAGGTTGCCGCCGAGCGCGTTGGCCTCGGCCTCGGCAGCGGCCCAGGTGTTCGGCGAGAGCAGGTAGTAGTCGTGGCCCGTCGCCGGATTCCGGATCGGCCCGGCCTCGACCGCGGCCTGCGCGGTGGACGCGACGAGTACGGCGAGCAGCCCGAGCGAGAGTGCGCGGTGGCGGCGAGACGACATCGATCGGGTTCCTCCGAGCGGCTTGGCACCGCGTGCGATCCGAACCGTTCACGTGCGACCGCGCTCCTCGTGGGCCGCCACGGGTCGCCGGTGGGCCCGCGAGGCTCGCGGCGCACGGGCGCGGCGCGCTGCGGCGGCCGCGAGCGCGAAGGCAGCGGCCGGGGCTGCGGCGCCGGCACCCGGCTCCGGCACGAAGATCGCGAAGTCCTGCACGTCGGCCGCGACCGCCGCGATCGGCGGGCCGTTGTTCGTGGCGTGGCTCACGACGAACGCCTGGTCGGGCTCCATCGCGTCGAAGCTCGCGCTGCTCGTCGCCTCGGTCTCGAACCCCTCGCTCCCGACGGTGAGCGCGGCCTGTGCGGTGCGTGCGGTCTGGTCGAAGCGCAGCTCGATCTCGAAGGCGTCGCCGGCGCGGATCGCCTCGTCCGCGCTCTCGGTGAGGAACACGTCGTCGTAGCCGGCGAGCCCGATCGGGGAGAGGTTGCTCACCGCGAGCCGCAGCGGGCCGCCCTGGAAGTCGAGCAGGTAGCCCGCGGCGCCGTTCGCGATGGCGGTGTCGAAGAGCGTCACGCCCGTGGCCAGGAACTGCCCGGTCTCGACCACCTCGAAGCCGTCGAAGCGGCCGCGCACCCCGATCGGGACCCCTTCGGCGAAGGAGACCGGCACTGCGCCGCCGGAGAACTGCACGAGCGCGCTCGAGGATTCCGGCTCCGTGAGCCGGATCAGCATCTCGCCGCCCGTCACCGTCGGCGCAAGCGGGAGCGGATCCCCCTCGCGGCGGACGACCATGCCCCCGAAGCCCGGCGTGTCCACCTCCGGCGTCAGCGGGAATGCGCTCTCACCCGCGAAGTCCTCCAGGTAGACGGGCGCCCCGAGGTCCGCGAGGAGATCGGACGCGTGGGCGGCGCCTTCCGGAGCGCAGGCTGCCAGAACCAGGATCCACCGTGCCCACGCCGACCCCATGCCCCCACCTCCGCCGCTACACCCGTGCCAGCGCTGCACCCGGATCGGCGGATCGCCGAACACGCCTCTCGCGGGGCCGCGCCGTCCCCGAAACGGCCGGCAATCCCGCGGGTATAGCTCGCGGGGGCGTCCGATGCCCCCGCGCGGATCGGCCGCCATCCCTGCTCGAGCGATGCGGGTATCATCGGCCGCAGGCGCCAGCAGGAGACGGTGCCCCCGACGCTGCGGTTCCTGCTCCCCCGAGCCGCGCACCCACCGCGACGTCCCGACGAGAAGGAACCGAACCGATGCGGCGCTTCGCCGAGACGATCGCAATCACGGCCGCCCCCGAGCGGGTGTGGCGCGCGCTCACCGATCCAGCCGAGGTGGTGGCCTGGGACACCGGGATCGTCGCGCCGATCGACGCGCCGCCCGACTATCCCCGACCGGGGCAGCAGGTCCGCTGGCGCTATCGGCTCGGGCCGCTGCCGCTGGTCCTGCACGATCGCCCGTCAGAGGTCGTCCCCGCCGCGACCCTGCGCTCGTCGATCGACCTCGGCCCCTTCACCTTCGACGAGACCTACACGCTCCGCGCCGAGGGCGCGACGACGCACCTGACCGCCGACCTGTCGCTCGCGAGCACCCTGCCCCTCGCCGGTCCGTTGCTCGAGACGCTGATCGGCGCGCCCCTCGCGCGCTCGACGGTGCGACTCTCGCTCGCCGCCATCAAACGACACTGCGAGGGAACGGGGTCGCCCGCCTGAGATCCGTGGTGGGGGCCTCGGGGAGCCGCAATCCCCGGGATCGCGGGAAGCACGGGGACCGGCGACGATGCCGGCCCCCGCGCCCGCGATGGCGAAGGACGCTGCGCGCCGCGCGCTAGGGCTGGCGCGGCGTCTGGTACTCGATGCCGATCCGGCCGAGCCGGATCTTGAACTCCTTCAGCACCGTGTCGGCCAGCACGCGCTCCATGTCCTCGGGCTGCATCGTCGCGAGGTCGACGCCCTGGTACTGCGCCTTGGCGCGCGGGAGGCCGGCCTCGGCCTCGAGGCGGTCCATCTCGGCCGCCATCGGGTTGTTCCGGAACGAGTCCGCGAAGGTGGCGAGCATGTAGTAGGACATGTCCTTCTGCATGCGCTCGATCTCGGCCTTCTTCTCGGGCTGCTCGCGGATCAGCGACCCGATCCGGTTCTCGCCGAAGCCCACGTGGCGGCGCTCGTCGGCGATGGTGCCGGCGAGGGTGCGCGCGAACTTCGGGTTCACCTCCTGCATGGCGGCCTGCATCATCTCGAAGACGCTGAAGGCCATCCCTTCGAGCACGATGTTCTGGCCGACCACGCCGGCCACGAAGTCCTTCTTGTCGACCTTCTCGAGCAGGACCTCGGCGAACTTCACGAGGTTCGGGTTGGCGTACTGCTTGATCACGTCCTCGAGGTCGTTCTTCTTGACCCCGAGGTCGTAGAGGCGCTGCGTGAAGATCTCGACGTGGCGGGCCTCGTCGAGGGTCTGGGTTGCGAGGAAGCGCTTGCTCGCCTCGTCGGGAGCGGCGTTGATGAGGCCCGAGGAGGCCGCGAGCGCACAGCGCTCGCCGGCGACGAGCTGCACCGTGGTGCGGATCGTCTCGGTGAGCAGCACCTCGTTGTCGAGGATCACCTCGGGCTCCTTCTGGCCCGGCTCGTGCCCGAACTCGGTGTTCGTCAGGTAGCCCTGGGGACAGGATTCGAGCCAGTGCTGGACCGAATACATCGAGAGGAAGTCGGACATGACGCTCCTTGCTCCTTGGGCGCTCGACGGACCGATCGGTCCGCCGGTGGGCCGAATGTAGCAAGGAAAAAGGCCGCCGCCCGACCGGTCGGCCGGGAGTGGATCAGATCGGGGCCCGGTAGCCGTAGAACTCGTGGTCCTCGTTGTAGCCGCCCTGCCCTGCCCCGAGGTGCCGGAAGTCCGCCACCAGCTCGATCGCCTCGATCCACTTCACCTGCTTGAAGCCGAGCTCGTTCTCGCAGCGCAGCCGGAGGGGCGCCCCGTGGGTGACCCCGAGGGGCCGCCCGTTCATCTCGTAGGCGAGGAGGGTCAGGAAGTGGCCCATGTTCGCGAGCGAGTGGACGTCGTAGTAGCGGCCGCCCTCGGAGCCCAAGGCGAGGGAGTAGAAGACGGCGAAGCGGGCCCCGGGGAGGGGACGCACGAGGCGCAGGACCTCCCGGACCGGGACGCCGCCCCAGCGGGCGACGCCCGACCAGCCCTGGATGCAGAAGTGCGCGGTGATCTGCTCCTGCTTCGGCAGCGCTCGGAGCTCGGCGAGCGAGAGCTCCCGGGGAGCCTCCACGAGCCCGTCCACCCGCAGCCGGTAGCTCGCGAAGCGATCGCGCAGGAGGGCGTCGTAGGCGGGTGAGCTCGGGGGCGTGCCGTTCACCCAGAGATGGGGCGAGACCTCGGACTCGCGGTAGCGGGTCGTCACGTCCCACCACTCGCCGAGGGCCGCGAGCCACCCGACCAGCCGCTGCCCCCCCTGCTGGACCCGCCTCGGGTAGCGGAGGGTCAAGGGGGATGCTGCCAGCCAGACCAGCAGCACGGCTCCCATGGCCAGCGCGAAGAGCAAGAGGCCGGCCGGGCTCGCGTCGTTCCGCCCTGCGAACATGTGGTTCAGGTTGTGTCGCAGCCCGGTGACGAAGACCATCGTGACGTGCACGCACACGAAGAGCACGAACCAGCACAGCACCAGGAAGTGGAGCGAGCGGGCGGCCTGGCGGTTCGCGGCCCGCCCGGAGCGGCCGAGCTTGTTCGCGATGGCCGGCGCCTGGAGGAGGCCGGTCACGATCGCCAGCGGTGCGGCGACGAACACCGTCACGAAGTAGGCGAGCTTCTGGAGGGCGTTGAAGGCGACCCATCCGTCGTTGGGCGGCAGCTCGAGCGACAGGTACTGGAGGGCCGTCGAGAGCGCGTTCGGGAAGATCTCCCAGGAGGTCGGCACGAGCCGCTGCCACTGGTGGGTGGCGAAGAGGAGCAGGTAGAAGACCGCTCCGTTCACGATCCACAGCAGGTCGAAGGAGAAGTGCCACCAGCGCGCCAGCCCGATCGAGTGGCGGATGCCGGGAATGCCCAGCCAGCCGGGGAGCGTCACGGAGTCGTCCTTGGCGGTCCAGAGCCGATCCTTCGGCACCTCGTGCTGGAAGCGGAACCACTCGCTCCCGGGCGTGCAATCGCGGTTCCAGTACAGGCGCGGGTGGTCGGCCAGGATCTGGAGACCGGCGCGGGCGATGAGCGTCAGGAAGAGCAGGTTCAGGAAGTGCTGCGCGCGCAGCCACGCGGGATAGCCCGCGGAGTCGGCCCGCACCGAGCGAACGGTGCCCGGATAGCGGGCGAGGAACGCCTGCACGGGCGCGAGCTCGCGGAGCTCCTGGCCGACCGCGATCGCGACGAGGAGGACCAGGCCGCCGAGCGGGATCAGCCAGAAGACACCGAACCAGCGGCCTCCGATCCGGACGTGGGGCAGCGTGCCCGACCGGGGCGGGATCCAGCGGTCGAGCCGGAGCCGGTCGTCAGCGGGCGCGAGCGCCGCCTCGAGGGGATCGGATCGCGGGGGTCCGTCTCGTTCCATCGGCCTGCTCGGGGGATAGCCGATGCGAGAGCCTGCGCAGGCGAGCCAGGCCGAGGAGCGCGCCCACCGCCGCGGCGGCGAGCAGGCCCCCGCCCGGCTCGGGCACGGGCGTGCAGGCGACGCCCGCGGGCGCGCGCACCGCGCTGAGCGAGGCGGCGCCGACCGCGACCGGCACGTGGAGGTCCCCGAACGCGATCGTGAGCGTCGCGGCCGGCCCCGGGTTGAGCACGATCGCCGCCGGGCGCCCCTCCGGGCTGCAGACGCCGGTCGCGATCGCCCCCGTTTCCGGGGTGACCGAGGTCTCGAGCACCGCGGAGCCCGGGGGCCCGAAGCGCGACACGATCGCCAGCACGTCCCACTCGAGCTCGCGCACCCACGAGCCGTCGCCCGGGTCGATCGTCACGACGCCCCAGCAGGTCTCGCAGCCGCCGAGATGCGGGCCGTTGTCGGGATCCAGCGCGAAGTTCCAGAGCAGCGAGGCGTTGGCCCAGTGGTTCCAGTCGTTCAGGATCCGATGCGCGGTCGCCTGGAAGGCCTGCGCGCGCGTGCCGAGCCACTCGCCGGCGGAGCACTCGGTCTGCCAGATCTCGAGGTCGGGCCAGGCGTCGTGGATCGCCTCGTTCGCGACGATCTGGTCGCCGCCGTAGCAGTGGAGCGCGGTGCCGGCGATCGGGAAGATGCGGCCCGTCTCGGCCATCACCTCGAAGGGGAACGAGGGTGGGGCCGGCCCCGCGCAGGTGCCCGGGAAGCGCGCGTCGCACCAGTTGTGGTCCCAGATCAGGACGCGGGTTGCGAGCCCGGCCTCGGCGAGGGCCGGGCCCAGGTGCTCGCGCAGCAGCCGGGCCTGCTGGTCGGGAAACATCACCATCGAGGGGTAGGTGGACTGGAACGCCGCCGGCTCGTTCTGCACCGTGAGCCACCCGACCGGGATCCCCTCGTCGCCGTACGCCTCGACGAAGCGGACCAGGTAGCGTGCGAAGGCGTCCTCGAACGCCGGCACGAGCGAGCTGCCGAGGAGGAAAAAGCCCCCCTCCTTCATCCAGCCCGGCGCGCTCCACGGGCTGCCCATGATCTCGACGTCGGGCCGGATCGCCAGGATCTCCTGCAGCACGGGGATCACCCACTGGCGGTCGCGCTCGATCGAGAAGGTCGTGAGCTCGGGATCGGGGACCGGCGACTCGGCGAGGCTCCGGTGCTCGAGCGAGAAGTCGGACGCGCCGATCGCGAGCCGCACCACCGAGACGCCCGCCTGCGCGGGATCGAAGAGCGACGCGAGCAGCGCGTGCCGCTCGGCCGCCGGGAGCCCGGCGATCAGCCACGCCGACGACTCCGTCAGGGCCGCACCGACCCCGCGGAGGCGCTGGCGCGGCCGATCGAGCGCGATGGCCACCGCGGCACCGCCCGGCGCCACGGGCTCCACCGGCCGCTGCGAGGCCTCGACCCGCTGCGCACCGTCCCCGCTCGACGTCACGACGTCGAGGAGCACCGGCTCCGCGCCCGCCGCGGGAGCAAGGGCACCCGAGGCGAGGAGGAGCAGCGAGGCGGCGCTCGCGACGGCGCGCGAGCGAAGCCGGCACGCCGCAACCCGCTCGCTGCGCCCGTGCTCCGAGTGCGCAGCTCGCATCGCGCGCCTCCTGCCTCCGGCCGCGCTACGGAGCCGCGGCTCCGCCTTCCGCTGGCTGCGTGCCCGCGTGGAGCTCCGCGAGCCGCGCCTGGATGTACGGCGGCATCCGGTAGTCGGGGGCCTCGACCTGCAGGCGCGCGTAGAGCGCGAGCGCCTCGTCGGGCCTGCCGGCGTCGGCCCACGTGCGGGCGGCGTCGGCCAGCGCCTCGCTGCGAAGCGGATAGCCAGGGGTGTCCGCGGCGGCGAGGTGGGCGCGCGCCGCGGCCTCGTAGTCGCCGGCCGCCTCGGCGAGCGCGGCCACCCGCTGCAGGACGACGCCCCGCATGGGCGAGTCCTCCGGGAGCGCGTCGGCGGCGGACTGCACGATCGCACGCGCGGGCTCGGGCGCGCCGAGCGCCTCGTAGATCCGGCTCGCCTCGAGCGCCGCGAGCGCCTGCGCGGGCGTTCCCTCGTGCTCGCGCGCGAAGCGCGCGAAGCGCTCCACGAAGTCGGTGCGAACCTGGCGCGCGGTCTCGGGATTCGCAGGCTCCGGCACCTCGGCGCCCAGGCTCTCGCCGCCCATCGCCGTGACGTACTCGCGCTGGATCGTCGCGAGCGCCGCCGAAGCCTCGTTCGCCGACGACGCCCGCCAGGCGCGCGCCCCGCCGAGCCCGGCTGCGATCAGCAGGATGGCGCCGGCCGTGCCGAGCACGATCAGGGGGTTCGCCGAGACCCAGTGCGCGAGGCGGTCCCCCAGCGACTCGAGCTGGGCGAGCGTGTCGGGATGGGCGTCCTTGTGGTGCTGCGCCAAGGGGTCTCCGAGGGCTCCTGGGATCTGGGAGCAGGCCGTCCTGCCGCCCGAGGAGCGGCGCAGTCTAGCCCCCCCTAGCCCTCCTTGCTGCGCCGTGCGCGGAGCTGGAGGCGCACCGGCGCGCCCTCGAGATCGAAGCGCTCGCGCAGCCGGTTCTCGAGGAAGCGCCGGTAGGACTCCTTCACCGCCGCCGGCTCGGTGCAGAAGAGGACGAAGGTCGGCGGGCGCTGCGCCACCTGGGTCGCGTAGAAGAACCTGAGCGGCCGCTTGCGGGGGCCGCGCTGGGCCATCGCGGGCTCGTGCGCCGCCACCGCGTCCTGGAGCCAGCGGTTCAGCTCCGGGGTCGGGATCCGCAGCCGCGTGGCGCGCGCGAGGCGGCGGGCGAGCGGGAAGATCCGCGGCAGGCGCAGGCCCGTGCGCGCCGAGACGGTCAGCACGGGGACGTCGGGGGCGAAGCGCAGCCGCTCGCGGATCGCCTCGCGGGCGCGGCGCGTGGCCTCGGCGTCGTCGCCGGCCAGGTCCCACTTGTTGACCAGGATCGCGGCCGCGCAGCCGCGCTGGCGCACGAGGCCGGCGAGCTGGACGTCGCCCTCCGTGAAGCCCTGGCTCGCGTCCGTCACGACGAGCGCCACCTCGGCGCGTTCGATCGCGCGCAGCGCCATCAGCGCGCTCGGCTTCTCGCCGACCCGGTCGCGCCGGCCCGGCCGGCGCAGGCCCGCGGTGTCCACGAGCACGTAGCGGCCGTCGGCGCGCTCGATCTCGAGGTCGATCGCGTCGCGCGTGGTGCCCGCCACGTTCGAGACCACCATCCGCTCCCTGCCGAGGAGCCGGTTGGCGAGCGAGCTCTTGCCGACGTTCGGGCGGCCGACGAGCGCGATGCGCACGGGCTCGGCGTCGCCCAGGGCTCCGCTCGCCTCCTCCTTGCCCTCGCCGGGCGACACCGGGAGGGCGCCCACCAGATCCTCGAAGGCGTCCCAGGCCCCTCTCCCGTGCTCCGCCGACACCGCTCGCACGCTCGCGAAGCCGAGCCGGTGGAACTCGCCGAGCGCGGCATCGTGGCGGGGGGCGTCGAGCTTGTTCACGACCAGCACGAGCGGGCGGCTCGTGCGCCGCAGCTCGCGCGCGATCGCCTCGTCCCCGGGCAGGAGCCCCGCCTGCCCGTCCACCACGAAGAGGACGGCGTCGGCCTCGGCGACCGCCGCGCGTGCCTGGGCCTGGACGGCGGCGTGGAGGTCCTCGCCCTCCCCGTCCCGGTCGGTGAGCGGCTCGAGGCCGGCCGTGTCCACCAGCAGCACGCGGCGATCCCCTGCCTCCACCTCCTCGACGATGCGATCGCGGGTGAGGCCGGGGTGGTCGTCTACGAGCGCGCGGCGGCGGCCGGCCAGCCGGTTGAAGAGCGTCGACTTGCCCACGTTGGGGCGGCCCACGATGGCGACGATCGGCAGCAGCGCGGAAGGCATGGCGGGAATTTCCGGAAGGGGGCGGAGTTTCTTGACAATCGCGCGCGCGCGCAAGTAGGCTCGCGCGCGGGTGGCCGATGGGGCGGGCCTGCCGGGGGGGCGGGCAAGACCCATGGGCGCCAGCCCCTGGGAGCCGGATCGCCCTCCGATCGCCTGCGATCGGAGCCGATCGGGCCCGCTCGGGCCACTCCGACCAAGAAGGAGACCGCCGTGCCCGTCGCCGCGCGCTGCATCCGCCTCGCCGTCCTCGCATCCGCCCTGGCCCTGCCGCTCGTCGCGGGAGCGCCGGACACCGCGCACGCGACGACCGCGACGATCAAGCGCTCGCTCCAGAACCTGTTCCTCTTCCCGTTCGACCTGGCGCTCTCGC
>WBZY01000393.1_pt1 | contig 33519 bp, 44 predicted proteins | sample 5204191 | NCBI WGS metagenome assembly WBZY01 (sample SAMN12344363, study PRJNA552823) | activated sludge metagenome | biome: Activated sludge suspended growth; feature: Anammox Sidestream; material: Wastewater; isolation source: activated sludge from anammox sidestream of wastewater treatment...
CCATACTGTGACTTTGGTCTGCCCATGTATCCGATAATATCACATACTAAAATTCCCGTCAACCATTGCTTGACAGAATCACCCACTAGTTGTACAATCCCCCCATGAACAAACAACCTTCCCAATACTGCGAACCTGGCTTTTGGATCACCGTCTCAATCCTCATCCTAACCCTGGTCAACCTCTTCCTACAGATCACCAGCGAACATCCTCCCCGCGTCGTCGGCGCCCAGATCGTCGCCCCCTCCTCCTCCCCCACGGACGCGCCCCCCGCCACCCCCGAACCCTACGCGGGCGCCGCCTGGGAGCCCACCCCCTACTCCGCCGAGATCGAAAGCACCTGCCAGGCCACCTCCGTCTATGGCCGCCCCGACACGAGCGCCATCCCCCTCTACACCCTTCCCGAAAATTCCTACGTCGTCCCCCGCGAACACTTCAACGGATGGACCATGATCCAGCCCGCCCATTGGATCCAAACCTCAGCCCTCTGCGGAGATTAAAAATGTTAGTCAAATCTAATTACTGCGTCTGTTGGCGATGCGCGTTCCAATCCACCCGCCAACCGCTAACGCCAGCCGCTCGCTCCAAAAATTCCGTATATGCCGCCAATTTGGGGTCTTATACGGAAAATGTCCGTATAAGACACAGTTATGCCGCTTGTTCCGCGTCCCGAAATTGCTCGAAAATTGGTGTCTCCAAACCCTTGACAAATATCAGACCGCTCTGATATAATCATCTCAACATCAAAAAGGAGATGACAAAATGACTACAAAAATCGGCGACAAAGTATTTGTAAATGCGTATCACCCCGAAACAGACGACTACCGCCCTACTCAGGTGGAAGTTCTGGAAGTATCTTATTTGCAGGGATATGAAACTGTGCGCTATCAATACACGCTTCCTCCAGATAAATTTTACCCCGATGGGCGGACTGGCTACGCTTGGGACAAACCGATTGACCCAAACGAGAAACCGAAACAAACCCGCAAGGGAATGACCAATGGGCAACTCGCCGCCAAGTATGGCATCTCGCTTGAAACTCTCCGCGAACGTTGGATGGATTTTGTCGAGAATGAAGGCTATACAGGCGATGGAGAAGCGCACGAGACCTTTGGCGATTATCTGGATTATGTATATCGCTTACGCATCCAAAACCAAGAACAGTTTGACGGCGGGCGCGGTGCTGGCTCAATGGGTCAACCGATTGATTAGGTGCAATGATGATACTCTCATACATTGACATCCTCGGCGATGGTGAGCGACACAATATCAAAGCAACCATCACCACAGAGCATCCCAACTCTAGTTATGGTCAACCCGTCCTCCTCTTGGGGGACGGGAAACCCCTGAACGCTGAATCGTGGGTGTTGATGGCTTATCAAGTCGTCAAAGCAAGCCCAGAAGAATTTGAGATGTTGAAGCAATGGGTAAGCATGGTTATGTTTTTGCTGGAAATTGACGACAGCGCAGCCGCTCGGTCTCTTGGGAGAAAAGGCGGGAAGGCAAACACACCAGCACAGAATGCCGCCCGCGCCGCGAATGCAAAACATGCAGGGCGTAAGCCTGGCTCAAAGAACAAACCGAAAGACAAAGGCGCGGCATAACACAGCATGCACCAGACGGCGGGGATTCTCCCGCTTTACCGAGTCAATCTACACTCGAAGGTTTTACTGACCCCAAAGCGGATACCACCACGCCCGCCAGCCAGTAACGCAAACCGTTAGCAGAACCTAAATCGCCTTAAACCTATTTGACTGCAACCAATTCTCACGGACGTGGAAACCGTCCACGACCGCCTGCCGTCCCGCAGTTGTAATCATCGGTACGCAGAAATCCCCGTCGAAATTTGTGATTCGGAATACCCCATTGGGCGCGCCCGGCACAGGTGCGCCGATTTTTTCAGGGTGGACAATCCGCGCCGTAAACACAAGCCAGTCAGGGAGTGTCCGCGCAAACTCCTCTGCGTTGTCTTTGGTGATATTAGTCGTCAGCCAGTCGTAGTCCAGATTCCAGACGCCCGTACACGGGAGCCGCTGACCGTCCTTCGTGATGGTTTTATCCCGCCCGCTATAGCGGAAACGATTGCCCCCAGGCGTGACAATGCCAAGCAACTGAACAGGTCGCGCCTTCGGATTTTCGTTCAGCACCCACGAATGACGCGGCTCTTTCGGCGTGTTCCAGGCCACTTTGTTTGTAAACGCCCGATCCGTTGTCGTCATGCGGCGGAAATAGAATTTGAGCGTGTCAAGAGACCATGCTGGATTACGGAGTTTGTAGAGGAACGCCCAAAGCCATTCAATCCCCTCCGTCAAATAGAGTTTGTCATCAGGGTTTTGAAAACGACGAACTTCCGGCACGGACGGGCGCGATGGCCAGTTGCGGGGATAGTACGGTTTGTCAGTGTATGGGTCGCCCAACGGATCGTTCGCCTGATAATCATGCAGGCCGATGAGGTACTCGCCCGTTTGGAGAGGTGGCGGCTGGACCGTCGGCCAGGTAATCACAACTTCGAGCGTCATTGTTGCGTCAACTCCACCGACCCAGAATACACCTTTCCGTCCTGGGCGGTCAATCGCACGTCGGCACGCGGGTTGTTCGTAGAGATGATCGGCTCCACGCTTGCCCGCAAAACCCCGCCGTAATACGTGCAGGCATACTCCGCGGGGCTTTCCGTCACGCGGATCCAGCGGCTCCCCGCCGCGTCCGTCGTCTCCCCGAAATTCGTCTCGAACACCGTACCAGTCGCAACGGTTCGTAGATACGTGCTCGAAGAAACAACGGGCGCGCTTCGAATGTTCGCGCCGTCTTTGTACACAATCGTCACTCTGTTCATTTTCACCTCCGGGGTGGGTGGTTCGGTCACTTCATAACCGAAAAGGGCTTGCAACTCCGCAATTCCTCCGCGGAACACATTTCCATCAATGGCCTTCTTCCCGTTCGTCACGCCATACGCCCGCGCGGGAAGCGTCCAACTATTCTGCCATATCTCCCACGACTTCCCCAACTTCGTCCACGCCGAAGGCGCCACAGGCTCATACGTCCCTGGACGCGCAAGCCACAGCGGGAACTGCGCGAAGAACGCCGTATTGAACCCATTGCTCAGGATGTAATCCAGCCGGCTATACAGGATGAATTTCTGCCCTGGGACGAGTTTCCAATACTCACGGATCACCGCCTCATGGTCTCCCCCCTGCGGGTTCGGGTATCCTGGCGTCTCCTCTGCATCCAAAGCGATAGTCCTGCCTGGATACTTCTTCATCACCTGATAATACTTCTGCGCCTGCGACGCAGCCGAAATATACTTCACAGGGTACGGCCACATATAGGGAATAGTCAACTCGTTCGAACCGTTTGCCCTTGCAAATTCCTCCTCAGCAAAACTCTGGATGATCGCCCCGTTCACCACCTTCAAAATGGCAAACACCATCCCGTTTCCACGTGCCGTATCATATTGGATCGGCACGTGGATTCCACCGTCCCCCACCCAGTCATAATGCGAGTGGTCCGTCCCGTTCAGCGTCTCGCCCGTGGAGGCATTCAGCCGCAACACGTCCTGGGCCGCCTGTTTTATGCCGTAAGCGATTCTCTCGGTAATTCTCATGGTCGTCCTATGGTCGTCCTATGGTGGCGTTTTCAAGAACACTGCCAGCGCAAACTGAAACGCCACATAGGAAACAATGGCAGAGATGATCAGCGCGGGCAGAACCTTATCCACAAAATAACGCACAAAAATTCTGAACCAATCTGTCCCGCCTTCCTGGGTCGTGGAATCTGCCTTTCGCATCTTCACGTGCTCTAGCATCGGTTCCACTCTCCCAATGATCTGGCGCATCTCATCCATCTTGCCAGAAAGCGCGATCAACTGGTCACGCATCCCCGTCTTCCCGTTCCCGTAAATCGTCTCATCCATCCTGCCAACCTTGCCAGATAGATCGACGACCAGCATCCCAATGTCAGAGAGCAATTCACGTTCTTGTTGAACGCTCGTAATTGGCGTTCGCAACTTTGCGCTCAAAGCATCTGCATAGATATTCTGTCCTCCTGTTGGCATGTCGCCTCCGATGATGTAAAAAAGAAGCCGCGCCCACCCGCGGCCATGTCGTCAATTGCCTGCTATCCCAGCGATGGATCCCCGCTGCCAAACATCTTCGCCTTCAACGCCTCGCTCGGCTTCGTCGCCTTGTGGACGCCGTAGTTCACGCCCAGCGCCAGGAACACGATGTAGAGTGTGTCGAAGAAGCCCTTGGTGGTGCAGACCAGGTTCGTCACGAACCAGCCCGCGCAGTCCCCGCCGAACAGCACGCCCGCAAAAACAACCAGCAGGCCAACGTTCAGCAGTTTCTTGGTTGATTCCTTCTGGCCGTCGAACCACTTCGCAATCCACGGGAAGTAGTCGAACAAGATGGCCAAAGCGCCAGCCACCAGAATAATCAGGAACTCGGAAGTTACTTCAAATTCAAACATGGCGATCTCCTTTCGTCCACCTAAATTATAACATATCTACACTTTGCACGCGTAGCGCGCTCTCGTCCAGACCAGCATCGCGCAATATGTTCAGCGCCATTGCCTTCATCCCGCGGTCATAATACCTCTGCGCGAGCTTCGTCATCCCGTCCTCGTCCACCTCGGGCAACGCCATCAGGCGCACAAACTCATCGTTCAACTCTCCCAACTCCTCGATGCGTTTGTCTATACCGCTCACTCGCTTCCTGCGCCTGTCCCGAAACACACGCGACGTATCCTGCTTCCTCACGGCTGGCATAAATACCTCGCATTCACCCAGCCAGAGATTTTCCCAACGCGCACCTCGGTCCATTTCCCGCCGCTTTTCATAACAGAATTTCCTAACGTCTCAACTTCCGTCCCGCTAGGAACAACTTCCAGCACCTCCGCGCCGGTGCCAGCCTCCGCCCGCAGGTTCAATCCCAACTCCGCCTTCACATTACACACGATCATGGTTTCCCAACGCGGTTCAGGCGTTCCTAACTCTCCTAACTCCATCTGTAATCCCGCTCCTAACGCGTTAGGAGAGTTTGGAACAGGCGTTAGCAATATTCCATTGCATCCAAAAGTAAGAAGTGCGGCCAAAATGAGCACGATCCGCTTCCCATTCATCGCTTGAATTTTCTCCTCATCTCGTCAAAGGGTAGCGGCAAGTCGACGATCTTTCCGCCGTAGGCATATTCTCTGTTGGGAATTTTGCCGCGTCGCCACGCCCAATACCGATCCGTGTACTTGCCGTTGCTTGCCTTTTCCATGTACCATCCATCCGCGTGCATCTTCTCGAAATCCCACTTGCTTTCCTTCACGGTCTCCAGCACATCCTCGGCAAAGTCGTCGGCTTCCTCTACCTCGTCTTGGTTCGCCTTCGACCTGTCAAAATCCTTGTTCCTAACGCCTCCTAACGCGGCGCAAATCTTCTCGAAGTTCGCCAAATCCAAACGCGTTAGGAGAAACCATTCGCCGCGTTTCCTAACGCCGTCGAACCTTTGGTGAACGCACCTTTCCACGATCTCCGCGTTAGGAAATTCCCAACAAGAAATAACTACTAACTCGTTAGGATTTCCCGTCTGTAGGCTGGCCAGCCTGTTCCTAACGTCTTGCGCCACGCCGATCTTGAAGAACTCTTGAGATTGGATCAGATAAATGAACTGCATCTTTCCTAACGCCTCCTAACGCGGCATCAACTTTTTACTAACGTCATCCACTGTCCAGTGAGAGAGCGGGAAGCAGAGCGCATATACCTCCCGCCCGTCTCCTAACGCCAGTTTTCTCCACTCCACAAGTTTTCCCAACCTGGAAGCGAACGCCAAAAGCACGCCAACCTGCGTCTCAACCTCGACTTGAAATTTCTTCGTAGGTTGGGAATCCGTCTTTGGGCTTGGAGTGAAATCCCACATACCCGATGTAGACGGGCTTTCCACGCTTGAAGATGGCGTAACCGACGGGCTTTCTGTCGTTTCGGCGCTCAATGCGCCAGTCGGATCGGATTTCAAATCGGCTGTCATGGCTTACTTCCTCCGTTGGGAGCGTTAGGAAATTCTCTCCTAACGCGTTGGGAATGGAGGAGAGGCCTCCTAACTCGTACTCAGAGGCCATCTCCTCGACATTTTCACCACTGGTAGACCATTCGTCGGCGTGGTCTACCGCTTGATAGGGTCCGAGCCGTTATCACTGAAATCTATATCACTGAAACCGACGCTTCCAGCTGGAACGCGATCATCGGTCCCAGGATTGTATGGCTTGGTTGGCACGGACATGGGACGGGGCATTGGTCTGCTTGCTGATTGTCTGCTGACCTGTTCGACCACTTCGGGAATCTCTCCCAGCAGGTCATCACCGCCAGTCAGGTTGATGATTGTCTCGCGCAGGATACCTCCCTGCCCTTGGCGGATCATGTTCGTCAGGTCGGTAGCAAGTTGGATGGTCGCGGCCGTTCGTTCTTTCGCCATGGCAATCGTTTGGAGATGCTCACTGTGCGCCGCCCTGCTTGCAAGGTTGCGCTGGTTTCGCTGAACCGTCTCATCCACGAGAACATAGGCGAAGAACAGGATTGCGTGGGTGATACCGATCACAACCAGACCAACCAGCATGATGATCTCGAACACACTTTGCAGTCCGCTGGAATTGAACACGCCGAAGTAATTTCCAGCATTGACGATGGCCGCCAGGATGCCGATCAGCAGGGTGGATGCAATGCTCAGGATGATGTCCACCACAGAGATGAGTTTCTGCTTCGCGCTCGCATAGGGGAAGAAGTGCCCACAGTAGCGATCACCAGCGACCCAACGCCGATGCCAAAGGTCAGAAAACCGTACAGCGCATTCGTGATCGCTCCCACAAGAATGGCCGATATCAGGTCCAGCACGGCCAGCAACACGAAGGCCGCAATCCCGATCACAGCCAGTCCGTTTCGGCTCGGCTCGCGCTCGGCCTTTGGCTTGCGGCGGATCATATTGATCGCAAGGTCGGAAACTTCCTGCTCAAGCGCCTCTGCGACGCCCTTGAAATTCGGTTTGTTATCCATTACAAATTCTCCTTTTCGTTTCAAACTTCTACAACATCAATGCCATGGATGGCCTTCAAAAGTTTCTTCTTGATACGGAACACGTCCGTTCTCACGCCTTTGGCGTCCTCGACAATGGTTTTCTCTCCTTCCTGGTAGCGGAAATCGGCATAGTAATCGCAGATTTTCATCCCGTTCACAACCATCTCGAACTTCGGCTGCAACTCAAGATGATATATCTTGCCATCCCGCTCCAACAGTTTCAACTCAACATAACGGTTCGCTTCCCGACGGCTATCGAACACAAAGCCGTCCACTTCCGTCTGGCGATTGTGATACTTGCTCATCTTGTATTGGCAAGATAGATGACCAGCGTCAATACGGGGGGAATGGAAACCAGCGCCATTCCAAACCAAAACCAGGCTCGTTTCATCATGCTTCACCTCACGGCAATTTTGTGAATAGTCCCGCAGGTCTCACAGCGATAACACTCGAACTTTCCTTCATCGCCTTCGTACACCTGCGCGGTTCGGTCCCAACAGATTGGGCAATACGCCCAAATCTCCACGCGTGTTCCTTCCATCACCGCGGCTGCGTGGAACAATGCCGCAGGACCAGTGGGGTAGGGGGTCTGGTTTTGAATGTCAGACATCATCACTCCTTTAGTGTTTACCGTTTCCATTGTGGCCGTTTCCGTTCTTCTGCCACCAATAGACTGCTTCCTCGTCCCTGCGTGTCCCATTGCGGAACTCCGTGCAGGGCGCATCATAATACAATTCGCACTTTCCCACCTTCCCGCCGCGGTGCTTCGCCACTTCGATCTCCTTCATCGTCGTGTTTTCCGTCGGCTGGATGAACATCACCACGTGGCTGTCCTGCTCCAGGCTTCCGCTTTCCTTCAAGTCCGAAAGGATCAGACGCTTATCGCCGCGTGCCGCGAACGAGCGATTCACCTGCGCCGCCACGATCAGCGCCACGTTCAATTCCTTCGCCATCCGCTTCAACCGCTTCGAAAGGTACGAAACCTCCTCGGCGCGTGTCCCAAACCTCGCGCCGCTTTCCGTGATCTGCAAATAGTCCACCATTATCACGTCTAGCCCAACCTCGTTCTTCACCCGCAACGCCCTGGCCGTCATCTGGTCTGGGGTCACGCCAGGGTCGTCGTCCACAGTAAAGCGCCAGTCTGATATTTTCTCGATGGCATGAGTAAACCTCAGCGCCTCATCCTCCTTCAACCGTCCATCCGAAATCGCCGTCGAGTCGATCCCGCTTTCCATCGCCAGCAATCTTTCTGAAAGTTCCCCGCCCGAGATCATATCGCCGTCGTCCGTGCTCTCCTGCATCTCGATGGAAAAATACAGCACGCTTTTCTTCTCGTGTTTGCAAAAATTCCTTGCCAGCGTCAACAACAAAGCGCTCTTGCCGTCTCCAGGTCGGCCTGCGATCATGTAATACCGACCATACTTGCATCCGTGCAGGATGCGGTCCAAATCCAGCAGATTCGTGATGATTCCAGGCGGACGGCCCAGCGCCACAATCGCTGCATACCGATCCCACGCCGCGCTCATCATCTGACGCGCTCCCAGCAGGGACGTGTGGTCCACATCGTTGCGCGTCCTGCTCCAGGCCAATTCCGCCTCCGCCAGTGAAATCGACGCGTCCTGCCCCGTATCATAGGCCGCCTTCGCAATCGCGTTTGCCGCCTCGATCATCTTCCGCCGAGCCGCGTGCCCTCTTACTATCTGTGCATAAGCAACAGCATTCAGGCTGGTCGGCACCTGCGCGAGCAGGGCGGTCAGGTAGGCAGGTCCGCCCGCCTCCGAAAGCAACTGCCGAGCCTCCAACTCCTGCGTCACCGTCAGCAGGTCAATGGGCATCCTGCGCTCATGCAACTTCTGGAACGCCTCATAACACCAGCGCAATCGGTGAATGTAAAAGTCACCTGGCTTCAACACCTCCGCCACCTCGTAATACGCGTCAGGGTTGATCATCACCGACCCGATCACCGCTTCCTCGGCGTTGCGATTATGCGGGATCGTCGGCGCGACGGGGATTGCAGTATCCATCTCTGGAGGGGCAGGGGGAAAGTAGTCTGTCATGGCATCATCCTTGCATTGAAAAAAATTGAAAAAAGCGCTCGTCGTCTGTTCCGTGGTTTCCCACGAGCGCTTGTTTTTCTGTCTTTCCAAAACTTCCACATGAGATCGCACATTGCGGAACAATTTTATACGGATACCACCAACTCATCTCATGCCTCCACCGCAATTCGCGGTCGTTTCAACATCTCGGGCTTCGTCATCTCGCGGCCATCATCCCCTTGCGGTTGGACGGGTTCGCGCGGGGTCGTCGGCTTCCCGCTCCCCTTCCCCTGCACCATCCAGCGTTCCAAAACCGCCTTCACGTACTTCCAATTCCTGGCATTGTGTGTCACCGCCTCACGGAAGCCATCCTCGAACCATGCGTTCGGATACTTTATCTCTGCCTCCTTCAACTCATCCACCAGCATGGGAGTCAAAACGCCGATATTTTCCTCGTACAGCGTGAAAATATTCTTGGCGCCAGCGGCAGCACGCGAAATCTCAGGTGGATTCTTAGGAGGAGTCTCAGGTTCCTTATTAAAGTTTGCGGGAACGTCACTTTGTTGTTTTCCAGCAAACTGGGGAATGTCTCGCGAACTTGTTTGCGGAAACCCTGCAATCTCAGTTTGCGGGATTTCAGCAAACTGGACGCCGAGCAACTCATATATTCTAGGTTTATTAACTCGGTAATGCAAAGTCGCTGGGACACCCTTCAATTTCTCGTCAATGACGCCAGTTTCCTTGCAATGCTTCCTGGCCGTCTCCTGCTCCGAACGCGTCAAACCAGTCTCCTCCTCCCATTCCTTTTGTGACTTGTAGAACCAGCCATCATCCTGCTTGTGTCTCTTCGACCAGTACCAGCATTGACTCAAGAAAATACTTGCCACAGTGCTGTGTGTGATCCGTTTGAACGCAGGATTGTACGCAATAGGGCGGTCCAATAAATCGTCAAGTTCATCACGATATTTAGGATTGCTCATCTTGCCTCTCCCTCGCAAAATAAAAATCCATCCCTCTCTGCGGCGGCTTGGCGGTCAAAGGACACCGCTCGCGCGGCCGTGGTAGTTACCAAAGCCGCCTGAGAGAAGGATGGATTATTGGGATGGTAAAACATCATGCCTTTGACCTTTCGTATTTCCGCCTACCACAGCGGATATAGTAATTATACAACCAAACTACAAATTGTCAATATGCTCCCCTTCCCTGCTAAGGAAGGGGTTGGGGGTTAGGTATTCCTCATGCCACTGCCATTCCCCTCCCACCACCTCGATCCGTCGGCTCTTGCTATCCCCCAATCGAATCTTTCCTTCACGCTCCAGCGCCCCCAGGTGATAATGGACCACGCTCGTCGAACTGATTCCCGCGCCTTCCACTATCTCACGCGAAGTGGGGGAGTTTCCATCGTGTGCGCGCTTGTAGTCTACAATAAACTCGAAAATCCTCTTGCGCGCATCCAAATTCGTATCCATGGGTCTTCCCATTGCTTCTCCAGTTTTTCAGAAAAACCGCCCTCCCTGTCCAGCCTGCTCACGACAGGCTGGACATTGGGGGAGGGAGGAACGTCCACGCGCCAGCGGCAACTAGCGCGGTGGTTTCCAGTGAATACCGTACACGAAATTGCTCTGCACCATCACCTTCAAATCCTTATCCGCAAACTGTCTCTTGATCTCGGTCTCGAACTTCCGCCACGTCTGGAACCCCAGCGCATTGGCGATCTTGTTCAACTGCGCGCGCCGTGCGGCGCTCTTTTCCTTATTTGTCAGTGGCATGGTTTTTACCTCGCGCCCATTCTAACCCCATAGTTGCATAACTGTCAAGCCCCAATTCTCCCTCCCTAAATTCGGTTTTTGACGGGGTGGGGCTTCCTCTTGACAAGTTGTACACCCCATGATACCATGCGCGGCATGTCATACATCATCGCTCACGCAAATTCGGTCAATATCCCGCTCGCCTCAAAATCCATCCAGTGTTGCGTCTCGTCCCCTCCCTATTACGGACTGCGCGATTACGGCACCGCCCGCTGGGTCGGCGGCGATCCAAACTGCAAACATATTGATACTGATAAGATGGCAGAACGAAAACGCCAAAAAAAATCAATGATTGCGTTTGGAGAAATTCTTGATGGAAGCACGCGCACGCGCGCACATGACGAATCTATTGGCAAAGATTTCCAATATCGCGAAACATGCAAACTTTGTGGCGCGCTCCGCCTCGACGATCAGATCGGCCTCGAACCTTCCCCCGAAGCCTACGTCGCCAACCTGCTCACTATCTTTCGTGAAGTTTGGCGCGTCCTCAAAGATGACGGCACTCTCTGGCTCAATCTCGGGGATTCCTACTGGGGCGGCAAAGGACAATCATCGCAGGCATGGTCAACAGAAAATCAAGATCGCGATACGCTCCAAAAGTCATATCATCAAATCAGCGGAAAAGGGGAAACGCGCCCCACCGACGGCAAGCATCCAGTCATCAAACCCAAAGACCTCATCGGCATTCCCTGGATGGTCGCCTTCGCTCTCCGCGCCGATGGCTGGTTCCTCCGCCAGGACATCATCTGGCAGAAACCCAATCCCATGCCAGAATCCGTCACCGACCGTTGCACCAAGTCGCACGAATACATTTTCATGCTCTCCAAATCCTCGCGCTATTACTACGATTACGAAGCCATCCTCGAAATCGCCAACTACGATGGCCGCAAAGATACCGTAATGAAAGGCTCGGAAAAATACAAAAACGGTTTTGCTCCCACCGATCAACGACCGCAGTCTCTTGCGGTTGTTGGGCACGAACGCTGGGCGCGCAAAATGCCTCCCATCGGAAAGAAACATGCCTCCGAACGCAATCGCGGCGAAACCGCCGAACCCATCCGCGGCTACACAACCAAATCGCAAATTCCCGATATGCAAAATCATGGCTCGTCCACCCAATCCTCCTACGGAATCTCGGGCAGTGGTTTCAAAGGACATTCGGGAAACTACGATTCCGAAGGCAATCTGCTCGGCCACGAAGTAGACGGCATCCCAGCCCGCAACAAGCGCGATGTCTGGACCGTCGCCACCAGCCCCTACAAAGGCGCGCATTTTGCTACCTTCCCGCCCGATCTCATCGAACCGTGCATCCTCGCTGGCAGCAGGGCGGGGGATGTCGTTCTCGATCCGTTCAATGGCTCTGGCACCGTTGGCGAAGTTTCCCTCAAACATCATCGCCATTACTTCGGCTGTGAACTTAACAGAAAATATATCCAACTTTCCCACGAGCGGCTTTCCAAAGTCCAACTCGTCATGCCAGGAATCTAAAATGGCTCCTCCCGCTCCCCTCTACACCTTCCGCGCCGTCCTCGATGGCGAAACCTACCAATACATCGCATTCTACAAATGGGCGCTCGACCTCTCCAAGACCAACCTGCGTCCCGTCCATTGCCATGAATGTGGAAGCCAGTTTCCAGTCGGCGAGTGCGTCTATCATCGTTGCTACCGCGCCAACTACTTCCTCTGCATTGACTGCGCCAAAAACGCCATCCTGCGCTACGGTCAAAATGGATTCGGCGTCAACATCCTGTTCAATCTTGTCCTGTGTCAGTATTCCACCCCCACATTCACAGCAGAACAAGTCGCAGCATCCCTCGCCCGCTTCACCTGCACCGTGAACGAAAACGGCATCATCATTCTCCACAACTGAAAGGATTCCATGAACATCCACCTCCTCCAACAGCAGATCAACGAATACATCGCCGCCAACTCCAGGTTCGAACCGCGCCGCGCCTGCCTCGACATGTCCAAAATAGGGGACTGCCCGCGCCGCGTCACGCGTGAACTCCTGCACGGAACCATCCCCACCGACGAAACCCACCGCATGTCCTACATGGGCTACGACCAGGAAGCCTCCATTCTCAAAATGCTCGTCGAAGCGCGCATCGCCCTGCCATACAAGCGCGAACTCGTTTCCAAATTCGACGAGCGTCTGCGCGGCCACATCGACGCCGTTACCGTCGAGAATGACCTGTTGGAGATCAAATCCCTCTCCAGCATCAAATTCCAGCGCGTGGCCCAGACCCGTCGCATCCATCCTCGTCACTACGTCCAAGTCCAACTCTACATGCGCTATGGCGGCTACAGACAGGCCCTCGTTGTCTGCCGCAACCGTGACACCTACGAACACCTCCTCTTCCACATCGCCTGCGATCCCGCCCAGGCCGAAAACTACGAACAGAAAGCCAAACGCATCCTCGCCGCATGGGACGAAAAACTCATCCTCCCCTGCGAGTGTGGACATTGCAAACGCCCGTAAGACGGCATGATTCAGCCATTTTGACGCCCCACGGGTCATTCCATACCAACACAACCGCCCCTGCGTTTACAGGGGCGGTTTTCGTTCTCACATGGACAAACTACGCATTATCGGATCTCGATATTTCATACCACTCCCCGCTTGGAACTTTGACCAGAGTGATAGTGTCCTGAAATGTAGTCAGTGTACAGTCTCCATTAAGACGCAGATTTCCAGTTGAATCCTTAAGGGTTGGGTCACGCGCACTCGCGACACTCGCCAAAATCAGAAAATCTCCAGTCGAGCCGCCGTTGATTGTGTCCAAATTGTCCGTCGCTGCGCCCCCTTCCGTATCAATCCGGTGAAGTGATTCTGTTACCGTTATCTCCCCTCCGCTGATCGTCAGCGTGGAACCCGCACCCATGTTGATGAAACTCGCCTGCCCGTGGACGTGATCGCTGCGTGCCGCCGTGGTTGCCGTCCCTGTTGCCGCCGTTCCCACCTTCTTGGGCGTCGTCGCATCAAACAGCGCCTTGTTGCTGTAGCCCGTCTCCCCATTCCCAATCGCCACAATGTTGATCTGTCCCGCCGCGGGAGCCGTCGCCTTCACCACAAACCCATGCTTCGTCGTGGACGCGTCGTTCGTCGTGATGTCACTCAGACTCAAATCGCTGTCCTTCACCGCCGCCCAGTTCCCCTGTCCATTCATAAATTCCGTCGCTATGTTCGACAGTTTCTTCAAAAACCCATGCTTCGTCGCGGACGCGTTGTTCGTCGTATTGTCGGCCAGCGTAATAGCCGCCTCCACGATTGCCGCTCCATCCCCGCCCACATGGTCGTGACTATCCCCATTCGTCACGCCGTTCGCCGCCGCCGCGTAAAGTCCATTAAAAACTGCCGTCAGTGCGGTAACAATCGCGCTGTAAAGTAATTTAACATTGCTTCCGCTTCTTGCCACAATAAATAGATCATTGTTTGCAGGAGTGCCGCCGTTTGTATAAGCAGAAATCTTTGCCATTGCAACCTCTTTTCTAAGGCACCGTCATAACTTTGTTCGCGCCGCTGGACGCTACCGCCGCCGCCAATGCCAGTTTGGGCGACCACACAATCCCAGTCCACGCACCGTTCAACGCAGTGGCCGCAGGTAGCCAGTTGATTCCGTCATGCGAAACCATCGAATTATTGGTTCCAACCACAACAAACAAGCTCAATTCATCCAGCCACGCAATAGCCATCCACGTTCCAGCCGTCGCCGTTCGTGCCGTCCATGTAATTCCATCGGGACTGGTGGCAATATAATTCGTCGCGCTCGAAACAGCAACGAACAATCCCAATCCAGGCGACCAGTCAACGCTATTCCATGTCCCAGTCGGAATGGTTCTCGTCGTCCACCCAGCCCCATCAATGGATGTCATGCAGGCATTTGTTCCAACCGCCACATACAAAGATAACTCGGGTGAATAAACAATATCATTCCATGTTCCAGTAGGAACGTCTAATGAAACATCCGACCACGCAGTTCCGTTTGCCGATGTTGCAAATTTAGCCGTATCTCCAGCCACCAGTAATGTCAGCGCGTTAGACCATACAATCGAATACCACGCGCTCGCTGAAATCGCCCTTCCAGTCCACGTCGTCCCATTTGGCGATGTCATCACACGGTTGGTCCCATCGCTTGCCACCGCTACAAAGAGCGCCAGCGTATCCGCCCACGCAACCGATCTCCAGGAGTTCGCTGCCGATGCCGTTCTTCCCACCCAGGTAATTCCATCTGAAGATGTCATCACCCGCCATGTTCCGTCCGACGCAACAGCAACCAACAGTCCTAGTCCAGCAGACCACACCACACTTCTCCAACTATTTTGTAGTTCATACAAACTATCGGGAGGTTCGCTCCAGGTAATTCCATCCGTAGAATACATAAAATATCCATCAGTGGAGCACGCTACAAACATCGCTTCTGTCGCAGACCAATAAACATCTTTCCATTCTCGTTGCGGAGCCGATCTCGCGGTCCACGTCGTTCCATCTGTACTTGTCATCACACGGTTGGTCCCATCACTTGAAACCGCTGCAAGAATTCCAAGCGAGTTCGACCACGCCACACTATTCCACGAATTTGCCTCTGCCGCGCTCCTCGCTGTCCACGTTACTCCAGTAGGAGAAGTCATCACTCGATCCGTTCCACTACTTGAAACTGCTACAAATAGACTTAATGTATCTGCCCAAACTACGCCTTTCCATATATTGTTCGCAGACGGAGTGCGGGTTGTCCATGTGATTCCATCAGGAGATGTTTTTACATAAACCCCATTGCTAGCATCTTCTCCAACCGCGCACAGAAGCCCAGATGTTGTATTCATCGCAACACCATTCCAGACGGTTGAGCTTGCTACGCGCGTAATCCAATTTTGACCGTTTGGGGATGTGGCAATACGCATTGTGGAAACAGATACAAACAACCCGAGAACAGAATTCCAAATCAAATCTCCGGGTCCCACATCTCCAACAAAAGAAAGCGTCCAAGTAATTCCATCTGGAGATGTAAAAACTCTATATCCCGCAGCAGTCGCACAAAATATCCCCAAAGAAGGAGACCAATCTACGGCATATAATGGATATCCAAGGTTCGCTTGAAGCGTCCATATCAACCCATCGGGGGAAGTTGCTACTTTTCCGCTATTATCAACAACTAAAAATATTCCGAGCGCGGGAGAATATGTCAAACGCTGCCATACGCCAGTTGGAGGTGGGGGAGGTGTGGTCCGACTTGTCCATGTCGTTCCGTTTGCTGAGGTCATCACTCGGTTTGTTCCACTGCTTGCTACCGCCACAAATAGGGCCAGCCCAGCAGACCATTCCACGCTTGTCCACGCATTATTCTCCGCCGCCGTCCTCGCCGTCCAAGTGATCCCATCTGGGCTTGTCGCCACGTAATTCGTCCCGCTCGAAACCGCCGCAAATAATCCTAATGTCGGCGACCACGCTACACCATTCCATATCCCCGTCGGAATAGTTCGAGAAGTCCATGTAGTTCCGTCTGCCGATGTCATACAGGCATTCGCTCCCACCACAACAAACAATCCCAATTCCGCTGACCATGTAATGGATGTCCACACGCTATAAGAAGCCGGTGTACTTGGCGTCCATGTCGAGCCGTCAGGCGAAGTAAGAACCCCGCCTGAATTTGTCACCGCCGCAAATAAAGCCAGTGCAGGCGACCACGAAATAGATACAATATTGGACGTAGATTGTGGTGTCCACGAAATCCCATCGCTCGAATACATCACGCTATTTGTTCCCACCGCCGCAAAAACGCCCAGTTCCGAGTTCCACGAGACGGAATTCCACGTTCCAATTGGCGCGCTCCGCACCGTCCACGCAATCCCATTCGGACTTGTCGCCACGAAATATATCGCACTCGAAACCGCCGCATATAATCCCAGCGTAGGCGACCAAGCCACTCCATTCCATATTCCCGAGGGCATCGTCCGCGATGTCCACGTGATTCCATCAGGCGAAGTAATACACACGCTCAATCCAACCGCTACAAATAGTTCCTGTTCTGGAGACCACGCCACATCCAGCGTATAAGATGGAGCGGTTCTCGCATCCCAGTCCTCACCAATATCATACGCCGCAGGCGCAAGCACCGTCACCCAACGCTGTTCCGAACTCAGATAATAAAACTCCAAATTCGTGTTCGGTTCGATGCTCGTCAAATAAACAGGGGTTTTGCCTCCCTGCAATCGGAATCGATTCTTTGCCGAAGATGACGTGCTTTCATGCGGGATCAAGATTGAATTGCTTCCAGTATTAAAAAGCCGAATGCTTCTTCCCTTCACTCCGCCGCGCATACCAGTCAACGCTACCAACCTGTTGCTATTCAGCAATAAAACATCATAATTCCCAGGCGCATAATCGTTCTGGCTTGCCGTCAACTGCGGGGGGGTGTTCTCATTCGCAATATCATACAAAGGCAGGTTCGCCACCGTCCTCCGCAGCGCCGCCTTAATATCATTCACTTCCTTCACCAGCCGTAACAGCAGATCGTCATGTCGTATCGCAGGCATCTTCACTCCTAAACTAGCAAACTAGCAAACTAGCAAACCAGCAAACCAGCAAACTGGCAAACCAGCAAACCAGCAAACCAGCAAACTATTGGCCAACCACTTCATTCCTTCCCGTCACCGTCTCGCGCCCATTCTCATCCATCGCCACGTACACAATGCTCACCTCCACATCAAAACGCTTGTCGCCATACTCGATGGGCAGCAGGTCGCCCAAATCCCAGTCGATTCCGTACAACGAGCGCGGCGTCTGCGGACCTCCAGCCGAATTCAAGATTTCCGCCGCCAGCTCCTCCACAGGTTTCCCGTCCCACAGGTCAGCGCGTCCCAGGTCCGCCAGTTTATCCTGGTCTGGTTCCTGACTCCCGTCGCGGAACAACTCACAGCGATTCCATCGGCTTTGATTGATTCTATCGCTATCCAGCGCCCAGTCGCTCACGCGGCTGTCCCCGCGTCCAAATCCCTTCACGATCACCGCGTTCCTCTCCTCCAGATGATCCATGCTGTAGTTCGGTCCTTCCAAATTCCCGTTCTCCACGCTATATACCGCGCCCAGTGTGCGGTCCTGCCCATACAGTCCCGCAAAAGTTTGGAACTGCAATCCGATCCCCGAATTCACACTGATCGAAGTTTCACTCTCCAGCGGGAATCCCTGCTCATCCAAGATCGGGTCCGCATTCTCCTCGTCCAGAATATACCCAGCAAAAGTCGTCACATTGTAGGGCAGAATGTCAAAATAGATTTTATAGTTCGACGTGCTTTCCTTCGCCAGTTCGAAACTCGTATCCTTCAACTGCTTCAACACATCCATCACGCGCGTCTCCGCGCAGTTCACGGTCACAATCGGCCCCAACCCAAAGTCCGCCTGCACGCTGAATTCGCCCTCAGGATAGGCGCGCGTATTGTCCAGTGCGCCCGTCTCATCCAGCGCGCTCCCGTAAAGCATCTGTTCCCGCACAATCTCCTTCATCAGGTCGTCAATTGCACCTTCCTTGCGCGTCCATTCCGTCCCCGCCGCCTGCACCACCACGCGTCGGTTCAGCAGGTCAATCGTGCTCCTCCCATAAAATTGGATGATCTGCACGTTGTCCGTTGTTCGCGTGTAGATATTCTTCTTCCGCAAAAGATAGACGGCATCCCTCCGCATCGGGATCCCCGTCGCGGGCGACCGCCAGCACTCCACCCGCCAGTCGGGTTGGAACACAGGAAAGATTCGCTTTCGGAAATCCTGATAGGGCAGTCCCATCGTAAACGTCCCCAGCCCGAGCAATGAGCGCGAATAAGCAAAGAAACTGTATCCCTCCAAATTCAGGAGCAGTTTCCCTTTGTCATCCGTCAGCCAAAACTCATACCTGGAACTCATCCCAACTCCTAATTCACAATTCCTAATTCATAATTCCTGATTTCCCTCATCCCACCACTTCCCAATGCCTCGGCACGTGATACATCCGCATCACCGCGCCCGTATCCGTTGCCAGCATCGCCGCGATCACATTCTCGCCAGGCAGCAACGTAAACGAACGGATGTCGCTCCCAGGCAAAATCGCGTATGCCAGGTCGCCGCGCACTGTGCTGGTCATCGTTCCCTTTGCAAAGTCAATGAACACTTCCTCGCCGTCCAAAATCTCCAGGTCGGCATACACGCGCACCTTTGCCGTCTGGTTCTCGATCCATCGCAGCAGGCACGGACCCGCCAAATAGATCGTCGGCTGGGTCTCCGCCGTCCCCGCGTTCTCCACCGTCGTCAGGCTGGCGTAGTCGGCATTCAAACTCGCGCCCGTATAAATGTTATCCTTCCCATCCATCAACACCGCATACAGCGCGCGCTCCATGCCCACATCCAAATTCACCCAACTCGTCCCGTTGTAATAGGCAATATAGGCCGCATCCACGCTCCCCATCCGCGTGAAACTTCCCACCGCAACGATATGGCCAAACTTGTTCACATCAATGGCCCGCACCGTGTCGTCCGCGCCTGCATCCATCGCGCTCCACTGTGCGCCGTTCCACCACGCAATGTAGAGATAAACTTCCCCGTTCGTCGCGCCTTCGGTAAATGCCCCGCACACATACACGCGGCCGCTGTCCAGCGCCTTGATGTCCAGCACGTCGTCATTGAACCCGTCTCCCATGTCGAAGAACAGGTTGCTCGAAACGTCGTACAGCACGATCTTCTCCGCCGCAATGTTGGATAAGTTCCCCGATTCGTCCGTAAAAGAACCGCCAATGTACACGTACGCGCCGTCCTGCGTAATGTCCACACAATACGCCTCGGCATTCAGGCCAGGGTCATAACCCATCGCGTGCCACGAACCGTCATAATACGCGCAGTAATTCACCGTGATCGCGCCCGCCGTGGTAAATGCGCCCACCACGTAGATTTTCCCGTCAGGCCCGATGCACACGTCCCAGCCCGTCCCGTTCAGCCCTGTGTCCAGCGCCGTCCAGGTCTGGGTCGCCCGCACCCAGCGCGCCACGCGGTTCGCCGCCACTCCGCCAATCGAAGTGAAATTTCCCACCGCCACCACGTCCCCGTTCGGCGCCACCGCCACCGCGTTGATCGTATTGTTCGCGCCCGTTCCCATCTGCACCCACTGCGTCCCGTTCCAATAGCAGATGAAGTTCGCAAAGATTTCAGGGTCCGTCGCCGTCGCCTTGTTGTTCGCCTTATTGAAAAGACCGCACGCCACGATCTCGCCGCGGCTTCCCAGCGCAAAGTCCATCACCGTCGTATTGAACCCGCCGTTCATCTCGCCCCACGCGCCGTCGAACCGTTTCATCACGTAGTTCACCGTCGCGCGCTCACGGAATGCCAGCGCGTCCGCTTCCTGGTCGTCCTCCAGCAAGTACGGTGACACAGCCAACAGCCTCAGCGGAAACGACTCCACCCAAAAGTTCCGCACGTCCCACTCGCCTTCCAGACCTCCATCATACCGCGCCCAAAAGTATACGGGGATGTCTCCATCCTGATACTCCAGCAGGAAATCCTCGCCTCCGCGCGTACGGTCGGGTTTCACGATCTCGAACAGCGTCTCCCGCAACTGGTGCAGTTTCTTCCGACTATTTGCCTCGCGCCGCGCATCTGGCGCGCGCGTAAAGAACGTGAATGTCACCACCCTGTCAGTCACCTTGAAGTTCTGGTAATAACTCCCTGGCGCATTCGCGAATGACTGCGTGTGGTTCACGATTGGAGCCACGCCCAATCCTCCCACCACCGTAAAATACAGGTCTTCCTCTTCGCGCTTGCATCCCGCCAGTTCGATCCACTTCCCGCCATCCCGCGTCGAACCGTCCCGCGTCGAGATGCTTCCATGTTCCACCACGTTCCAAAGACACCCATTCTGGTCGCCATCGCAGTACGTGGTGGGGTAGGGGTGTCTCTCCACCTGCGCCCCGTCCACATAAAACGTCACCGATTGGATCCTGTCTGTCGTCTCCACGTACAAGCGGACATCATCCGACCCCGACGAAAACCCGCTCACCGACGCCCTCTGCCATCGGTCGCTTCGTAGCTGGACCTCCGCCGTCCACTCCTTCCCAGCCCCCGCGTCCACCAGGCGCAACCTCACTCTCCCGCTGCCGCGCACGTACGCGCTGCCCGTCATCGCCTCGCTGATTCCAGCCAGTTTGCTCACTCGGTAATACGCGCCCTCATACAGCGCGCTGCCCGTCGTCGCCACCTTCAACGAAGCCACATTGAAGCGCGCCTCGTCCAGCGTCCGCGAGATCGCACTTCCCACCGCCGTCCATCCCGTTGTGTCATACCGAAACGCGGGATTCTCGATGTAGTTGGTCGTGCCTTCTGGCGCCAAAATCCGCAAACTCACCATTTATCCTCCCAGACTCTCCAGCATATTGAAGTCCTGGATGATCGGCTCCGAAGCCGCGCTCGTCTGGATGCTCAAATTGTAGTTCCTCGTCGAGTTATAGACCTGCGTCGGCGCGCTCGCTCCCGCCGCCACACTCGGCAACGCCACCGCGGGCATCGCCACCTGGCTCATCGCGCTCCCCATCGCCTCTGCCGCCAGCCCCGCCGCCCTGCGGATACCGATGGCCATGCCCTCCATCGTCAACTCGCCAACCTCCATGAACAACCCGCTCGGCGAAGCGATGTACAGCGCCGCCAGCGCCGCCTCATACGCCGAGATAGCCGCGCCAACCACCGCGTCGATCAGCGCCGCCGCGCCGCCCAACACGCCCTGCACCATCCCGTTGATCATTCCCGCGCCAACCTTCGCCCAATCAATTGACTGAACCTTCTCCCACGCCTCTGTTATTTTTTGCAGAATCGTATCTTTAGTTTTTCCGAACCATTCAGAAACAGTTTGCCAAATTAAAGATACTTTTTCCTTTATAGAAGTCCACCAATTAGAAACAGCCTCTTTAATAGAATCCCAGGACTTATTAAAATAATATTTGATAATAAACCACAATTGTTCCAGTGTGGTTCCAATTTTCTGCTGGAAGTCTGTCCATCCAGTTTCAAGCGCTACCCATGTCTCGGTGGCAGTTTGTTTTATATTTTCCCACGCCTCCGAAAATGATCTTTTTATTTTTTCCCAGCCTTCAACTGCCCCTTGCCACAGCATAGAGAAAAATTCTTTTGCTGCATCAACAAGGTTATTCCAGCCATCAACCAGAGACTGCCAAATATTAGCCGCGAATTCTTTGACAGATTCCCACATTTTTCCAAAGTAATATTTAATGATGAACCACAATTGAATCAAAATTTCTGCGAGTCGTGGCCCAAACGCCAACAGCATGGTGAGGAGGAACGTAATAAGAACGATCAACCCTCCGATTTGATTGCTGATGAATATGAAGGCCGCCGCCAATTTCGCCACGACTGTCACCACGCCTATCACCACGCCGATCAGGAAGCTGAATATGGTCTTCATCACGTCCAAAATAATGCTCACGCGGATCAACGCCGCGATGAAGTCGGCAATCCCCGTTTTGTTCTCGTTGATGAACGTCATAATGGACTGGATGATGTTCAAAATACTGCCCAGGAAGTCCGTCCCGCCCTCCACGTTCTGACCTGTCAGATTTTGAATTACCCTCGCAATGATGTCGACCAGCGACTTAAAGAATTCATCGATCAGCGGGCGGTTCTCGTTCACCCAATTTGAAATTTTATCAATGGTTCTTATTATATAGTATTCAATAAAAGTTCCAATCTTCCCAATGGTTGAAAAAATCTCATCCTTGTTCTCCATCCACCACTTAAACATCTTCTCAAACGCCCCTTCTTTCTCCTCGCCTGTTTTCTCATCCTTTCCTCCAAACAAAAACTTCCACACCGCCTTAATGGTCGGAATCAAAGTATCTTTTATCCAACTTACTGCATCCTTTACCCAGTCAACAATTGCGCCCTTATTCTCTACAAACCAATCAGCAATTTGTTGAACCGCCCTTACAAATTTTTTGGCAAAGTCTTCTGGCGAAGTATTATTAAACAATGTATCAATAACATCAATAACAACATCTTTTATTTTTCCAAGGGCACTCTTTACCGCCTCTCCAAGTTCAGTTAATTTTGGTCCTTCCTCAGTCATTGTCGCAAATTGATCATTGAAAATCGAAATCTTCTCTCCCAGAGAATCTAAAATTGGTTTAACCAAGTCTAATCCCAAAAAGTTCTTGATTAAATCTTTTAGGTTGTCAGTTGCTCCTTGGAATGTTTGAGACATCTTCTCTGCGGCTCCCGCAAAGCGTGTATCAACCAGTTCCGCAAAAGATTCAAGGAATAAATTAACTCCCTCGGTTGAATTTCTAAAATCTTCAAAAGCCTGTCCACTTAATCCAGTTTTTTCCTTCATTAAATCCAAAACATCATTCACAGGCACGAACGCGCCGCGCGCTAGGTCGGTCATTTCACGCCCAGTTACCTTGCCCTGCTGCACCATCTGCCCAAAGTTCACAATGATGCGCTCGATCTCTGTATTTCCCAAGCCCATGCCAGCCGCAAAATCTAAAATTGTTTTTGTTAAATTTGATGCTTCATCGGCATTGAAACTATACGAACGAGCCAACGTGTATACATTAGCAACATCGGTTGCATCATAAGGAGTAGTTGCCGCTAATGTTTGAATCCAATCTAATTGCTCTTTTGTCAACTTGGTGGCTTCCGCCATCGCCTCGTTGTATTCCATCCCGCTATTAACTAGATCATTGAAATTCAGCCGCTCCAGCCGCATTTCAAGAATCTGAAATTCCGCGCCCGCTTCGATGGTCGATTGAATCAGTTCCCCCAATGTCCGTGTCACCCATTGGATCGCATCTGCCAGTAGTTTCCCCAGGGCGTATTCGGCAATCCGCACAACGTGCCCTCCAAACGCGCTCATCGCGTCCCCAATCGTGCCAAAGGCCTTTTGAAGCAGCGTTCCATGGCTCCGTACCCTGTCCAGGGACGAATTGATTTTCCCCATGTCTCCCAAAAACTTTGAGAGACCCTTTACAAGCGCCTCAAGGCCAACTTCCTTCATCGTCACCGTCTGCCTGGTTTGTGTGCGTCCCGCTTGGCCTTCTCAATCTCGGCTTCGGTTTGCAGGTTGCGCATCGCAATGGAGTTTCTTCGCTGTGCAATCGCCAGCGCCTTCTCCATTTCAGGCATGTCGGCCCATGCAGTCAGGGAGATTCCGTGCTCCAGTCGGGTTGTGTGTTCCTCCTGGAGCGTCACCATCCCGCTTCCCATTGCGCGCAGGTAAATACCCGCGCTGATCCCGTTCTTCAACTCCACCCTCGTCACAGGTATGTCGTTCTCACCGACCTTCTGTGTCGCGCCCAGGAAAGTCCTCGGCGGCTGAAACGGAGCTCTCGCGAACACCCGACAGCGCGCCGACCACCTCCTGAACCTTCGCCATATCCGCTTCGTCCGTCATCGCCTTGAACTTCACCCACGTCAGGTAACGCCATGTCTTGTTCTCGGGGTGGATGTCGTTCACCAGCAGCGAATACTCCTCGATCCACGCGTTGTCGTCGGGTCCTGGCATCCCGCGCGGCTTGCTCTCCAGTTCCGTCCCCAGCACGATCATCGCCGTCACCATCGCGTTGCTGTAGGCCATCTTCCACGCCTGCACGTCCTCCAGATAGTTCGGGTCGTCTGGGTTCTCCACCTCGCGTCCCATGGCTTTCATGTACACCAGTGGGGGAGTGGGCCGCTGAAAACTCGCCATCACCTGGATCAGCGTCAGCGGGTTTGCCTTCTTCCCGCGCAAAACCACGCCGCTCGAAAGCGTGATCAAATTGTCCTGCGTCTTCAAGGCCTCATCGACTGCCTTCACAGCCTTCTTGTCATCATGCGTCTTCATCGCTTCTCCTTCGCTTCCTGCGTTACTCCCTCCCCAAATTCGCTCTTTGAATTTGGGGAGGGTCGGGGTGGGGTGGGTGGGGTCTTATCCAGCCATCTTCAAGATGATTCCCGCCGTCCCGTTGGCGGCCAACCCAGCCGCGAACGCCGTGTTCGCGTACTTCGAGCAGACAGCCACGTCGGTCAGGAAGGTATTGTCCACTGCCACGGCTTTCTTGCCCTGCGGCAGCACGACCCATTCATTACCAGCCGTGATCGTGCGGAGCACATAGGTCTGCGAACCATCGCTGGCCAGCAAATACCCTTCCGCCTCGGTGATGAATGTGATCTTGTAGATGCGGCTGTAAGTGGCGGGCAGTCCCACTTTGCTCCAGCTTTGACCGCGGTTCGTGGTCAGCCACAACTTGCCCGTTCCGCCCGCGCCTTCGCCGACGAACCAGGTGTCCGTATCCCACATCCAGCACGCGCCCAGGTTTACACCCACCGCGGGGCCTGTCACGCCCTGCCAACTGACGCCGCCGTTCTTCGTGTAAACCACCGCGTTGCTGTTGCCCACGGTCAGCACATTCTCGGTGTCATACGCGTGGACCGCCATCAGGTTCTGCATGGTCACGACGCCAGCATCCTGCACTTTCACGCCTGTCTTGTGATTCTTGCAGAAGTAGATGTATCCGCCGTCGCCCACGATCCAGATGTGACGCGCGTCTGCCACACTGATCGCCCGCGCGTTCTTGCCAACCACGAAGCCGCTGTTCACCTGCGCCCACGTGTTATTGCCTTCGTAGAGCAGTTCGATGTCGGTGTAGTGGATTTCGTTTGCCGTGTTCGAGATGTAAACGATGTCTCCGCCGACCACCGCGCCATCCACAATGTCCTCGTTCGAGAACAGGGTGCTGATGGTCTGGGCCGTCCACGTTTCACCGCCGTCCGCCGAATACAGCAAGACAGGCTGGGTGCCAGGGGTCGCGCTCGCGCCTGCCATCGTCGCCAAAACACGGTCGCATGGGTCGGGGCAGTTCTCGCAGTCGTTGCCAGTGTACACGTCCACCGTGTAAATCTGGCGCGTGGTCGAGACCGAGCCGACTTGTTCCTGGCTCATGTAGCGATACTCGTAGTAATCCTCGCTGGTCATGTCCACCATTTCGTTCGTCGGGTTGTTCTCGTCGCGTCCGAACGCGCCGAAGTTCTCGAACGAATGGCTGGAGATGCGCCCGTCGGGGAAGTACACGAACTTCTCGCCGCCTTCGGTAAAGTCCTGCGGGTTTCCGCATTTGCCCGAAATCGCGAAGATGTCCACGCGGCAATTCTTGTTCTTCCAGCCCATGATGACGCTCGCCTGGTTCGTCGAGCGGATCCCGATTCCCAGGGTGGCGCGTTCCTCGCTCCCCTGAACGCTTCCCACCTGAACATCGCGGTTGAAACTGTTCTTATCGGGCGCCGTCACCCGCGTATCCTCACCGATGTTCTTGCTCGGGTCGCTGCTGAATTTTCCCAGCGCCAGTAGTTCGGGCGCGCGCGTCGGATGCACGCCGCCTTCCACATACCACACGCGCTGGTTTATGGCCGTCAATGCCTGGTTACTTGTGCTCATGTCGAACCTCCTGAAAACCTGAAATAGGCTTCGCTCAACTTCTGAATATCAATTTGCAAGGCTTCCTGTAACGCGCCCTGCAACTCTCGCGGCCGCTTCACGATGTCCTCGTATCGAAGCAGCCCGCGCGTAAATAACGCATTATGCAAATTCGTCGCCGTCGGCTCGGTCATGCCGATCTCGTCCACCAATCCCTCGGGCGGACCTTCGATGATCACATTTGTTCCATCCGTCAGCGCCGAATACTTCCTTCCGCCGATCACATGCTCCACTCGTACCATCGCTTCCTCATATCTCCCCTCTCCAAACGTATTCTTCCGTTTGGAGAGGGGCAGGGGGTGGGGTTTACTTAATAATCCTCACACCATTTCGATGCACCTGCTTATACGCGTAGATCGCGCCCATGCTCGTTCCCAATTTATTCGCCATAAGTTCAGGCGTCACCGTCCAGCCGCCTTCCTCCTGTGACGAGAACGCCGCGTCCCTGCGCCACTTCTCAATGAACTGCTGCACATTTGAGCAACCGCACACAGGTCGGTCCAGTTTGCTTGCCGCAAAGAACGCCACTGCGTACTCCCAATACGGATCCATCTGCACCTTCGGCCTGTCCAGCCCACTTCCCTGCCATCCGCTGTAATACCAAAAACGCGCTTGGTCTGGAGCGCGGCACGCACTCCATTCCGCTATGTCGAATTTCTGATTCGCGCTATCCCACGTTGCTGGCGTCGGCGCCGCCATTCCCAGCCTCTGCTCCCGCAAGTGGAAGCATCCTGCCTGCGTCCCAAACTGGCAGGCCACACACGTCCCACAGCAGAATTCATCCATACTCGATTCCCACATAAACTGCACCTGCGTACTTGGGTCGTTATACACACGATACACGTCCACCGTCGTTTCATACGAAGCCGCCGCCTCCGCATCCAGCACGTCCGCATTGATTACATCCATCTGATTCGCTGCGCTCACCTGCCACGCCTTGAACGTGATCGTCGCATTTCCACCAGAGATGGCCACCGTGATCGGGCGGACTTCCCAAAAATCGTTCCCCGCCTTCCCAGGATAATAGACTCGGATTTCGTTCGCATCCGTGACCGTGGTCGCCACCACCACCGTACACGTCTCCGCGTACCCGTCCACGTCCGCATCGGACCTGACAATGGCCGCGCCCGCCTGCACGAGAGTCTTCGCCTTCACCCCTCCCGAGATCACCCAGCCCTTCCGCAATTCCACCGAATTCATCATCCAGCGTGGATTCGTCCCGTACAGGTTAAACACGCCTGGTTGCGCTGGTTGCGGATAACTCAGCCGCTCCTCCGCCGTCCAGTCAGGGATAAGGTTATACCCAACCTCCTGCGCGATCTCCCGCTCCGCCGCCTGGATCGCCATGGCAATATCCTCGCGTCCCACCCTGTCGCTGTGCTGCCACGAGTATTGAAAGAACGCGTCTCCACATACATTGTTTGGCAACAAAGTAGCAGAACCCAGTTGATTAAAATGCAATGGGTTAATTCCGATGATCTCAGCCCAGCGATCCAGTGGAAGCCATGTCAATACGTTTGCGCGCGCCATAAATCTCTCCGCGTCGATTGATTCCCTCCGCCTTCCGCACCGCCTTCGCAAACAGGAACGCATACTTGGGGTGGGTGGGCGGATAACGGTTCAACTTCCGCATCGCCTCTTCAAAAGAGACAGTCGAGTGAAAAACGGCTTCCCATTTCCCGCATTTCTCACAAACGTATCCGTGGACAGTCACGATCTTGTCGAGTGGCCTTCTCGCAAGCGCATCGTAATCAACCATCGCTTCGTGTCCGCAATGGCCGCACCGCCTCGGTAACTCAGTCATGCCCCAATTATAGCATCATTTCACCCTTGACATCCAAACCGTTTAGTTGTACAATCGCTCGCATGGATAAACCTACTTGCGGTCATTGCAATACACCATCTGCCAAAATTCAGCTGTATCTAAGGAATTGAAAATGAAAATGAAATGCCCAAAATGTAAGCATTACGTTGATGACCACGACGCTGATTGTTGTACTGATATACATTGTCAATGCGATAACAGCGCGCCCGAAGCACAGCAAGCCGCCGAACAAAAGATACGTCTGACCGCCTTTGGCGTGGGGCTGGCGGCGCTATTTGTAAACGATGTCGTTTTGTTGACTGTCATTATGGCAGTCATCGGCGGCAGGTGATCCAAACGTTCGGCGTAGGAGTTATTATGGCAAAAGGAAAATTTGAAACTTCCCCAATCAAGGAACATCACGTTACATGCGCCTACTGCGAAAAAATGTTTGTTACTCACTTTCCCTATCAAAAAACCGCAATCGGTCAGGCGCGTGAAAATGGATGGCGTATTCGTGCGGGAAAGTGGTGTTGCCCGATTCACGCCGAACAAAAGATACGCCCGACCGATGGTGGGCTTTCCGCCTCGGACAATGAATCTAATCCCGCTACCATCGGCGGGTAATCCACACGTTCGGCGTCTGTCGTCGTGCTAGGAAATCCTTATGAATACAAATATCTATCCCGTAAGCCGTGATGAGAAATACTTGGGAATTGATGCTCCAAAGAGTAAAATCTTAGAAAAATCAAAATCGCTCTTTGGGAAAATACCTATGGCGCACTTCAAAAGTGGAGAGTACGGAAACAATTATTACACCGTCAAACCTCTTGGGTGGCGAAGATATTTTATTTTTAATGGATGGACGTTCCCTTATTTCATAATGTCGAAACCGAAATGGAGTATTGAAATAAAGCCAAAGGGCGCAGGAGCATTACCTCTGCGTGATTTTGATATTTACGAGAATTTCCCGCCGTTTAGAGTCAAGAATATTCAAACCCATAAAAATATCGGCGAAAATGTTTTGCGGTTTGATTTTACAAATGAGAGGGATTTGTCAGATAGAGGAAAGGCTCAATATTGGCTTGGTGAAGTTGGATCAGAAAATTCATTTTTACTTGTAGAGATTGATGTAATTCACGGTGACAATGTATTTCTTTACGTCGTTATTCCTGTAATAAGTTCAGTAATTGGCGGAGTCATTGGAGCGGTATTGACAATTGCCTTTGGAAGATGACGACGCCGAACAAAGCGTGCACTTGACGGGTGGGGATTCTGCGGCAAATCAGGCTTTACCTACACCCGAAGTTTTATCTGCTCCCAAGCATTATCTCACCCGCCCACCCGCAGCTCGCCGTTGGGCAGACCTGAAAGGATGAATTATGTGTGTGATGTGTCAAATCCGCTCTACCCTGAAAAAAGCGATGGATGAAATAGATGCCTTGCCAGAAGTGAACTCGCCTCTATATGATGATATGGTTGTTGAAGCGTATCAGGCTCTCGAATCTGCATATTATATGCACCAGCATTATTGTGATGAGTCTGCCCAACAAGGCGTGCAAACGGGCACGCCTACGGCTGTGTCCGATGAAAATAAATCTGATGAATCGGCGTGCCGCTAACGCAAACCGTTCGTAGCCAAGGCTCCGCTTTGAATCTTCTAGGCCTATCCCCTCACAACCTTCTCCATCAGGATCGCCACCGCGCTAAAAACCATCACCGCCGCAAATAGACCGATGAACATCGGCAACAACAACCATGCCAGCATCAATCCCGCCGCCACCCAGATCGAACTGCACCACACGCACGAAAGCACGCCAGCAAGGAATTTCTCTGGGACAACCAATATCTCGCCCCCCTCATCATGGACAATCCCAGCCCGTTCCCGCAATTTCCTGAAAACACTCCACGGTCCATCCTCGTGGACGATCAGCGACGAAATTCTCCAAGTCGCCAATCCAAACAAGATTACTTCAAGAAAGTTATCCATCAGAGGTCTCCATGACAAAAAGAACGAAGATCATGCTCGCGATTATGCTTATTTCCCTCGTCCCAGCAACGGTTGTTGGATATATGGTCTACCTTCGGGGCGGATGGCAGGCTATTTCTACAATCATTTTTCTTTCGTTTTTGGGCGGCCTTCCGTTATCCGCCGTTGTGATTTCGTTCATTGAATCACGCCACCGCCGTCCCCAAAAACGCTGACGGATCCCGCGTCTCCATCATAGCCAGCCCGCTCACAATTGCATAGAGTGGGCGGTTGTTCCCATCACGCAGTCCTGTAAAATACTCCGCGTCTCCCAGCATCACAGTCGAGACCTTATGATGCGGGTTGTTCCCAAACCGATACACCTGGCCAGGGATCACGCGTGAGCGCAGGCTGAACGTCTGTTCGATGGGACCCAGATATTCCACCTGCACCATCTGGTCGGCAACCTCGCCGATATTCACGTCCGTTTGCGGGGCAAAATTGCCCGAACTGCTCATCATGCTCGCGGGGCTTGTTTTTGTCTTTTTCGTTGAAGCGCAACCACACATAAGCGGCCTTTCACCTTTCCGATACGCGCTCCACTTCTCATCCATGAAAGCGCGAATCGCATCTATTTTAGCATAATCCTTTTCCCTCTTGGTACTCGTCTGCATCCGATAGACGAACAACGGCTCGTCCACGCGGAACGCGCAAAAGCCAAGATGATGCACGGCCACCTGCCAGTCCCAATCCTCCATCCCTGGCGCTTTCTCATCCCATCCTCCCTGCAACTCCATCACCGCCTCCACCACCTTGCGCGGCGTCAAAACGGACGATCCAGCGTACTGCATCGTCTTCGGCGCCCGCGTCGAGTCGAAGTCCGCGTAGCGATAAATCTTGATCCCATTATTATCCATCAACAGGTCGCTGTAGATCACGCCATCGTTGATCTCCGCGTGCGCCACCATCACTTCCAGAAACCACGGCAGCCAGTAATCGTCCGCGTCCATCCAAACGATGAACCGACCCTGCGCGTGCTTGAAGCCTTCGTTTCTCGCCGCCGCCGCGCCGCGGTTCCCGTCCATGTTCACCACCTTCGCCCACGGAGCGCCCATCAGGTCCTTCGGCCACGCCGTCCCCGTATCGTTCACCACCACACATTCCCAATCGGGATACGTCTGCGCCTGGACAGAATCCAGCGCGTCCAGCGCCAGCCCCTCATGGCCTGGCCCCACTGTCACGATCACGCTCACCACGGGGTAGGCATAATCGTTCACATACCAGAATTTTCGGTCTCGTCGCGGCTTTCCCTGCGCCCCAAACGGCACCAAATGCGGCTTCGGATGTTCCCCGCCAAACCGTTCGAGCGCCGTCATCGCCTGCTGGTAGTCTTTCGCGCCCATCCGCCACGGGAACCACGCCGTCCAGTCTGGTTCGGAACCCAAATCGCGCCATTCCAGCGCGCCCTTGCTGTCCCCGCGCTCGCGGTGAAAGTACGTTACCGCCTGCGTGAACTTCAACGCCCGAAAACCGAGCGAAGTCGCCCTGCACCAGAATTCCGCATCCTCATTCCGCTTCATGCGGTCTCGGTATCCTCCCGTCCGCTCCAGCGCCTCGCGCCGCATCATCACGCACGACGGCAATTGATTCAAATGCGCCATCTGCTCGATCCACGTGTACTGCACAGGCGGCCATCCCGAGCGGACAGGTTCCCCGTTTTGCATCGTCCTGCTTCCGTCCTCGCGCACCACTTCCAGATGACCATAAACGATATGCACCGACGGATTGTTCTCCAGCGCCTCCACCTCCAACCCCAGCGCGTTCTCTGCCAGAAAATCGTCCGCGTCCAGGTGACGGATGAACCGCCCGCGTGACCGATAAAACCCATAGTTCCTCGCGCCAGGCAGCCCTACATTCTCGGCAGTGGGGAGGTACTGGAAACGTCCGTCCCTGCGCTTGTAGTCCTCCACGATCAACCGCGTGCTCTCCAGTTGTGCGTCGTCAATCACCAGGCATTCCCAATCCTGGAACGTCTGTTTCATCACCGAATCCAGGCACATGGGCAGGTACTTGTCAAGATTCCACGCCGTCACAATCACGCTCACCTGTGGTCGGCTCGTCTCGTACCAGTCGGCATATACGCGCTTGAAAATGTTCGCATACTGTTCGATGCGCGGTTCCCAGCGCCAGCGTGTTCTGGCGTCCTCCATCGCATTCTGCGAAAGCCGTTTCCTCTCTTGCAGGCACAGCGAAATGCACTCCGCCAGCGCGCCGAAGTCTCCTGGCGGGGCAAGATAACCCGTCTCTCCCTGTTTGATGATCTCGCTCTGCCCGCCCCAGTCCCAGCCCGCTACAGGCACGCCGCAGGCCAGCGCTTCCAGCGTCCCAATGCCAAATGTCTCGCGCGCCGTGCAAAGATACACGCCCGCGTTCGCCACGATCTGTTTCATTGCATCGTAATTCGTCACCCCCAGCGCTTTCACGTTCTCCTCTTTCCTGCCAATTGTCGTCCAGAACTGCGTCGAGCGCATCCTGGCCGCCACCGTCATCACATCGTTCGGGTCGCTCACATAATCCGCCCGCGCCTTATTCCACAGCACATAACCGCCGTTCGTCCCCGCCCTGAACTTCTCGGCATCCACGCCGTGATACACCACCTCGGGATAGAAAAATCCACCGCGCCGAACCGCCCTTCCAACCCACTCGCTCGGCACCGTGTGCGCCACGGCCCGAACCATGCTTTCCACTACATCGGCATTCACATCCTGAAAATTATGTCCCCACGGCTGTCTGCTCCAATAGAGCCCGTGGTTCACATTCACAATTGGAATGCCCTTCATCCACGTCAACATCGCCCCATGGTTCACAATGATGTCCGCCTCGCCAATGCGACGCGTGTGCTGAACGCCGAACGCGGGCAAATGCTCGATCATCGCCTCCACCACGCGGCGGATGCCTCCATCCCCAGTATCCTTCTTGTCCAGATAATCGGGGCTGATGTGGACCTTGATCACAGTGTCTTCTCCGCTTTCAAAGTGGACTGCAACGCGGAAATTGCATGTTTCAACACGTCATACTTGATCTCCAGCCGCTTATGCTCATAAGTCAGCCGTTCAAAATTCTCTTCTTTTCCAGTGTACTTTTGGCGGTAATATTCTGCCGCCGTCCGCGCGTATTCCTCGCCCAGCGCCAACATGCTGGCCGCCAATCTATCGATCAACTGGATTTTTGCCTCAGAAGCAAGTTTGATAAACTCCTCAGGAGTCAATTCATCATCTTTGATGGGATTATTTGCCATTGTGAGCCTCCCACCACTGGATCGTTCGCATCAGACCGTCACGGAAGGAGACCCTCGCCTTCCACGCGATCCCATTTGCCGCTGCG
>WBZY01000395.1_pt1 | contig 33459 bp, 47 predicted proteins | sample 5204191 | NCBI WGS metagenome assembly WBZY01 (sample SAMN12344363, study PRJNA552823) | activated sludge metagenome | biome: Activated sludge suspended growth; feature: Anammox Sidestream; material: Wastewater; isolation source: activated sludge from anammox sidestream of wastewater treatment...
GCGATTCCCGCAGGCGGGATGTCTCGTCGATCATCGCCGCCGTCATATACCTATCCTATCTATCGGTTGACACGTGTCAACCCCTTTAACCTGTTTTTTTTGATTTTCTCGGATTTTCCGTAAGTCACTGTTTTCACGATAGTTAACTATCGTGAAAGAGGTTAACTTTCGTGAAAGTCGTCACCGTGGGTGGAAAAAGGCGCGCGGCTTGTCCCGATATCCTCATTACTATCCCTCCATGAACAGGACTGGAAGCGTCAACATCAAGATACCCAGCGACATCAATGCACGAATTCGCGTCATCGCGATTCAGGATGGAACCAGCGTTTCCGCCGCGCGCGACGAGGCGCTGCGCATCGGGGTGGAGGCGATGGAGTCGCGCGGGCGAAAGGCGCGCGGGCGGAAGGCGCGCGGATGATCCTCGCCAGGGCGACGGGGGGCCGCTCGACGATTCAATCGAGTGCCGTCGTCCTGGCACTTTGCGGAGCATGGTTGCTCAGATACACACGCGCCGCCAGACGGGGTTCGATTCCCCGACTCCGCGTTCCGCGCGTCGAAGTGGCGCGCACAAACAGGAGGAGGCTTGGATGAGTACTGATCTGATGAAGGCGCAGGAGCGGGTCGAAATCGTCGTCGGCCCGAAGGGGCAAAAGGCGGTGTGCAAGATGACCCCCGACGGGCGGCAACTTGTCGCTACGCGGACTACCGTCCGCCTCGACCCCGCCAAGAAACACGTATGGGAGTTGACAACCTGGTCCAATGAGGATGGCCAGTTGGTCAAGACCGTGAACCGCATGATCACCGCCGCGGGCTACAACTACCTCAACCGATACGCGGGCATCGTCGAGGTTCGTCCTCGCACGATCCCCGGCCCGAATAACGCGATGGTCAACAACCCGTACATCGAGCGCGACGCGACGGGCATGATTGAGTTCATCCTTGTCTCGATGATCGGCATCGGGCGCAGCGCCACCGGCAACCTTAAGGCTGTCGAATACTCACTGCAATACGACCTGCGCGCCTACTTCGCGCAAGACGTGATGTCGAAGTGGCTCGGGAAGAAGAAAGACGCTGTATCGAAGACGTGGGGAAAGCTGTGGGCGGAGGCGACGATTCCGGAAGAGGTCCGGCTTGATCCGCGGAAGAAATTGATTCGGATGGGCGACGACATTCTTGCGATCGATCTAGATGATCGCGAGGTGCAGGGCATGTTGGCGGAGCACCGCAACCGCCAGCGCTTCGCGGACCGCAACGCGCAAACGATTTGCTGGCGGAACATCCTCAAGAAGATGCTCGGCGAGGCCGTCGTCACGGATGACCTGTCTGTCGAGGTGACCTGCTGGGTCACGCCCGACGGTCAGATGCAGGACGCAATCAACAACGTGCATGAGGCGCTGCGGGGCGTCTCCGTGTCCCGCGTCCGCGAGGTTGCGGACCGCCCCGAAGCCCCGGCGCTGGAAGGATTCTCCGTGGACGACGACGTGGACGAGCAGACCCCGAGAGCGCTTGAGGCGGATGAGCCGGGCTCGATTGCGCCAGCCGCGTCGCTGACCGCGTCCGACGCGGATCGCACCGATGAACTCATCGCCCTGAAGGACGAGATCAAGGGGGCGCTCACCCGCGTGATGGGCGCCTCCGCGGTCTTGAGGGATCGGCGACTGACGCCAGCGCGGATTGCGGAGTCGAAAGACCTTGCCCTCCTGCGCGAGGTCGCCTCAGACATGCGGGAGCTGTCAGCCGGGAAGGGAGGTGTGGCGTGAAGCTCGAGACGATATCTCTCGATAGCTTCAAGGGCGTAACGGAAACGTTTTCCCCCGCGGCGTGCAACTACCTCCACGGCGCGAACGGAACCGGAAAGACCGCGCGGTTGTTGGCGCTGCGGTATCTCGCCCTGGGGGCCACGCCCACCGGAGCGACGCCGGAAGACGCGATGAAATATCTCGGGCCGCTCGGCGGCTCGGTGACGATCGAGACGGCGGACGGGCTTCGCATTCGCCGCGGACTACGGAAGCACGCCAGAACTTTCGAGCTGTCTACAGACGTGCAGGTCTCGACGATGCCGGGTGCGAAGATCAAGGAGGCCAACGAAGAGATCCGGCGGCTTCTCGGTGTTTTCCCGGAAATGCTGGACGTGCGCGAGTTCCTCGGGCTCAGCGCCGACAAGCGCCGCGCGTTCGTCCTGTCGCTTTGCGGCGGCGCGTCCTCGGTCGAACTGGACGTCATCGCCGAGTTGCGCAAGGCGATCCCCGCAGACGCCTCCGTGGAGCACGTCGCGGAGATCCTCGAAGACCTGCGTCCGCACGCGACGGGACTCAATCCCGCGGACTCGATCGCTCGTGTGATCGAGCGCGCCGCGGCGCTGGTCAACGAGTCGAAGCGCGACGCGGAGAAGGAGCGGCTGGCGGCGCGGAAACTGGCGGAGCGGAAGGCCGAGCTTCCGGCGGTCGTCGGGACCGTCGATGAGCTGCGGGATCGGCTGGCGACGTTGCGTTTCGAGCGCGACGCGGTGCTGGCGCAGCGCAATCACCAGCGCGGCCGGGATGAGGCGATGCGCGCGGCCCTCGCGGAGAGGGCGGCGGCGATATCGGCCAGGGAATCCGCGTTGCGGGAGCTGGATCGGTTGCGCGCCGTCGATGCGGCGGCGACGCCGGATATGATCGCGCAGATGGAGTCGCGCGTCGCGGACCTGCATCCTGGCCCGGAGCCCACCGTGGGACGAAGCACGCTCCGCCTCGTCGAGCTGGTGTCAGCGGAAGCCGCGGCTCGAGCGGACCTGATCGACTCGGAGCGCGCGCTGGCCGCCGCGCGGCGCGCGGTCGATGCCCTCGTGGATGAGCGGCGGCGCGCCGCCGCTGATCCGTGGGCGGTGGCGAGGAGGCTGTTCGACGCGGCGCTCGCCGATACGCCGGACGAATTCCGCCATGTGTGGGCCGCGCTGCGCGATCATATCGCGGCATCCGTCCGCTCCCGCGACGAGGGACGCATTGCATCCGATCTTGCGGCGGCGGAGGCGGCATTGGCGGACGCCGACGCGCGGCACGATGCGGCGGAGGCGCGGCACAGGCAGTGCATCGCCGACCAGGAATCGGAGGCGCAGGCTGTTCGCGACGCTGACGCCGCGTTCGCCGCGGCATGCGCGGAGTGGCGTCGCCGTCACGCGGAGTGGATGGCGGCGACGAGCGACCTGAGCCGCGCAAAGCTCGGGCAGGAGCGGCACGCCGCCGCGGTGCGGGCGGCCGCCGATGCGTCGGCGGCCGCCATGCGGCGTCTCCACGACGCCGACGCGGCCCTCGCGGCACTCACCGCCGACACGGCGCAGATCGACGCCGCGCTCCTCGATCAGCAGCTGCTCGGCCTTGATTCGCAGATCGGCGTCACGGAGACGGAGATCGAGTCCATCCGACGGCGCGACGCGCTCTCCTCGGAGCTCGACGCCTGCATCCAACGCGCGGAAAACAGCACGATCTACCACGAGACCGCGAAAATCGTGGACGCCGCGGCTCGCGCCGTGCGGGAATCGATGATGGCGGACCTGGTGTCGCCGATGCTGGGCCTGATACGCACGTTCCTCGGCCACGTTCCCGGCCTGAACGCTGCGCCGTATTGCGACCTCGCGACCGATCGCGACAAGCCGGTCCTGCTGTTGGGCTGGACGCGGGACGGAACGCGCGTCCCCGTCGAGCAGCTTTCCGGAGGCGAGTATGCGATCTTCGTCGCGGCGATCCAGTTCGCGATGATCGTCCTCCGCAACCCGCCGCTGAAGATTCTCTGCATCGACGGATCAGAGCTGGATGCGTCGTCGATGGACGCGCTGTGTGCGGCGTTGACCGCGTGCGCGGCGGACCTCGACCACGTGTTTGTCGCGTCGCACCTGCCTCCGCCGGACTCGGCGCGGGAGTGGTCGATCATCGAGTGCCATCCGCGCGTCACGGAGGCCGACAATGTCTTCTGAGCTGCTCCACCATGCCGACGGCCTGACGGATGCCCAGAGCCGGGCCGTCGTCTCTCCGGCGGACGACCTGCTCGTCATCGCCGGGGCCGGCTCGGGCAAGACGCGCGTCATGGTGCAGCGCATCGCGCATCTGATCCGCGACCGTGGGATGTCCCCCGCGTCCATTGCGGCGCTCACGTTCACGCGCCGCGCCGCCGGCGAACTGCTGTCCAGGCTTCGCGCCGAACTCGCCGAACTCGACGAGTCGATCGATCTCCGGGAGATGCTCGTCGGAACCTTCCACTCCGTCGCGTACAGGATTCTCCGCGCGCACGGTGCGGTCATCGGGTACGACGCGCCGCCCACCATCCTGGAGCCGTGGGAGGCGGATGCGGTGCTGTTCGATGTCGCGCGTGACCTGGGCTACCTCAGCAGCGACGGGCGTCGGTGGAGGGGGCACATGAGCGGGTTACGCCTGCGGCGCGACCTGGAGCGCGTCTACTGTGGCGAATCCGCGCGGTGGTCGGACTCGGCGACGATCATCGGAGAGTATCGCGGGCGCATGCTGGAATGGCGCTGCCTCGACTTCGGCCTGATTCTCGCGGAGTGCAACCGGCTGTTCACCGCGGCTCCGCATATTCTCGCCGCCTTCCGTGCCCAGGTCCGCGCCGTCCTGGTCGATGAGCTCCAGGACGCGGACACCACGCAGTACATCATGCACGACTGGTTTGCGCCGCCGGCGTCGTTCACCGGCGTCGGCGATCGTCGCCAGACGATCTATCGCTTTCGCGGCGCGCGGCCGGAGCTCATGCAGGAGCGGCACCCTGACGCGGAGGTCGTCGAACTGCCGGAATGCTTCCGATGCGGGGACGCGATTGTCGGCGCGGCGAATCGTCTCATTGCGCACAATGCGGACACCCGCGAATCCCCGATGATCGGAGCGACGGGGCGGCGCGGGCGTGTCGATGTCCTGGCGGGCGATTGGTCGGCGATCGTCGGGCGGATCGCTGACTGGAGGCGGCAGGGATACCGATGGAGCGACATCGCGGTCCTAGCGCGTCGGCATCAGACGCTGATAGACATCGAGGGGTGTCTGCGAGAAACGCGGAGGAATCGCCTGGACGTTCTCGCGGACAAAGAGGCGGACATTCCATCGTGGCATCGTGTCGGCGGCGGGCTGGACCTGTGCGACACTGATCCATTCCGCGAGCTGCTCTGCTGGATGCGTGTCGCGGTCAATCCGCGCGATCGCGTCGCGGATGTCTGGTTGAGCCGGGTGCCTCGCGATCGTCGTTACGACGCTCGCGTAAAAATCCAAGCGATCCGCGACGCAGGATTCGGGCTGGCGAAAGCAGTCGAGCTGCTCGCAGACCCGCTGTCTCCGGAAGCGATCTACTGGATTGAGCGATTCCCCGAGGACTGTCGGATCGCGGACGCGCTCGCGGTTCACGCGATGCGCGACGCGCAGGACGACCTGCCCGTCGGCGACGCGGTGACGCTGAGCACGATCCACGCGGCGAAAGGGCTGGAGTGGCCGTGCGTACTGGTCGCGGGGTGCGACGAGGGGGAGTTTCCGTCGGCTCTCGCGCTGCGCGAACCCGGCGGCGTCGAGGATGAGCGGCGGCTGATGTACGTGGCGATGACGCGCGCGAAAGAGCGGTTGACGCTTCATTGTGGTTCGGGGTTTGGCGACGGCGATCGACGGCCGTCGAGATTCATCGGGGAGGCGGGGCTATGAGCGATCCGTTGCCGCTGTTTGGCGGCGGGGTTTCGGTGGTGGTGAAGATGGGCGACGCGGCGCTTGCGGAGATCAAAATCGAACCGTGCAGCGCAAAGCAGTTCTCGCGCCTCCTGCACTACATCGAGCTGGGGTGCTCCGCGCCGTCGCGGAGAAATCGTAGGGTCAAACGAAAGGAGACATAACGTGGCGAAAGACGTAAATCTGATGGACGCGCCGGTGCTGTTCGAGACGGACACGCCTGAAATCAAGGCGTTTCGGCGGGCGCAGGCCGCGTATGAGGAGGCAAAAGCGGAGTCCGAAAACGCCCGCAACGCGGCAAAAGAGCGGAAGAAATCCGTGAACAAGGCTGTGGTCGCGGTGTGCGACGCGCACAACATCAAGCCCGACGACGAGGGGCGATATCGATTCACGGTGGACGGGTACACGGTGATCCGCACACACCTCGATCGCTGCGTCGTGAAGATCGTGAAGGACGACGGCGACGGCGCAGCGCCGAAGCGCGGACGAAAGCGCAAGGGCGGATGATGATGGGCGAACATACTTCGATCCGCGTGGGTGATCTGGTGCGAATAACGCCGGACAACAACCGGCAACCGCCAGTGGTCACTGTGTTCGAGTTGATGAGCGACGGTGGTGTGGACTATTCGAGGGCTCGCTCCGTCCCAGCCTGGACGGTGTTCGAGGTAGTGCACGTCAACACCTGCGTTACGCCGAGCGGACAGGTTCGGCTGCTGAAATTGGTCGGCGATATCGTCGAGCCTGCCTGTGGTGATGCAGGATGCGGAGAGCATGTCAATTCGTGGGTTGCCGGCCGATGGATCGCGGAATCTGGTGTTGAGCGGCACGTGAGCTGACGTGGATCAATCGGAAACCATCCTCGCTGTCGATCCATCCGCGACCTGCACGGGCTACGCCGTGTTCCGTGCGCGGACGCTGATACGTGTCAGCACGTTGACACCGGTTGAAACCCATGACGCCTATGCAAGGATGATGGACATCGCGGACTCGCTGCAACGTATCGCGGAAGAGCGTTCCGTCGTCGAGGCGGTTGTCGAAATGCCTGGAAAATACGTGATTCCGGGGAGACCTGCACTCCCGGTCTACTGTGTCGCGGCGGGCGTGTTGCTGGAGCGGCTTCGCGCCACGCTTGGTGGGGGAAACGTTTACGCGGCGACGCCGTCGCAGTGGATGGTCGGCATGATGAAGAAGGGTCAGCGCCTCAGGATCGCGCGAGGCTTGTGGCCGAGGGTCGCATGGCCGCGTCCGACGGGGCGAATCAGGAAAAACTTCAACAGCGATGCGGCGGACGCGGCGCTGCTGGGGTGGTGGTTCCTGGACGCACGGGACCGGGCGACCCGCGTCGGTTGACGGGCAAAAGTGGTTCGGTATGTTTCCGGGAACCTCAGTGGCTTGGGGTGTTTCGATTGGAAGACAAAAGCTTGACCAACAGATCGAGAGCATCGAAAAAGTGATGGATGGCGATGCTCTGACGTACTTCTTCGACATAGAGATGGGGTCTGAGGCGATCTTCAGAGCCGCCGTTGAGTCGGTTAAGAATCGTCGGAAAAAGTTACTGGTAATTCTTCAGACTGGCGGCGGATACATTGAAGTTGTTGAACGAATGGTCCGCGTAATGCGGCAGCACTATGAGCGCGTCGAGTTCATCGTTCCTAACTATGCGATGTCTGCCGGTACGGTTCTCGTCATGTCGGGCGATGAGATTCACATGGATTACTATTCGATATTGGGGCCCATCGACCCCCAAGTCCATCAGCGAGGGCGTGGCCACCTAATTCCCGCGCTGGGATATCTGGAACAATTCAACAGACTAATTGATAAGTCCAAGAGGGGGACGCTCAGCGTCGCCGAAGCGTCTTTTCTGATCGAGAAGTTTGATCCCGCAGAGCTGTATCAGTACGAGCAGGCGAGGGAGCTTTCTGTTTCCCTGCTAGAGGAATGGCTTGTTAAGTACAAATTTAAAAATTGGCTCAAGACGGAAACGAGAGGGAAGACTGTAACGGCGAAGATGCGCAGGGATCGCGCTGTCGAGATTGGTCGAAAACTGAACGATACAAAGCGATGGAAGGTTCATGGACGCGGAATACCGATGCGAACGCTAACAGAAGAGTTGAAGCTAAAAATTACAGATTTCAGCAAAAACGATAAAGATAACCGAGCAATAAAGACCTATCATAAGCTGTTGGAAGATTATATGATGACCACTGGCGCGGAGGGTGCTGTTCACTGGAAAGGCAGTTTTTCACTACTAAGGGGGTCATAAATGAAAATCAAGAAGATGACACCCAAGTCTCTCGGGGCAAAGAATCGTCAGGCCAAGGAGTCAGAGGTGGTTGAAGTCCTTAGGCTCGTTAGGCGCGTACGGAAGCATGGCGTACGATCGAAGGGATATGATCTACAAGGGCCATTTTCTGGTCCCGGTCGGGTGATCGCATACTCGGTTGACGATTGTAGAGAGTAAATTACGGCTTTAGTTCAAGAGCGATTGGGCTGGGAGCGATCCCAGCCTTTTTTTGCGCTTGCATTTGCTTAACCGGTCAAGTAAAATGGGTCAGTATGAACCGGTTAAGCCTTGAAGGTCGGGTCCGGGTTCTCGCTTGTCTCACCGAATGATGTTCGATCCGCGCGACTGTCCGCATGACCGGGGTTGCGAAGAACACGGTCGCCAAGCTCCTAGTTGACGCGGGCTGCGCCTGCCAAGCCTTCCACGATAAGGCCGTGCGCGGGCTGAAAATCAAGCGGATTCAGTGCGACGAGCAATGGGCATTCTGCTATTCCAAGCAGAAGAACGTGCCCGCCGAGCATCAAGGCGAGTTCGGATACGGCGATGTCTGGCTTTGGGTCGGCATCGACGCGGATACCAAGCTCGTGCCCGGCTGGCGCGTGGATCGGCGCGACGATAAGGCGGCCTGGGAGTTCATGCGGGACTTGGCCGAGCGGATCAATTCCCGCGTCCAAATCACGACGGACGGGCATTCAGCCTACGTTGAAGCCGTCGCCGGGACGTTCGGGATCGAATGCGATTACTCGCAGCTCGTGAAGATGTTCGGCAAGTCCGTCGAGGATGAACGCCGATACAGCCCGGCAGTCTGCACGGGTTGCGTCAAGCGAAAGCGCTGGGGCAATCCCGATCCCGACCACGTTTCCACGTCCTACGCCGAGCGCCTGAATCTGACCACGCGGATGCAAATGCGGCGATACACGCGCTTGACGAACGCCTTCTCAAAGAAGGTCGAAAATCTCATGCACGCGGTCAGCCTGCATTTCGTGACGTACAACTTCGTCCGCAAGCATCAAAGCCTGGGCGGGCTGACTCCGGCGCAGGCTGCGGGGTTGGCGGATCGGGCATGGACGCTATCGGACGTGGTTGGGCTGATCGAATCCGCCGAGCAGGCAAACTGACCCACTACCCGGTTGACGGGCAAAAGTGGTTCGGTATGTTTCCGGGAACCTCAGTGGCTTGGGGTGTTTCGATGGGAAGACAAAAAACGGCCTTTCGGTCCCTGCTCGGCGCGGTCTGCCCATTTTCCATCATGGGACAAGCCACCCGAGCCGAGCGGGATCGATGGGCCGTTTTGTTTGCGCTCGGACGCACCGATGGCAGAGCAATTCCTGAAGATGCCCGTCTGGCTTGCGGCGAGAACCGACGTGAGCGCTGTCGCGAAACTCCTCTGGTGTGTCCTCGACGATCGCGGTCCAGAGTCTCGATGGACGGGCAAGGCGCGGCTGCTAACCGCGATCGGCCTGGCGTCGCCTCACGCCCTCTTTCGAGCGATCCGCGAGCTGGAGGGAAAGGGGCTCCTCCTGGTCGGGAGAAGGCACGGTCGCCGGAGCACCTACCAGGCGCTCCGGCCCAATTTCACACCCCCTCTAGACCCCACCTGGACCACCACGTCCCCGCCCGAAACTGGTGCGCAGCGCGCACCGGTTGCCGCGTCTCGCACGCCCGAAACTGGTGCGCAGCGCGCACCGGTTGCCGCGTCTCGCACGCCCGAAACTGGTGCGCAGCGCGCACCGGTAACTGGTGCGTTTTCTGCAACAAACCGGTGCGCGCTGCGCACCACATTCCAGACATCAGACCATTTTCAGAGGGAGAACCCCCCCAGACCCCCCCTTGCGGGGCAAGGGGGGGGTCCACCGCGGCGACGCCGGCGGATGACAAAGCTGGAGCAGAACATCGAACGGTTTCGGCGACTGGGGATGGAGGAGGAACGGCAGAAGCGCGAGGCGGAGGAACGGCAGAAACGTGAGGCGGAGGAACGGCAGAAACGTGAGGCGGAGGAACGGCAGCGGGCTGCCGGGGGAGGATCGCAATGACGAAGCAGGAGTTCGGCGAGTTCATCACCGCTATCTCCGGGATGTATCCGGCGTGGGCGCGGAACGCGGCGTCGGAGGCGTACACGGATCGGCTCTACGAGTCGGTCGCGGCGTTCGACCTCATCGACCTCATCGAGACGGCGCGGACGATGCGGCGCCTCGACATCGACGCGGAAAAGCCGAACTTCAAGGCACTGATCGCCGAGGCGTGGAAGCACGCGAGCAAGGCGAATCGTCTCGACGATGACGGCGTGTGCGTGCGGATCGTGCGGGCCGACGTGATGAAGCACGCCGGCGTGGACCTCGCGGAGTGGACGGACTGCGAGGTCTGGCGGTGGTGGCTGTACACCGCGGCGGACTGGCGGACGTGTTGCGCGCTGTCGGGGCATGCGTATCCAAACGCCTGGAGTGCCAAGCAGATGGCACACTGGTCGCGGGAGTTCCGCGGGCAGATGTACGCTCCGTCCGAGTCTGACCGCGACGCGCTGCTGGCCCGGTTCGCGTCGGCGCTGGCCGCCAAGCGAAACCCGGGCGGGCCGGCAAATCGCGGGGTCGGGGAGACACGCGATCAGTGGACCCCCGTTAAACCGACGCAGGCGGGTCGTGGCGCGTTTTCGCTGTTCGGAGGCTAGATAGGACGTACCGATGGATTTGAATCGCGTGGCGCTATGCTACAAGCCGTTTAAATGGCATATGGATAAACCGTATCAGGTGAATAAATGATACCCAACGACACCACGGTAGAGCGGAACAAGCTGGCGGTCTACGGAGCGCTGACGGGGGAATGGCAACGGCTGCCCGACATCATGTACGCAGCCGTGGCCCTTCGCGGCGGCATCCCGATCACCAGCGACGTCGTCGAGGCGTTCCTGCGCAAGATGGGCCGCGCGGGAATCGCTGAGAGCCGTCGCGATGGAAAGCGGCTGGTGTGGCGCAAGGCGGCTGAGTGACATTGGATTGGCACTGATTGACGGGATGATTGGGGGATCACATGACTTACAGGTTTGACGTCTTAATCGAGTGGAGCGACTGGACCGCGGGGCGCGAAGAGCACGCGCGGTCGATCGCGGGAGCGCTGCGGCGCCTCGTCGGGTCGCGGTTCAAGCTGCGGAACCTGCACCTGATTACCTCGGCGTCGAGCGGCCCCGCGGTCCTGGACGCGCTGCGGACCGTCGGTGTCGGGCCGGCGGTCGATGGCGGCGCCAGTGAATCGCAGACGTGCCGCCGCATCGTGCCGTGGCTGAAGCCGACGGGGGGTCTGTTGTCGCTTCGCCCGGACGGCGAGGCGATGCCGGAGTTCGTGCGCGTCGCCGTCAATCTGGCGTCGCTCGCCGGACAAGGAAGCGACGTGCGCTTCGGGCTTGATCTCGAAACGTGGCTCGCTCCGTATTACACGGGGGCAGAGGATGCGGACTGGCGCACCGCCGGGGACAATCTCGCGTCGGCGCTCGATGAAAGCGACGTGGATGGCTGCTTCGTCCTGCAACCGACGATTCAGGACCACCTTCCTCTTTCCGAGGACATCCGCGCCGGATTTTTTGGCGGGACGGATTACCGCGCGACGCGCGGACTGATCTGCATCGACCCCTGGGATCAGTGGTCGCGGGCGAAAAACCCTCAGCCGGAATCATGGGCGCGGTGGACGACCCAGAATCGGGAGCTGGGCGTCCGCGATCGACTCCAGAAGCGCATGGTGCGTCCGGTCTCGGAGCGCGCCGACTGGAAGCCTTCGCAAAGCAATCCGTGGTACGCGGATGAGGCGATCACACTGTGCGAATCGCGGGAGCGGCAACTGTTCTCGCTGCCCGCAGACCCGGCGAAGCTGGACGAGGCGTGCGCCACAATGGCGGAGCTTAAGGAGGCCCAATGAAACTTCCCGTGATGATCTACGAGTGCGACGGCTGCGGCGCGTGCTGCCGATTGTCGATTATCGAGGCGGGCCCGCTGGACGCGCTGCGCGAGCCGCGGATCGCCGAGCACGGCGCCTTGCTGGACGACCACGGAAAAATTCCAATCGAGGACGCGGCGTTCCTGCTCAACTCGAAAAAGGATGGCGGATGCGTGTTCCTCCGCGAGGACAACCGGTGTGAAATCCACGCGACGCGCCCGGCGTGTTGCGTGAATTTTCAGGCGGGTTCGAAGAAGCGTCAGGATATGCGGAAAGCGTCGGGGCTTCCCCGCCTGCCGGGCAGGGTGGTTGCAGACCCGACGCCCCTGGATCGCATCCATGTTGTCGCCAGGGACGGGGGAGGGGACGATGCTTAGGGTAACGCTGGACGTCAACCAGAAAATAATCGGCGACATCTACATCCAGAGATTCAGCCCTTCCGCAAGGCCGGGTGCAAACAATAAGTACATGGTATCCTACAAGCTACAAACCGGGGATTCAGTTGACGCGGAAGTCACGGGATTCGAGAGGCGTCTTGGCGCGCTGGAGCTTCTGCGCCGCGCCATCGTCGAGATTCAAAAGCGGACGGGTGAAACCCCATGAAGCGGTTGATGTTGATTCTGCTTGCGGCGGCGTGTCTGCTGGTCCCGATGTCGTGCGAGACGGGCAAGCCGGTTCCGTCGGCGCACTGGCCGCGGCCAGCGCAGCCGAAGGCGGGCATGATTTCCGTGGCAGAGGCGAAGCGCGCCGCGCCTGCGGGGTCGGTCGCCTTCGTCGCGTGGGAGGGCGTCAACCCGCGACCCAGGGGCGCGAAGGGCCGCACGGTCTGGACGTGGCGGGCGCGGGACGCGGAAGGCCGGGTCTGGCGCGTTGAAAACGTGAGGCGCGCGGACGGAACAAACCTGCGCACAAAAATGGAGGAATGCCAATGACGATGATGCGACGAAGAATGACGGCGGCGGTGGCGTTGATGTTTTCGCCGGGCTGCCTGTGGCTGACGGGCGGAACCTTCGGGTGTCGCGCGGATGACACCACGGAGCAGCGGCTCCGCGTGTTCGATCACGTAACGGAGACGATGGTGCGCCACGGCGTCGCCGGGCAGGCGACGATGCACTTCGGCGGCAAGCCCAGCGTCGGCATGACGCAGGACTTCTACTTGAACACCGACGGCGACCTGACGCTGAGCGTGCAGTTCAACTCGGCGACGGCCCGCGACGCGGAAAGGGACGGAGGGTGAGCACGTGCGGCCTGACGGACAAGGAGGGCGGCGATGGTTCGCACACTTGATGCGGCGGTGTATTTTCAGGACTCCGAGCCTGCGCCTCCGCAACGCCGGACCTCCGACGGGCCGGCGGCGAAATTCCCGAGGCGATTCGCCGTCGCGCGCGCCGACGCCGAAATCGAGGCCCGACGCCGCGCCGTCGCCGGGCGGCCCGCGCGGCTGGCGGTGGTCTTCCGCGACGGTGTGTTTCATATCATCAACCCCGCCGCGCGCCTCCGCCACGAAATCATCCTGTACGAGACGGGCGACGTTGTCGCGGGCTACACGCCCGAACAGCGGGTTGAAACAAAAAAGCCGTCCGGGGCATGGAGCGCGCGGGTCGCGCGCAAGTCCGCTATCGACGCCGCGGTTGCGAAGGCGATCGACGGCGAATGGCGAACCGCGGAGCAAATCACGGGCGACGCGGCGAAACGTCTCGGATTCGAGCCGAGCATTTCGACGACCCGGGAACGGATCGTCGCCCTGGAACGTCTCGGCGTCGTCGAGCGGCGCTGGCAGCCGTGCGCCGCCCCGAAGCCGTCGCTGGAATACCGGAGGATCGGGAGCTTAAAATGAGCGTGGCCTGGTTTATGGCCGGCGTCGGCGTGGTGTTCGCGGTGGTCGCGTGGGTCGCGTGGAGGGCGTGGACGAAGCGATGAAACCTCAGCTTGTGCTCAGTCTGTTCCCCGGAATCGGTATGCTGGACCACGCTTTCGAGATCGAGGGGTTCACCGTGGTTCGCGGCCCGGACGTGCTCTGGGGCGGCGACATCCGCAGGCTCAATCCTCCAGCAGGGAAGTTCGACGGCGTGATCGGCGGCCCGCCGTGCCAGACGTTTTCGTCGCTGGCGCGTCTTTTTCGCGCGAACGGGCACGAGCCGCGCTTCGGCAACCTCATCCCCGAGTTTGAGCGGTGCGTCGCGGAAGCACAGTGCCAATAGTTTGTCATGGAAAATGTTCCGCAGGCGCCGACGCCGGCGATCGAAGGGTACGCGGTCAAGGATTTCGTCCTGAATAACTGCTGGATCCCGGGGGAGGACGGGTTGGGCCAGGAACAGGAGCGCAAGCGGCGATTCTCGTTCGGCGTGCGCGGCGCGGACGCCGCCCCAAACCTCATGCGGTGGATCGAAGTGGCGGCACTGCTGTTGCCGGAAACGAGCCGTCCCGTCACCGCGATGCACGATCATCCCGACAACGTGACGGCGTGGAGCAAAATGCGCCGCAAAGCAGTCTGCTCCAACACAAGACCGACGCGCAAGGAGCATCGTCAGCGCGGCCGGTACACGTTCGCCGACGCCTGCCGGTTGCAGGGGCTGCCGGAGGACTTCCTGTCGGACGCGCCGTTCACGGCTGCGGGGAAACTCAAGGCCGTGGCGAACGGCGTTCCGATTCCAATGGGTCGGGCGGTGGCGCGCGCTGTCGTTGAAGCGTTGAAGCGATGAAGCGATGAAGCAGTGATTGCACGGACGGAACAGGGAGGCATATGATGGGGTGGTTTCCGGGTTGGCTGGTAGACTTGCTGGAAGGATGGGTTCCGCTCATCCACTACGGAGGCGAAGCGGAGCCGTGAAGGAAGATCGCTTTGACATCACGGGAGACGCAGAAGGCCGCATTCCGCTGTCGGCGCGTCGTTCCGTCGCCCGGCCCGGAGTAAGGGGCGGGCGGTCTTATCCAAGTGCCAGCCGGGTGGCACTTAACGGCGGAACCCGGCGTTTGTTTTATGGCCGCGAACGCGGCGGAAAGGCCAGGGAGTCATGTGGATTCTCGGATTGATTCTGGATGCGGTGCTGGGGTTGCTCCCGGCTATCGCTGAAGCGTTCTCGTCGGTGCTCGGGGGGCTTGCGGGCGCCGTCTGATTCCTCCTCTCCTAGCCGGGGCGGCCCGGAAACCAGGATGCCGCCCCGGCGCTGGTTTTCCTGCTCGAGATACAGCAAAAAAGCGGCCTACGTCGTGGGGCTGCCTGCTGCGGCCCCCTTAAACACCACGTTAGGTTCTCCCTGGTGGATATATGCTTGATATATCCAAGGGAACAATCAAAATATAAGAGTGGGTTTATTTGTGCCCGAAACAACCTCAACGATAGGCAAGTCGTCAGCATATGAAGCGCACAAGGAGCGGATGGCGCGGCGCGTCCGCGAGATGTCCGCGTCAGGCCGCAACATCGGAGAACTGCCTCTGGTGGCGGACGTTGACCGGCGGGCGCGAGCCCGGCGCGACTTCCGGTTCTTCGCGGAGAAGTACTTCCCGCAGACGTTTCACCTGCCCTGGTCGCCAGACCACTTGAGGGTGATATCGAAAATCGAGCGCGCCGTCATTGACGGCGAGCTGTTTGCAATGGCGATGCCGCGTGGGAGCGGGAAGTCGTCGCTGTGCGAGGCCGCGTGTTTGTGGGCGCTGGTCTTCGGGCATCGGGATTTCGTTGCGCTGATCGGAAGCGACGAAGACCACGCGGAAAACATGCTGGACTCCATCAAGTTGGAGTTGGAAACAAACGACCTGCTGCACGAAGACTTCCCGGAAGTATGCTTCCCGATCCGCGCACTGGAGGGGATACACCAGCGGGCGACGGGACAACTCTTCCACGGCAGGCAGACGCATATCGGATGGACGGCGAAGGAGATCATCCTTCCGACAATTCCGGGAAGCGCGGCCTCTGGCGCGATCGTCCGCGTCGCCGGGATCACCGGGCGAATCCGGGGGATGAAACATAAGAAGGCGGACGGGTCCTCGATCCGCCCGTCTCTCGTTTTGATCGACGATCCCCAGACCGACGAATCCGCCTCATCGCCTTCGCAGTGCGCCGCGCGTGAGCGGGTTTTGTCCGGAGCCATTCTTGGTCTTGCTGGACCCGGCCTCAAGATATCAGGTCTAATGACGCTGACGATTATGCGCAAAGGGGATATGGCTGACCGCATTCTCGACGAGAAAAAGCACCCGCAATGGCACGGCGAAAAAACGAGAATGCTTATCTCCATCCCAAGGGATGAAACGTTGTGGGCGAGGTACGCTGAGCTTCGTAGAGCCGGGATGAGGGAAGGAACTGGGGTTTCTGCGGCAAACGATTTTTACGTTAAGCATCGCGCTGCGATGGACGCGGGAGCGAGGGCCGCGTGGGAGGAGCGGAAAAACGTAGACGAGATATCCGCGGTGCAACATGCGATGAATCTCCGTATAGACCGGGGGGACGAGGCGTTTTTTTCCGAGTACCAGAACGACCCAGTCCCAGGCTGCTCATCGGCTGGAGAAATCCTTGCCGCCGACGAAGTCTCCAAAAAGCTCAGCGGCGTGGATCGCGGCGTCGTTCCCGTCGGGTCAACGGTGCTCACCCTGTTCATCGATGTACACGCAAAGGCGCTCTACTGGATGGTGGTCGCGTGGGGGCAGAACTTCACCGGGCATATCGTCGATTACGGGACGGAGCCGGACCAGGACGTGGATTATTTTTACCTCGCAGACGTGCGAAGAACACTTGCCGCGGCATCTCCGAAGGCCGGCCTTGAGGGGTCGATCTATTCCGGCCTTGACAGGCTGTGCGCGAAGATCATGGGGAGGGAGTGGCCTTGCGGCGGCGCGGCGATGCGAATCGACCGCTGTCTGATTGACGCGAACTGGGGGGATTCGACGGACGTGGTTTACGAATACGCGAGGCGCTCGCCGTTTGCACCCAACATCACCCCGTCGCACGGGAAGTACTTCGGAGCGAAGACCAGGCCAATGGGGCAGTGGGCGGTGAAGCCCGGCGACAAGGTCGGAATGAATTGGAGGATGCCCGTCGCGTCGCAGCGGCGAGCCGTTCGTTACGTCCTTTTCGATTCGAATTTCTGGAAGACGTTCGTCCGTTCCCGGCTCCTTACAGAGACGGGTGATCCGGGCAGTTTGAGCTTTTTCGGAAAAAACGCCTCAGTACATCGCATGGTTGCGGAGCATCTTTGCGCCGAAGTCTCGGTTGAGATCAGCGGGCCGGATCGCGTCTGCCGCGAGTGGACGCTGATTCCCGGAAGAGACAACCACCTGTTGGACTGCGTCGTCGGGTGCGCGGTCGCGGCGTCCATTCATGGGGTGTCGCCGCCCGGCGTTTTTCCCGGCGCCGGGAAAAAACCGAGACGGTCCTACAGGGAGAGGCTTTCCGCCTGGAAGGGTGAGCGTTGATTCCCGTGGCGAAGGGGAGTGGTAAGAAAACCCGGAAGCGCGTTGCAGGCGACGCCCCACGGGAGGCGATGCCTGAAGACAACGTCCTTAACCCGGCAAGGTTCCCCCTTGAGTCGAGAGAGCCGCAGCCGGAAGAGATCGGCATCCCGTGTTTCCGTTGCGGGTGCAACTACATGCGCGTCGTCTACACCCGGCATCGAAGGGATCGCCGCATCGTCAGGATGCGCCAGTGCAACCACTGCGGTACGCGCGTCATGACGGTGGAGCGACGACAGGGCGAAAGATAATTACGCTAATGTAATATGCCATTCCCGTTGCCTGCCAACGCCCATTGATCGAACCCCGCCGAGTTCCTATTCATGTGCGGCAGGAGTTCATCAATGAGCATCGCCATCAACGACGCGATTGAAACAAACGCCACGGGCCCCAAGCAGGTTTCCGCCGACGGCGTGACGGTGACTCAGCATTCCATCGCCGAACAGATCGCGGCCTCGAAACACTCGGGTTCCGTGAGAGCGTCATCCGAACCGCCGTTCGGTCTTAAGATAGCCAAGCTGGTTCCACACGGAGCGGTGTAATCTTGTTATCCCTTGCGGGGCTTCAATACCGGCCAAGAACAACATCGGCGCGCCGCGCCGCGCGCCGCGTGCTCGGCTCCTACGACTCCGCACAAACGACGAACGACAACTTCAAGCACTGGGCCGCTGCCGACGGCCTTTCCGCGGATGCCGCGGCATCCGCGGCGGTTCGTCAGACGATTCGCAACCGCGCGCGGTACGAGATCGCAAACAACACCTACGCCAGGGGGTGTGTTTCCACGCTGGCTCAGTATGTCGTCGGAACCGGGCCTCGGCTCCAGATGTTGACGGACTCTCCTTCCGCAAACGCGGAAGTCGAATCCAGGTGGCAGGAATGGGCCAGAGCTGCGAGCCTTTCCGAGAAACTCTTCACCATGTGCATGGCGAGGATCTGCGACGGCGAGGCGTTCGCGGTTATGACCACCGACGACGGCCGCGACAGCCGGATTAAACTGGACCTTCGCCTTTACGAGGCGGATCAAATCGACAGTACGTTCGCCTCGTTCGATTCGGGTAAAGAGATTGACGGCATTGTTCTGGAAGACAATGGAAACGTTTCAGCCTATCGTCTTCTGCATCGGCATCCCGGATCGTCGCGTCTGATGGGGACGGACTGGCTCGGATCAACCCTGATCCCGGCGAGATTCGTGTTGCACTGGTTTCGAAAGGACCGCCCCGGCCAGCATCGCGGAGTCAGCGAGATCGCGGCCGCGCTCCCCCTGTACGCGCAGCTGCGACGATACACGTTGGCCGTTTTGGACTCCGCCGAGACCGCCGCGGATTTCTCTGGAGTCCTTGAGACTCCAGCCCCGCCCGGACTGGAGCCGAACAGGGATAGCGACGATCTCCCCCTCATCGAAATCGCGCGGCGGATGCTTGTGCCGATGCCCGAGGGGTACAAGCTGTCGCAGCTGAAGCCGGAGCAGCCGACAACGACTTATGGGGAGTTCAAACGGGAAGTCGTCAATGAGATCGCCCGGTGTTTGAACATTCCGTTCAACATCGCAGCCGGAAACTCATCCGGGTACAACTACGCGTCGGGTCGTCTGGATCATCAGTCCTTCTTCAAGTCCATCCGCATCGAGCAACACAACCTGGCGCAAAACCACCTCCGAAGGATATTCTTTGAGTGGCTATCCGAAGGGGCGAGGGTTCCGGGATATTTCTCGTCTCCGCTGGTCGCGTCCATGCTGCGCAACGGGACCACGATTTCATATCAGTGGTTTTGGGATGGGCTGGAGCATGTGGACCCGCTGAAGGAGGCCAGCGCTCAGGCTGTCCGGCTGGCCAACAACACAACCACGCTTGCGATTGAGTATTCGAAGTGTGGCCTTGACTGGGAGAATGAATTGCGGCAGAGGGCGAGAGAGATAACCATGATGCGCGATATCGGAATTCCGACGACGCCGCAGTCCGGTGGATATCTGCCGCAAGAGCAAAACAACGATGCCCAAGAACAGTAAAGAACCTGGCGTAATTCCCCTGCTTTGTAGGGCCGAGGTTTCCGTCGAGGCCGCCGCAGACGGGCAGGCGAGCCGTCGCCCAACGTTCAATATCATGGCCTACACCGGCGGCGCGTTGAACGTCAGCATGTGGACTGCTCCGGTGGTTCTTGACCTTGCTGGGATTCGGGCGAAGGACCGCATTCCGATCCTGTTTGACCATGACCGATCCAGGATCGTCGGGCAGGCGTCTTCCGTCGAGGTCACATCGAAGAATATCAAGCTCTCCGGCGCGATCACTGGAGAGAACGAGTCGGCCAACGAGGTCATCAGCCAGGCGCGCAATGGCTTTGAGTGGGAAGCGTCCGTTGGGGTGCGTCCCGAAAAGATTGAAGAGGTCGCGGCAGGAGCGAAGGTCGTTGTCAACGGCAGGTCATTCCACGGGCCGATCGACGTAGTGCGCGCGGGATCGCTGTACGAAGTCAGCTTCGTCGCGTCCGGCGCCGACGAAAACAATCGCGTTAAGATTTCCGCACGCGGAGGTAATTCAATGGACAAGAGTTTCGTAGCATGGCTTGAGGCTTCCGGGTTCGATCCGTCGTCGGTCGAAGGCGACCCCAAACAAAAGGGCGCTCTGGAGGCCGCCTTCAAGGCGATTTCAGAGCCCAGGCCCTCACAGGAACCTCCCGAGAAAAAACCGTCGGTAGACGCGGGAGACCCCATTGGGGACGTTCTTGCCGACGCCGCACGCACTCGCGCTATCGCGGACATCACGGCGCGATACATCGGCGAAAACCCCAATAGGATTTCGGAGATCGAGGCCGCCGCGCTAAGGGCCAGGGAAGACAAAACGATCACTCCGGACGCTTATGAGTTGTCGCTGATCCGGGCGCGACGGCCCTCCCCCGAGAGAAGCGTGCTCGCCGGCGGAGCCGGCCCGGAGTATCGCGCCGATGTTCTTGAGGCCGCCCTGTGTCTCGCTGGCGGTTTGAAAAACATCGACAAGAGGTTCCCGGCGCAGACGATTGAGGCGGCGGAGAAGGCTTTCGGACGCCGGTTGGGCATCGAGCAATTCCTCGTTATCTGCGCGCGCGCCAACGGATTCGACGGATTCCGGGTCAACGACGGAAACATGCGAGAAGTTCTTGCTCATTCTTCAGGGACGATCCAAGCGGCCACCGGAGTCGCCCTCTCCACGTTTGGAATCGCAAGCTCGCTTACCAGCCCTGGCATTTTGTCAAACGTCGCTAACAAGTTCCTGGAGCAAGGGTTCATGCACGTCGATCAGGCATGGCGTTCCATTGCCTCGATCAGGCCGGTGCGCGACTTCAAGACGGTGCGAACATTCCGGCTGACGATGTCGGCGCGACACCTGAAGGTTCCGCCCGGCGGGGAGCTGAAACACGCCGAGGCCGGGGAGGTTTCCTACAGCAACAAGGCCGACACGTATGGGATTAGGTTCGGCGTCAGCCGCGAAGACATCATCAACGACGATCTCGGAGCGCTGACGACGGTTCCGCAGGAGCTCGGGGTCGGCGCAGGCGAAGCGCTTAATGAGCGCGTCTGGACGATCTTCCTGGATAACTCGAACTTCTTCACGTCTGGGAGAGGAAACTACTCCAGCGGCGCTGGAACGGCGCTCAGCGCCACCTCGCTCGCCGACGCCGAAACTCTGTTCATGGCGCAGACGAAGCCCAACGGAGCGCCTCTCGGTATGCCGCCGTCGGTCCTGCTGGTTCCCAGCGCGCTGGATGCCACGGCAAGGACGCTCATGGCTTCCGAGAAGTTGTTCTACACGGGCAACACGGACGCGAAGTTCGGGGACGCGAACATTTACCGCGGAAAATTCAGGCCGGTTTCGACGCCGTATCTTTCCAACAGCGGATTCACCGGGTACTCAGCGACGGCATGGTATCTTCTTGCGGACCCGATGGTGCTTCCGGTACTTGAGGTCGCACTGTTGAACGGGCGGGATATGCCCATCATCGAAACCTCAGAGACCGACTTCAGCACGCTTGGGATTCAGATGCGCGCTTATCACGATTTCGGGGTTGCGCTGCAGGAGTATCGCGGCGGCGTGAAGATGGCCGGGGCGTAAGCGGCGAACGTGGCGTGTAATTTTCCCGCGAACATGGAGTCTGAAAATGGCAGAGGCACAGGTTTACCAGGAAGGGGCGGTTTTGGATCACACTTCGGTTGCCGTCATCACGGCGGGCGACGTGATCCAGTTGGCGGACGGGCGAGCCGCGGTGGTTCCGACGGTTCCCAACAACATGAGTTCCGGCGACGTTGTTGGCGCGAGCGTTTACGGAGTCGTCAAGGTTCTTAAGACGGCCAACATCGCCTTGTTGCAAGGCGGCGATGTGTACTGGGACATCAGCGCCGCCAAAGCGCATTTTCGTCCCGAAAACGGGACGGGCGACTTTTTCATGGGGACGTGCATCAAGGACGCCGCCGCCGCGGACACGTATGTCCTGGTGGCGCTCAATGTTCGCTCCGCCTATCAGATCGACCTGCACAACCCGAGCCTCCCCGGCGGCGGCTGGACAAGCGAGAACACGGACGGCCTGGGGGTGACGGCGACGGGAATCGTTCCCGGCTCCTACACGCTGGCCTTCGACGCCGTGGCCGAGGCCGCGCAGGCCGCGCTGTTCAGCAACCGCGAGGTTCTGGTCAGTCAAAAGCCGATCCTCGAGGCCGAGGTCGCGGTGCATAACATCGGAGACAACGCGGCGCTGGACATCAACGTCGGCCTCGCAAGCGCATCCCATGCCACCGACTTCGAATCCATCCCAGTGTTCGCGGCGATCCAACTGGACGGCGCGTCGTTGAACATCAACACCCACTCCGATGACGGGACGACGGATCGCGCCCCGGCGGACTCCACCATCGACGCCGTGGACGACACGCGCTTTGAGCTGTGGATCGACTGCCGTGACGACGCCAATGTCAAGTTCTACATCGACGGGGTTCTTGTTGACACGTCTGCCGCGAAGCGGATATTGACGGCGGCGCTTGCGGTATCCGTCGCCGCGATCGCGCATATCGAAAAGACCATCGACGACACCCCGGCGGACGTTCGAATCTCGAAACTGCGGGTGCGCACGAGCGGACAATGAGCGACCTGACGAAAACCGGAACAGACTGGCTTCAGGGGCAGCGGCTGGCGCACATGTCGCAAACCGTGACCTATGAGCGTGGGGCGCAGTCCGTGGTTGTTTCGGCTACACGCGGCTCCAGCAGCTACGACGAGGTGGACGAAAATGGAATCATTCATCGTCACCAAACGAGAGACTACATCATCAGGACTGCGGATATGCTTTTCTCCGGGTCTCCGGTAAAGCCCCAGGATGGGGACAGGGTGCTGGACGGCGGGCAGACGTATGTCGTGGCGTCGCTCAGTGGTGATCCGCCGTGGCGGTACACGGACGCGCATCGGTCCGGGATGCGCGTCCACACGAAGCTCGTCGGAGAAACATGAGCGTCATCGTCGATGTTTCAAACGCGGTTGTCGCGGCGCTGAACGATGGCCCGCCGTTCTCCAGGGCCTTCACGGCGGCGCGGAAATACTTGCCGACGGTTGATCTTTCGGACGGCGACGCGCTGACGGTCCTTGTTGCGGCCCGATCTGTTTCCGTGTCTCCGCATTCCCGCGACAAAGACGGAATTGAAGTCAATGTCGATGTCGGCGTTCTTGAAAACGTTTCCAGCATTGACGACAACCATGAGGAACTCGACGGCCTCGTCGGGTTGGTGGAGGAGATCGTTGATCGCCTGCGCGCCAACAACCTGTCCGTCGGTTCCCCATCAACAAGCGTCGCGCTGTTCAAGGGCGTAGTGAATGACCCGATTTACGCTAGGGACCATCTTCGGGAGCGGAGGCAGTTCACGTCCATCGTCACGGTGTCCTACATTCTCTTTCGCATTAGGGGGTCGTAATCATGGCTGAACGACTTGGAGAACAAGCCTATGTGTACTACAAGGCCGGGGACTGGGACGGGACTTCATCGTTCACGGGGGAATTGAAGGGCGTCCTTTCGTCGACGCCGGTCATAGAGGATGCAGAGGCGCAGTTCACCACGAGAGACATGCGTGGATTCGAGGCGTTCAAGCAGGGGCTGCGGCGATGGCATCTGGACTGCGAGATCGTCTGGGACCCGACAGTCACCAGCTTCCAGGCGGTGCGAGACGCCTATCTCAACAGGACTAATATCGCACTTGGAATTCTGGACGGCCCCGTTGGAACCACCGGAAGCCAGGGTCCGGGAGGCACTTACGTCGTCACTCGTTTTACCAGGGTGGAGGATCATGGCGAGGTGATGAAGGTCGAGGTTTCGTTCAGGATGACCCGCAACGCGACAACCCCCCCGGCGTGGATCACCATCCCGTAATCATGGCGATCATAAAAGACAAATCGGGACGGGGGTGGGTTTTGTCGTTGACGCTTGGCGCGGCCAGGCGCGTGCGCTCGTTGCTGAAGGTGGACCTGCTGCGGTTGCTTGAGCCGCGGGCAGAGGGCGGCGCTCCTCTGTTGACGGAACTGGAAACCGACGCAGACCTGCTGGTCGAAGTCGTCTACGCGCTGGTCAAACCACAGGCCGACGACGCGGGGATCAGCGGGGAAGCGTTTGCCGAACTTATCGACGGCGACGTGTTCGCTGATTTTTATTCCGGATTCCTGGAGGAGTTAAGGTTTTTTTCCCGCGGCCTGCCGCGGGGCCGGGTTATCGCGGCGGCGATGGACAAACACGAGGAGATCGTGAGGACGCACGTCGATCAGGCAACAGCGACGATTGTGGGCATGACGACCCCTGGGATGTCGTCTACGAACTCGCCGGAAGCGTAGGCGTAATCCCGGATAGGCTGACGTTGCGCGAACTATTGGCGATGGCGCGCGGCAGGGCAAGGGCGGAGTGGAGCAGGGCGTCCAGCCTCATGTCGCTGGTGGCGAACGTGAACAGCGCCGGGCGGAGCCGGTTTCGTCCGGAAGACTTCAATCCGATGGTTGTAAAGCGGAAGGGCCGTCCGATGGGCGCGCGTGAGCTTGTGGATACGATTGGATCGCTTCTTGGGATAAGGAGGCCTATCAATGGCTGAGCACACTCCCGTTGCCGCGAGCGTGATTCCTTTCGCGAATGGCGTCGTTGTCGAAGGGGTGTCCGGGGAGGCGTTGACGGCTGGCGATGTCGTTTACAGGGACTCGTCTGATTCCAACAGGCTGAAGAAGGCACAATGCGACGGAACCGCGGCGCAGGCTGCGGCGATCGGCGCCGTGTTGGGCTCTGCGCCTGGCGCTGGACAGAAGATATTTGTGATGACCTACGGGGAAATCACAATGGGTTCCGCGGTCTACTCCGCGTCTGGCCTTCTGCTTGTGGTCGGCGCGACCGCCGGAAAAACCATGACGGTGGACGACGCCGCGTTTACGACAGGGGCCTATCTGACTTTCATGGGGTGGAGCATGAGCGCGACGCGCGCGTTTTTCGCGCCGCGTGCGTCTGGCCTACAGATTCCGTAATTCAACTCGCGGAGTGGTTCGATGGCCGACAATTATTCGCAGGACGGAGGCGGTGGGGATTGGACGAGCCCGGCAAGCTGGACGACAGGCGCCGCGCCGATCGCCACGGAAGACGTTGGGCTGTTAAGCGGCGTCGCGGACTTCGTGACGAACCTCCCCACAACTGGGCTTGACTACAACTCACTCCAGGTCGGGCCGGAGTTCCGCGGCTCAATAGGATCGAGCGGTAACGTTTGCGAAATCGGATCCGTCCCCAAGGTGCTTTTCGACGGCCAACGATGCAAGCGCGCCTACATTCAGATTGACAACGGGGATACGGTTCCCGATTTCTTCGTTGAATCAACCAGTGAATCCGACGACGCCCTAGTGATCAGCCGCAACGGAACGGGGGCGATTACGCGGCTTCGCGTGCGCGGCGGACAAAAAATAATCATCGCGGCCTCTTCATCCGTGGTCCGCCTGATCCTGGAGCGGACGGCCCGCATAAAGCGGCTGAGGATCGAAAGCGGGGCCGACGTGGATTATGCGATGCTTGGCGAGGGCGTCGTCGATTGCTACGCAGACATCGACAGCGAACTGCACGTCAATGGAGGCACGTGGTATCACCTGGGAGAAACCAATGCGACGTGCCCCTTGATCGTCGTTTCCCCGGGCGCGGTCCTGAACCTGTGGTCAGGGACGGGGACATTCACAAACGTCTACAATTTCGGAACGATTAACGCAAACGGCGGGGTCGGGAAGCGTCGCACCATCACAAACTATTATGACTGCGGCGGAATCCTGGACAAGCGCGGCCTCGGCCACCACCTGGCGATCACCAACAAATTCCTGTCCGGCGGACAGATTCTGGAGACGACGTGAACCCGCGTGGTTACTTTGAAGATATCCGAATTCAAGCGAACCTTCTTCGATGAAGAGACGATAAACAGGGCCGTCGACAAAGCGAGAGTCAAAGGGCTGTCCGGTGCCGGAGCTTTCGTCAGGACGCGCGCCCAAAGCCTTATCAAGAAAGCGCCGTATGAATCCAGGAAAAGAAGGGGCGCCAAGAGAATTTCGCGTCGCCGCGCGTCATCCAGGCCCGGAAGACCCCCATACAGCCAGACAGGCCTGTTGAAGCGATGGATTCTTTTTGGATACGACAAGTCGACGGATTCCGTGGTCATCGGTCCGGCGCTGATCAACAAGTCAAGCGGGGCGCAGAGGATTCTCGAATTCGGGGGCGTCGCGGAAATGTCCGACGGATCAAAAAAGCGAATCGAGCCGCGGCCCTACATGGGGCCGGCGTTGGCCGCGGAAATTGAAGACGGGTCCATCGTGGCCCAGTTCGCGGGATCGGTGAGAGTCTAATGGCGAAAGCGGGAGCAGTACGCGCCGGGCGCGCCTACGTCGAACTCGGGGTCGACAAATCAGCGCTTGTTCGCGGACTTCAATCCGCGAAAAAAGACCTGGTTGCTTTCGGCGCGGGAGTACGAAACCTGGGTCTTGCAGGGTTCGCCGCCGGATCGTCGTTAGTGGCGGCGTTTGCTTCGTCCGCGAAAACCTTCAGCGATTTAGGGGACGCTCTGGACAAGGCCTCGATCCGCACGGGAGTCAGCGTAGAGTCGCTGTCCGGGCTTGCGTTTGCCGCTGAGCAAAGCGGGTCAAGCATCGAGGAGCTCGAAATTGGCCTGCGGTTTATGCAGCGCACCATCGCAGAGGCTTCCCGCGAATCACAAGGCGCTGTTGACGCGCTGGACGCGCTGGGCTTGACCGCGGCCCAGCTGCTGCGGATGGACCCGGAGGACCAGTTCAAGGCGGTCGCCGACGGCTTGTCCGCAATCGAAAACCCGACCCTGCGCGCCGCGGCGGCCCTGGATGTTTTCAGCCGCAGCGGCACTAAGCTGCTTCCGCTTGTGTCCGACGGGGCGAGCGGCATCAATGCGCTGCAGGATCAGTTTGCGTCGTTCGGTGCGGTCGTAACGACGGCCGACGCAAAACTGGCCGCGCTATTGAACGACACCTGGAACGAGATGGTCGTCACGCTGCGCGCGCTCCGCATGAACATCGGAGCCGCCGTCGCGCCGACGTTCATCGACTTTGCCGACACGGTGCGCCGATCAACGACGATTCTTATTGGCTGGGTGCGTGAGAATCGCGAGTTGATCGTCGTCGCCCTGAAGGCGGCGGCGGCGGTTGCGGCGATCGGCGGCGCGTTGATCGCGCTTGGGGTTTCGATTCAGGCGGCGGGCTTTGTTCTTGGGGGCATTGCCACCGGGGCTGCGGCCGTCGGCGCCGCGATAGCGGCGATCACGTCGCCGCTCGGGCTGGTCGCTTCCGCGGCGGCGATCGCGGGCGCGGCGCTGTATCGCTGGACGGACGTCGGCGGCCAGGCCGCGCGATGGCTTGGGGATCAGCTTGGGGAACTGTGGGAGTCGATCAGCGGCCTTGCTGACGGCGTGGTGCGACTGGCGCTAAGCGGCCAGTGGTCGGACGCCGCGAACCTTATCGCTTCGGCAATTAGCGCCGGGTTTCAGAGCGTCGCGGTCAAAGTCAAAGAGGTCTGGAACGGGATCGTCACCACCGTAACCGAAGCATACGCAGACATCTTGACGGCGCACGAAAATGTCGTTGACCAGTTGACGCGCGGGTTTCTTCGACTGGGGACCGCGGCGGAAAGATACAAAAACATCGCGTCCGCGAAGGCGTTCCATCTTGCCGTGAAGGCTGGCATAACAGAGCAGGAGCTTTTAGGGGCCGACCCCCGCTCCATCGCGGACGCGCGAAAAACGGCGGACGAAGCCCTCGCGTATAAGATATCACAAATCAATGCTGAATCAGACCAGGAGATATCCGACCTGATGGCCCTGGCTTCCCAGGAGCACAATTCGGCTCTTTCGGAAATTCAGGCGTCAAGAGACGATCGATACAAAAAAACGCTTGCCGCAATGGCGGAAGACCAGGAGCGCCTCACTGAGACCGTGGAGGCGTACCGCAAAGCGCTTGCGTTGGCGCAGGACATTGAGCCAGGAGCGGGGGCCTTCAGACGTTTCGTCCCGTCCGAATTGGGGCTTGATGACGCCGGAGGCGCAGGAGGCGCTCTGGAAAAAACAAGGCGAACCGTCTTCGGAACCTTCAGTGCTCCCGGCGCTTCGATGTTGGGGGGCGGGGGGCCGATCGAGGATATGAGTGACACCATGCGAAAGCTGTTCAACGAAGCCAAGAAAACAAACGAGCTTCTTAGGACAAACGGCAGCCGATCCATGACATTCTCATAACCCATCCCGAGGGCGAATCAGTGGTCGAGGTCCATGAAAAAATCGAGTCGAGGCGGATTGTTGTTCACGCGTTGAATCCGTCCGCTGAACTGCTTTACCTCGTTTCAGGGTCGAACAACGACGCCGAGGTCATCGCCGCAGTCGCGGCTGCGTCTCCCGTTCTTTACCAGGTTGACGCCCTCTTCCTTCCTCGGGAGTCCATCGTTCCGGCGGTGGTTGAAAATGGCTTCGATCTTTGGGAGGTTACAGTCCGGTACGCGCCGGTGCAGATTGTTGGGGAATCCGTTTATTCGTTTGACACGCGCGGCGGAACGCAGCACATCCAGGCGGGCCTGTCCACGAATCGATATCCGGCCGACGCGCCGAACTTTGAGGGACTGATCGGCGTGTCCAACGGAGGGGATGTCGATGGCGTGGACATCGTCATACCCCAGGCCCAATTCTCGGAAACCCATATCGTCCCCAACGACACGGTGACGGAGGCCTACAAAGGCGTCGTTATTGCATTGACAGGGAGGGTGAACAACAGATTATTCAAGGGACTGCGCCCCGGAGAATGCTTGTTTCTCGGGGCGGTCGGGACGAGGCGCGGCCTTGGGGACTGGGAGATATCCTATTATTTCTCGGCCAGCGAGAACCTCAACAACCTCACCATCGGCGGAATCACGGGCATCGCCAAGAAGGGATGGGAATACCTTTGGGTTCTTTATGACTGGTCTGAGGATTCTCAAGCCAAGCGGCTCGTGCGCAAACCTATCGGGGTGTACGCGGAGAAGGTGTATCGCGACGCGGACCTTTCTGCGCTTGGAATAGGACAATGAACAAGGTTCCCTCGGAAACCCCGGTCAGTATACGCAGGGAGACCTTCAACACCCTGATTGACGCGGCGCGGTCCGAGAGGCTTCGTGCCGCGTCGATCAGGGTTTCTCCGGAGCGGACGACCAGGATGGCCGACACCATCCTGGTGAGAAACGAATCCGGGGAGGATGTTCCCGTGGGCGGCGTGCTCGCAATCGGCGATGTCATTATCAGTCCCCAGAGCAACGAAGTCGAGTTTTTCATCCGCCCGTCTTTTCGCGGCGTCCTTCCCGTCGCCGGGGAGCACGAGGGGCGATTCGTGATAGCGGTCGAAACCATTGCGAAGGGAATGATCGGGAAAGCGCTGATCGACGGCGTCGGCGCCGTGCGCGTGCGAATGGTTTCCGAAGACGACGACCGCGCGGATATCGACGGGGATCGCGTGGATCGTCTGGTCAGCGGGTCCGGCGCCGCCCAACTGTTGTGGGTTGAGCCCCCCGGAGAGAGGCACACGCCGGATGTTGCCTGGTGCGTCGCGCGGATCGGCTCCGGTTCCGGAGGGGGAATCGTCACGGTTCGCCTTGTGGACTTCCCCTCTTCCGGCGAGCACTTCGGCGATCACCTGATTTGCAGGACGTGGGACGGGCAAACCCAGGGCGACCGCGAGATTTACGTCCTGCTGCCCGATGAACTGCGGATGTCTTCCTGGAATGGGAAGTATGAGTACATCGACGGCGTGCGCGTGGATTATGAGCCGGTTCCGGGCGGGACGCCGTGGTCGCGAATCGCGTACATCAGCTCGCAGGAGTACCGGGAGACCCAGGTCATTACGCCGTGGTACATCGACGAGAATTCCGGCGGGAGCCGCGGCCCGTCGATTCTCCGTTGCTGGACCGACGCTTTCGTTGCGGGCGGATTGCTCAAGCCCCCCGGGTATCTTGGCGAGGCGCAGATCGGACTCATGGACTCCAACAACGCGGGGCGCGCGTGGGCGGAGAAGTACACGCAACAGACATCCAGCAGGATCAACGAGCGCGCGCCGCGCGGGGGGGATATTGAATCGTGAGTCGCGCCGGCCAGTTCGACGAGTCTCGGGCGCATCAACGCCGGGCCGGGCGCGCCGGAGGATTCGGCGGCGGACCCCGTGGAATGAGGCTGCCGGATGTCGGATGCAGAATGGCCGTCCAGCCTTCGTTTGTGTACGAGGCCAACGGGGAGCCCATCATCGGCAAGGTCGCCTACCTCGCGTGGAACCGGGAGGGCGACTACTTCGGACGCGCGGACGAGGACTTCATCGAGCGCGATGATTACATCCTGTCCCGCGATCCTCACCTGTACGGCGGGCGCGGAAGTGTTTTGGTTTACCGCAACCTAGAAGAACGGTTGCTGGATGGCGACGGATCGGTGCTGGAAAGCATTGACAACACGGTGTTCGACTCGATGACGATGGCGCGCGGAAAACCGAATCAATGGCTGTATCCAGAAAGCGCATACAAGGCATCATTTGGCGGGAAACCCTCGCAACACACGTTTGTTTCCCCATGCTTCCACAGCGGAGGCGACGGTTTTGGAGACCTGTCTGTTGCGTTTGAGGAGGGGGGAGAGGGCCGCGTTGAGCGTTACCGCAGCCTCGCATTTCTGACAAGCGCCTTCACCCTCGTCGGGGACAACGACCCCTATGTGACTCAATCCCCATTCAACGACAAGCGCGGAAACTTGTCAGGATTGGTCGCCTTTGACGCGGAGGTCGGCGCGGAATACAAGGATCAACGGACCAACGCAACGCTTTCAGATTACGACGTGATCGCGCGATATGGGCTGAATTCAAGTTTTGGTATTCGCCGCCGTCGCAATGGGAACATAGAGTTCGAGGATTTTTCTATAGGGAATTCCGGCGGAACCCGCTTTACAGACGCCATGAATGATCGACTGTCGCGGTACGAGACGCGACTTCCCGTGCCTCTTGGCGAAGGCGAAACAGGGGACGTTCATTCGTGGGGAGGCGGCATCTATACTCGATGGGAAGCCTGGATGTTTGTTGAAGAAGGGGAGTCGGTTCATCCCATTGGCGTTATCGGATACGTGTACGACCAGTACGGCGACCGCTTCAACAGCGCCCCGGAGCGGTGGTGGGCGGTGTGCATGGGGATTTCCGACGTGTACTCCACGGTGCAAAACGTGCATCGTTGCAGGGTGAGCGTTGCGGGGAAGTAGTCGTGCTTGATCTCATCAGAGTCAGTGAAACGATGGTCGGCGACTCGTCGATTGATAAGCGATGGTCTCCGCCGAACGGGGGGCCGTGGGCGCTCGTGTTTGTGCGAGCGCACTTCATTGACGACGGCAGCTCATTGTCGATCGCGGATATGACGATATCGGTTTGTGAAGACGTGACGCGCGGCGCGGTGCAAACGCACCAGACGTTGCTGGCGAGAATTGTCGGGGCCGGGGTTGGAAACGACGTGAACTATCGCGTCCCATACGATGAGTTGATGCACAACTTCATCCGGGATGGTTGGGGCGTGCAGATCGACTGGCCGAGTCCAGACCCCGGCGACATCCTCTGGGGAATGGAGATTGGTTATCTGCTTCAGGACGACTACGCAAGAAAGGCGTCCCGTGAAGGATAATCAACAATATCCCGTATTCTCTGGGGACGTGCCCACGGTTCCGATGCAGACCGCCAGGTTCTACGGTTCGCCGCGTTCTTCCATGTTCGCGCGTCCGTCCGGCACGTTTACACCGCAAGCCGGGTTCCTTTACCTGATCCCCTACATCAACGAAGAGACCATCGTTTACGACAGACTGTACACGCACATCAACACCCAGCAGATTGGAAGGGTGTGCAGAATGGCGATATGGCGCGTCAGGCCCATGACGCACGCGGTTGCGTCAATTATCGAGCAGTCCACTGACGTGCCTTTGGATGTCTCGCCCGCGTTTTACGCGGTTCTTCGGGGCAGGATGGAGCCGGGGCCGTACATCCTCGGGATAGCCAGCAACGCTACGACGGCCGCGCTGACCGCGCTGGATTCCGCCCAATTGCAGGCGTTGGGATCAACCGACCTGTCCAACGCTCCTGATTGTCATTGGCGGAAGGACATCGCGTGGACGGCGGGCACGTCGCTTCCTGAGTATATCGAGCTTTCCACCCTTACCTATCGACGACAAAATCCGCCGCTGCTTGCGCTGCGGGCACTCAGGAGTTGATTTGTGGCATGGCGAAATTTGAGCAATCGAGAAGTGGTAAAGGCGCAGTTCACCAACCCGATTGGCGCGAACTATCGCGGAGTGAAGACGCGGTTCGCGGGTGTCGAACACGCCGACAGGCACGTCTTGATTGTCGGGCGACTTGGACCTCTGGCCTGTGTGTATGGGATTAATTTGTCAGAGTGCTTCAGCATCGACATCGAAAATCAGACGTTTGCTCTGCACAATCCTGGATACCGGTGGTACGAGGATATCCCGCAGAGTGCCTTGCAGGTGGACACGGACATCCTTTGAGCCTTTGATCCCGGCGGGTTGCAACGGATCGCCCGCCGAATTGCCGATCCCGCCCGGTGCGTTGCCGGGCGGGACATTTTTGGAGGTCAACCATGATCGACACGAATGGTCTACGATGCGCCTATTGCAGACGGTGGAAGCGGGACGACGAGACTGGAAGCCTGTGCTCCGATTGCGGATCGTTCAATCTCACGGCGACGGCGATATTCCGCAAGAAGGAAAACATCCAACGAGATGGGTTGAACCATGAGGACCTGGGTGGACAGAATGGCGTATGCGGCGATTGCAGCGGCGGTGATTGTGATCGCGTGGATTTTGCTTAGCCTCGGTACGGGTTGCGTTTCAGACCGCGGCCTGCGCGACGCCGCAGTCGGATTGGGGGATTCCTTCGGCGCGAAGCTCGTGGAGTGGAAGCCGATCGACGTGGGTGCGGAGCGGACGCCGGGGGAAGGGACTCCCGCCGGCGTCCGCGCGCCCGACGCGCTGCCGTGGGAGGCGATGGGGTTCGGCGGACTCGGCGCGTTGTCGTTGTGGAAGTGGTGGGACGCGCGGAAACGATTCACGAACGGAGCGGCAAAATGAACGAGGCGCAGGCGCAGACGATCGGGCAGCTCAATGGGCCGTGGGTTCGGGCCTTCAAGATCGCCCCGCTGATCGGCGGAGCGAGCCTCAGCGCGTGCGTCGCGGCGTGCATCTGGATCGCCACCGTGATGCGCGACATCGACCGACGCGCCGAATCCAACTCGGGGAGAATTGCGGCCATCGAGCAGAACCGCCCGACGCAGGCGGACATCACGGCGTTGCGGGCGGAGATTTCAGGACTGCGGGAGCGCATCGCGCGCATCCCGGATCGGCTGATCGACGGCGACACGCTGCGCCGCGAAATCGAGGAAGTGAAGGCGACGATCAGCGGAATGGGGGCGAAGCAGGACGCGATCCTTGAGGCCGTCCACGGGATGCAGGTTGAGGTCCGGATGATGCGCGACCAGCGGCCACCGTGACCCCCCCCCTCCCCGGCGCCCTCGTCACGCTTCGCCTCCCGTCATCATCGGCGAGGTTCGAGA
>WBZY01000398.1_pt1 | contig 33378 bp, 24 predicted proteins | sample 5204191 | NCBI WGS metagenome assembly WBZY01 (sample SAMN12344363, study PRJNA552823) | activated sludge metagenome | biome: Activated sludge suspended growth; feature: Anammox Sidestream; material: Wastewater; isolation source: activated sludge from anammox sidestream of wastewater treatment...
ACTGCTGATATCTTGAATTCTTTATCATAACTCCTTCTTTTTTCTGACATTTTTGAACTCCTATATTTTTTACTTTTTACTAAATATAGTTGCTTTTCTTTTCATCTACTATTTGGGGGTAGGATCAATTAAGCTCTTCATCATATTTAAAAATATTCATATGGTAATTTAACCACTGCTCGTTTGTCCAAACTTGAAATAAAGCTGTATCATTTACATTCTCCGGAGTATACATATAAATGGATTTAGAACGGTTTATCCATATACTATCTATCCAATCTTGATTTACAGTTAATATTAGATTGTTTGCAGTATCATAATAATTTTCATATTTAAAAGCGTTCTCAAATTCTTGGCCATCGAAGTTCAGATGTAACATTGAAATCCTATTACCTAAGGAATCATAATTATAAACATCCTTTGCGTCATATAACCATTCTCCTGATGATGCATTAAACCATTCCCAAAGCACTGATTCAAGATACCCTTCAAAATAGTAAGTGTTTGTGCGTTTATCATAAATAATCCACTCACCATTAAACCAATCAGCAAATGTGAAATAATTTAATGATAAATCATTATTGTAATTATATGCAAGCTTAGTTTGATCATCGCATATAAGACTATCTAAAACTTCGTCAGAATTATTATTTTTCAAGGATGTAGTTACTGGTACAGTGCAAAAACTTTTTTCTGTAAATGAATTGTTAATATTTCGATTTATTGAGAAATAAGGTTTTCCCTGAGGAAAAATTTCCACGGATATAAAACCAATAAACAAAAGATAAAAAATTTTATTTAGAAAATTCATTTCACTACTCTTTTAAAAATATATACCTATAATGAAATGATGCGTATTAAGATTTTCACTATCATATTTGAATAAGTATCTGATATCTAGATTCAATTTTGACGAAATACGATACGATGTACCAGCGCCCAATATTATTCCATACGAATTATCCGGAAGCTCTTCAACCTTTCGGCTTTCCTTAAATTCATCTGGAATCTCTTCTATTGAATTATAAGACCAGACTTCCGGCGGCGTAGTTGTTATGGATGCATTCATAAAGTTATAAACTGCATCTATTGAAATATAAGGCGAGAAGATACTTTGAACAATAATATATTGAATGCCTAATGAAATAGGGAAAACATCATAATTTTTACTTACATAATCATATTTGCCTGCAAAATATTTTGGAACAGTGTCAATAATATTTTCACTGTATGTTCTTACAGTGCCTGTGTATGGCTGAATAGTTCTGAAATAACCAGAAGATACTTTAATTTTAAGTGAAGATATCAGATTTGTATTAATCTCTACAAAAATATCCCCTCCAATGTTGGAAGTATTATAAAAATTAATACCTGTATAAAAGCCAATATCAAAATTGGAAAATGGTTTGTTTACTTGTGCTTCTAAATCGATCAATGAAATAATTAGTAAAGTGAATATTATTTTTTTCATTAATTGTCCTTATAATTATTTAATATAGGGCAAGTTTCACCTTGCCCTTATAATAATATTAATTCAAATATGTCATTTCAATAATATCATTTTCATATTTTGAACAAATTCATTCACTCGTAGCGAGCAGATATAAATCCCACTTGGTAAATTACTGCCATCAAATGAAACTGAATACGGACCGGCAGATTGCAATTCATCAACTAGATTAGCTACTTCTTTTCCTATAAGATCATAGACTTTCAAACTAACAAAACCATTTTCTTTAATTTGATAGTTAATGACTGTCTTAGGATTAAAAGGATTGGGATAATTTTGTTCTAATTTATATTCAGAAATGGCATCATTATTTCTTCCTGAATCAATCTTCCAAGCATCACCATAATGGACAGATTCTATGGAAGTATAATTTGAATAATGTCCATTTATGTCGTGTGCTCTCATTTTGTATTCTGCTAATGCAGGACCACTACCAGCATAATTTATTGTATAGTCGATATATTGGTTAGTAGTCCAATTAACAGTTGTTAAAAATGAAAAATTTTGCTGACCAGTTACTCGTCTTTCAATGTAATACTCATCTCCATCAGCTTCCGTATTGAGTGTCCAGGTAAGCTGTGGATATGCATTAGTTTCTGTATGGTAAATAGTAGCATCAAAATTTTGAGGAACAGCAGGAGAGTAATTATCAACAACATAAAAGTATAATGGAGGAGGACTCGTTTCCATTCAATAATTGCTACCAACATAAATGTCCCCGTACACCCAAACACGTCCTTTTACATGCCAAGTTCCAGCTTTCAAGCAATTGTGTAATCCCTGCGAACCTGAACCAAGGTCACTCCAACCTAACCAATTTCCATTAGGGTCTTGAAAATTTGCACCGCAATGACCATAATTATATTTAGCAGGGTCTGCCCATATCCAATATGCAACAGGGGCATAACCACCTTGATTACTGTTAAATGTCTGACCACTAGTATAAACATATCCTTGTCCACCATTCAAGAAATAGACATTAGCACTAAATGTTAGAGCACTAATGCTAAAATATAAAATAAGAAATAATAACTTTTTCATTTTATCCTCCTTGTTTTTATAGTTAATAAAAAACTTTAACGAAGTGTATTCTTCAAGCTATGTAAAACCAGTAATATAAATCTCTGTTCCAATAATAATAATTACTTTACAGTAAATCACTGCAAAGAAATTAACCGGATAAGTTATAAAAGTCGGTAGGCTATAAGGAAGCTGTAAAAATCTTGAATTTAATTTCAGAATCCACAACCGCATCTCAGTTCTCTCTTTAATAAACTCTAATTGTTATTAAGCAATATTTAATTCTTCGACACGAAGATGCTAACTTTATAACATCAAATCTCGTGCTCGAAATAAAAATTTATTATCAGAAAATATTTTGAGATTTAAAATGTCGTGAAGTAAGATTGAAATGTTTTTAAAGGCAAAGTTTACTATGTAAGTAAAATATTTTCGGATTTCAAATAATAAATTCTTTTAATATACTGCCGAAATAATTCACTTCTAATCAATCAATTGTTCCAAGGCTAACACGGTTTACATAAAAAAAGCCGGAGTGGTTAGCTCCGGCTTTTGAATTTTAAATAAGTTTACTTCAACAATATTAATTTTTTTGTTGCTGTAAAGTTTCCTGAAGAAAGAGTGTAGAAATAAATTCCGCTTGATAGATCGTTAGCTTCAAACAGAACATCATACTCTCCCAAATTCTGGTATACGTTCACTAATGTTGCGACTTCATTGCCGAGTATATCAAACACTTTCAGTAAAACGTTGCTACTTTTAATGATTGAATAACGTATATGAGTTAATGAATTAAATGGATTTGGATAATTTTGCTTAAGAGAATATCTCAAATCAGAAGCGTTACCAATCGGTACCGAGGTAACAGTATCTCTTATAGCTAGTAATGTCTTTATTTGTCCTTGGAGAATAGAAGCATTATGTACACCTAGGTATAACGTACCATCATCTGCGATAGCCCCTGTATTATCAACCTGCTGAGGCTGTTCATATAGTGGTAATCTCCACATCAATTCTCCTGAGCTTGAAATAGCATAATAGCAATAACCATTTGTTGAGCCGACATATACAGTACCTTCGGAATCGCATATTAATGGTTGCCAGAAATCATCTGTTTCATAGTCTTGAAAAATATATTTCCACCTTATTATTCCGTCGTAATCCAATGAAATCAACATATGGTTATATGCACAACAAGTTGTATCAAGAGCAATTGCATATATATTTCCCTTTGTATCAATTGCTGGTATGGAATACAAATCCAATGATCCAATATCCTGGATGAAGTATTGCCATCTGACATTACCATCTGGCATCAATGAGTAGAGGTACTGTGGAATTTCCTTAGGAATAAAATAAATGTTTCCATTCGAATCAACCATCGGTGACCGCAATACATTTCCACAGCTAAATTTCCATTTTATGCTGCCATCTAGATTTAATGCAAATAGATTTGAATCTACGCCAGCAATATAAATCGTATTTCCATCCGGTGAGAACACCGGTGACTTAAATGCAAAACCATTATCATACATCACCTTCCAATTTAATGTACCATTCGGTTTGATGCAGTAGAATTCTCCACGATCAGGCTCGGTTGGATCGAATATAAAATTTGTTATATATATATTGCCTACTAAATCAATATTGGGGATAACTTCCTGAACAATGAATCCAGATGTTTTATACTTCCATTTGAATGTTCCATCTGGATTCAAAGCATAAAGACAACTATCGCGTGATCCAAAATAAATTGTGTTACTTGAATCAATTATTATTCCTGAAGCTGTTGAACGATTACTTCCACTCTCATATACCCAATTTAAATCACCAGAATTGCTATACGAATAAAAATTATCAGCGTATACGTAGTATGATCCAAAATATACGTCACGATCTTCTCCTATTACTGGTCCAGAAAATATTCCATACTCCATGTCTTTTTCCCACCAAATTGTTGCAGACTGCGGTCCCTTATATGGTGAACGACCTGTGAATTGTGGATCGTGCTTCACCATTGGCCAAGGGGAGTTTGCAAGCGTAGGCCAGGGAATATCAATTTGCTGTTGTGAATAAACCAAACCTGATAATAAAAGTGACATTAATATTTTATTAATCATTATTTCCTCAGTATCATATTTAAACAAAGAATGGAAGATTATCATAATTTCTTGGATAATCTTCCATTGTTAACTAGATAATCACTTCTGTAAAATCATTTTTCGTATTTCGGAGTAATTACCTATTTGAATTTTATACAAATATATTCCACTAGGTAATCCTTCAGAATCAAATTCAACAGAATGAGCACCGGCTTCCTTTTGTTCATTAACGAGTGTAGTTACTTCTCTTCCCAAAATATCAAATACTTTTAAGATTACGAAAGCATCTGCTGGATTCTGCCAGCTAATAATAGTCGAAGGATTAAATGGATTCGGATAATTTTGCTCAAGCATATAATCATAAATCAGTCCATTATGATTTCCCGGTACTGAAATTTTGCTTGGTGGCGCTAATCTAACTTCTACAGTATTCGTTGGGCCTGTTTCACCTGTGCTTTCCCAAGGATCTTCATAAACACACTTGACATAATAACTCTTCGCATTGTAATCATTGCCAATTATAACTGTATTGTCAACATAGTAATATTCATCTGGCTCCAAAGTTTCTAATAGGGTAAAGTTGCTAGGATGCTGACCAGGAATATGTGAGGCAGATCTATATAATTTATATCCAGTAATTGTCCCCTGAAGAGTGTACGGATAAGGACCAAAAACTAATCTCGGATGGTAATTAGCATCGTTCGTTACTGCTAAACAATTATCCCAATAATCCCCCAATCCAGCGGTTATTAAATTATTATCAGTTAAGTCCCACAGAGTTTGATAACTATAATTAATAGTTTCTGTATTCCCCCAATTCCTAAAATTATTATTTCCGACATCATATTTAAAATAAATATCAAGTGATGAATTCCAGTCTGATGTTCTCCAGTCTACAAAAAAATAGGCTTGCTCGCTTCCATTTTCAATAGCACTTATTTTATACAACCCAATCGCAAATTCTGATTCGTTTCCAGGATTGAGAATATGATCAAAATCGATATAATGATCTGGATTGCTTGCAGATGATGAAACGATCTCATAATATTCAGTTAATTCAAAATCGGCATCCCACCTTGCACTTAGTGCAGTGAGTTTAATAGTTACATTCCAAGAAGAACCCCTATTAATAAGATCGAAACGTAATTCCCCATCATAATCTAATTGTGCAAACGTAATAAAAGGTAATAGCACAAATAAATATAATTTTTTCATTTCATCCTCCTAGTTTTTATAGTTAATAAAAAATTTTAAAGACGCAGATGCGTTATACTACGTAAAACCAGTTGGAAAAAAAGTTGTAAAGAAGAAAAGTCGTGCGTAGAGGACATAAACATTAATTTGGCACAATATAATTGTGTGGTAGGAAGTCATTTTGTCTTCCTCCAACAGAGAAAGAGAATTATATATCGTGCCAGTCGCGAAGGGAGTAATTCTGAAAAAATATGCATCAGGCATCTATCCTAACTATTAATTTAATCATAACTTAGCTTGTGAGTTTTAAAAAATCAATTGGCTAAATTTTAGATTTTAATATAGAGAGGGTTTTAGTACGTTACGAGAGTGATTTTTTTATTTTTCAGACTCCAGCGTCGTTCCATTCTGATCTTCGTAAATATTTGCCTCGCTTACCATATTCGGTGAGGTTATCTGAATTAATTGCCCAAACAATAAATTATTTAATAAAAAAGTAATTGTCAGAAATACGAAAAGAATATATTTAGCATTCATTATTATCTCCCTTTTAAATATTAATTTGATTAAAATTTATCCTCCTAAATATTAGCGCAGGAGGACCATTTTTTTTGTTTGCTGAAAAGTAAATCCATTACTTTTTCCTGTCTCAGAAATTATGAGACGATAATAGTAGATACCACTTGAGAGATCTTTAGCATTGAAATTAACAGTATATGAGCCCCCATGCTGAACCTGATTTACCAGCATTTCTACCTGCTTTCCAAGTATGTCATAAATAACTAATTTAACTATTGCAAACGACTGTAGCGTATAGCTGATTGTTGTTTGTTGGTTAAATGGATTAGGAAAATTCTGATTTAACTTATAACTCTTAATTATTTCCACATCTTCATTCACGTTAGTTGTAACATCAAAAAGCCAACTCCTTTCTGTTGGCCAAGAATATGGCATAGGATTAAAATCATACTCCTCGTTTCCTGCTAGAAAAATATCCCCATTTAATAGCTGAATATTGTTATCAAGTAGGAATTGATTAATAGGGAAAGATTCAAGAAAAACAGGCTGCATGACATTTGGATCGTATATTTCCCATGTATCTTCAGTTGAAGATGGTAACCCATCTCCACCGAGTATAAGTATTTTATTTACTTTTTTGAAGAAATATAACTTTGCATTCGCCCTGTAAGCAAGCATATCGGAAGCATAACTCCAAATTCCAGTATTAACATCATATACTTCACAGCTTTTCTGCCAAGGGGCTAATCCATCCCCTCCACAAATAAATACTTTATCGTTATTTAGAAGCAGGGCAGCGTGATCAGATCTCTCCTCAAGCAGATTACCGATTAATTCCCAAGTATTTGTACTAGGAATAAATATCTCACATTGACTTGTTGTAAAATTATTCGTCTCGCCTCCAGTAACTAAAACTCTTCCGTCATTAAGCAACGTTGCTGTATGTTCAGTTCTTTCAAGATTCATTTGTGTAGCTTCGATCCAGATTTCAGTTACAGGATTATAAACATCGATTTTTTTCAAAATGATCACATCCCAGGAAGTTGTGTCTATATAATAACCACCTGTAACCATTATCTTGCCATCGGCAAGCTCAGTCACGGTTTGCCCGGTAAATCGAAAGGTTGGGATAGAATCAGTCATCGTCCATGTTTCTGTTTGTGGGTCAAACAATTCACAGCTTTGTTCCTTATATCCTCCGATCGCTAATACTTGCCCTGTGTTTAATAGAACCAGGTTATGCAAAGCTCTTGGTATATTCATCGGTGCAGTGTATCTCCATTTGCCAGTGGAAAATTCATATATCTCACAACTTGATTGAATACTATCCGCTTCACTACCGCTAACAAGTACATTGCCGTTAGGTAATACTACCATTGCGTGTCCAACTCTAGCGATGTTCATTGAATCAATCTCAGTCCAGTCACCATAATTTTGTGAAAAGGTGAATGCACCGTTTAGTACAACTATCATTAAAATTTTCATAAACATATTGAAATACTTTCTCTCAAGTGATATATTTTCATTTTTTGTGCCTACAAGAATAGCTAAAGTTGTATCGTAACTTTTCAAGCTATGTAAAACCGGTTGTATAAAAATTTGAAGTGAGAAAATATTGTGAGAAAGGAAGATGAACATTATTCTGACACAAAAGAATAATAAAAGAAGAAATGAATTTATTTTCTACCTTGAAAATTCTGAAGTCTCTTAGACAGAGAAAGAGTAAATTATGTACCAATGAATTGTTCATCAGACAGCTACTCTGAATTAATGTTGGTTAAAAATTAGATTCGGAGTTCTTGATAATCAACTGGTTAAATTTTAGATTTTAATATAGAGAGGGTTTTAGTACGTTACGAGAGTGATTTTTTTATTTTTCAGATCCCAGACGAACCGGAATTACTACTGCAAAAAATAGTGTTCCCCAACTTTCATTTACGAGCGACAAGCTTTTCAAACATCTCAATCTCAGTTGCAGTAGTAACTTTAAAATTCAGCATTGAGCCTTCAACAATATTAACATCTATTCCAAGCTCTTTAATTAACATCGATTCATCGGTACCGATAAAATTCTTTTCATACGCTTTCTTCATAGCTTTCATAAGATCACCGTATTTAAAAATTTGCGGTGTCTGCACGTAATACATTTCTGATCTGTCAATATACTCACTGACAAGCTGATCGCCTTTCAGCAAAGTATCTCTTGCTTTCAGGCAGACTAGAGCATTACCTTTTTCTTTTGCAGTGTTTATTGCTTTAGTCAAAATATTGTCGGGAAGTAATGGTCGTGCAGCATCGTGAACTAAAATCAAATCATCATTTAGGCGGGCGTAGTCGTCAGACGAAGCCCCCTCAGTTTTGATTGCTTTGAGAGCATTGTAAACCGAATCCTGTCTTTCTTCTCCGCCTTCAACAATCATTGAGATTTTAGTAAGATTAAATTTCCTTTTTATCTCATTCAGCAAAGGAAAGTATTCTTTTTCGGCCGAGATAATAATTTCGTCAACAAGATTATTCTTTTGAAAAACTTCAAGAGTGTAAACAATCAACTCTTTGCCATGAAACTTCAAATACTGTTTCGGAGTTTCGGTTCCGCTTCTCTTTCCTTTTCCGCCAGCAGGAATTACAACAAATAGATTCACTCAAGCTCCATAGCTGCATGAATGCATGGCTGCATGTTTTTAAAAGTATTTGTTTTGATTGTAGAATTCATAAAATATTATTTAACCATACAATCATGCATTCATACATTCATGCATATACGTATTCAGAGAATTAACATCGCATCGCCATAACTAAGGAAGCGATATTTTTCTTTAAGAGCTTTTTTATACGCTTTCATTATTAAATCGGTGCCAGCAAGAGCACAAACAAGCATTAACAATGTTGATTCAGGAACGTGAAAATTTGTAATAAGTTTTTTTGTGATCTTAAAATCATAAGGTGGGAAAATAAACTTATCTGTCCATCCGCGATTTTGTTTTAAAAATCCATCCGCAGTTGTGCTTGTTTCAAGTGCACGACAGGTACTTGTCCCTACTACAAAAATATTGTGCTTCTGGTGCATTGCGTGGTTTATTATTTCAGCAGTCTTTGCAGGAATTTCGAAGAACTCAGAATCCATTTTATGTTTAGTTAAATCCTCAACTTCAACTGGTCGAAAAGTTCCTAAACCAATATGAAGAACAACAGGAGCAATAATCACGCCTTTCTTATGTGCTTTTTGCAAAAGCTGTTTTGTAAAATGAAGCCCTGCAGTTGGAGCTGCAACAGCACCATCAACTCGTGCAAATACTGTCTGATAATCTTCTTTATCAGATGGTTCAGCTTCTCTTTTGATATAAGGAGGAAGCGGAGTCAATCCGATTTTTTCAACGGCTTTAAAAATATTTCCCGGTTGATTAAACCTGATAGTTCTTCCCCGGGAGGTTGTGTTATCGATTACTTCACACCAGAGTTTGTCATTAAAGTAAATTTTGTTTCCGATTCTTACTTTTCTGGCAGGGTCAACAATTACATCCCAGATGGCTTCTTCAGTATTAAGCTCTCTTAAAAGAAACACTTCAATCTTCGCATTAGTCTTTTCTTTCTTTCCATATAATCTTGCCTGGAACACTCTGGTTTCATTCACTACCAGCACATCGCCTTTAGACATATAATCAACTACGTTTGAAAATCTTTCTGAGTTAAGTTCACCGGTTTCTCTGTTTACAACCAAAAGTTTTGATTTGTCTCTCGGTGAAACCGGATATTTTGCAATTTGTGTTTTTGGCAGATTATAACTGAAATCTGATAACTTCATCATTTTTCGTCCTTCGAATTGTTTTTATAATATGCTGTCTTAAACTACTGTCAGTCTGAGCAGTTCATCAAGTTCACTATAAACTTTGTCGAAGACTGACATTTAATAATTTAACTTTTATAAAGTCACACTCTAACTTCGCACAGTGTAACTATAAAATAATATATAAGACACAATCTGATTCGTATTTTACTTCTTCTTCTTTAAAGTCGATTTTTTAAACTTTTGCTCGTTAACAACTGCACGAGCTGCAGCAAGTCTTGCAATCGGAACTCTGAACGGAGAACAACTTACGTAATCAAGTCCGGTTCTGTGACAAAATTCTACTGACGATGGTTCACCGCCGTGTTCACCACAAATTCCAACTTTCAGATCTTTACGTACTGATCTTCCCTTCTTCGTTCCCAATTCAACAAGCAAACCTACACCGGTTTGATCAATTGCTTCAAATGGATCTGTTGGTAAGATATCTTTCTCGACATATAGAGGAAGGAATCTGCCAGCATCATCTCTTGACAATCCAAATGTTGTTTGAGTAAGATCGTTTGTTCCATAGCTGAAGAACTCTGCTCTGCTTGCAATTTCATCTGCGGTTAAAGCAGCTCTTGGAAGTTCAATCATCGTTCCAACCATATAATTTATCTTTTTTCCTTTTTCCTCCATCACTTCTTTTGCAGCTTTTCTCACTATTTCTTCCTGCAAAATAAATTCTTTGATGTGACCAACGAGCGGAATCATAATTTCTGGTTTAACAGGAATTCCTTTCATTGAAACATTGACTGCGGCTTCTATGATTGCTCTCGCCTGCATTTCAGTAATTTCAGGATAAACTACTCCGAGTCTGCATCCTCTGAAACCAAGCATCGGATTAAATTCATGAAGACTCTCGATCTTTTGTTTCAATTTATTTACATCGATTCCAAGTTCCGAAGCAAGTTCTGCAATTTCTTTTTCGGTGTGAGGAAGAAACTCATGTAATGGCGGATCGAGAGTTCTGATTGTAACCGGTTTGCCTTTCATTACTTCAAATATTCCTTCAAAGTCACTTCGCTGAAGTGGAAGAAGTTCAGCAAGTGCAGCTTTTCTTTCTTCAAGAGTATCAGATACAATCATCTTTCTGACTGAAGTAATTCTATCACCGCCAAAAAACATATGTTCAGTTCTGCAAAGACCAATTCCTTCTGCACCAAATGCAATTGCATTTTGTGATTGATCGGGTTGATCTGCATTAGTTCTGACTCTCATTCTTCTTATTTCGTCAGCCCATTTCATCAGGCTTGAGTAAGTCTGGTAAACAGAAGATTCTTTTGGCTGCATTGTTTGAGAGATAAGAACCTGAATTACTTCAGATGGTTTAGTTTCCAGTTTACCTTTAATCACTTCGCCAGTTGTACCATCAATTGAGATAAAATCTCCCTCACGTATCACATCATTCTTTCCTTCAACCCCGATTGTTCTTTCCTTGTAATTTATTTTCAAAGAACCGCATCCGGCAACACAAACTTTTCCCATTTGTCTTGCAACAAGTGCTGCATGAGAAGTCATTCCACCGCGAGCAGTCAAAATTCCTTCGGAAGCATTCATACCTTTAATATCTTCAGGAGAAGTTTCTATTCTCACGAGAATAACTTTATCACCTTTTGATGCCATTTGCTCTGCGTCCTCAGCACTGAGCGCAATTTTTCCAGAAGCAGCGCCAGGACCAGCATTCAAACCTTTTGCAAGTAATCTTCCACCGGAAATAGCCTTGTTCTTTTCAGTCTGATCAAAAATCGGTCTTAATAATTGATTCAACTGGTTAGGTTCGATTCTGCCGATTGCATCTTCCCTGGAAATTAATTTTTCCTTCACCATATCAACAGCCATTTTAATAGCTGCAAATCCTGTTCTCTTTCCAACACGACATTGAAGCATCCAAAGTTTTCCCTGTTGAATCGTGAACTCAATATCCATCATATCTTTATAATGTTTCTCAAGTATTTTTCTGAAATCATCAAGCTGTTTATAAATTTTCGGATCTTCTTTTTTCAACTCGGAAATCGGATGAGGAGTTCGTGTTCCGGCAACCACATCTTCTCCCTGCGCATTGAATAAATATTCTCCATAAAAAATATTATCACCTGAAGCAGGATCGCGTGTAAACGCAACACCCGTGCCTGAATCTTCTCCCATATTTCCAAAGACCATTGACTGAACGTTAACCGCTGTTCCCCAATCGGCAGGAATATTGTTAAGCTTTCGATAAACGATTGCTCTTTCATTCATCCAAGAACCAAACACAGCACCAACTGCACCCCAAAGCTGATCCATTGGGTTATCAGGAAAATCGTAACCGGTTTTTTCCCTGATTGCTGCTTTGAATTCTTCAACTAATTCTTTTAAATGATCAGCAGTTAAATCAGTATCAAGTTTGAATCCGTGTTTATGTTTTTTCTTATCAAGTATAACTTCAAATGGATCTTCATCGTGTTTGTCAACGGGTTTTAATCCAAGCACAACATCACCGTACATCTGAACAAATCTTCTGTATGAGTCATAAGCAAAACGGGGATTGTTTGTTTTCTTAATTAATCCCTGTACAGTCACGTCATTCAGTCCAAGATTTAAAATTGTGTCCATCATTCCTGGCATTGAAGCACGAGCACCACTTCTAACAGAAAGAAGAAGCGGGTTTACAGAATCTCCGAACTTAGCACCCATTTCCTTTTCAACTTTGTTCAAAGCTGCGAGAACCTGTGCTTTCAATTCTTTTGGATACTTTTTGTTATTATCATAATAGTAGGTACAGACTTCAGTTGTAATAGTGAATCCGGCAGGTACTGGTAAAGAAATATTTACCATTTCCGCAAGGTTGGCGCCCTTTCCGCCAAGTAATGATTTCATCTCTGCTTTTCCATCGGCTCTTTTTCCTCCGAAAAAGTAAACATATTTTCTGGGCATTTATATTTCCTCCGAAATTAGATTATTTTGTGAAATATGCGCTAAAAAAAATTTTCAGACTCCAAAGATAAAGCCTTTAAAGCCTTCTTCATCATCAAGAGCAAATTTTATTTTTAAATAATATATATCGATGTCGTCCATCTCACGTGAAAATCTGGTCAATTTTACAGCATCCTTCTCAGTTGTAACCACTGAATGTGAATTTGTTGAATAAAACAACTGTCGGATACGCTGAATATCATCGTATGAATATCTTTTATGATCTTTAAATATCAGCTTATTCTGAGTATCAACATTTGTTTGCTTTAAGATGTTCAGGAAGGAAAATGGAGTTGCTATTCCTGAGACAACAAGACTTTTTTGACCCTGGAATTCTTCAAGATTAAGTTCCGTGTTATGTTTTACATCGAAGAAGCTAATAGCTTTATAATATCCAGTAAAAACCTTTTTACCCTGAAAATATTGTTTGAGATTCCCGGGAATATCTTTTTCCTGCATAAACTTCCTGTTAATAATAACAAGGTCTGATCTTTTAATTGATGAAAAAGATTCGCGCATCACACCGGTTGGCAGCAAATTATGAGTGAAAACACTTTTTTCTGTTAAAAATCTTTGGTCTATAATCAGAATATCAGCATCTCTTTTTATCCAGCGATGCTGAAAAGCATCATCGAGAACAATTGTATTTACACCGGTATCTTTAATTAATTTTTCAGCACCTTTCACTCTGTTTTCTGAAACGGCGGCAGGCACTGAACACTCAAGAACTGTATGATATATTTCGTCTCCGGCTTTTTCGACAGTTGTTAAAAACTTTTTACCATCGGAAACCAGAATATAGCCGCCTGACTTTCTTCCATAACCTCTGCTTAATACTCCTACTTTATTCCCGGCATGCTTTAACAAACTCGTGAGATAAATTGTTACCGGAGTTTTTCCGGAACCTCCGAATGTAATGTTGCCAACAGAAAATACTTTTGCATCAACTCTTACGCACTTTAATAAATTTTTATCAAAGAGAAAATTTCTCAACCATATTGCAAAAGCATAAACAGGTATAAATGGATATAATATAACTTTTAATAAATTCATTTTAATTAATAGCCTGAGCTTGCTGGTGGAGTTTGTTCAGATCTTCTTCACACTTAGCGATCCGGGCAGAAGTTTCTTCGTATGAAAGATTTTTATCAATATAAATTGGATCAGAATAAATAATTTTTACAGTTGAAAAGAAGTAAGGGATTTCAAATTTGTCCCAGTTGTTTAAAATTTTTTTCTTCTTAAATCCAACTCCTGCAAGCACAATTGGTATTCCGGATTTTTTCGCAGTGATTACGGCACCAGCTTTAAATTTATGTTTTGGTCCGCGCGGACCATCAGGTGTAATCGCTATTGAATATTTATTTTTTGCATAGTCCACCATTATTCCAAGTGCAACATCGCCCCCGGTACTGCTTGAGCCGCGAACAACCTGATATTTCCAATTTTTCAAAATCTTTGCAAGAAGATCTCCATCCCGGCTTTTGCTCGTCAATGCGGCAAAATCTGCAGAACCATGTAAATACCAGGGAAGAATCATCGTTCCATGCCAGAAAGCAAGAACATAGTTTTGATTTTCTACTTTTAAATTTTCAATCACGTCGTAATTCATTTTTTCTATTTTCAAACTCCTGCAAAGTGCAGTAACAGCAAAATAAAGAAAACGGTCGCCTAAAAATCTGAGTAAACCCTGTTTTGATTTTTTAAGGCTCATTCATTATTTCCAAAATTGTTTTGGCAGCTTTTTTCGACGCCCCACCGCCGCCAAGTTTTTCTTTGACAAATTCCAGCTTGTGCTTTATAGATTGATAGATTTTTTCATCTGAAATAATTTTTGAAGTTGTATTAATAATATTTTCAGAGTTTGCCTCATTCTGAATTAATTCAGGAACAACCATTTTATCAAGTAAAATATTAACCATTCCGATCTTATCAAGTTTTATTAGCTGCTTTCCTATCAAATAAGTTAATGAACTTGTTTTATAAACTACTACCATCGGCAGAGAAAAATACCCAGCTTCCAGAGTTGATGTTCCCGACTTAATTATACCAAAGTAGGAATACTTCATCAATTCATAATTATGGTCTTCTATGAGTGTAAATTTTTCAGAAACCGAGAGATCACGAAAAATTTTTGTATCAATATTTTTTGATTTGGCAACAACTACCTGCAGATCAAATTTCTTTGCGAGCATATCAGTGGCTTTAATTGTTTCAGGAAAAATCTGTTTGACTTCCTGTTCCCTGCTTCCGGGCATCACGAGAAGAGTTTTCTTTTCTTCATCAAGATTATATTTTGCAAAAAAATCTTCCTTGCTTAAAAATTTGTACTGACTGATACGTTCCACCAATGGATGACCTACATATTCAACGTTTACTTTTTCATTGTTATAGAATTCAACTTCGAAGGGAAAAACAACCAACATTTTGTCAACAAATCGCTGAACTTTTTTAACTCTTCCTTTAGCCCAGGCCCAGATTTGCGGAGAGACGTAATAAATTATTTTTATTCCCCGTTCCTTTAATTTTTTTGCGATGTTAAGATTAAAACCCGGATAATCAATAAGAACAACACATCGGATATTCTCTTGAATTACAGTCTCAATAATTTTTTTTCGAACCTGACGAATGAAAGGTAAATGCTTTATGACTTCAACAAACCCAAGGATAGCCATTTGATCGGAATGATAAATTAAATTCATCCCGGATGATTTCATTCTGTCGCCACCAATACCGGTTATTATTAATTCTGGTTGAAGCGATTTCAACTCTCTGATTAAAGATGCACCTATCAAATCTCCTGAAACTTCACCAGTAATAATCAGTAATTTATTATTCGGAGAGTTCAAGTCTTTTATCCCCTGATCAACCAAAGAATAATCAGCAGCAATGAAACTCCAAGAAATGCCTGAAGACTTCTGGTTTCAGATTTTAATCCTGCTTTGGGATTATACGGCGGCTGAATTACCTGAGGATTTTTATATGGAAGTATTCTTGGAAAAAATGCAGGGACATTTTTACAGTAATCTTTGTACTGCTCTTTAAATTTCTCAACTAAATATTTTTCTTCTTCTTTGACTATGAAGTAATACTGAAACAAAAAAAATATTATCGCAATAATCTGCAAGTAGGGAAATAACGCAAAAGACATTATGCCAAGTCCGAGGTAAATCAGAATATTCCCAACATAAAGTGGATTACGAACAAAAGCGAAGGGACCACTTATTATAAGAAAAGTTCCACCAACACCACCGGTTGTTCTTGTTTCGCTTCCAGCCCAGCTAACGCCCCAATATCTTATTAGCTCACCAAGCAGCGCAACAATAAATCCGATGATTAAAGTAAATGGAGTTGATTGCTGAAAAATCAACATCAGAGCTAAAAACGGAATTGGTGTATAGCTTCTGTATTTAAATGCAACGGATGAAATATTGATCATTAATTTTTAAAATCTGTTATAAAATATTTTTTACTCTGCTAAAAACGCTTCGCGGCGTTTCAATTCTGCCTGATGTCTTTTCTTCAATCTTTTTTTTGACCGAAATTCATCAAGCCTGTTTATCACATCATCAAAATTTCTGTACGGAAAAAAAGTTATTCTGTTCATTTCACAAAATCGAAGGAGGTTGTCTTTCGCAAAAATGAAATCAACGTATTGAATTGCATCTATATCCGAGTTACCATCTCCGATATAAACCGTATAATCATCTTCACTGCTGTTTTCAATAATATGATTTTGTTTGCAGTTTGATGAATTTCTGCAATCACTGCTGAAGTATGGAAATGACGGGATCAATTTTCCCTGATCTGTCAGAATCAATTTATTGCTGTAAAATTTTAGATGTGATAAATTTTCTTTTCTGAAAATCTTTTCAATATAATAATCAAAACCATCGCTTAAAACGAAAACCGGATATCTGCAATCCTCACAATATTCAATAAAGTTTTTCAGTGTTGGTTCAACTTTGTGTGATAGTATAAAACGATCGAATTCGGTTTTATCCATTACAGATGCTGCATCACACAGATTTTCCCAGCATTCTCTTGAAGAAATTTTATCTGCAAGCAGATCATCAACTATTCTGCGTACAATTTCCTCATTAACATACTTTCTGAATATCTCTTCGCCAACATCTTTCTTCGTGATGGTTCCATCAAAGTCTAAAAATATTTTGAATTGTTTATCTGACAAAGTATTGATGGATTAAAGTTCTGAAATGATACGCTGATTTTCTGTTCAAATTTTAAACTTGTTGACTAAGCAACAACATTAATGTCTTCGTTAAATCTCACGCTAACTAATTTTGAAACTCCTTCTTCCTGCATTGTTACTCCATAAAGTGTTTCTGCCGCTTCCATTGTTCTTTTGTTATGAGTAACAACAATAAACTGAGTGTTCTCGCTAAACTGTTTAATCAGACGCGTGAACCGGTCAATATTTGCATCGTCGAGAGGTGCATCAATTTCATCGAGGATACAAAACGGACTTGGTTTTACAAGATAAATAGCAAATAGTAACGCAATAGCAGTTAATGTTTTTTCTCCACCTGATAATAGTTCAATTGAAGTAGGTCTTTTTCCTTTTGGCTTTGCAATTATCTCAATTTTACCTTCAAGAGGATCGGCTCCTTCTTCCAATTTCAGATCAGCTTCGTCACCTGGATCAAACAGTGACCTGAAAACTCTTATAAAGTTTTCTTTTATCTGATTAAATGTTTCAGCAAATTTTGCCTGAGCTGTGTGATTTATTTCTTCGATAGTTTTTACAATATCTTTTTCAGACTCAACCAGATCATCGCGCTGCTTATTTAGAAATTCAAGTCTATCGCGTTCTTCCTCGAATTCAGAATAAGCAAGCAGATTTATTGGTCCGAGATTACGAATTTTCTGCCGAAGATCATGAACTTCTTCTTTGCGGGGTTCAAATTCGAATGTATCATTATCATCAAATTTTTTCCGGTCAATCTTTATGGAATATTCTTCATTAATATGTTCGAGGAGATTATTCTTTTTGATTTCATACTCGTTCAGCTTTATTTCAAGATCCCTGTTAGCGTCAAGTATATTATCTTTTTCAATTCTTATTGTATTAATGTTCGAATCAATCACTGAACTTTCTGATCTCAAAGCATCATATTCGGTTTCAACTTTTTGAAGTTCTTCTATTATTAATTGTTTTTTATTTTCCAGATCACCGGCTTCCGACTCAAGTTTATTTATCCGAATATTTATTCCGGATACTTCTGTATGAGCAGCTTCAATGTCGTTTCTTCGTGACCCGATTGATTTACCTGTGTTTTCAATATTTTCTTCCGATTGTGTGATCGTGTTACGAAGATTTCTTACTTCACCGAGACTTCTTTCAAGTGCTATTTTAATTTCATTCTCTTCAGCTACTAACTGGTCAAAATATAATTCAGCTTTCCTGTTTTCTTCTTCGAGCGAATGCAATTTCGATTCAGCCAGTGTTTTTCGATTATGAATTTCTGCAAGCTGTGAGTTGATAATACCTTTATCACTATCAAGCTTATTAGACTCAACGGCTGTTTCCTGTATAAGCTGCCGGATTTTTTCAATCTCATCGTTGGCTTTTTTCTTTTCAAATTCAAATTGGGAAATCTGCTTATCAATATTGGCAAGATCATTTACCAGCATTCTTCCCTGATCAGAAAGAACCTTCAAATCAATTTTATCAATCCTCTCCTCATAACCAGAAATTTTCTTTGAGATATCGCTGAGTTCTATCTGCCTGGATGGAATTTCTTTTTTAATTTCCATTAAGAGTTGTCTTTTGCCAAACAGAGATTCGTCAACAACCGGAGAACCGCTTTCTATCAAACCCGTTCCTTCTGCAAGATCACCGTCTAAAGTAACAAACCGGAAATCAGAATATTTCTGCGAGAGTGAAATTGCTGAATCAATATCATTTACGACTGCAGTTTTCCCAAGTAATTTTTGGAAGTAATTTTTCCATTGAGCATCAACTTGCACAGCATCAGCAGCCCAAATCTTAAATGAACTCTCTGCTTTTATTTTCTTCTTCTGCCTGTTAGTAAAAAAATTCTGAAGATTGGTTATAAATCCTGAGCTTCCGTCGCCATTCTGCTTCAGATAGAATGATGCACGCCCAAGATTATTATTTTTCAGATGCTGAATTCCTTTCTTCAATTCTTCTAAAGAAGAAATAAGAATATCATTCACATTATTTCGTAGCGCAGCTTCTACAGCAGCCCGCAAATCATCGGAAGAATTTCCTGCATTTGCAAGGAGTGTTACTCTGCCATTCGCCCAGTTTTTAAGTTCCAGTAATGATTTGGTTCCCTGCGAAACGCCTTCAAGATTATCAACAAGATTTTGGATAAAGGAAATTTTATCGCTAAGGCTTTGCAGTATGCTGTTCAGTTCAAGTTCTTTCGCTTTGTAGTCATTCAACTCCTGTTCAAGTTTTTCTTTCTCCTGAGTTTTCTTTGCATAATTATCCTCAGCTTCATTTAACTTCGAAGAAACTTTTTCCTTTTCTTCTTTAAGATTTTCAAGGAAACCAACTGTTTTCGCAACATCACTTGTCAGATTCAGGATCCGTGTATTCAATTTGCCTATCTGAGAATTTCTGTCTTCAAGAGTTTTTGTAATGTTAAGAAGCTCATTCTCTTTGTCACTTACCTGTTTTAATCCTGAAACAATAACTTCAGAATGTTTTTTTACTTCGGCTCTTTTTTGATCAAGCAATGAACCTGCTTCTTCAATTTTCAGTTTAAGATCATCCTTTAATTCTCTTTTCTTATCTATCTCCTGTGTGAGTAATTCGGTTGAATGAAGCGCCTGAGCAATAATATTCCGCTTTGCTTCTGTCCGGCTGTTGAGTTCAATGATTTCATTTTCGTATCTGGAAATATTTAACTTAACTGAATTCTGTCTTTCCTTTGAAACAGAAATATCACTTCGCAATTTGTAAATACTTTCTGTCTGCAGATTTTCTTCAATCCGCTTGTTCTTCAGTTCAGTTTCATAGCTGGCAAGATTTTTTTTAATTGTATCAAGCTTTTCCGAGAGTAAAAATATTTCATCCTCACACTGTTTCTTTTTCTTATTATTTTCAACCTTATTCTGAATTATCTCTTCGGCTTTGTCAAGAAACCATGCATATTCGCGCTCAGCAAGTTCAAGCTCGATTTCTTTCAATCTTGAGGATAGTTGGTTATATCTATCAGCCTTTTTTGCTTGTCTTTCAAGGCTGGAAACATTTTTAGCAACTTCACTTACAATATCATTAACGCGAGTAAGATCGCTCATTACTTCTTCAAGTTTTCTAAGTGCAAGTCTTCTTCTCAATTTATATTTATTTACACCGGCAGCTTCTTCGAACATGGTTCTGCGTTCCTCAGCTTTGCTGCTAAGAATAGTTTCAACCATTTTCAATTCGATAACAGAATATGCATTTGCACCAATACCTGTATCCATAAAAAGATTAGTAATGTCTTTTAAGCGGCAGATGTTTTTATTCAGCAGATATTCGCTTTCGCCGGAGCGGAAAATTCTTCTGGTAATTGTCACATCAGTATATTCGGTTGGAAGTATGCCTTTTGTATTCTCTATAATGAGTGAAACTTCTGCCATTCCCATCGGTTTTCTGGTTGAAGTTCCATTGAAAATAACGTTTTCCATTTTATCGCTTCGCAATGTGCTGCTTCTTTGTTCGCCAAGACACCATCTGATTGCATCCACAATATTAGTCTTTCCACAGCCGTTTGGTCCCACAATTGAAGTAACGCCTTCGTGGAATTTTATCGGTGTTTTCTGCGCAAAAGATTTAAATCCAAATATTTCAAGCTTTGATAAATACAAATCTGACCTTTAAAAAATATTAAACTGTTTCGTTGCAAAAAGCAGATACTGAATAGTTGAATATTTGAGTTCATAATAAAATAAAACAACACCAATCAAAGCAAGAATGAAAAGAATACTATAGAGATAAACCGATCCCGGTTTTGAATCAAACAGAACATGTATTCCCTTCATCAGTCTGTAAAGAACCCATAAGTTAATGGCAATAAGTCCAAGATAAACATAAGAATTTATATCACCAGTAAACAATAGTCTGTATAAAATTATTCCAACAGGAATAAGTAAAACTACAGGAAGCATCGCCCAAATAAATGTAAAATAAACACTGATAATGTAAACTCGTGTCTTAACAAACATTGAGGCAATCTTAATAATCAGGGCAATGATGACAAAGAGAACAATGTTAAATACAGTGAGCCACAATATTGCCATTGTAGGATGCCATGCCAGATAATTAACTACATGCATTAGCATCGGACTGGCAAAAGCAAGAAGCAGATTTTCAAAAACCAGACTGGTTTTCAGATGAAATAAAACATTGCTTACGATAAGTGCAACAACAGCGGCGATTATCAATCCAAGTAAAGTAGTTTGTGAAGCAGAAATTATTCTTTGATCCCGAACATCAGAAAAGAAATTATACGGACGAAGCAAAGCTCGCGAAGCATCTTCACGAAACTTTCTTCCGGAATTTACCAGAACTCCCATAAATATTGCCAGCAAAAGCCCAAAGACTATGAAAGTCATTGGTGAATCATCTTTTTTGCTGCCGATAGGGATTGTTACTTTTTCAAGATTATTCAACTTTGAATAAACTACTTTGTAGCTGATTCTGTTTTTACTGCGTTCTTCATCCATCAATCCGATTTTATATAAATTCCTTTCACTACCGCCGCAAAGAAGTGAGGAATAATCTCCACAATAATCATTAAATGAATTCAGAAAGAATGCAGGCGCTTTGATCTGATTGAGATAATCAAAAAATTCTTCATAATATTTTGCTTGCGCTTCAAAAGAAAATTCATTCAGATATCCATCGCTTCCCCCGATATAGACAGGATAAGAAACGGATGAAAAGAAAACTTTTCCTTTACCAATCTTGCTCTGAAGTTCTCTGATCTGTTCATCAAAACTGATTGGGTCATCGTAGAAAAATTCCAGACCATACAAATCAAGTTTGTTAATAACAGGAATGTTTGTTCCCCAAAATGAAGCGTAAGTAAGAAGATGGCTTCTTTCTTTTGCAGAATTAGCCAGAGTTGTTATCAACGAAATATGTTCTTCAAGTTCAGGAAGAAATGTTCCGCCAAAACCTATTGCTGCAAATGAAGAATAATCACCATAAAACGAAATGTAATTGTATAGAAACTCTTCGCTTCTGCTGATAAAACTTTCCTCTGAAGCAATTCCTTTGGGTACAGCGTTGATAGGAATTTCAAGAAATGCAAAGAGTCCGTACTTCGTACACAAACTAAGATAATATGGATGCACAGTACTTTTAGCAAACCGAACCGAATTAAATCCCGCTTCGTGTATCATTGAAATATCTCTTTCCATATCCTCGTAAGTAATCAGCCTGCCATAATTTTCAACACCCGGATAATAAGCAACTCCTTTTAATGGATAATCAGCACCGTTGAGCTTAAATGATTCTTCTCCGTACTTGAGGTCATACAACGAAATCAATTTTATTTTTTGATCAATGAGTGAATCACCGTTGAATATCTGCTGTTTTAAAACATACGAAGCTGGTGTTTCAGGAGACCACAAAAGTGCTGAAGGAATATCAATTTTTTGTTTGATTGAAATATCCTTGTTACGATCAAGCACAAATTTGAATTCAGATGTTTCTTTGACAAGATTTCCTGCCTGATCAGTTACTGCGATTACTAAATTATAAGAAGGGGAAATATCACCAACGATTGAATTTTCTCTGGATCTGTTATTTTTTATCAACGTCTCAATACTGAGCGAAGCATTTTTATAATCATGAGAAAATGAATTTTCAATTTTTTCTTTAACGATATAAAAATCCGGTTCCAGATGAATGTAAACATCACCGATTATTCCACCACGATTTTGTGGAAAGAGAAATCGCTGCTTCTGAGGGATAGTATTTTTAGAATTGAGTTCGTAAAGTAACTTCAGAGATAAAACATTTTTACTAGTGCTTTTTAAGATATCTCTCGGCAGTAAAATTCTGAATGGATATTCACCACCGCTGTGACGGTAAATAATAGTATTGTTCAGCGAAATATCAGCGGTATAATTTATTGAAAAGAAAACCAGTTCTAATGTGTTCTTTACTATCTGGTTTTTTGTCAGTTCAAATTCCTTTTCAAAAATTAATTCACCTTCACCTTCAAATATTGATGGCACTTTCACTTCCACCTTTGGTGCATCTTCATCTTTTGCTGATCGAACCGACCAATTTCCATTCAAAGGAATTATTGAACGGGTAGAACTGAGATCGAAAAAGAGTGAATCATTAGAACGAATTTTATAATCGGGAACTTCTTTAAAAACAACCTGACTGAATGAAAAATGAAAAGCAAATAGTGCAAGAAATCCTGACAATACCAGAAATCTTAAGGGGAAGGTTAACATCCGATAAGCGAATCCTTTGAAAAATTATAAAAAACGCACAAATATAATACAGAAACGAGGTGAAATCAATCGGAAAGTTGAAGTATTACGAGAATACATCAAGTCAGGTTTTTAGCACAATCTTCAATTTGTAGTTGAGATATAAAATTCTTTGCCCAAACTTTTTATGATTACTAACGCAGCAGAACCATCTTCTTCGAGCTTAAATATTTCTCAGCAATAAGTTGATAAATATAAATGCCACTCACAAGTTTCGATGCATCTCCGCCGGAGGAAGGTCCTCTTTTTGCGAAAAATTAAACTTCATACCTGTCTGCCGGACAGGCAAGGCTGGAATGACAGTATCTCTCTTCCATTCTTTTGTAAATGAAATTGATAAAAGAACTCCAGGCTTCAACCCAACTATCAATTAAAATTTGGCTATCCAAAAGATTCCTTCGGAAAAGCCAATACTCTCTTTCTTTTTTAAGAGGCTGTCTCAATAGGTTCTCTCAAGATATTTCATTCCCGGAAATATTTTACTCTATTTGGTTTTCGAGCTTGCCTGCTGCAAAAAAGTTTTTTCTGATGGAATCAGAAAAATTATCGAGAAAACATTGCTTGTGAGACAGCCTCAACAAAACTGAATTTTATTTCATCAATAACATCTTCTTCGTATCAACAAAAGTTCCATTCTGTCCGTTCGCTTTCAATTGATAAATATAAGTTCCAGATGGCAAATTGCTTGCGTTAAAATTAATTCTATGATAACCAGCTTCAAGTGATTGGTTAACCAAACTTGACACCAACTCACCAATTACATTATATATTTCAACTGAAACATTACTCACCACAGGAATTGAGAATTCAATCGAAGTTGAAGGATTAAAAGGGTTCGGGTAGTTTTGCATCAGTACAAAATTTTGTGGTGAGCCAATCTCTGCAAAAACTTCATTGCTGTATTCAACTGTTCCATCAAAATCAATTTGTTTCAAACGATAGCTGAATAAACCCATTGAAAGATTTGCATCAATGAATGAATAACTTTTTCTTTCTGTAGTAGTCCCAAAGCCGGGAACAAAACCAACTTCAATCCATCTTTCATCAAGAGGAGTTTTTCTTTCAACAGAAAACCCTGAATTATTTGTCTCAGTTGCTGTTGACCAATTCAAGGTAACTGAGTTTTCATTTGCTGATGCAATAAATGATGAGAGTTCAACAGGTATCATTGAAACTGCAAGTAAATAAGCCTGATATGCATCAATTCTACCAGCACCATATCTCGGATCTTTACCCGGAGTTCCTTTTTCAACAGCAGTAGTCTGCAAAATCATACTAACATCTGCTGGAGTTAAATTCGGATTGACTGATAGAAGTAATGCAGCAGTACCACAAACATGCGGCGTTGCACCGGAAGTTCCACTGAAAGAGGCGTAACCGCCATTATCAGAAGTTGTTGTTGTTCCGTTACCGGGTGCAGAAACATCTGGCTTAAGCAAACCAATTGAACCTGGCATAGTTTCGTAAGGATAATCCTGATATGCTAATGGCATCGGATAAGGATAACCCGGATGATTAATCTGAATATCCTCCCATGTTGCTGGTCCATAAGGTGAACTACTGACAATTAAATCCGTTGAAGCCTGTACATTACCTACACCAATAATTGAACTAAGACCTCCTGTTAAAGTCTGGTCAGGATGCAGCCAAGCTGGCGGTGAGTTTCCTGGTGCAGCTATATTAAATGGAATTGGTGCGCTGCCAAGGCTATTGCCATCATTACTGGTAGAATTCGTATGAACAACACCAGCAGCCAATTCAAAATCAGTCATCTGTCTGTGCATCGGATAATTCGGCTGTGGTGAAAAATACCACTTGTAACTATGCGAACTTGTAATTACATCAACGCCTGCAGCAACAGAATATTGAATAGCAAGCCATGAAGTTGATTCACCGCCGAGCCGACAATTAATTAATTTTGCATGCGGCGCAACACCTGTCTGTGTTCCGTTTGTACCATCACCGCAAATAATGCCGGCAGTATTCGTTCCGTGCGTACCGGATGGACCTGGATTATTATCATTATTTTCAAAATCCCATCCTAGAAAATCATCAACATAACCATTTGCATCGTTATCTACACCGTTAACATCGCCCGGATCAAATACCCAGGCAGAACCATTCCATATAATTACTTTGCCATTGCTGTTCGCATCTTCACCAAGGTTATGCCAAATCTGATTTATCAAATCAGGGTGAGCCCAGAAACAACCTGAATCATGATTTGCTGCAAGTACTCCTTGTCCACTATCGCCAGCAGCCCAGACAGCGGGTGCATTTATTAATACTAAACCGGGTTGTGGTGCAAGAACATTTTCGGGAGCTACTGCAACTGATTCTTCTGTCGGATCTGTAACCAGTGATTCATCATACTTTACATCATATCTTATTTCTGCAATTTCATCAAAGTTCTCTGCGAGATTATATATGACAGAGGGAACTGCAGAAAATATAATGGTATTTGCTGCCCAGAGGATATCAATTTTTGTAACAAGATTTTGCCTTTGAGCTTCTACAAGATAATTACGGATATTTTGCTGCTTAATCTCTGCATACTCTCTCAAGATTCTCACTACTTCTTTCTGTCGTTCTTTTTTGGGGAGAAAGGCAGTTTCTTGTTTTAAATCTTCATAAGAATATTGATCTTTCAGTGTAGCATAAACATCAATCATTTCATTGTTTGCGGCGTCAAGCAAAACAGTCTGAAGATACGGATTTATTCTGGTCGATTGTGCTTGGACATTTGAGATTCCAACTAAAATAATTGAGAGAAGAAGACTGGTTAAAATTTGCCTCATAACTATTCCTAATTTTTTTGAATAAGTAGTTGTTTATTAAAAGTTAATATGTCTTTTTTTTTTGGTAATGTCAACTCAACAGAGAAAACATTTAGGAAAATAAAAGCTGATTGTAATTAAAAAATTTGAAACCTCTTTAAATTTTAATAATATTTGAAAATGAAGCAAAAAGTGCTAAGTTATACCAAGTAAAAATCTTCCACCAAAAGGTTGATTGTATGGAAAGAATTATCACTTTAGCCCATTTTAAAAAATTTCTCATTCTTCTCGGATTTCTATTTCTTTTAGGAATTTATTTGCCAAAAATTGTTTCTGATAGCGGAGAAAAAAATCTTTATGTTCATCAAGCATCTGCCTTTATGCACGGACATTTGAATATTGATCAAAACCTTCAGGACGTTGCAGTTTATAAAAGCAAGTATTATGTACCGTTTCCACCTTTCCCTGCCGTACTGTTGTTACCTGTTGTAGCAGTCTTTGGGGTGTCTTCTACAAAAGTTATGCTCGTAAGTTTAATCCTTAGCCTACTCAACATTTTTCTTCTGCTAAAAATTCTCAGGCGACTTGAAATTGATTCCCAATACATATACTGGTTAGTTGCTGCTTTTTTTCTCGGAACCGCTTACTTATCTTCTTCGTTACGAAGCTCCAGCGTATGGTTCTTTGCACACATTGTAGCAGTTACTTGTATGTTACTAGCACTAAATGAAGTTTTATGGAAAGGTAGGGGATTATTAGCAGGCTTGTTTCTCGGGATGGCATTTTTATCCAGGCAAATGTCTATCTATGCTCTATTCTTTCTTCTAATAGTATTGATCGATAGAAATTCTTTAAAATCATTCAAATGGAAAGCAAGTAACATAATTGCATTCTTTTTTTCCTTAGGGTTGTGTTTTAGTTTATATCTTTTATTCAACTGGATACGATTCGATAACATTTTTAACACTGGCTATTCATATATCGCTCTTCCAGGTTTCCTCAACGAACGTGTAGCAAGATATGGATTATTTTCACCGGTATATATTCCGTTTAATTTATTATACATGTTTATACAAGGATTTCATGTAGAGTTCAGCTCTGCAACTCATTTGAGTGGTATTACAATGGATCCTTTCGGCACTTCAATTACATTTGCAAGCCCTTTTGTTTTCTTTGCCTTCTGGGCTAAATGGAAAAATAAATTACTGTGGGGCGCCTGGATCTCTATTAGTCTGATGATAATTCATACGTTACTTTATTACAATAACGGCTACGTGCAAGCTAATACACAAAGATTTTCATTAGACTTTCTGCCCATTATTATAATATTAGTTGCACTTTCATTAAAGAGTATACCGAAAAATCTGTGGAAAGCTTCGGTTGTTTACTCAATAATTATGAACGTCTTAGCTTTATCAATTATTTTTTTAGGGACAATGGGATTTTAATAGTAATATTTCTTATTGAACTATAAAGGATACAAGTGAGGGTTTAACCTGAAAATTCTTTATAAAGATTTAGGCATTATTAATTTTTATATTAAATAAAAACAGTAAGATTGAAGCAACTAAATATTATAACTATTATTCAGTTAGTAATATATTGTTCAACTTTTCAACGGAAGCATTTACTTTTTTACTTTCTTCATTTGTTAGTTTCAGCTTTTTTATTTCCAGATATTCCCCGAGTGCCTCAGTATATAATCCTTTCTCATAAAAAATATCAGCAAATAAAATTCTATACTTTGCAATTTTTTTCGTGTCAGGATATTTCCGATAAGTTTCATTTGCAAAAATAACTGCGGATTCCTTTAAGCCGCTGCTCGCAAGTTCTGTAGCTCCGTTTAACCTTTTTATACCAAAATCATTTTCTCCAACATTAATAACTTTTTCATCTTCTTTTTCGCCGTAAGTTGCAGTAGTATTCGAGGGACTTTTTCCGTTTGTTTTCGGTGCATTAATCATATTCTCCATTGCAAGTGCAAGAAGTAATTCATCTGTGCTCATTTTCTTAATACTTCCAACTGATATTGCGGATAATTCTTTCAACATTACAGACTCATCCTTACCAACTAATTTTACTGATGAGTTTTTTCCTGTGGAAACAAAAGCATCAGCATTGATTATTGTTCCCTCTTTTAATTTTATCCATTCTTCTGCTGTACCGGGTTGATAATAAACATCTCCTTTCAGATTCAATGCTTTGTATTCTTGCGCGAAGATAGAAGGTATAAAAAAAACAAACATCAAAATAATTTTCATTTTACTTTCTCCATTAATAAACATCTATAATTTCAACTTTACCTTTTGCTATTCCAAGTTCATCAATAGCATCATGATTAAATTTTTTTACTCCGATATTCCATGCTTCATCGAAGTTTGTAAGTGATGTAGTTTCAACAGGGATCCAGACCTGATCAATTCCTTTTTCATTTTTCCTGATAAAATATTTGGAATCATTGGATGTAATCAATCTTGCCTGTGATGGGGATAGATCTGTGTTGATTAAAACATTTACATGTCTTAAACCACCATCAGCTTTATAATCAACAAGAGCTGTTTGTACTCCAACGCTTTCAAGTAACGATGAATATGCAACACTCAGATCATCACAATCGCCGCCTTTTAGTTCAACTGTTTGTTCCGGGAACTGAACAAATTCAGCGCTTGCTCTTGGATCTGATATATAAATCAGACTCTTCACAAAATCATTAAAAATAAATTTGGATTTGTAGAATGAAGATAGTTCTGACGGTATTGTGTCGAGGATCGATTTATATTCGCTTAAAATATTCTTTGAATAATTCATAGAATAATCAACATCTCTCATTATAAAATATCTTAGATTTGAAACATTTCCATCCCAGCTATTCATACCATTAATTAATGCAGCTTTCTGCAATGTTGCATCTGTAACTTCTGAATATTCGCCAAGATAAAAATCTGCATACGAAAGTACTGGCTTATCGTTATCATACTTGTCCGGAATAATAAGAAAGAATGGAACCATTACAGTGTCGCCGGGGGAAATCATTTGCGGTGGTGATTGAATTCTGTTTTCTGTAACACCTTCAATACTTACTGAAGGAATGACGCTGACAGTCTCATCTGAAATATTTACAACTTTTCCATAAGCAAACGGTTGTTCTAAATATTTATCATAGAACACGGGATAAATGTCGCGTATTATTTCAACATCAACCAGCTCAACTTTTTTCTCCGGCGTACCGCTGATTTTCAAGGACACACTTAAAACCATTTTATCAAAGCTGTAGCTATTGTTAATAATATTATTAACTCCCTCCTCAGCAAATTTTGAATACCCGGCGTTTGAACTTCTTTCAGAAAAATATTTAACTCCACTTAATAGTATTTCATAGAGTTCTGTCCTGTAACCAATAGCTGGAATGATTCCTGCAATATATGGATGCTGGTATTTGTCATGAAACATTGTTAAGCCATAAGAAAAATTATTTACATGACCGGTTGTGCTTACCTGAAACGAACCAGATGATTCGTAAAGTAAGTGAAGGTTCAATTGTTCAAATGGCAAATAGCTGCCAATAAATAAAGCTCCGGTTTTTTCTTCCATTTGAAATCCCGAGAATTCTTCTGTTTCAGGATTTTCACCAAAATTTAATAAATTGATTGAAGCCAATCTGAACTGAAGTTGATTATTCAAAATAAAGTCAATGCCAAGATCTGCTTTCCAGAAATTAATATTTTCATTAAGCGTTTCTGTTACAAGATAAAGAGTATCTCCATAAACCGGTTTGATAATCTGTTGATTAAAATCCTCATCAAAAAAACGAATTGTTAACCCAGCGTTAAACCGTTCATTAAATTTATAAGAATAACCGAGCCCGAATAGCTCTTTGTACGTATAACTTGCTTCGAGAGATTGAGTAGTTGTATCGTTAATTATTATAGATTCTCCAGTCGCAAAAAGAAATTCCTTTTGATATCCCGGCGTGTATCTTGCTGATAGAGTATGATTATCGATTCTTTTGACAAGTGAAAGAAGATAGAGACTTGTATTTAAATCAAGCTCAGAATTATCAGTGGTTAAATCATCGGTGTAAGTTGCCGGTAAAGTTTTTTTGGCAAACTCAGCACCGTATTGTAAGGAAATTCCCCAATCTTTAATCCCGAAATAATTTGATGAATTGCTTTCATAATTGTAAAAAGGTATTGATAAAGATTCCTGTAATCCCCAGTAACCAGCTAAACCAAACGAACTTTGAGGTAATATTTTAAAGTTGAATAACATGACCATAGAAAAAATTATTATTATTAATCTCAAGGAATCTCTACTACTATACTGTGAATACTTTGTGATGATATTAATAATTCACTGTTTTCCTTCCTGTGATAATTTTCAATGCTGCGAATGAAAGTGAAAACAATTTTTTCAAATCTCTCTAAAGGAAGTTCATTAAAGAATCGTTTTGGAATTTTCATATCACCATCATCATGGGTTCTCATTTTGTAAATCGGAATTGATTGCTGATGTCCTGGTTTCATCAAGCCTATTATTATCGTAACTTTCCTCTCACCTTCGCCATTCCAACTTAATGCGGCTTCAAGATTTTTGTTGATCTTACTTCCATTCAGACTAACATTTCCGTTTATTTCAAGTGGTGTTTCAATTATTGAAGTAATAATACCGCCGGGACCAAGCAGATCAAATTCAAAACTTACAGTAGAATTATAGTCGAAATAAAAAGGATCCGGAAAGCCGTTGAAAAGATTATAAAGCTGATATTTAAATCCGAGCAAAGTATCCTTCATTTCACCGTCATCTCTGTACTTGATTCTGAAAGGAACGATGTGAGCTTCAGTTCCATTAAATTTTATTGAGCCGGGGACGATTGTTTTATATGCCAGTAGTCTTCCGTCAGAATATTTTATTGGTTGTGTTTTATTAAAAAACATTGCCTGAGCCAAAGATAATTCGTGTGTCTGATTACCACTCGTAATTTTAATTCCGCTAACTGAAATTAAATTGGTAATTCTCGAAATATCCTGTGTAATTCCTGATGTATCCGCACCACTTGTGTAATACTGATTTTCAGGATCTTTATTCAGTAGTTCAATCTCAAAATCATCAGTGGTGTCGTCAATTAGTTGAGTCGGTGCAGGTTTGTCACAGTTATTCAGAGTAAGAATACTTAGTAGAATTAAAATGTAACCAAATAATTTTTTCATAACAGTTAAAAATTATAATTGAATTTTTTTAATAGCAATCCGATTTTTATTTATTCCCTGCAAATAAAATCTCCCCCTCCCGCGTTAAAAGGAGGGGGATGTGGAGAGGACGTGTGCAGGGAAGCTCAATTCCTCTTAATCAGTTTATGGATGAACGAAATATGGAATACCCCATGATTCTGCCTCGACAGGCGCAGCGTCATCTAAAATAACCTGCTGAGGTAATGCATTTATTATTGCATGATAAAATCCGGGCCATTGATGTGTTCTGAAAGTCTGCTCATAAACTTTATCGAAACCGTTTCCATTTGGTGTAGATGAAACCAATTCGAATAATTTCTTTACTCTGTGTTTAATCCACCTGTTAGCACCCCAGGTTAAAGAAACAAAATCATCTTCTTCAAAGGCACTGTATAATTTAACTCTTACTTTTACTGAATCGCCATGTCCGAGAATTGGAATTTTGTGCCACCATCCCCAACCTCTTTTTAAATAGTAATTGTTCGGAGAATCTATTGATAAAGTATCGCCGTTTGGTAAAAAGATATTCATTTCCTGGATATCGATATTCGGGCTTTGTGTTCCACCTTCCGGTAATGAAATAGCGGCAAGAATCCAATTTTTTCTAGGATATGGAGTGTGAGCAATCTTTCTAAAAATTAAATTGCGAGTAACTATTGCAGTAAAAGATTTATTAATTATTGTATCGGGTTCAATTGCATTTGAATCGTAAGATGCTGCAATCATTAATATTCCCTCAAAAGTTTTCGTGAGTGTACCATAAGCAACGGTATCCTGGAAATCAATACTTAAGGTTCTATTCACAAGTCTCATTTTCTGACCAACTCTGAAAGGATAAATTTGTGTGGTAACTTTCCCCAGAAAATCCATCAGACCTTCTTCATCATAATTGTAATCAAATGAAGTAAGTGAAGAATCTTCGTCCACCATTTTTTCCAAAGCTTCACGATCAGTTTTCGGTTCAGTATCATCCGGATCGATTATCATTTCATCCTGGCATCTGACAAACAGTGCGATCATCATCAAAGCAAAGAATGCCATAATGTATCGGTGAAGGTTGCTTTGTTTTTTCATTTTAAACTCCTTAAAAATGTTTAGTAAATGATTATTTATTTTCCCGTTTCCTCTCATTATCTGGAATTAGATAAATAAGTATTGTGCCAATGCCGGTTAATTTGTTAAATCATTTGCTTACAAGGCATTAAAAGGAAAGGATTAATTTCCATCTGCATGGAAAACAATGGAGAATGCATGAAATCCCAACTTTGTGCAGGATTACAGAAGGAAGAAGAGAACTATAAAACAAAAAAGGCGATCCGAAGATCGCCTTTGTTTAAGAATTTATCTAAATGTTACCTCAGCAAAACTTGTCCGCCTAAAATTTATTTTAGGAGGATCATCTTCTTCGAGCTGATGTATTTTTCCGTTATAATTTGATAAATATAAACTCCACTCGATAAGTCCGATGCATCAAACTGAACTTCATACCTTCCAGCTTGCTGAATTTCATTAACCAACACTTTAACTCTTCTGCCAAGTATATCATAAATTGCAAGATTGACTAAAGTCCCTCCTTTGGAGGGATTTAGGGTTGCAGGTATATCATACTTTATGGTTGTTGTTGGATTGAAAGGATTCGGATAGTTTTGATATAAAGTAAATTCAGTTGGAATGATTTCTTTTTGATTTTGTTTTGACTCACTTCCAAAATGTTTTCTAAGAATTTCATCAATCCGTTGGTTATAATCAGCAGATG
>WBZY01000389.1_pt1 | contig 33345 bp, 25 predicted proteins | sample 5204191 | NCBI WGS metagenome assembly WBZY01 (sample SAMN12344363, study PRJNA552823) | activated sludge metagenome | biome: Activated sludge suspended growth; feature: Anammox Sidestream; material: Wastewater; isolation source: activated sludge from anammox sidestream of wastewater treatment...
CGATCATCACGATGCCGTTGTTCACCACCACGCCCATGAGGATGAGGATGCCGATCGCGGCCATGATCGAGAACGTGGTGCCGGTGAGCCAGAACAGCCAGAACACGCCGAACACCGAGAACACGAAGGTGGTGAGGATCGCCGCCGGATAGATCAGCGATTCGAACATCGCGCACATCACCACGTACACGAGGATCAAGGCGATGAGCGTGTTGAACAGCATCTGCTGGCCGGCCTGGTCGGCGCGGTCGAAGCCCTGGCCGAAGCTCCAGCGATAGCCGGGCGGCCATGCCATCGCATCGAGCGCGCGGCTGATCTGCGCGCGCGCATCGCCCATGGTGTGGTCCTCGGCAAGGTTGGCCACGATCTTGAACGCGGTCATGCGGTCCTCGCGCTGGATCGCCGAGGGTGTCTGGCGCGAATCGGTGCGCAGCATCGCCAGCAGCGGTACCTGGCTGCCATCGGCCGCACGCAGCTTGAAGTCGGACAGTCCCGCCATGCTGCGCGTGTCGCTGCCCTGGAAGCGCAGCCACACCGGCAACTGGCGGTCGTCGGCATTGAAATCGCGCAGCGGCATGCCCCGCAGTGCGATCTGGATGAAGCTCGCCACCGTCTGCGCATCGAAGCCGTACTGCCGCGCGCGGTCGCGATCCACGCGCACCTGCATCTCGCGATCGCCGTTGCCCTTGTCCGGGCGCACGTCGCGCAGGCTCGGCAGGCGCGACAACACGCCCACGACGCTGGTCGACAGCTCGCGCAGTTGCCGCATCGAATCACCCACCAGGGCGATGTCGATGCCGCCGCTGAGGCTGCCATTGCCATTGCCGTCGAAACCGATCCGGCCGGTCGCGATGTGCGGCAGGCCCGCGCGGATCTCCTCCTTGATCTGCGACGCGGGGCGCGTGCTGCCACGCCCGACCCATTCGGCCAGCCACTCGGCCAGGCCGGGACTGGGCTCGGTGAGCAGGATGCGCGTCACCGCGAAACCCTGCTCGCCGTACCAGGAGTAGATCGAGGCGATCTGGAAGCGCTCGCGGTTCTCGTCGAGGTACTTCTCGACCTTGAGGATGTCGGGCCTGAGGTCGGCGAGGCGGTAGTTGGCGTTGAGCTGGTAGTACAGCTGCAGGCGGCGCGACTGGCCATCGTCGAACATGTCGTACTTGGTCAAGGTCATCGGCAGCACGCTGAGCAGGCTCATCGCCACCAGCGCGAGCATGGTCCAGCGCCGATGACGCAGCGTCCAGCCGATGACGCGGCCGTAGCCGTCGCGCAGGCGCGTGATCGCACTGGTGCGACCGAGGAAGCGCGGCGCCGGCAGGCGCGAGGCCAGCATCGGCACGAGGCTGACCGCCACCAGCCACGAGGCCAGGTGCGCGATCGACATCGTGATCGCGACCTGGGCGAGGAAGATCGAGATGTTGTTGGCCTCGCCGAAGATGTTGGGCAGGAACACGATCACGCTCGACAGCGTGCCCGCGGCGATCGCCACACCGACCACCTGGGTGCCCTGCACCGCGCTGTACCACGGCTGGTCGGGATGTTTCTCGCGGTACTGGTAGATGCTCTCGACCACCACCACCGCGTTGTCGACCAGCATGCCCACCGCGAGCAGCAAGCCCATCATCGACAGCACGTTGAGGCTGATGCCGAGGAAATGCATGCAGCCGAGCGTGATCACGAAGCAGATCGGTATCGCGAGCGACACCATCAGGGTCGAGGCCCAGTCGCGCAGGAAGAAGAACAGCACGAGCACCGACAGCAGCGTGCCTTCCAACCCTGCCCGCCCGAGCTGCGACAGCGCGCCGGTCACGCTGTCGGCCTGGCTCTGCATCGCGTACACCTGCACGCCGGCCAGGTCGGGCGATGCCTGGATCCGGCGCACCTGCGCCATCACCGCACTGCCGATGTCGACGAGGTTGGCATTGCGCTCGCGGCGGATGTCGATGCCCACCGCGGGCTTGCCGTCGAGCCGGCGCGCGAACTCGACCCGCGCCGGGCGCAGGCTCACGCTGGCGATGTCGCCGAGCTTGAGCCCGCTGGCGTCGATCGGCACCGCGCGGATGTCGTCGAGGCTGCGCCACTGGCCCTGCGGTTCCACGCGCAGACGCTTGCCCGCGGCATCGATGCGTCCGGCCGACAGCGCGAAGTTGGCCGCGGCCAGGCGCTGGTAGAGCTCATCGAGGCTGACATGGTGGGCGCTGAGGCGATCGGCCGACAACTCGATCTGCACCTCGGGCCTGCCGATGCCGGACACTTCGACGCTGGCCACGCCCGGGATGCGCTCGAGCGGGCGCTTGATCTCGCGATCGATGAGTTCCCAGGCATTGGCCAGATCCGCGCCGCGCGAGGCCACGCGCAACTGCAGCACCGGTTCGTCGCCGGTCGAAAACTTGTGCACGAAATAGCGCTGCAGGTCCGACGGCAGCTCCGCCCGGATCGCGTCGATGCGCTCGCGCGCCTGCACCGCCTTGATCGCGATCGGCTCGCCCCATTTGAACTCGAGGAAGATCTGCGCGGATTCGGCTTCCGACGAGGACTGCATGCGGTGGATGCCGGGCAGCGTCGCCAGCGCCTCCTCGATCGGACGCGTGATCGTGCGCTCGATCTCGGTCGGGGTGGAGCCCGGATACGGCACCTGCACGAACAGGAATGGCGCATCGATCGCCGGGAACTGCTCCAGCGGCAGGCGGAACGCCGCGATCAGCCCGATCGCGACCATCGACACGAACAGCATGATCGCGCTGACCGGGCGACGCAGGCTCAGCTCGGCCAGGGTCATGTGGGCGATTCCAGCAAGGCGGTGCCCGTCGCCTCGCCACGAGCGGCGTGCGCCGCGCGCGCGCGGTACCACTCGTCACCGCGCCGGTCGAGCAGGTCATACACCACCGGCACCACCACCAACGTGAGCAGCGTCGATACCGCCAGGCCACCGATCACGGTCAGGGCCATCGGCGCGCGCACCTCGGCGCCCTCGCCCCAACCCAGCGCCAGCGGCGCAAAGCCGAACAAGGTGCACAGCGTGGTCATCACGATCGGGCGCAGGCGCGACTCGGCAGCCTGTGCCAGCGCCTCGCGCTTGGCCACGCCGGCCTCGCGCAGCTGGTTCACGCGGTCGATCAGCACGATCGCATTCTTGACCACGATGCCGACCAGCATGATGAGGCCGATGAACACCACCACCGAGATCGCCGAGCCCGACAGCTTGAGCGCGAGCACCGCACCGACCGCGGCCAGCGGGATCGAGAACATGATCACGAACGGATGCAGGAGCGACTCGAACTGCGAGGCCATCACCAGGTAGACGAGGAAGATCGCCAGTCCCAACGCGAACAACAGCGAGCGCACCGACGCATCCAGCTCTTCGCTCTGGCCGCCCACGTGCACCTTCACGCCCGCCGCCAGCGGATGGCTGGCCACGAGATGCTCCACCTCGGCCACGGCACTGCCGAGGTCGCCGTGGCGCAGATTGGCCGACACGATCGCGACGCGCTCCTGGCTTACGCGGTGGATTTCGCTCGGTCCTTGTGTGGCCACCACCTCCGCCACCGCGGCGAGGCGGATCGGCACGTCGCTACTGCTGCGCGCGGTTTCGCTCAGGCCGCTGCCATCGCGCGCCCCAGCGCTGGCGACGGCGGGGGCGACATAGCCGATCACGAGATTGCCGATGTCGGCCACGCTGGCACGGTCGTCGCTGCGCGCGCGCACCAGCACGTCGATCTTGCGATCACGGAAGTCGTAGCGCGTGGCAACCTCGCCCTTGACCTTGCGTACCACGCGGTCGGCGATGTCGCGCGTGGTCAAGCCGAGCGCGGCGGCGCGGTCCTGGTCGAAATGGATCTGCACCTCGGGATATCCGCCCTCGACCGTGGACTTGACGTCGGCGAAGCGCGGCGAGGCACGCATGAGCTCGCCCAGGCGCTGGCCGGCCTTGGCCAGCGCATCCAGGTCGTAGCCGCGGATCTCGACCTCGAGTGGTGCGGCAAAGCTGAACAGCTGCGGCCGTGCGAACTTGACCTGCGCATCGCTGCGCGGCACGTCGCCGCGCAGGCGTTCGATCGCGGCCGCCTCGACCGCCTTGCCGCCGCCGTTGGCGAGCGCGATCGACAGGCGCGCGATGTTCTCGCCCGATTCGGTGGGGCTGGCGTCGAGCCGCGTGCCCGTGCCGGCAACGCCGTAGATCGAGGCCACGCCCGGATCCTTGGCATGGCGTTCGGCGATGGTCGCGACCACGCGGTCGGTGTCGGCCAGTGGCGTGCCCGGCGGCAGGGTCACCGTCATCTCGAAGCGGCCCTGCGCCAGTTGCGGGATCAGGTCCAGCCCCAGCGTGGGCACCAGCGCCAGCGTCGCCGCCAACGCCAGCGCGGCGGTCCCGAGCACACGCCAGGGATGCGCGAGCGCGCGCGGCAACAGGCGGTGGTAGGCCTGCGCCGCACGCTCGTAGGCGCCCACCACGAACCAGCCAAGCAGGCCGAGGCCTCGGCGCACGAGGGCACCAAGCGCGCCCAGGGCGAGCGCACCCAATGCCTGCGCCGCCAACAGCGACACCAGCAGCGGCAGCAGCACGAGCCGCACTGGCGCACTGGCGAGGAACAGCGCGCGGCGCCGGCGTTCCGGCAGCGCGCGATCGAGCGGCCAGCGCAGCAGTGCCCGCACGCGCGCGAGCGCCGCGCGCAGCAATTCGCGCGGTGCCGGCGCGGCCTCGCCGCGCATGAGGCGCAGGCACGCAAAGCCCGCACGCAGCGCGCGCCGCAGCAGGCCAGCCAACGCCAGCACCACGCACACCAGCACGAAATACAACGCCGCGATGCCCAGCCGCAGTGGCAACGTGAGCGCAAACAGGCCGATGCGCAGCGGCCCGCGACGGACCCGCAGCGGCCACGCCAGCAGCGCCCACGCGCCACCGCATGCGGTGCGCCACAGCGACGGCAGCGGTGCAGCCTCGTCGCTCCATGCCAGCGGCGAGCGGCCCTTGAGCGAGGCCAGCATCGGGATCAGCGTCATCGCCACCGCCAGCGACACCAGCATCGCAAACGTGATGGTGAGCGCCTGGTCGCGGAACAGCTGGCCCGCCACGCCCTGCACGAACACCAGCGGGAAGAACACCGCCACCGTGGTGAGCGTGGAGGCGGTCACCGCCATGCCGACCTCGCGCGCGCCCTGCACCGCGGCCGCGACCACGCCCAGGCCGCGCTCGCGCAGGCGCGCGATGTTCTCCAGCACCACGATCGAGTCATCCACCACCATGCCGGTGGCCAGCGCCAGGCCGCCCAGCGACATCACGTTGAGCGACAGGTGCAACTGGTCCATGAAGAAGAACGTCGCAATCAGCGACACCGGCAGCGACAGCGACACGACGAAGGTGCTCCAGCCATCGCGCAGGAACAGCAGGATGATGAGGATCGCGAGCGCGCCACCGATCAGCGCATCCTTCTCCACGTCGTGCAGCGCGGCCTCGATGAAGCGCGACTGGTCCTCGATCGTGGTCAGGCGCGCCCCCGCGGGCAGGCCCGCTTCCAGCCTGGCCAGTTCGGCGCGCACCGCGCCGGCCACGCTCACGGTGTTGGCATCGCCTTCCTTGTAGATGGCCAGCTCGATCGCCTCGCGCCCGTCGATGCGCACGATGCCCTCGCGTTCCTTGTGCCCTTGCCGTACCTGGGCGACGTCCTTGAGGCGGATCGGCACGCCCGCGTCGATCCTCACCACCAGCTCGCGGATCTCGTCGAGCGAGCGGAACTGGTTGACCGTGCGCACGAGGAAGCGCTGACTGCCCTCGTCGACGCGCCCACCCGAGGCGTTCACGTTCTCGTTCTTCAGGCGCGTGTTGACCTCGTTGATGTCGATGCCCAGCCGCGCCAGCTGCTGCTGGTCGACCAGCACCTCGATCTCGTCCTCGAGACCGCCACCGACCTTGACCGCGGCGACCCCGGCCACCGGCGCGAGGTGCTTCTTGAGGTCCTCGTCGGCGAAGCGGCGCAGCTGCTTGAGCTGCACCTCGCCGGCCTCGTGGCCGGGCGCCATGCTCAGGCCCAGGCGCAGGATCGGGTCGGTCGACGGATTGAAGCGCAGCAGCAGCGGCTTCTTGGCCTCCAGCGGCAACTGCACGCTGTCGAGCTTGTCACGCACTTCCAGGCTCGCCATGTCCATGTCGGTGCCCCACGCGAACTCGAGCACCACGTCGGACTGGCCGGTGCGCGACACCGAATGCACCTTGCGCACGTTCTTGACCACGCCAACCGCTTCCTCGACCGGCTGGCTCACGAGGTTCTCGATCTCGGCCGGTGCCGCGCCCTCGTAGTCGGTGCGCACCGTGAGCGTGGGATAGGACAGGTCCGGCAGCAGGTTGACCTTGAGGCCGGCCAGCCCGATCACGCCGAACAGCACCAGCGTCACGGTCAGCATGCCGATCGTGACGCGGCGCCGGGTGGCGAATTCGGGCAGGTTCACTGCGCCGGCTCCATGTGCTTGTGCAGCGCCAGCGCGTCCACCGCGGCGGTGCCGCCATCGAGCAGCTGCACCTGGGTGCCGTCACGCACCGCGTTGCGCCCGACCGTGATCACGCGCTCGCCGGCCTGGATGCCTTCGCGCACTTCCACGCGATCGCCGTCGGCATAGCCAACCTTGACCACGCGGCGCTTGGCCACGAACGCAGGCGGCGGAGCCTTGTCGGCCGGCTGGCCCTTCGCGCCTGCGGGCGCGGGTGCGGCCGGTGCCGGCTCAACCACGAACAGCGAGGTCTCGCCATCCTCCTCGGCCAGGGCGTTGCGCGGCACCACCAGCGCGTCATGGCGCTGGTCGTAGGTCACCTCGATGCGACCGAACATGCCCGGCTTGAGCGTGCGGCTGTCGTCGCGGAACTCGCAGGTGGCACGGAACGTGCCACTGGCCGCATCCACCACCGGCGCGATGCGCGCGATCACGCCCGCGAACTCCTGCGCCGGCAACGCGTCCACGCGCATGCGCACGCCCTGTCCCGCCTTGAGCGTGCCCAGGTCGCGTTCGGGCACGTTGAGCACCGCCTGCAGCGGGTCGAGGTCGACGATGTCGAACAAGGCCTGGTTGAGTTGCACGAGATTGCCGACCTTCACCGAGCGCCTGGCGATCACGCCGGCGATCGGCGCGACGATGCGCGTGTAGGACAGGTCCAGCTGGGCGCCGGCAACCACGGCCTTCTGCGCTTCCAGGTCGTAGTGCAGGCTGTCGTAGTCGGCCTTGGGCGTGATCTTGAGCGCGTATCCCTTGGCCGCCTTGTCGTAGGCGGCCTGCGCCTTGCGCAAGGTCGCGGTTGCCTGGGCGAGCTTGTTGGCCGCCGCGGCATCGTCGAGCTGGGCCAGCAACTGGCCCTTCTCGACGCGCGTGCCCTCCTCGGCGAGGATGCGCAGCACCACCGCGCTGGTCTTGGCCACCACCTGCGCCTCGCCCACCGCCTCCAGCGTGGCGGTGCCCGAGTAGTTGGCGCTGATCGACTGTTGGCTCGCGCGCACCGTCTCCACCGGCACCGCGTTGCGCGCATCGGCCTGCTTGCCTGCGCTCGCCGGACCGCCGCCCCCGCAGGCGCCCAGCGACAGCGCCACCACGCTCACGAGCCATCCGGTCAGCATCGTGCGGCTACTGCGGTCATGACCCAGCAAAGCCTTGAAAATCATGAGGATGCGCCTGTGTAAATTATCTGGTGTTGTACATTACTAAAACACCAGACATCGGCGCATGGGCCGCAAGTCACGCAGGCCACAAGTCACGCATCGGCCGGCGAGGCCGCCCGCCGCGCCACGCGCGGTGCGTGGCCCACGAGTGCGCCACGGCCACCCGCCGTCCGGGCATCGACCGGCGAATGCGGGCAAGGACTAGCTGCGCTGTTCGACCGAGCGCACGCCCGGGATCACACGCAGCGCATCGACCACGCGGATGAGGTCGCCGCAGGCCGTGCCTTCGGCCAGCACCCACTCGACGTCATCGCCGTCGGCGCCTCGCCGCAGCAGCGTCTGCCGGATCGCCAGGCCACTCGCACCGATCACGGCTTCGATCGTGGACAGGTGCGCGCTGCTGTCGAACAGCACCCGCAGGCGCGGCGCGCGTGGGTGTGCGAGGTAGCGCCGCTCCAGCGGCTTGATCAGCGCCAGCGTCACCCAGGCGATCGCGGTGGCGGCGATGCCGGCCAGATACATGCCCGCACCGACCGCAAGGCCCACCGCTGCCACCACCCACAGGCCCGCCGCGGTGGTGAGGCCGCGGATGATGTTCTCGCGTTCGAGGAAGATGATCGTGCCCGCACCGAGGAAGCCGATGCCGCTGATCACCTGCGCGGCGATGCGCGAGGGATCGAGCACCACCGCGGGCGTGCCGAGGATGTCGCCAAAGCCGAAGGCCGACACGATCATGGCCAGCGCCGCGCCCAGGCACACCAGCATGTGCGTGCGCAGGCCCGCGGCCCATTCGTGGCGCTCGCGATCGATCCCGACCACGCCACCGAGGATCGCGGCGAGCACCAGCCGTGCGACGAATTCGCTGTCGGGAATCATGCTGCAGGACCTCACGCCCCCGCTGTCGGTCCGGCCATGTTACGCGCGCTGCGCGGCCATGCGCAGCGCGGCGCGCAGCGGCGCGGCCAGGCCGCGGGCATTGCAGCGGGCCAACTGCAGCGTGGGCGTGCCATGCCAGCGCGCGCAGTCGAGCAGCATGCGCGCGAGATCGGCGGCCAACGCGGCACTGGCCACCACACCGTCCTCGAGGTACAGCGCGCGCACCTCGAACACACCCTCACGGCGGTGGGCCTTGGCATCGAGTCGCCCGACCAGCCGTCCGCGGCGCAGGATCGGCAGCACGAAGTAGCCATGCCGGCGCTGCGGCGCGGGGGTGTAGCACTCGAGCCGGTAATCGAAGCCGAACAGCGCGGCCGCGCGCTCGCGATCCCACACCAACGGGTCGAATGGCGACAACAGGCAGGTGTGGCTCGCGCGCAGCGCGCCGCGCCGCGCACGCGCGAGCAGCCCCCCGTGGTCGGCGTGCACGTAGGCGGGCGCATCCCAGCCGGCCACCTCGACCTGCAGCAGCCGGCCCTGCACCACCCATTCCGACAGCTCGGCATCACGCAGGCGCGCGCCGCTGCGGAAGTAATCGCTGATCCAGCGCGCCTGGGCGATGCCGAGCGCCTTGACTGCGCCCAGCACGAGTCGACGCCGCAGCGTTTCGGCATCGGGCAGGTGCTCGTCGAAGGCGTGCTGCTGGCGTGCCCGTGCCAGCACGCGTTCGCGCAGGTCGTACACGCGCTGGAAGCCCTCGCGCTGCGCCACCATGAGTTCACCGCTCGCGAACAGCGCCTCGAGCACGCGTTTTTCGTGCTTCCAGCCCCACCAGCTGCCGGCACCGCGACTGGTGAAATCGGCCGCGCGCACCGCGCCGTGCTCGCGCACGTGCGCGAGCAGTGCCTGCATCGCCCCGGCCTGCTCGCGCCGCATGCGCGTGGCGTTGCGCATCGCCCAGTGCTGCTGCCGCGCCGCCTCGCGCGCATGCGCGGCATGCAGTGCGTAGTCGGTGATCGGCGCGAAACAGGCCTCGTGCGCCCAGCATTCGAACAAGGCGCCCGTGGCCAGCAGTTCGTCGAGCCATTGCGGTGGATAGGCACCCACGCGCGAATACAGCACGAGCCACGGGCTGCGCGCGACCACGTGGATCGTGTCGATCTGCAGCAGGCGCATGCGCGCGATCGCCGCCAGCACGTCGGCCTTGCGCGCCTGCACCCGTGCGGGCGCGAGCAGCCCCTGCGCCGCCAGCTGCAGCAGCTGCGCCTGGCGCAAGCTCAGCGAGGTGCGTCGCGCCATGGTCCCGGCTTGCCGGTCGTGACGTGGCGGGTCAACGCTGCCACGCAGCGCGCGCCCCGCCCGCGCGCGGGCGGAGCCGCGGCCCTACTTGCGCGGCGCGAGGATCGCACCGAGGCGGTCGGGCGTGCCCTCGATGCGTTCCAGGTGCGGATACTTGAGGCCATCGTGGTAATCGATGCGAGCACTGCGAAAGAGCGTCCCGTCCTTGAGCAACAGCTCGATCGGTGCGGTTCCGCCCTTGGCCGCGGTGATCGCTTCCTTGAGTTCGTCATGGTTGTAGGCGCGGCCGTTGACCGCGACGATGGTGCTGGTCGGCGTCACCCCGGCGTTGAACGCCGGACCGTCCCAGCGCACATCGGTGATGCGTCCGCTGTTGCCGTCGACGACGAGTCCGAGCGAGGCGGAATGGTCGTTGCCGCGCCGTCCGCCTTCGCTGGCCTTGTCGAACGCGCTGGGCTTGTCGCGATAGACGAGCTTCCATCCGCTCGCGGCCAGGCCATCGAGCGGCGGCCGGTGACCCTCGATGCGCTCGCGCAGGAAGTCCGCCCAGTCGTGGGCCGCCACGCCATTGAGCGCGGCCACCACATCGTCGAACTGGTAGGGAAGCACCTGCCAGCTGCCATCGTCGACGCCGAAGAACGCGCGCGCGAAATCATCCAATGAGCGCCGCTCGCGCGTGAGCTCGCGCAGCTTGGCATCGACCGCAAGCCACACCAGCTGTCCCGCGTTGTAGTAGTCCTCGCTCATCTGCCAGTTGCGATAGGGCAAGGCGCGGCGCGATGCGATCACCGGATCGTTGGTGGTGTCCTGCACGTTGCGCCAGGCGAAGCCGGGGCGGTTGTCGGCATAGGTGGCCGCAACCAGCGCAAGCGCATCACGCGCCTGCTCGACGCTCCACAGGCCCGAACGCGCAGCCAGCACATAGCCCCAGTACTGGGTCTGGCCCTCGTACACCCACAGCAGGCCGTCCTGCATGGGCACGTTGAAATTGGCCGTGGCCAGGCCGAGCGGGCGGCGGAACTTGCCGTTCCAGGAATGGGTGAGCTCATGCGGCAGCAGGCCACGCCCGGGTGCATGCTTGTCCCACTCGGTGAAGTAGCCCGGCTCGCCCGAGTTCTCGCTCGACCGATGGTGCTCCAGGCCGATGCCGCCCAGCTGCTTGGTCAAGGCGAGCAGGAAGTCGTAGTGGTCGTAGTGCCGCGAACCGAACAGCTTGCGCGCCTGCGCCACCAGGTTCGCATGCAGCTGGATCTGCTCGGGCTTGGCCACGAGGAAGCGCGCCGCATCGGCCACGACGTTGAGATGGACGGTCGGGTCGTCGCCGAGCTGGAAGCGCTTGAAATGTCGACCTGCGAACAAGGGCGAGTCGACCAGCGTGGCGAAGTCGACCGGGTTGAAGCGCACCACCCCGTCGCTGCCGGGCTGATTCGGCGCCGCGCCCGCGGGCAGGTCCAGCGCGCCTGCGTACTGCCAGCCCGGTGGCAGCTTGACGCTGGGCTCAACGGTGATCTGGCGCGCCGCATGGCCGGCCGGATACAGCGCCACCGCGTTCCACTGCAGGTTGAGCATGTCGGGCGTCATCACCACGCGGCCCTGCGCCGGCTCCTGCGGCGACAGGTACTGGAAATCGACGCTGAGCGTGGTCACGCCCGCGGGCACCTCGACATGGAACGCATACACGTCGAGCGGATCGCGCTGCCACTGCAGCGTCTTGCCGTCGGCGCGCGTGACCAGCCCGGCCAGCTTGTCGATCGGGCCGCGCGGCGCGTGGTTGCCGGGCAGCCAGGCCGGATACAGCAACGTGAGGCGGCCCGGCGCGACCGGGATTTCCTCGTGCACGCGGAAGATGCGGCGCTGGATGTCGGTGGCATCGACCTGCAGCCGGATCGTGCCCGGGTAGGCCACATCGGCCGGCGCTGGCACATCGGGCGATTGCGCGAGCGCACTGCCCGCAATGACCGACAGGATCATGCCGGTCACGGTGATTGTGGTGTTCACTGGGAGTCTCCGTCGGCTGCAGGCAACGCAAGGTAAAGATTGTGGCAGGTCGCCCCGGATGCGCGTGGGTCAATGGTCATGCCTGCTAGAATGCTGCGCTGCCGCAACATCGGACGCCGCAATGCTCTACCACCTGCACGAGATCAACCGCGCCTGGCTCAATCCGTGGGTCGCATGGTCGGGAGCGCTGTCGCAGGCACTGTCGGCACCCGACAACTGGGTCGCGCGCGTACCGGGCATGGAGCGCCTGAGCGCGGGCTATGAACTGTTCTACCGCCTCGGCAAGGACTACGAAAAGCCCGCCTTCGGCATCCACCAGGTGCACGCGCATGGCCGCGAGGTCGCGGTCAGCGAGCAGTGCGAACGGCACACGCCATTCTGCAACCTGGTGCATTTCAAGCGCTACAGCGACGACCCGGCCACGCTCGCCCAGTTGCGGCGCGACCCTGTGGTGCTGGTGGTGGCGCCGCTGTCGGGCCACCACTCGACGCTGCTGCGCGACACCGTGCGCACGCTGCTGCGCGACCATGACGTCTACATCACCGACTGGATCGACGCGCGCATGGTGCCGATCGAGGCGGGTACCTTCGGCCTTGACGACTACGTCGGCCTCATGCGCGACTTCATCACCCACCTGGGCGCGGCCAACCTGCACGTGATGTCGGTATGCCAGCCGACCGTGCCCGTGCTTGCCGCGGTGTCGCTGATGGCGGCCGATGGCGCGACCACGCCGCGCACGCTCATCCTCATGGGCGGACCGATCGATCCGCGCAAGGCGCCGACCCAGGTCAACGACCTGGCCACGCGCAAGCGCTATTCGTGGTTCGAGACCAACCTGATCTTCGCGGTGCCGCCCAACTACCCGGGCAGCGGCCGGCATGTCTATCCGGGCTTCCTGCAGCATGCGGGCTTCGTGGCGATGAACCCGAGCCGCCACTTCTCGGCGCACTGGGACTTCTATCAGAACCTGCTGCGCGGCGACCTCGAGGACGCGGCCGCGCATCGGCGCTTCTACGACGAGTACAACGCGGTGCTGGACATGCCCGCGCGCTTCTACCTCGACACCATCCGCACCGTGTTCCAGGAATTCGCACTGCCGCGCGGACAGTGGCATGTCGATGGCGCGCGCGTGGCGCCCGAGGCGATCGAGCGCACCGCGCTGCTCACCATCGAAGGCGAACTGGACGACATCTCGGGCATCGGCCAGACGCGCGCGGCCCACGAGCTGTGCCGCGGTGTGCCCGACAAGCGCCGCCAGCACCTGCAGGTCCAAGGCGCGGGCCACTACGGCATCTTCAGCGGTCGTCGCTGGCGCGAGGTGGTCTATCCCGACGTGCGCGACTTCATCCGCCGCTTCGACAAGCGCTGAAATCCCCACCGACGCCAGCGCATCGCCCGATCCCACCAGAGCCGGAGCCAGGCGCGCGCACCAACGACCGCTGCGCGCGCGGCGCAGGATCAGCGCGTACGTGCGACCTTGCGCCGGTTTCCGGCCGCGCGCGGGCTCAGGCTCGCGACAGCGCGAACCGCCCCGCGCCCGTGACCATGAGCAACAGCAGCCCGCCGATGATCGACATGTTCTTGAAGAACTGCAGCTGTGCCACCGCGCGGTCGGCGGCCGCCATCGACCAGAACGGATGGCCGAGGCAGGCCGCGGCGCCGACGAACACGATCATCACCACGGCGACCTCGCGCACGCGCCAGCCCAGCACCAGTGCCAGGCCGCCGAGGAACTCGATCGCCACCGCCACCACCGCCAGTGCCGCGGGCATCGGCAGGCCGAGATATTCGAGGTAGTTGGTGGCCCCACCGAAGTCCAGGATTTTCTGGCTGCCGAAGAACACGAACAGCGCACCAAGGAAAATGCGTGCAACCAGCAACCACGTATCGCGGTTGCGCTCGACCAGCTTGCCGATCATGGCGCCCTCCTCGCCGACGGGTGTGGGGCCATGATACGGCAGTGGCGGGCAATGCCAAGCCCGCATTGCGCACCGGCCCGGCCACTGGCTTAGACTGCAGCGCCACCGATGGAGCCCGCGCATGACCGCCGCCCTGTTCCGCACCCTCATCGCCATCGCCCTGTGCTGCATCGCATGCGCGGCACACCGCGATGCGCGCGCGCGCACCATGCAGCAGGTGCTCGACGCGAGCAGCGCCTCCGACTGGCGGCGACCGGATCCGCAACACACGCTGTACATGGACCTCGACGGCGGGCGCGTGGTGATCGAGCTGGCACCCCAGTTCGCGCCGCTCCATGCCGCCAACATCGAAACACTGGTGCGTGCGCACTATTTCGATGGCCTGGCGATCCTGCGCGTGCAGGACAACTTCGTCACGCAGTGGGGCGACCCCGATGCCGCCACGCCGGGCAAGGCACGTCCGTTCGGCAAGGCCAGCCGCACGCTCGCACCCGAGTTCGAGCGCACCATCGACAAGTCGCTCGCGTTCACGCCCCTACCCGACGGCGACGTGTATGCGCGCGAGGTCGGCTTCAGCCACGGCTTTCCGGCCGCGCGTGACCGCAAGGCCGGCAAGGCCTGGCTCACGCACTGCTACGGCATGGTCGGCGCCGGCCGCGACAACGGCGTCGACAGCGGTCCCGGCGCCGAGCTGTACGTGGTGATCGGCCAGGAGCCGCGCCAGCTCGACCGCAACATCGCCCTGGTCGGGCGTGTGCTGCAGGGCATGGAGCTGCTCGCGGCCCTGCCGCGCGGCACCGGCGCGATGGGCTTCTACGAGCAGGCCGCGCAGCGCGTGCCGATCCGCAGCGTCCGGATCGAGGCCGACGTGCCAACTGCCGAGCGCACCCCGCTCGAGGTGCTGCGCACCGACACACCCACGTTTGCCGCGCTGGTGGAGTCGCGCCGCAATCGCGACGATGCCTGGTACCAGTTCAAGGCCGGCAGGATCAGCCTGTGCAACGTGCCGCTGCCGGTGCGCAAGGCCGCGGCGCCGGCGCCCTGAAGCCGGCTACAGCGTACGTGCCGCAAACGTGTCGCAATCCTTGAGGTTGCCCGAGGCGAAACCGGTGCGGAACCAGCGCACGCGCTCGGCCGAGGAGCCGTGCGTGAACGAGTCGGGCACCGCGTAGCCGCGCGACTGCTTCTGCAGCGCGTCGTCGCCGATCTGGTTGGCGGCATTGAGCGCGGCCTCGATGTCGCCGGGTTCGAGCCAGTTGAGCTGGCGCTGCGCATGGTTGGCCCAGGCGCCGGCGAAGCAGTCGGCCTGCAGTTCCTGGCGCACCGACAGGCCTTCGGCGCCCTGCATCGGCGCACCGCCGCGCGCGGCCTGCTCGACCTGGCTCATCACGCCAATGAGGTTCTGCACGTGGTGGCCGACCTCGTGCGCGATCACGTAGGCCCGCGCGAAATCGCCGGCGGCGTGGAAGCGCGTCTGCATCTCGCGGAAGAAGTCCAGGTCGAGGTAGACCTGCTGGTCGCCCGGGCAATAGAACGGCCCCATCGCGGCCGAGGCCGCGCCGCAGGCCGACTGCACCGCGCCGTTGAACAGCACCAGCCGCGGCGCCGCGTAACGCTGGCCACTGGCCGCAAACAACCGGCCCCACACGTCTTCGGTACTGCCCAGCACCGCACGCACGAACTGGGTCTGCTCATCGTTCGCGGGCGCACCCACCTGCTGCTGCCCGGGCGCACCCGCATCTGCGCCCATGTCGCCGAGCAGTTGCAGGATCTGCCCCGGGTCCTTGCCGAACAGCAGGCCCACGATCACCACCAGCACGATGCCGCCGAGGCCGAGCCCGCGGCCACCCAAGCCACGTCCGCCGCCTCCACTGTCCTGTACCACGTTGTCGCTCGCGCGACCCTTGCGCCACAGCATGGTGCGACCCTCATGCAACCGATCCGGAACCCGCACGCTAGCGCGCACCGGCCCCGCCCCGCAAGCACGGCGTCGGGCGCCGACCGGATGCTTGAACAATGTTCACCAAGTGGCCGCAGCGCACGCCTTGCTATGCTGCGCCGATGAACGTGTCTTCCACCGCGCTGCACATGGCGCAACGCTTCCGCGGTTTCCTGCCCGTGATCGTCGACGTCGAGACCGGCGGCTTCGACTGCGAACGCCACGCGCTGCTGGAAATCGCCGCGGTACCCGTACGCATGGACGAGGTCGGCTGGCTGCATCCGGATCCCGTGGTGTCGACCCATGTCGAGCCGTTCGCGGGCAGCGAACTCGACCCGCGCTCGCTCGAAGTCAACGGCATCGACCCGACCCATCCACTGCGCGGCGCACTGCCGGAGAAGGCCGCGCTCGAACACATCTTCAAGCCCGTGCGCGCGGCGGTGCGCGCGGCCGGCTGCCAACGTGCGATCCTGGTCGGCCACAACGCCGCCTTCGACCTCGGCTTCCTCAATGCCGCGATCCGCCGCACCGACCACAAGCGCAGCCCGTTCCATCCGTTCAGCTGTTTCGACACGGTCACACTCGCGGGCCTGGCCTACGGCCAGACCGTGCTCAGCCGCGCGGTCGAGGCCTCGGGTCGCAGTTGGGACGCGCGTGAGGCGCATGCGGCGGTGTACGACACCGAGCGCACCGCCGAGCTGTTCTGCACCATCGTCAACCGCTGGAAGGAACTGTCCGACCTCGACGCACAGCGCCTGCCGCGCTGAACACGCTGCATCGGCCATGCCGCGGCGGCTCGACCACGCCGCGCGCGCGCGCCACAATGCGCGTCTGCCCCCGACTCCGTGGACCCCGCCCATGCCCGCCAGTTTCCGCCCTGTCCTCACCGCCACCTGCCTCGGCGTCCTGTTCGCCTGCGCCCACCTCGATGCGGCCACGCCATCGACGGCCAAGGCCGGCGCCGCCAAGGCGCCGCTCACGCTCAAGTTCGACAAGGAGGGCGTGCGCGCCACGGCCAAGGGCAAGCTCAAGGGCACCAAGGATGTCGCGCACGACTATGCGGTGCCGATGCAGGCCGGGCAGACGCTCGAAGTCACGCTCAGCGACAAGCCCGGCACCGCCTTCACCTACATCTACCGGCCCGGCGCACCGCAGGTGGAAGGCGAAGGTCGCAAGCACTGGAAGGTCACGCCCACGAGCGAGGGCAGCTACGTGGTGCACGTGTTCCTCACCAAGTCGGCAGCCGACAAGGGCGAGGCGGCGAGCTACGAGCTCACCGTCACGCGCCGCTGACCCGGCGCGCCGGCAACCACGTCGCCGACTGCGCGCGTGAGCCTGCATGAATACCACCCGGCGCACGGCGCTGGCTGCGCACTGTGCTGCTATGGCTTCGAACGCCTGCACAAGGCGGGCGAGGCGCCGCTCACGCACTGCCCGGCCTGCGGCACGGCCCTGCGTCGCGCGCTGGCGGCACCCGCGCTGATCGACAGCGCGGCGCGGCACCTGGCTCCCGCGCACCTGGCCCGGCACGGCTTCAGCCAGTACCGGCGGCTCGAACGCGGACGCTACGAAAAGATCGCGGGCGACGGCCCCGACCGACTCGGCGACGACTGAGGGCGGGCGGCATCCGGGTGCGAACACCGGCCCCGCGGGGCCCGATGCGCGCCGCGCCTGCCCATCAGCCCGCCGCGCGCTGGCGCAGGGCCTCGAACAGCACGATGCCGGTCGACACCGACACGTTGAGGCTTTCGACGTCGCCGCGCATCGGGATGCGCGCGCTGAAGTCGCAGGCTTCGCGCGTGAGCCGGCGCATGCCCTCGCCTTCCCCGCCCAGCACGAGCGCCAGCGGTCCCTTGAGATCGACGGCGTACAGCGACTGGCCCGCGTCGCCGGCCAGCCCGACCAGCCACACGCCTGCGTCCTTGAGCAGCTTGAGCGTGCGCGCGAGGTTGGTTGCGAACACCAGCGGCACGCGGTCGGCCGCGCCCGCCGAGGCGCGCCGCACGGTGGGTGTGACGCCGACCGCACGATCGCGCGGCACGATCACCGCGGTCACGCCGGCCGCCTCGGCGCTGCGCAGGCAGGCGCCGAAGTTGTGCGGATCGGTCACGCCGTCGAGCACGAGCAGCAGCGCGGCCTGGCCCGCCTGCGCGATCAATCCCGGCAGGTCGGCCTCGGCGCGCGGCGCGGGCGCGTTGTAGCGCGCGACCACGCCCTGATGGCGTGCACCGCCGGTCATGCGGTCGAGCGCGGCGCGATCGCGCGCATGCGGCTTGACGCCCAGTTCGCGCGCGCGCTCGCCCAACGCCTTCACCCGCGCGTTGTGGCTGCCGCTTTCCAGGTACAGCTCGACGAGGTTGGCCACGTCGTGGTCGAGGGCGGCTTCCACGGCGTGGATGCCGATCAGCAGGTCATGGCTCATGGTGGCACAGTGGTGGCAACGGAGCGCCAGTGTAATGGCCCGGCCCGCGGGCGCGGCCGCATCAGCGCCCCGACACCAGCCGGAAGTCGATCTTGCGATCCTCCAGGCTCGCGCGCAGCACCTGCACGCGCACCGCATCGCCGAGCCGGAACCGGAGCCCGCGGCGCTCGCCCGTGAGCAGGCGGCGGGTCGCGTCGAAGTGGTAGTAGTCGATCGGCAGCTGGGTGATGTGGACCAGGCCGCTGATGCCCGACTCGGTGAGTTCGACGAACAGTCCGAACGAGGTCACGCCCGAGACGATGCCGTCGAAGGTGCTGCCCACGTGCTTTTCCATCCATGCGCACTTGTAGCGTTCATCGACATCGCGCTCGGCCTCGTCGGCGCGGCGTTCGTTGTGCGAGCAGTGCACGCACTGGCTCGCCATCTGGCTCGGGCTGTACTCGTAGGCGGCCGGCTTGCCGCCGGCCAGCGCATAGCGGATCGCACGATGCACGAGCAGGTCGGGATAGCGGCGGATCGGCGAGGTGAAATGCGTGTAGGTGGCCAGACCGAGGCCGAAGTGGCCGGGATCGCCCGGCTGGTACACCGCCAGGCTCTGCGCGCGCAGCAGCACCGACTGGATCAGCGCCGCGTCGGGGCGCTTGGCCACCTTGCGCATGAGCGCGGAAAAGTCGCCCGGCGTGACCTTGTCGTGCGGCGGCAGGCTCAACTTGAACTCGCGCAGGAAGCCGAGCAGATCCTCGTACTTGGACGCCGGCGGCGGCGCATGCACGCGGTACGGTGCCGGGATGCGCTTCTTCTGCAGGAACCTCGCCGCCTCGACGTTGGCCGCGATCATGCATTCCTCGATGAGCTTGTGCGCATCGTTGCGCTCGTGCGCGGCCAATTGCACCACCTCGCCGTTGGCACCGAGGCGGAACTCGATCTCGTTGCTCTCGAACTCGATCGCGCCGCGCCGCTGGCGCGCCTTGGCCAGCAGCTTGTACAGCGCATGCAGGTGGCGCAGTTGCGGCATCACGTCGGCATATTCGGCCAGCGCCTCGCCGTCCCTGGCGCCGAGCGCCTGCCACACGCGTGTGTAGGTGAGGCGCGCATGCGAGCGCATGAGCGCGGGGTAGAACTTCGAACGCGCCACCTCGCCGGCGAGGTCCACCTGCATGTCGCACACCATGCACAGGCGCTCGACCGCGGGATTAAGCGAGCAGATGCCGTTGGACAGCGTCTCGGGCAGCATCGGCACCACGAACCCGGGGAAATACACCGAGGTGGCGCGGTTGAAGGCTTCGGCGTCGAGTGGCGTACCGGGCTGCACGTAGTGCGAGACGTCGGCGATCGCGACCACCAGGCGATAGCCCTTCGCGTTCGGCTCGGCATACACCGCATCGTCGAAATCACGTGCATCCTCGCCGTCGATCGTGACCAGCGGCAGCTCGCGCAGGTCGATCCTGCCGGCCTTTTCCGCCTCGGTCACTTCCGGCTCCACCCGCGCGGCGTCGCGCAGCACCGCCTCGGGCCACTCGTGCGGCAGGTCGTGGCTCGCGATCGCCATCTCCACCACCAGCGACGGCGTGAGCCGCTCGCCCAGCACCGCGAGGATGCGACCGAGCGGGCCACGCTGCGTGGTGGGCGCCTCGGTGATCTCGACCACCACGATCTGGCCCATGCGCGCGCCGCGCTCCTTGCCCGGCGCGATGAGCACGTCCTGGTGCAGGCGGCGATCATCGGGCGTGACCAGCACGAGGCCGTCACGCTCGACCACGCGCCCGACCAGGCGCGCGGAGCGCCGCTCCAGCATGCGCACGATCGCGCCCTGGCGGCGTCCGCGCCGGTCCGCGCCGATCACGCTCGCGAGCACGCGGTCGCCATGCAACACCTTGCGCATCTCGAACGGCGACAGGTACAGGTCCTCGCCACCCGCATCGGGGCGCAGGAAGCCGTAGCCCTCGGCGTTGGCGATCACGCTGCCCGCGATGAGATCGAGCTGGCGCGCGACCGCAAAGCCGCCGCGCCGGTTCTGGATGAGCTGGCCGTCACGCAGCATCGCGTTGAGGCGCTTGGTGAGCGCATCGAGGTCGGCCGCGGCGGTGAGCCCGAGCAGGCGCGACAGCGCCTCGATCGTGAGCGGCCCATCCTGCGCCTCCAGCAGCGCGAGGATCGCCTCGCGGCTCGCGATCGGCTGCGCATAACGCTGGGCCTCGCGTTCGGCGTAGGGATCATGCACCGGCGCGGCGCCCTTGCGCGCCCGCGGCGCTGGCGGCGCGGGTTGCGGCATGAACGCCGGCAGGCGCGAGCGCGGCGTGCCCGCCGTGGTCTTCGCGCGCGCGGACTTGCCCGCCGCCGCGCCCTGCGCCTTGGCCTTGGTGCCGGCGGCGCGCTTGCCGGGGCCGCGGCGCACGCTGGGTTGCTGCGGCGGTCGGCCGCGTGATCCGGATCGCTTCAAGAAGGTGGCTCGCTGTGCAGGGAAGAAGTGGCGCCGGCCACCGGGCTGGCGCGGTGCACTGTACGCCCGTTGGCGACGCCATGGACAGGCCGGCCCATCATCCGCAGGACGCGACCGGACCCGCACATGCGTTCACGGTGGCTCGGGCAATGCGTCCTCAAGCGCGAGTTCGCCCGCGTGGATGACCGCGGTGGTCGTGAACAGCGGCGCGTCGACGTCGAATGTGACCAGGTCGATGCGGCTGTCCGGGCCGACGAGGGTCACGCGCACATCCTGCGCGCTCAACGGTGTGGCGATGCCGAGCACCGCGTCGCGTTCGCGCGCGCGCACCAGCCACGCGCGCCCCTGGCTCTCGGTGAATACGCGGCCAACGCCATCGCCATCGATGCACAGAGCGGTGTTCTCGTCCACACCGATCCCGATCGGCTGTTCGACCAGCCCATCGTGCTCGGCGCGTGCGAGGAACGCCACCAGCCGCCCGAGCCGGTCGCGCGCACCGAAATGGCTGTCGGTGACCACGCGCGCAAGGAATGGCAGGTGCAGGAAATCGTGGTCGAGCGTCACCGCCTCGCCCAGCGGATCGGACAGCGCGTGTCCCGATGTGATGCTGCCGCCATCGAGCGCGCCGTAGCTCGCGCTGCCGAGGATCGCCAGGCCGGCGCTGGTGCCACCCAGCGGCTTGCCGTCGCGCACGTGGCGGTCGAGGGCCTCGTTGAGCGGCGTGCCCTTCCAGTAACGGATGTAGCGTGCCTGGTCGCCACCGGCGATGAAGATGCCGTCGGCATGCGCGATCGCCTCCAGCATGAACGGGTCGCCGGCGGCCTCGCGGCGCTCGAACACGAAGGTCTGCACCGAAGTGACGGTGTCGAGACGATCGTAGAGCTCATGCTGCAGATCGTCGCTGCCCGAGGCGCGCAGGATCACCACATGGCCACGTCCGGCACGCTCGGCAAACCAGCGAAAGGCCTGCTCGACGTAGTCGCCGCCGCCCATGAGCATGAGCCCGAACTCCGGCTCGGCGGGCGTGGGCGCCTGCAGGTCGCCCGCGGCGTAGTAGCGGTAGCCGCGCCCGCGATCCGTGCCACCGGCATCAGGCTGTGCCGCAACCGCCGCCGACCCCAGGACGCATGCCAACACCACGAGCCGCTGGCACAGGCCGATCCGAATGCGATTCATGGGCTGTATCACCTCGCAGGCACGGTGCTCGGTGCGATGGTTGCAACACATCGCGACGGTGGATTCTTACCCCCAAAGTCCACTGGCGGCAACCTGGGCGGCATGCCAAGATCATGGCGCACCATGGGTGGCACGCAGTCGAAGGATGCGGCAGCGCGGCCACGTGGAATTCGGGCCCAGGCCCATGCTTATCGACATTGGGGATATGACATGCGCAAGACCACCCTGGCCGCGGCCATCGCCTGCGGCATCTTCGGCTATGCCGCGACGACAGCAAGCGTGCGCGCACAGGAACAGGCCACACCCACGACCAGCGAGGAGCCCTCGAGCACGTCGCTGGAAGCGATCGTGGTCACCGGCTCGCGCATTCCGCGCGCGCAGGTGGAAGGCCCCGCACCGATCACCGTGCTGACCGCGGCCGACATCAAGAACAGCGGCCTCATGAGCGTGCCCGACGTGCTGCGCGCGATCACCCAGAACGGCGGCGAGACGCAGAGCCAGCAATCGTCCAGCGGTGCCGACTTCTCGCCCGGTGCGCAGCAGGTCGACCTGCGCGGGCTCGGCCCCAACCACACGCTGGTGCTGGTCAACGGCCGGCGCATCGCCGATTTCCCGCTGCCGTTCAAGGGCCGCAGCAACTTCACTGACATCTCCAACATCCCGGTCGGCCTGATCGAGCGCATCGAAATCCTCACCGGCAGCGCCTCGGCCGTGTACGGCTCGGACGCGATCGCGGGCGTGGTCAACTTCATCCTCAAGGACAGCGCCGACGGCACCACGCTCGACCTGCGCTACGGCGGCACCTCGCGCGGCGGCGGCGAGTCGGCCAAGCTCGACATCAGCACCGGTTTCAGCCATGGCGATTTCAACCTCATGTTCGGCGCCGAACTGATCGACCAGAAGCCGCTGTGGGCCTACGACCGCAAGATCCAGGACTCCACCGCCGATGCGCCCACCGCGCGTTCGCAGACCGCGCGCCGCGTGTTCCTGCGCACCGACTGGTACGACGACTACATCGATCCGGGCGCGGCCACCTGCGCCAACCTGGCCTGGCTCAACAACGGCAGTACCGGCTACTTCAACCGGCGCAACTACGGCGACTTCTGCGGCAGCCAGGCATCGATCGGCTACGGCACGATCCTGAGCGGGCGCAAGGGCATCAACACCTACACCACGATGAACATGCCGCTGGGTGACGACCTCAAGTGGTTCGCCGACATCCAGGCCGGCTACAGCAAGGTCAGGATGTTCCGCGACGTCGAGCAGTGGAGCTACATGGCGCCCGACGGCAACGAGGAAGGCTACTTCTACAACCAGGCCACCCAGGACATCGAGTACTGGGGGCGCCAGTTCACGCCCGAGGAAATGGGCGGCCTCAACAAGGGCTTCATCGAGAACACGCAAAAGACCTTCGCCTTCACCACCGGGTTCAAGGGCAGCTTCCTGCAAAGCTGGGACTGGGAAGCCTCGCTCGCGCACTCGCAGTACCACGCCGACGTGAGCTGGCCGCAGATCGTCGCCGCGGCCGCCAACAACCTGTTCCTCGGCCCGCAACTGGGCGTCGACGAGGACAGTGGCTACCCGATCTTCAACGCCGACCCCGACCGCCTGTACACGCCACTCACGCGCTCCGAGTACGACTCGATCTTCGCGCGCACGGTCTACCACCCCAAGTCGCAGAGCGACACGTTGTCCTTCGCCTTCTCCAACATCGACCTGTTCAGCCTGCCCGGCGGCGCGGCCGGCTTTGCCGGCGTGGTCGAATACGGCTTCCAGTCCTACAACCTGCGCCCCGACCCGCTGGCGACGCAGTACTACTACTATTCGTGGAAGGACTCCGACGGCCACGGCAGCCGCAATCGCTGGGCCGCCGCGGGTGAGCTGCGCATGCCGCTGCTCGACCGGCTCAACCTGAGCGTGGCCGGCCGCTACGACCGCTACAACTTCGCCGGCAACGGCGTGGGCAAGTTCACCTGGAGTTCGGGCCTGGAATGGCGCCCGCTCGACAGCCTGCTGGCACGCGCGTCCTACGGCACCGCATTCCGCGCGCCGGACCTGCACTATGTGTTCGCGGGCGTCGGCAACGACGAGACCTCGGGCACCGACTACTACCGTTGCCGCACCGAGGAACCGGACGAGGACATCACCGACTGCACCTGGTCGGACGAAGGCCTGATCCGCACCCGCGAGGGCAACCGCAAGCTCAAGCCCGAGACCAGCACCTCGTGGACCGCGGGTGTGGTGTGGTCGCCGGTCCCCGAGTTCGACGTGTCGCTGGACTACTTCAACATCGACATGCGCAACCAGGTGCAGGACCTCAGCACCGACCGCCTGCTCCAGCTCGAGGCCAATTGCCGCATCGGCAGCGATGTCAACGGCAACCCGGTCGACGCCAACTCGCCCAGCTGCGTCGACGCGATCAACCGCGTCACGCGCCTGTCCGGCGGGCGTCTGTACGGTGTGTTCGTCAACCCGATCAACGTCGCGCGCGAACGCACCAGCGGTGTCGACCTGAGCGCGCACTACAAGCTGGAAACGCGCGCGGGTGATTTCCACTTCAACGGCAACTACACCTGGACGCGTCGCCACACCTTCCAGCAATACAGCGGCGACGTGGTGCAGGACGAGTTCGCGATCAACTCGGGCTTCGACATCCCGCGCAACAAGGCCAGCGCCACGGTGACCTGGAACCTCGACCCGTGGACGGTGTCGCTGCATGGCCAGCGCCTGGGCCGCCTGCCCAACTCCGATTCCTACGACCAGATCGTCGACATCGAAGCGGGCGAGCAGGCCTGGATCGGCGCGACCTACCGCTACAACCTGTCGGGCCAGTACCGTTTCAACGACCACATGCAGCTGTCGCTGTCGATCGACAACCTGTTCGACAAGATGCCGCCCAAGGATCCGACCTACACGGCTTATCCCTACTACGACATCTCCTGGTTCGACTCGGTCGGCCGCAGCTACTACCTGCAGTTCACCTGGAAGTTCGGCGGCTCACCGCTGTCGCAGTGACGCAAGCCGCGATGGCCCGCGCCCGCGTTGACATGCGCGGGCGCGGCCAGTAAGGTTCGCGCCCCGGTCGCCAGCGACCGGGCACCTGCCCAGGTGGCGGAATTGGTAGACGCACTAGTTTCAGGTACTAGCGGGTAAAACCGTGGAGGTTCGAGTCCTCTCCTGGGCACCACATCCAAGGCTCGCGCGAACCCGCCCGATGGCGGGTTTTTTGTTTGACGATGACTCCAGCCCGGTACTTCGCTGGACTGCGCCGTAGCTCGATACAGCAGGTTTATCAAGAACTTACGCGCGTCCATCATATGCCGGTGCTTTCTGAAACTTGACCCGGTTTTCCCTCGCGCCGCTCCTATCTGGCTCTTGGAATTCGGGTCGTTCCAAGGAGTCATCATGGCAAAGATCAAGCTCACCAAGACCGCCGTAGAGTCAGCGCAACCCCAGGCCAAGGACATCGAACTACGGGATACCGTGGTGCCGGGCTTCCTGTGCAAGATTACCCCGAAGGGCCGCCGGGTGTTCATGCTCCAGTACCGCACGAACTCCGGGCAGCCCCGCAAGCCCTCGCTGGGCCTGTTCGGGGAACTGACCGTGGAGCAGGCCCGCGTCATGGCGCAGGACTGGCTGGCCGAGGTTCGCCGAGGCGGCGACCCCGGCGGCGCCAAGGCCGAGGCGCGCAAGGCGCCCACGGTCGAAGCGCTGTGCAAGAAGTTCATGGAGGACTACTCCAAGAAGCGCAACAAGCCGAGCACGCAGCGCGGCTATCAGGCCGTCATCGACCGCTGCATTGTCCCGCTGATCGGCCGCAAGAAGGTGCAGGACGTGAAGCGGCCCGACATTGCCGGGCTGATGGAGAAGCTGGCCTACAAGCCGGCCGAGGCGAACAACGCCTTCGGCGTGCTGCGCAAGATGTTCAACCTGGCCGAAGTGTGGGGCTACCGCCCGGACGGCACGAACCCGTGCCGCCATGTCCCGATGTACCCGCCCGGCGAGGAAACCCGGCTCATCGTGGACGACGAGCTGGCGCTGATCTTCCGCCATCTGGAGAAGCTGGAGGCGGAAGGGCTGGAGAACTACGTCATCCCGCTGGCGATCCGCCTGCAATTCGAGTTCGCCGGCCGTCGCTCCGAAATCTGCACGCTCGAATGGGCTTGGGTCGATCTGGAGAACCGGCGCGTGGTCTGGCCCGACAGCAAGACCGGCGGCCTTTCCAAGCCCATGAGCGCGGAAGCCTATCGGCTGCTTTCGACGGCACCGCGCCGGGAGGGCTGCCCCTACGTCCTGCCGTCACCCAACGACCCGACCAAGCACCTGACCTTTGGCGAGCACTACGGCGGCTGGTGCCGGGTGCTCAAGGCCGCCGGCGTCCCGCACGTCGGCACGCACGGCATCCGCCACCGCTCCACGACTGACATTGCCAATTCGGGCGTGCCGACCAAGGTAGGCATGAAGCTGACGGGCCACAAGACCGTGGCGATGTTCATGCATTACGTCCACACCGAAGACAAGCCGGTGCGTGATGCGGCCGAACTGGTGGCGAGCCGCCGCCAGGCCATCACGGGCGCGCGGCAGCTCCAGGAGGCCATCGCATGAACAGGCTCAAGGCATCCGTTCCTGCGCCAGCAGCGCCTTCGGCGCTGCTGGGCGACATTCGGGCACTGATCGAGGCGGCGCGCAAGCGCGCCGCCTCGACGGTGAATAGCGAGCTGACGATGCTCTATTGGCGCATCGGCCAGCGCATCCGGTCGCAGGTCTTGGACGGGCGCAGGGGTGCCTATGGCAAGGAAGTCCTGCCGAACCTGGCGGCGCAGTTGGTGAAGGAATACGGCGGCAGCTTTGCCGAGCAGAACCTGCGCCGGATGGTGCAGTTCGCTGCCACCTTCCCCGACGAGCGAATTCTCGTATCACTGATACGAGAATTGAGCTGGACGCACTTCATCGCCCTGATGCCGCTGAAAGACCCGCTCCAGCGGGACTACTACGCGCAGATGGCCAGCACCCAACGCTGGAGCGTGCGGACGCTGCGCGAGCGCATCGACTCGATGCTGTACGAGCGCACGGCGCTGTCCCAAAAGCCAGACGAGACGATCGCGCAGGAGCTGGCGACCTTGCGTGATGCGCAGCGCATGTCGCCGGCCTTGGTCATGCGCGACCCGTACATCCTCGACTTCCTGGGCCTGCGGGACACTTGGCAGGAAGGCGACTTGGAAGCAGCGATCATCCGCGAAATGGAGTCCTTCTTGCTGGAGCTGGGCGCGGGTTTCAGCTTCGTGGCCCGGCAAAAACGCATCCCGATCGACGACGAGGATTTCCACCTTGACCTGTTGTTCTACAACCGCAAGCTGCGGCGGTTGGTGGCGGTGGAGTTGAAGATCGGCGAGTTCAAGGCGGCCTACAAGGGACAGATGGAACTTTATCTGCGCTGGCTCGACAAGCATGAACGCGAGCAGGAAGAAGCCTCGCCCTTGGGGATCATCCTATGCACGGGCAAGAAGCGCGAGCAGATCGAACTGCTGGAACTGGACAAGTCGGGCATCCATGTTGCCGAGTACCTGACCAGCTTGCCGCCGCGTGCGGTGCTGGGCGAGAAGTTGCAGCAGGCGACCGAGCGAGCGCGCTTGCAGATTGAGCAACGCAAGCAGGACACCGAGTAGTTCAGACCGCATTCGCGCGTCCCGGCGTGCCGTCGTCGGGTTGGCTGGCTACGCCCCGCGCTTCGTGCCGAATCACAGCTACCCGGTCTGCCTACCCGCATGCGCCTGATGCTCACCACACCCAAGTACATGACGCAGCAGCCCCCTGATTCTGCGCAGGATCAGGCAGACAGGATTTGCCCCGCTACGGCGGCCAGCACGACCACCAGCACCGGCGGCAAGCGTCCATAGACCAGCAGACCGAAGGCGGCCAAGGCCAGAGCGAAATCGGTGCGTCCGTGGATGGCGCTCGTCCATACCGGGTCGTAGAGCGCGGACAGCAGGATGCCGACCACGCCCGCGTTAATGCCCGCCATTGCAGCTTGGATGCCGTGGCGGTGGCGCAGCCGCTGCCAGAACGGTAGCGTGCCGATCAGCACGAGGAAGGCCGGCACGAAGATCACGACCAGCAGCACCAGCCCACCAATCCAGCCGTGCAAGGGCCAGTCGGCCACCGTGCCGAGATAGGCCGTGAAGGTGAACAGCGGCCCCGGTACGGCCTGCGCGGCACCGTAGCCGGCCAGGAAATCGGCATTGCCGACTGCGCCGGTCGAGTCGGTCGCTGCTTGCAACAGCGGCAACACAACATGGCCGCCACCGAACACCAGCGCGCCGGCGCGGAAGAAGCCGTCGATCAGCGCAGCCATCGTCGAGCCGCTGGACGCCGCCCACAGCGGCAGACCGAGCAGCAACGCGGCCAGCAAGCCCAACGCCATCGAGCCAGTACGCCGCGACACCGCATATGAGGTCAGATGCGCTGCCGGAAGCGGCGGCAGTTGCAGCCACCAGCAGCCGATCAGGCCCGTCATGGCGATGGCCACGACTTGCATCCAGGCAGACGGCAGCAGTAGCGTCAGCAACGCTGCCAGGATCGCCAGCGCGGCGCGGGTCCGGTCGGGGCACAACGTTTTCGCCATGCCCCACACCGCTTGCGCCACCACGGCGACGGCCACAACCTTCAAGCCATGCACCCAGCCGGCTTCGGCGAGCCCGTGGTATTCGGAGATGCCGTAGGCGAACAGGATCAGCGCGAACGCCGAGGGCAGCGTGAATCCGACCCAAGCCGCCAGTGCACCCCACCCACCAGCACGGCCCAAGCCAAGCGCCATGCCGACCTGGCTGCTGGCCGGCCCCGGCAGGAACTGGCACAGCGCGACCAGATCGGCGTAGCTGCGATCATCCAGCCAGCGGCGGCGCTCGACGAACTCCGTGCGGAAGTAGCCCAAGTGCGCGATCGGCCCGCCGAAGGAGGTCAGCCCCAGCCGCAGGAACACCAGAAAAACGCGCCAGGCGCTGTCGCGCTCTGCGATGGCCGGCTCTGGCATCAAATCGACCCCTGTTTCATGCGCTTGGACAACGCCTCGGCGCTTTCCTTGCGCTCGCTGTACCGATCCACCAGATACGGGGCCGCGTCGCGCGTGAGCAGCGTGAACTTCATCAGTTCTTCCATCACGTCCACCACGCGGTCGTAGTAGGCCGAGGGCTTCATGCGTCCGGTCTCGTCGAACTCCTGGTACGCCTTGGCGACCGAGGACTGGTTCGGGATGGTCAGCATCCGCATCCAGCGGCCCAGCACGCGCATCTGGTTGACGGCGTTGAATGACTGCGAGCCGCCCGATACCTGCATCACCGCCAGCGTCTTGCCCTGGGTCGGGCGCACCGCGCCGACCGACAGCGGAATCCAGTCGATTTGGGTCTTCATCAGGCCGGTCATCGCGCCGTGGCGCTCCGGCGAACTCCACACCATGCCCTCGGCCCATTGCACCAGTTCGTGCAGTTCCTTGACCTTCGGGTGATCGCCCGGCGCATCGTCCACCAGAGGCAGCGCGGACGGATTGAACAATCGGGTCTCGCCGCCCAGCGCCCGCAGGATGCGTGCGGCTTCTTCGGCTGCGAGGCGGCTGAACGAGCGTTCGCGCAGCGAACCATAGAGCAGCAGGAAGCGCGGCGCGTGCGTGGCCCGTGCCGGCGCGAACAGGTGTTCGGTGTCCGGTTGCTGGAACAGCGCCGTGTCGATGTTCGGCAGGTCGAGACGGGATTCAGACACGGCGGCCGTCCTGATCGACCACCGGCTCGCCGTCTTCCTTGTTGAACGCGCCGCGCTGCGGCTGCGGCAGCAGATCGAGCACGGCTTCCGAGGGCCGACACAGTTTCGTGCCCAGCGGCGTGACCACGATTGGCCGGTTGATGAGAATGGGATGCTGGAGCATGAAACCGATCAGGTCGTCATCGCTCCACTTCGGATTGCCCAGTTCAAGTTCGGCATAGGGTGTGCCTTTCTCGCGCAGCACAGCGCGCACCGGCACGCCCATTGCGGCGATCAACGCCTGGAGCGTGTCGCGGTCGGGCGGCGTTTTCAGGTACTCGATGATGGTCGGTTCTTCGCCGCTGTTGCGGATCAGTCCGAGCACGTTGCGCGAGGTGCCGCAGGCGGGGTTGTGGTAGATCGTGATGGTGCTCATGGGATGACCTTGAAGATTATGAAGCGATCGCGCGGCGTTCGTACCAGCCACGCGAGCGGTTAACAACGCGCACCACCAGCAGCATCACCGGCACCTCGATGAGCACGCCGACCACTGTTGCGAGTGCTGCGCCGGAATGGAAGCCGAATAGGCTGATGGCGGCAGCCACGGCCAGCTCGAAGAAATTGGATGCGCCGATCAGTGCCGAGGGGCCGGCGATGCTGTGCTTCTCGCCTACCTTGCGGTTGAGCCAGTACGCCAGCCCGGAGTTGAAGAACACTTGGATCAGAATGGGTACAGCCAGCATGGCAATCACCAGCGGTTGACGCAGGATGGCTTCGCCCTGGAACGCGAACAGCAACACCAGCGTCAGCAGCAGCGCCGCGATCGACAACGGGCCGATGCGTTCCAGTGTCCGATCGAACACGGCTTGGCCCCGGCGCAGCAGCGCACGACGCCAGAGCTGCGCGAGGATGACCGGGATGACGATGTAGAGCACCACCGATACCAGCAGCGTGTCCCACGGCACCGTAATGGCCGACAGGCCCAGCAGCAGGCCGACGATCGGCGCGAAGGCAAACACCATGATGGTGTCGTTCAAGGCCACCTGTGAGAGCGTGAACACCGGATCGCCGCCGGTCAGCCGGCTCCAGACGAACACCATTGCGGTACATGGGGCAGCGGCCAGCAGGATCAGGCCGGCGATATAGCTGTCGAGCTGGTCATCCGGCAGCCAGTCGGCAAAGACCTGACGAATGAAGATCCACGCCAGCAGCGCCATCGAGAACGGCTTGACCGCCCAGTTCACGAACAACGTGACGCCGATGCCGCGCCAGTGCTGCTTGACCTGGCCGAGCGCGCCGAAGTCCACTTTCAGTAGCATCGGCACGATCATCACCCAGATCAGCGCGCCGACCGGCAGGTTGACCTGGGCGATCTCCATGCGGCCGATGGCCTGGAACACCCCCGGCGCGAACTGGCCGAGCGCGATGCCGGCAACGATGCACACCGCCACCCACACCGTCAGGTAACGCTCGAAGCCGCTCATGGCGGAGGTTGCCGGCGCGGGGCCGGCGGTATCGGTTGCGGTCATCGGGTGAGCCTCACTGGCGGCCAATGTCGCGCAGCTCGCGCTGCAACGACATGGCATCGAGACGCTGCAATGGCAGCGACAGGAACAGCTCGATGCGCCGACGCAGCGTGATCGCCGCATCGAAGAACGCTTTGCGCTGCTGCTCATCGGTGCCTTCGACCGCGGCCGGATCAGGCACGCCCCAATGGGCCGACACGGGCTTGCCCGGCCACAGCGGACACGCCTCGCCGGCGGCGTTGTCGCAGACGGTGAAGATGAAGTCGAACACCGGCGCGTCGGGCTTCACGAACTCGTCCCAGCTCTTGCTGCGGTAGCCGCTTGTCGGCAGGCGCAGCCGCTCCAGCGTGGCAAGCGCCAGCGGGTGCACCTCGCCCTTTGGGTGACTGCCGGCGGAATAGGCATGGAAGCGACCTTGGCCTAGCTCGTTGAGCAAGCCTTCGGCAAGGATGGAGCGGGCAGAGTTGCCCGTGCAGATGAACAAGGCGTTGTAGGTGGTCATGGCGTCAGCAGTCGCAGGGGGTGGTCGTGTCGGAAACCTCGCAGACACCGCCTTGGCAGCAGTGCTCGGTCATGTAGCCGAGCAAACCGTTCATCCGGGCGAAGTCGGCGCGGTAGATCAGATTGCGGCCCTGCTGCTCGATGGTGACGAGGCCGGCATGGGCCAATTCCTTCAAGTGGAAGGACAGGGAACTGGTGCGGCTGCTGGCGGTATGCGTGGCGGCGACCGTGGACGTGGTGACGCCTCGCGCCACGGCGCACCAGCCGGGCGCGGAACTGGCGCAGGCCGTGGGGCTGGACATGGCCGCATGGTGGCGGCCCACCGCAGACGGGTATTTCCAGCATGTGCCGAAGGCCGCGATTCTGGAAGCCGTGGGCGCGTTCGCACCGTCGCACGCTGCCCGGCTGGCGAAGTTGAAGAAGGCCGACATTGCCAGCGAGGCGGAACGGCTGGCCGATGGTACGGGCTGGATGCCCGCCATCTTCAAGACCGAAGGCCCGGAAGCTGCGCCGCAGGAAACGCAGGAGCAGGACGCCCCGGAGGATGACGAGGCAATGGCGGATGAACCCGCCGAGGCGCTGGCCGCGTGATTCCGTAACATGGCCCCGGCGCACCAAGCTGGGGCCTTTCTGCACCTCAAAAAAAGCGGCAGCAATTTTGCTGCACACATTTCACAAAGATCAAAGCAAACGTGTCGAAGCTCGCGACCCCGTGTCGTCAAGAACCTGAATTTCGCTAGTTCATAGTTGAGGGCGCGTTAGTTACTACACACCCATCAATTCCGTCGATCTTTAAGACACCTTCCTTGAATTTGGCATGTTCTTGTGTCGCGCGCGTGCAGTCCCACAGGATACTGACGATCCGTGCGTCCTTGTATTTCGCGTCGGCGCGATAAAGCGAAGCGTCTTCGGCAATCTCGCCGATAAGCGCTTGGAAGGACTTCTTCACGTCCTTCCGGTATTTGACCTCAATGATCGTGTGGAGCGAGGGCAGGTAAAGATCAATGCGCGGATTCTTCTGTCCGACGGGCTGGAGGTTCACTTCGTCTGCGATGTCATTGAAGATCGGTCCGAGCAGGAAATAGAGAAGATTCTGGACGTGGTATTCGTTCTCTACCGGCCACTTGACGGGCTCCGCGCCCCTGGTGCGGCCTGCATCCTCCCACGTCCATCGTTTGAGGCCAACAGGGATATGCTCCAGAAACTCCAAGAGATCATCGAGACTCCAGCCTTTTGGCGGCACGGCAGCCACGTCCTGATTAACTTGGTCGAAAACGTAAACCATCAAACTCAAGAGCGCCGTTGATGCGCCGCCTTGCGCCTGCGCCCGGAACTCGCCCATGAAACGGCCGATCAGGGCCATGCGGTTCTGGTGATCGTCGATCCGCCGTATCGTCCGGTAGTGAAGAAAGAGCGGTACGCACGCGCCGGCATAGATGGAGGATTCGCCGCTGAGGACATACGCCGCGATATCTTTCTCGAAGAGATTGAGATGGTCACCGCCCGCCTGCTGCGCAAGGAAACCGGATATCCAATTCTCGAACTCGCGGGCGATACGCGCATCGTTCATTCGACCGACCAGCCATTTCACGGCCATGACACCGAATACGTCCGAGACCCATGGGCGCGGCGTGGAGTCGATCTTTGCGGCCTGCCCGAGCAGGCGCGATACATCCGGGCTGGAGACGGTTTCGTTCAGAACGCCGAGGCCCGAAATCGCGCAGCGGTGATACAAGGAGAGCGCCGGAAAGTCGAAGGATGATGGGGCGTCCTTCGACAATCCTAAGAAATGCAGAAAGCAGGCTTTGAACGGATCAGCGTGCGCACTCTCAACAACCTTGCGGTGCAGGTGTTCGCGCAACTGGTACGCATTGTCTT